>JACCDP011190137.1_pt1 | contig 39488 bp, 34 predicted proteins | sample 7445841 | NCBI WGS metagenome assembly JACCDP01 (sample SAMN15323441, study PRJNA562643) | freshwater metagenome | isolation source: river surface water | place: USA:Blue River Watershed | collected 2017-08-17 | reverse complement strand
GTGGACGCCAACGCCCTGCAGCGCCCCAAGCGCTTTTTTGGCGCAGCCCGCAATGTGGAGGAAGGCGGCAGTCTGACCATCATCGCCACCGCGCTGGTCGACACCGGCAGCCGCATGGACGAGGTGATCTTCGAGGAGTTCAAGGGCACCGGCAACTGCGAAATCCACCTCGACCGCCGGCTGTACGAAAAGCGCGTGTTCCCGTCGATCCAGCTCAACCGCAGCGGCACCCGCCGCGAGGAACTGCTGCTGGCCCCCGAGATCCTGCAAAAGACCCGCATCCTGCGCCAGTTCATGTACAACATGGACGAGATCGAGGCGATGGAGATGGTGCTCAAGAGCATGAAGGCAACCAAGACCAACGTCGAGTTCTTCGACATGATGCGCCGCGGCGGCTGAGGCCCCGGGTTTCTCCTATAATTACGGGTTTTGCGGAAAGTAGGCCGAATGGGTCGGCCCGGCTCCCGCTGCTGAGACAGGAACCGCCATGAAAGAAGGCATTCACCCCAACTACCGCGAAGTGCTCTTCGTGGACCTCTCCAACGGCTTCAAGTTCGTGACGCGTTCGTGCGTGGCGACCAAGGAAATGGGCAAGACCGACGACGGCCGCGAGCTGCCGCTGTTCAAGCTCGATACCTCGAGCGAGTCGCACCCCTTCTACACCGGCACCCAGAAGTCGGTGGACAACATGGGCGGCCGCGTCGAGAAGTTCCGCAACCGCTTCGCCAAGAAGGGCGCCTGAGCACCCGGCCCCCCTGGCCGCTTCGCCGCTTCCTGACAAGGGCAGCCCGGTTTACCGCGCTGCCCTTTTTGCTGCCCGCACGCTGGCACACTCGCACCCGTGAACCGCCCCACCCCCGCCATCGTTGCGCAGAGCGCCGCGCGCCGCCTGCCGCGCGTGGCGCTGTGGCTGCTGCTGCTGGCCTACGTGCTGCCGGGCTTTGTGGCGCGTGGGCCGTGGAAGTCGGCCGATGCCGAGTCGTGGGGCTACATGATGGAGTGGGCGCGCCACGGGCTGGGGTGGTTCGAGCCCACGTTGATGGGCCAGGCGCCCGACCTGAACGCGCCGCTGGTGCATTGGCTCGGGGCCGCAGCCATCACGGTGCTGGGCGGCGTGCTGGGGCCCGAATTCGCAGCCCGCGTGCCCTTCATCGCGCTGCTGGGCCTGGCGCTGGCCGCCACCTGGTACGCCATCTACGCCCTGGCGCGCGACCCGCTAGCCCAGCCGGTGGCCTTTGCCTTTGGCGGCGAGGCGCAGCCGGTGGACTACGCGCGCGCCCTGGCCGACGCCGGCTTGCTGGCGCTGATTGCCTGCCTGGGCCTGGCGCAGTTCTCGCACGAGACCACACCCGCGCTGGCCCAGCTGTCGTTCATGGCGCTGCTGCTGTACGGCATGGCCGCCCTGCCGCTACGCGGCCATCGCGCGGGCCTGGCCTTGCTGTGCGGAAGCGCCGGGTTGGCCCTCAGCGGCGCGCCTGCCATTGCCTTCGCCTGCAGTGCAGCAGCCGCAGCGCTGTCGTTCTGGCCGCACTCTGGTTCACGCTTTGGGCCGCGATCCGAAACGCCGCCCGAGCGTACCGATGCGGCACATGCGTCTGGCCAGCGGCTCTGGACCGTGGCTGCCCTCGCGGCGGCCGCAGCACTGGGCTTCGGGCTTGACCTGATCACCTGGCAGCTGCAATGGCCCTCCAGCGCCCGCGGCTGGGACTCGGTGCTGCAGGCCTTCATCTGGTTCACCTGGCCGGCCTGGCCCCTGGTGCTGTGGGGGGTGTGGCGCTGGCATCGCCACTGGCGCAGCCGCCACCTGGCGGTGCCGCTGGCGCTGGCCGGCATCACGCTGTTCAGCGCGGTCTTCACGCTGGCCATCGAGCGCTCGTTGCTGATTGCGCTGCCCGCGCTCGCCGCGCTGGCCGCGTTTGCCCTGCCGACCCTCAACCGCAGCCTGAGTGCGCTGATCGACTGGTTCACCTTGCTGTTCTTCAGCACCTGTGCGCTGGCCATCTGGGTGATCTGGGTGGCCACGCAGACCGGCGTGCCTGCCAAGCCGGCCGCCAATGTGGCCAAGCTGGCGCCGCTGTTCGAACCGCAGTTCTCGTGGCTGGCCTTCATCGCTGCGGTGCTGGCCACGCTGGCCTGGGGCTGGCTGGTTGTGTGGCGCACCGGCCGCCACCGCAGCGCGCTCTGGAAAAGCCTGGCCCTGCCGGCCGGCGGCACCACGCTGTGCTGGGTGCTGCTGATGACGCTGTGGCTGCCCATGCTCGACCATGCGCGCAGCTTCGGCGTGGTGATCAGCCAGGTGCGCGAGGCCATCGGCGACAGCCCCTGCCTGCAGGCGCACAAGCTGTCGCGCGCCGAGGTCGCTGCCCTCACCCACCAGGGCGGGCTGAGGCTCGAACCCGCGTCGGCGCAGGCCAACTGCCCCTGGCTGCTGCTGGACATCGAAGAGCAGGCCTCGCTGGCCGAATCGGTCGATCCGGCGCAGTGGACGGTGCAGCGCCGCGTGGGCTGGCGTGCCAACCGCCGCGAAGACCTGCTGCTGATGCGCCTCATCGCGCCCTGAGCATTCACGCGACCGCGACCACCGCCTGTGCATTCCCCTTCGGTCCGCCGAGAAGAGCTTCGCATCATCGTGCGCCACGCGGTCACGGTGCTGGCCGGCCAGCTGGCGGTGATGGCCTACGGCGTGACCGACACACTGGTGGCCGGTCGTGTGTCCAGCGAGGCGCTGGCAGCGCTGTCGGTGGGCTCGGCCATCTACATCAGCGTGTTCGTGGCGCTGATGGGGGTGGTGCAGGCGCTGCTGCCGATCTGGGCCGAACTGCACGGCGCCAACCGGCCCAAGGCGCTGGGCCGCTCGGTGCGGCAGGCGCTGTACCTGTGCCTGTTCACCATCACCGCGGGTGTGGCGGTGCTGCTGTTCCCGGCCCCGCTGCTGCGCTGGACGCAAGTGCCCCCCGCCCTGCAGGCCGAAGTGGCGCACTACCTGGCGGTGCTGGCGCTGGCCTTGCCGGCGGCGTTGCTGTTTCGCGGCTTCAGCACGCTGAACCAGGCGCTGGGCAAGCCGGTGCTGGTGACCTGGATCCAGATCGGCTCCCTGGCGGCCAAGATACCGCTGTCGATGCTGCTGGCCTTCGGCTGGCCGGCACTGGGCATCCCGGCCATGGGCCTGGCGGGCTGCGCCTGGGCCACGGTGGTCATCAGCTACTGCATGCTGGCGCTGGCCATCTGGCTGGTGCGCGGCGCCGACTTGTACCGGCCCTACCGCATCTGGAAGCGGCCCGAGCCGCCGGACTGGAAGGCGCTGGGCGGCTTCGTCCGCCTGGGTGTACCCACCGCGCTGTCGATCACGGTGGAAGTGACCTCGTTCACCCTGATGGCACTGTTCATTGCACGCATGGGCACGACGGCTGCGGCCAGCCACCAGATTGCCTCCAACATGAGCGCGGTGCTCTACATGATGCCGCTGTCGCTGGGCGTGGCCACCAGCGCGCGCACCAGCTTCTGGCTGGGCGCAGGTGACGGTGCACGCGCACGCCTGGCCATGTGGAGCGGCTTTCGGCTGATGCTGCTGCTGGCGGCCACGCTGGCCTGCGCCGTCTGGCTGTTCCGCGAGAGCATTGCACATGTGTACGCCGCCGGCCGGCCCGAGGTGGTGGCGCTGGCTGCCAGCCTGCTGGGCTGGGTGGCGCTGTACCACGCGGCCGATGCGGTGCAGGCGCTGTGCGCCTTCTTGCTGCGATGCTGGCGGATTGCCATCAGCACCTTCGTGATATACGGCGTGCTGCTGTGGGGGCTGGGCCTGGGTGGCGGCTACCTGCTGGCCTATCGGGGCCTGGGGCCGTGGCCTGCCATGCAGCACCCGTCGGCGTTCTGGATGGCGGGTTCGCTGTCGCTGGCGCTGACCGCTCTGGTGTTCGTGCTCATGCTGCTTCGGGTGTCGCGCCGGCCTCCACCGGCGTGACGCGCCGCACCCGCGACGCCGGCAGCACGAAGCCGAAGCTCGAGCCCTGCCCCACCACGCTTTCGATGCGGATCTCGCCGCCGTGGCGCTGCACCACATGCTTGACGATGGCCAGACCCAGCCCGGTGCCGCCGGTCTCGCGCGAGCGGCTGCGGTCCACCCGGTAAAAGCGCTCGGTCAGCCGCCCCAGATGCTCCGGGGCGATGCCCGGGCCGCTGTCGCGCACCCGGTATTCGGCGCGCCCGTCGGCATGCATCGTCCACGACACATCGATGCTGCCACCGGCCGGGGTGTAGCGGATGGCATTGCTCAGCAGGTTGGACATGGCGCTTTGCAGTTCGCTGCCCGCGCCGCAGATCTCCGCGTCCTCGGGCACCGCGAAGGCCAACCGGTGGCCCTGCCCCTGCGTGACCAACCCCGACAGCGTGCGCGCCTCGAGTTCGCAGGCCTGCGTCAAACCGGACACGCGATGCCACTCCAGCAAGCCCGGCGCCGGGCTGCCTTCCAGCCGCGACAGGGTGAGCAGGTCACTGACCAGCGTCTGCATGCGCTGCGATTGCTGCGCCATCAGGCCCAGGTAGCGCTGCCGGTCGGCTTCGGCCAGGTCCAGCGTCTGCATGGTCTCGACAAAGCCCGCCAGCACCGTCAGCGGCGTGCGGATCTCGTGCGACACATTGGCCACGAAGTCGCGGCGCATCGCCTCGGCCTGCTCTACCGCGGTGACGTCGCGGCTGAGCAGCAAGCGGCGGTTGCCGGCATACGGGTGCGCCTGCACCGCCAGCTTGAGCGGCGCCGAGCCGGGCACCATCACCGGCAGCACGATCTCGCGGCTGTAGTTCCACGACGCGAGGTAGCCGCTGAACGCCGGGTCGCGCACCAGATGGGTCACATGCTGCATGCGGTCGCGCTTGGCATCGAATCCGAAGTGCTGGGCTGCCGTCTGGTTGCACCACTCGATGCGGCCCTGCTCGTCCAGCAGCACCACGCCGTTGGGCGAGTTCTCCAGAGCCACCAGAAATTCCTGCAGACGCTCTTCGCTTTGGCGCTGACGCTCCTCGCGCTGACGCAGCAGCTTGGACAGCCGGTGCGCCACTTCGCCCCAGGTGCCGCCGCCGCGCGACATCACCTCGGAAAGCGCATCGCGGCGCAGCGCCTCGATCAGCCGCCCGCCCGACCGCGCATCCAGCACCAGACGCAGCACCAGCATCGCGCAAGCCGCAGGGGCGCCCCAGGCGGCGCCACCCAGCACCACCCCGGCCACGCCCGCCAGCACCGCCAGCAGCAGCGTCAGAACAAAACCGGTCCACATGGCTTGAAGTTAACACGCGGCCCGGAAGGCGGGCACACGCCGGGCCGCAGGGCGCCCCTGGCCCCTGGAAACGGCCTCAGGTGCTGGCGACCGGCTGGGCGGTGAAGCGATAGCCGGCACCGCGCACCGTCTCGACCATGGCGGCTGCCTCCCCCAGCGACTCGCGCAGCCGCTTGATGTGGACATCCACCGTGCGTTCTTCGATGAACACATGGTCGCCCCACACCTTGTCGAGCAGCTGCCCGCGGCTGTGCACCCGCTCGGCGTGCTTCATCAGGAAGTGCAGCAGCCGGAACTCGGTGGGGCCCATCTTGAGCGGCTGACCCCGCCACAGCACCCGGTGCGCCGCACCATCGAGCAGCAGCTCGCCCAGGGTGATGCTGTCGTGCACCTGCTCGGGCGCGCGGCGACGCAGCACCGCACGGATGCGCGCCAGCATCTCTTGTGTGGAGAACGGCTTGGTGATGTAGTCGTCCGCCCCGGCGTCCAGGCCCATCACCTTGTCGGGCTCGTCGCTGCGCGCGGTCAGCATCAGGATCGGCACGGCCTTGGTACGCGAATCGGCGCGCCACTTGCGCGCCAGTTGCACACCGCTGGCGCCCGGCAGCATCCAGTCGAGCAGGATCACATCGGGCAGCACCGCATCGAGCTCACGCTGGGCCGCTTCACCGTCACTGGCCCACACCGGGCTGAAGCCGTTGTGCCGCAGGTTCACGGCAATCAGCTCGGCAATCGACGACTCGTCCTCGACGATCAGGACGCGCGGGTACAGCTTCATTTGACGGCAGATTCGATCTGCGACAAGGGGGCGTGGCGGATGTCGGCGCCCTTGACGATGTAGATGGTGAACTCGGCGATGTTCTTCGCGTGGTCGCCGATACGTTCGATCGCCTTGGCCACGAACAGCAGGTCGAGGCTGGGCGAGATCGTCTTGGCATCTTCCATCATGTAGGTGATCAGCTTGCGCAGGAAACTGTCGTACTCGCGGTCGATTTCGTTGTCCTGCTTGATGATGGACAGTGCTTCGTTGGTATCCAGACGCGCAAAAGCATCCAGCGACTTGCGCAGCAGCGCCAGCGCCATGTCGGCTGCAAGCCGGATCGACGACGACGGCAACTGACGCGCCGCCCCGCTGTCGATGATGGACTTGACCATCCGCGCGATGCGCGTGGCCTCATCACCCACCCGCTCGAGGTTGGCGGTGGTCTTGGAGATCGCGATCAGGAGCCGCAGGTCCACGGCCGTCGGCTGGCGCCGCGCGATGATGGTGGACAGCTCGCGGTCGATCTCGACTTCGGCCGCGTTCACACGCTCTTCGGTCTGGAGGACGCGGTCGGCCACCTCGGCGCTGAACTGGGACAGCGCGTAGATTGCATCGGCAATCTGCGACTCCACCAGGCCGCCCATGGCCATGACGTGCGCCGAGACGCTGTTGAGTTCGCTGTCGAACTGGCTTGATAGGTGCTTGTCGCTCATGTCAGCCGAACCTTCCGGTGATGTAATCCTCAGTCTCCTGGCGCGTGGGCTTGACGAAGATCTCGCTTGTCACGCCGTACTCGATGAGTTCGCCCAGGTACATGTAGGTGGTGAAGTCCGACACGCGCGCTGCCTGCTGCATGTTGTGCGTGACGATCGCAATCGTGTAGTCGTTCTTGAGCTCGTGCACCAGCTCCTCGACCTTGCCGGTGGAAATCGGGTCGAGCGCGGACGTGGGCTCGTCGAGCAGCAGCACCGAGGGCTTGACTGCCACGCTGCGCGCAATGCACAGGCGCTGCTGCTGGCCGCCCGACAGCGACAGGCCGCTCTGGCTGAGCTTGTCCTTCACCTCGTTCCACAGTGCTGCCTTGCTCAGGGCCCATTCGACGCGGTCATCCATCTCGCTGCGGTTGAGGTCTTCGTACAGCCGCACACCAAAGGCGATGTTGTCGTAGATCGACATCGGAAACGGCGTGGGCTTCTGGAACACCATGCCGATGCGCGCACGCAGCAGGTTCAGGTCCTGCTTGTCGTCCAGGATGTTCTGCCCGTAGAAGTTGATCTCGCCTTCCGCGCGCTGGCCAGGGTACAGGCTGTACATGCGGTTCAGGGTGCGCAGCAGCGTGGACTTGCCGCAACCCGAAGGGCCGATGAAGGCCGTGACCTTGCGCTCGACGATGTCCATCGACACGTTCTTCAGGCCGTGGAACTTGCCGTAGTAGAAGTTGAGGTTGCGCACCTCGATCGCATTGCGGGTCTGCACTGCGCGGTCGGCTTCAAAGGTGGTCATGATGCTCGTGCGTGTGGATGGAGGGGTCAGGATTGCGTGCGGTCGCGGAACCAGACGCGTGCAACGATGTTGAGGATCAGCACCGCCAGCGTGATCAGCAGCGCTCCGCCCCAGGCCAGGCGAATCCAGTTGTCGTACGGGCTCATCGCAAACTGGAAGATCACCACCGGCAGGTTGGCCATGGGCTCAGTCATGTCGGCGTTGAAGAACTGGTTGTTCAGCGCGGTGAACAGCAGCGGCGCCGTCTCGCCGCTGATGCGGGCCACCGCCAGCAGCACGCCGGTGATCACGCCGGCGCGTGCGGCACGCAGCGTCACCATCAGCGCGACTTTCCAGCGCGGGGCACCGAGGGCAAAGGCCGCCTCGCGCAGGCTGCCCGGCACCAGGCGCAGCATGTTCTCGGTGGTGCGCACCACCACCGGAATGGCAATCAGCGACAGCGCCAGGCTGCCAGCGTAGCCAGAGAAATTGCCCACCGTGGCCACCGCAATCGCGTACACGAACAGCCCCAGAACGATGGATGGTGCCGACAGCATGATGTCGGTGACGAAGCGGGTGAGCTCGGCCGTCTTGCTGGTATCGCCGTATTCAGCCAGGTACACACCCGCCAGAATGCCGATGGGGGTGGACACCAACACGGAAAGTCCAAGCATCATCAAGCTGCCGACGATGGCGTTGCGCAGGCCGCCGCCTTCGCTGCCCGGAGCCGGCGTGTCCTTGGTGAACATGGCCAGGTCGATCGCCGACAGGCCGTTCTTGAACAGGATGAAAAGAATCCACAGCAGCACCGCCAGGCCCAGGCCCATGGCGGCCATCGACAGCGTCAGGCCCACCCAGTTGGCGCGGCGGCGCTTTGCGTACAAGCCCATGTTCATCTGGTTCATTTCAGGTCCTCAGATGCCCTTGGCACGCTCGGTGCGGATGATCAGGATCTTGGCCAGCGCCAGCACGATGAAGGTGATGACGAACAGCAGCAGGCCCAGCGCGAACAGCGTGGACAGGTGGAAGTCGGCCGCCTCGGCGAACTCGTTGGCCAGGGTCGAAGCGATGGATGTGCCCGGCGAAAAGACGGTGGTGGGCAACCGGTTGGCGTTGCCGATCACGAAAGTGACTGCCATGGTTTCGCCCAGCGCACGCCCCAGCCCCAGCATCACGCCGCCGATCACGCCCTTGTTGGTGTACGGCAGCACCACGCGGCGCACCACCTCCCAGGTGGTGCAGCCCAGGCCATAGGCCGACTCGCGCAGGATGGACGGCACGATCTCGAACACGTCGCGCATCACCGCTGCAACGAAGGGCAGCACCATGAAGGCCAGGATGATGCCCGCCGCCAGGATGCCGATGCCGTTGGTCGCGCCCCCGAACAGGAAGCCCACGATCGGCATGCCCGCCATCACCTCTTTTACCGGAATCTGCACATAGTCGGCAAACAGCGGCGCAAAGACGAACAGGCCAAACATGCCGTAGATGATGGAGGGCACCGCCGCCAGCAGCTCGATTGCGGTACCCAGCGGCCTGCGCAGCCACGTCGGGCAGGTTTCAGTGAGGAACAGCGCAATGCCAAAGGCCAGCGGCACGGCAATCAGCAGGGCGATGCCGGCGCTGACCAAAGTTCCAAAGATGGCAATGGCCGCGCCGAACTCTTCGTTGACGATGTCCCACTCCACGCGCCAGATGAACTGCAGGCCAAACTTGTGAAAGGCAGGCCATGCCTTGATCAGCAACGAGATGATGATGCCCAGCAAAGCCGCCAGCACCAAAAGCGAAAACAGCTGCGTCAGGCGGTGGAACACCGTGTCCTGAAGACGCTGGCGCGATGCAATCGCCAGCATTTGCTGCTGGCCGCGTCCTTCATCCGGCTGGGCGTCAGGCATGGCGGCTCCGGTGGCGGTGGTCACTGGCATTTGGGGTCAAAGCGGTTCGCGGTCGGTCTCTTGAAGCTCGCTGCACCGCCTGCGGCGCACGGGAACGCAGCAGGCGGTGGCTTGCGCGCGTCAGCGCTGGATCTGGCTCCAGACGCGGGTGCGGATCTGCTCGGTCAGCGCGTCGGGCAGCGGCACGTAGTCGAGTTCTGCAGCCATCTGCTTGCCGTTCTTGAAGGCCCAGTCAAAGAACTTCAGCGCCTCGGCAGAAGCCGCCTTGTCGGCCGGCTGCTTGTACATCAGGATGAACGAAGCCGTGCTGACCGGCCAGGAATTGGCACCCTTGGCATTGACCATCGAGATGCCCATGCCGGGTACGCTGAACCAGTCGGCACCTGCGGCGGCCGCGGCAAAGGTCGTGTCGTCCGGCGACACATACTTGCCATCCGCGTTTTGCAGCTGCATGAAGTTCATGTTGTTCTTCTTGACGTAGGCGTATTCCACGTAGCCCAGCGAGCCCTTGATGCGGTTGACGTTGGCAGCGACGCCTTCGTTGCCCTTGCCGCCCACCGAGGTGGCCGCCGGCCATTTGACGGCCGCACCGCGGCCCACCTTGTCGGCCCACTCCTTGCTGATGACCGTAAGGTAGTCCGTCCAGTTGAAGGTGGTGCCCGAGCCGTCAGCGCGGTGCACCACGGTGATGGCGGTATCAGGCAGCTTCTTGCCCGGGTTCAAGGCGGCTAGCTTCGGATCATTCCACTTGCTGATTGTGCCCAGGAACATCTCGGCCAGTACCGGGCCGGTCACGCGCAGTTCGCCCGGCTTGAAGCCGTCGAGGTTGATCACTGGTACCGTGCCACCAATGATGGCCGGGAACTGCACCATGCCGTCCTTGTCGAGCTCTTCGCCCTTGACCGGCGCGTCGGTGGCGCCGAAGGTCACCGTCTTGGCGCGGATCTGGCGAATGCCGCCCGACGAGCCGATCGACTGGTAGTTCAGGCCCACGTTGGTCTGCTTCTTGTACGCCTCGGCCCACTTGGCGTAAATCGGGAACGGGAACGTGGCGCCGGCGCCCGTGATGTCGGCGGCATGGGCCACGCCAGCGAAGGTCAGGGCAACGGTGGCGGCGGCGACCGCCTTGAGGAAATTGCGCTTCATGAAAAACCTTTCAGGGTGGGTTGGACAACTTCCCGGAGGCTAAGGCTGCTTTATGACACAAGCGTGACAAAAACAAAGGCCGCCTGAGAAGGCGGCCTGGTGAAGAAGCCCAAAAAAGCGGGGCTCAGTTCGGCGACTGACCCGAAACGTTGAATTCGCGCGTCTGCCAAGACAGGTCGAACAGCTTGGCCTTGCCCATGTAGTAACGGTCCAGCCGCCATTCCTTGAGCACCTGAATCGCAAGCTCGAAGGAATTGGCATCGAGGCGGTACACGTCCTCGAGCACCACGGGCTGCGCGGACTCCAGCGCAAGCACCAGCGCAGACAGGGTGCGTGCGCGTTCGCTCTTGGGGTCGGCTTCGATGATGCGGCGGGCTTTCTTGATGGCGTTCATGGCAAATCCTGAAGATTGCGGGCCCGCGATTATCGCAACCAAACGCCAGTTTCAGCCAGCGCATCACGCGAATACAACGTCACAAACTGCAAATTCGTCGCTCCAGGGCGGCGCCTGTCATCACACCTTCATCCGCCGTTCACACCATGCACTTGCGGGCGTTGTGCCCGTTGACTGAATTCACTTCCCGGAGCTTGTTTTATGTCTCAAATGATCCGTGATGACGACGGCGTATCCAACACGTCTGGCAACGACCACCTGCACGACCTGATCGAGCGCGAGATCGCGAAGAACCCGGCGCGCCGCGGCTTCCTCAAGTCAGGTGCCAGCCTCGGCCTGATGGGCATTTTCGGCAGCGCGCTGAGCGCCTGCGGCGGCGGCAGCGAGCCCGCGCCCGGCAGCATCGGCTTCAAGGCGGTTGCCACCTCTTCTGGCGACTCCGTTGTCGTGCCCGAGGGCTATACCGCCGAGGTGCTGTATCGCTGGGGTGACCCGATCACTGCTGCTGCGCCGGCCTTCAAGGGCGATGCCAGCGAAACCTGGCGCGAGCAGGAAGTGCAGTCAGGCGACAACCACGACGGCATCAACTTCTTCCCCTTCCCGGGCACTGATGGCACGACGCGCGGCATCCTGGCGATGAACCATGAGTACATCAACCCCGAGTACTTCCACAACGTCGCCAACTTCAACAAGCCGGAAATTCCTGACAACACCAAGAAGCAGGTGGCTGGCCACGGCGTTTCCATCATCGAGGTGCAGCGCAACGCCAGCGGCAAGTGGGAGTACGTGCGCAACTCCACCTACAACCGCCGCATCACCGGCTACACCCCCATCAGCATCAGCGGCCCGGCTGCTGGCAACGACCTGCTGAAGACGGCAGCTGATGCGACCGGCACCGAAGTGCTGGGTACCCTGAACAACTGCGGCGCCGGCCAGACGCCCTGGGGCACCTACATCACCTGCGAAGAAAACTTCAACGGCTACTTTGGCACGGACAACGCCACGTGGACACCGAACACCCTGCAAAACCGCTATGGTCTGAGCAAGGGTGGCTTTGGCTACGGTTGGCACAAGTGCGAGCTGCGCGTTGACCTGGCGGTGAGCCCCAATGAGCCCAACCGCTTTGGCTGGGTGGTCGAGATTGACCCGTACAGCCCCAGCAGCAAACCCAAGAAGCGCACTGCCCTGGGCCGCTACAAGCACGAGAACGCCGAGTGCGTGCTGTCCAAGACCAACAAGGCAGTGGTGTACAGCGGCTGCGACGAGCGCAACGAATACCTGTACAAGTTTGTCTCTACCGGTACCTACGATCCGGCCAACCGCGCCAGCGGCGCCAACCTGCTGGACAGCGGTACGCTGTATGTGGCCCGCTTTGATGCCGGCACCACAACCGGCGACAACAAGGGCACCGGTGTTTGGCTGCCGTTGGTGTTCGGCCAAAACGGCTTGACGCCCGAAAACGGATTTGCCAACCAGGCTGAGGTTCTGATCAAGGCGCGGCAGGCATCCGACCGCGTGGGCGCCACCATGATGGACCGCCCCGAGTGGGTAGCGGCCAACCGCACGAAGCCGGGCGAGGTTTTCCTGGCATGCACCAACAACAACCGCCGCGGCAGCAGCCCCGCAAGCAGCAACAATGCAGACGGAACCACCACCGCCGGCTCGGCTCGCCCTGCTGTTGATGAGGCCAATCCGCGTGCAGTGAACAACTGGGGCCACGTCATCCGCATCAATGAAGCGGCTGCCGATGCTGCCTCCACCACCTTCGAGTGGGACATCTTCGTGATTGCCGGCAATCCGGCGCTCGACGGTGCCAAAAAGGGCTCAAGCAACATCGACGCCACCAACACCTTCAACTCGCCCGATGGCATTCAGGTCGATCCGCAGGGTCGTCTGTGGATCCAGACCGACGGCAGCTTCGCCAACACCGGTGACTTTGTGAACCAGGGCAACAACCAGATGCTGGTGGCTGACCTGGCGACCAAGAAGATCACCCGCTTCCTGGTCGGCCCGGCGGGCTGCGAGGTCACTGGCGTGTGCTGGACGGCCGACAGCCGCACCATGTTCATCAACATCCAGCATCCGGGCGAGGTAGGCAGCCATCCCAACGCACCGAAGGACCTGAAGGGCTTTGCGACGATGGATGAATTCATCGCCAACAACCCGACGGCATTTTCGAAGTGGCCGGATGGTGCGTCGGCTGGCCGTCCGCGGTCGGCCACGGTGGTCATCCGCAAGAACGACGGCGGCGTGATCGGCACCTGATCCGTTTGTCTGTGGCTGACTCTCGCCATTCGGGGCGCCTTCGGGCGCCCCTTTTCCTGCGGTACACGACGCTTTACGCGTCGCTGTGTCTGCTGCTGGCAGCGTGCGGAGGCGGTGGTGATGGTGTGGCCACGTCACCGATCATCGCGCCACCCGTGGCACCACAACAAGCGGGGCCGGACCCGCTGCTTTCCCAGCAATGGCACCTGTTCAATTCGGGTCAGTCCGGCGGTATCGCCGGGATGGACATTGGATTGCGTAATGTTGGTGAAACGGGAGCGGGGATCGTCATCGCCTTCATTGATGGCGCTATCGAGGTCGCACATCCAGACCTGTCACCCAATCACCTTGCCGGGCGGGGTAAGAACTACCTGGACGGCAGTAGCGACCCCAGCCCCCCGAACAGGGCACCGGGCTCTCCAGCCGAAGAGCGCCCGGGCGGTGCTGACGACGCACACGGTACGGCCGTCGCAGGCATTGCTGTTGCACGCCAAGGCAACTCCACAGGCGGACGCGGCGTCGCGCCTGACGCGCGCTTTTTCGGAATGAACGCTGTGGCTCGCCCGACCAACACAAATCTTGCCGACGCAATGCGGCATGCGGTCGGCCAAGGCGCCGACATCATCAACAACAGCTGGGGTCCGCTGGACCCGGCCAGCGGCGGCTCACGCTCGTACTACGACGCATCGTCTGCCTGGCAGGACGCCTTGCAGCTGGCGCTGGAGACCGGCCGCGCAGGCAAGGGAGCGATCGTCGTATTTGCTGCAGGCAACGGAGGGCAGCAAGGGGATGACAGCAACCGCGACGGATATGCCAACGCCAACGGCGTGATTGCCGTTGGCGCATTTGATGATCGTGGGCGACCCGCAACGTACAGCGAGCCGGGCAGCAACGTACTGGTTGCCGCCCCCTCAGGCAACATCGTGGGCCGCGCCTTTACGACTCAGGGCATCCTTACCACCGACATCTCGGGCCCGCGTGGCGAGGCTGCGGGCAACACTGCAGAGACAGCAGACTACCAGCGCTTTTTTGCGGGCACCTCTGCTGCAGCGCCAATGGTCAGCGGGGTTGCTGCGCTGATGCTGCAGGCCAACCCGCGACTGTCCTGGCGCGACGTTCGTTGGCTACTGGCGCATACCGCTCAGCCAGCCCGCCCCACTGCCGCAGACGAGCCTGCAGTGCCGACACCCGTCAACGCCCATGGCTACCAGCGCAAGCTGGGCTTCGGGCGTGCAGACGCACAACGGGCAGTGGAAGCGGCTCGCGCGTTTGGCGGGCTGCCGCCCGCAGTTCAATGCATGAGCGAACGGCTCAGCGACGGCCGGCCGATCCCGGACAGCGACGATGCTGGCCTGACGGTAGCGCACCGCTTCGAAGGGTGCAGTATCCGCGTCGTCGAATTCGTCGAGGTACAGCTGGAGGTGGATCACCCATACACGGGTGATCTGCATCTGACGCTGGACAGCCCCGGCGGGCTGCGCAGCGTTCTGGCCACAGTGCATCTGTGCGGCCCTTCTGGCTCAGGCAGCTGCAATGGCCTCACCCAGGGCTGGACCTTCGGCAGCGTGCGCCATCTGGGAGAGACCGCACGCGCTGGAACCTGGGTACTGCAGGTATCCGACCGGCAAGCGGAAGATGTCGGTCGGCTGATCGCAACGCAGGTCGTGCTGCACGGCCACTGAGACCGCTGCAAATCACAGGGACCTGGCGCGATGCCAACGCCCTGTGATCGCCGGTAGCAAGTCACCTGGTCAAGTCGGGTTAACGCCACTTGTTGCGCTGCGTCACTCGGCAAGCCGCACGCCAGCCTTTGTGATGACGGACTTATGAGCATAGTCGCTGCGGGCCACGCGCGCCACGTTGCCTTTGGCCTTGATGTAGTCGACAAAGGTTTGCGAGTACAGCAGGTACGTATTGACGAACTGACCGGCCTTGAACAAGGCGCCGAAGGTCGCGTAACCATCCTGGCCACTGGCGATGAAGTCGTTGGTGACCACCACATAGCTGCGGGCGCTGTCGATGGCGGACCACTGGCCTGTCGCGCGGTTGCGCAACTCAAGATTGCTGATCCGGCTGCCCTTTGGCTGGGACATGTCAAGGTCCCAGCGCAGCCCCGCCGCATACGGATGCGAGCCGGTGGATCCGCCGTTGTCGAGATGGTTCGACAACGCATCCTCCAGCACGGCCTTGATTTGTGTACCTGTCATGTTCAATTCAACCAGCACGTTGCTGAACGGCAGTACGGTCAGCGCATCGTTGAACGAGATCTGGCGTGCGGCGAGCGCGATCCGCACACCGCCTGCGTTCTGGATCGATACATCTGCCCGCAAGCTGCCGGCAAGGAAGGCCTCAGCCACCACCTGGGTGACATCGCTGCCACGCGCCTTCAGGTTGGCGCCTTCGCAACCGGGCACCGTAGACGAGCGGTTGGTGCCCTCCCCCGGATCTCGCACGAGGCACAGGGTTTCGGTCACGGTACCCAGGATCTCGGCGCGCTTGGCTGCCACCTGAGACGAAAAGCCGGACAGCACCGAGGCAGCGGCCGCATTGGGCTCAAGTACCTTGACGGCAGGTACGGCAGCGAGCGCAGTCACGATGCTGGCTTTCGTGGCGTCATCCACCACGGTAAAACTGCCTTGAGCGTTCGCCCGCTTGAAGCTGCTACCCATGACCAGAGAGGCCTGTCCAGTACAACTGCTGACACGGCCCTGGGTGTCGAACGACAGCCGCATCTCGCCGATTGACTTGTTGTACTCCCACGCCTGGCCAATACAGACACGGTCGCCATCCTTGTTGGTTGCAATGGTGGGATACGCCCCCTCAGAACTGGTCAAACCGACCGAAGCGAAGTCGCCGAGCAAGCTGTGCGAGTCGCCACCGATGATCGCATCGACATCGGTCAGCTTCGCGGCCATCGCCTTGTCCGCGCTATAACCCTGGTGTGACAGGACGACGATGTGGCGAATGCCTTGCGCCTTCAACTGGTCGATGCTGGCTTGCACAGAGCCCACTTCGTCATCGAACGCGGTCGTCGCCGACGGGCGCGACGACTGCTGTGTCTTTTGCTTGATGGTCACGCCAACGATCCCCACCTTGACACCCTTGACCTCGCGCACGGTGAAGGGGCGGAAGTAGTCGGTAGCCGTGCGCGGCGCGAGCGGCGATCCAATCGCCGGACGCACATTGGAAGACAGGACGGGCGTCTTGCAAGTGCCAGAGGCCAGTGAGTCGAGAAATACCTTGAGGCCAGCGTCGCCCTCGTCGAATTCGTGGTTGCCGAGCACGAATGCATCGAAGCAGATCGCATTCATCATCTTCGCATCCGCTTCGCCCTTGAAGAAGGTGAAGTAGCTGGTGCCTGTGATTGCATCCCCCGCATGGAGCTTCAGCACGTCATCACGGCCCGCGTAGGCTGCGAAGGCCTGCGCCATGCGCGCCATGCCACCCAGTTCGACGCGGGTCTTCACGCCACCCACAGTGATCTCCTGGTCGGCGATCGGGTCAAGGTTGGAGTGGTGGTCGTTGATGTGCGCAAGCGTCAGGTTCAGCGTCGGGAAAGCATCATCGTTACCGCTGCATGCGGCAATAAACGCTGTGATGGACAGCAGTGTGGCCGCGAGCAACTGCCGGCAACCTTTTCGTTTCGTCATCTCGAACCCCTCTTAAAGTAGACACGATCGGGGTCGAAAGGCTAAACAAGCGTTGTGACAAATTGCTGAAACGCGGCCCGCAATACACGAAGCTAACGGTTACCCATTACCCGCGCCAATGAAATTTCTCCCCCGGGGGCTCTCCAATGCCGCCTGAACACGCCGAGGTCCGTCTTGCACGCCCAAGCCAGCGAAGTCGCCTACCACTCCGACTGACGCAAGCCAGCTCCGCAGTCGGGGCAAGCCAAGTCGGGCTCCCTGGGGCCCAAGCTCGCTGCCAGACACTGCAAACACCTGGGACAACACACGGTCGGTGCGCGGGTCTTTTCCGCAGGCCAAATCCCACGCGGTGGGTAGCCAGGCAGCGCACGCCAAGCCGTGCGGCACGCCCTGCTCCAGGGTCATCGCATAGGAAAGCGCATGCGCCAACGCGGTGCGCGTTTGCGAAAAAGCCATTCCGGCCTCCAGCGCCGCCAATGAGAGTTCGGTGCGCGCGTGCGGATGCCGCGGATACTGCAACGCCAGCGGCAAGAAGGTGATCACACGCCGCGCAGCAGCGAGCGCCAGATCGTCTGTCAACGGCGTTGCGTGGTGGTTCCAGATCGCTTCGAGGGCATGGGACAGCGCGTCGAGCGCGGTGTCACGGGTCACCGACGGCGGGCAGCTCCAGGTCAGCACCGGGTCGACAAACGCGCGATCGGCAAATCCAAATGCTTCGTCAAACGACCGCTTGACGGGGGGTGTGGCGTCGGTGTCCCACACCGTGGCCCAGCGCGTCACTTCGCTGCCGGTCCCGGCGGTGGTCGGCACCATCCAGAGTTCAGCAAGATCAAGCTCAGGCCAGCAGGACTGCCCTGCCAGTGCCGCTTGTACCAGGGCAAAGTCGTCCGAGGCGCGTGGTTGGCAGCGAAGGACCTTCGCCACGTCGAGCGTGGTGCCGCCACCCAATGCCACCAGAACCGCATCCCGGTTCTGCCGCAATGCCGCCCACACGCGGGGCGCCAGGTCACGGCAACGCGCGATGCTCGAAAGGTCGTCTGGAACGGGTATCCAGTCAATAAGCCGATGTTGCAGGGCCTCGGAAATTCGCGCTTTCCAGCCGAGTTCCTCGGCCGGAGCCATCGCCATGACGACGGCTCGTCGCGACCCAAGTGCGCTTGGCCACTGGTCTGCAACACCATCGCCAAACGCCACCCGGACCGGCATGTGCCAATGATGTTGCATCGGTGAACGCCTTAGATGAAGCGCCTGCGCAAGCGCGCAGAAACCAGGTCAATTGCGCTTACCGAAACGATCAGGATGATGAGCACGGCACAGGTCTGCGCATACTGAAACCCTCGGATGACTTCGAACAGAACCACACCGATCCCGCCCGCACCCACCATCCCAACCACCGAAGCAGACCGGACATTGGATTCAAACCGGTACAGCGCGAAGGACACCCACAGCGGCAGTACCTGCGGCAACACGCCATACACCACCTCGACGAGGCGGTGAGCGCCTGTCGCGCGAATGCCTTCGACCGGTCTTGGGTCAATCGCCTCAACAGCTTCGGAAAACAGCTTCGCCAGCGTACCCGTTGTGTGCACGGCCAGCGCGAGTACGCCAGCAAACGGACCCAACCCGACGGCCACGATGAACAGCATCGCGAAGACCATCTCGTTGATCGCGCGAAAGGCGTCCATCAACCGGCGTACCGGCTGATGAATCCATGGCGGCGCGACGTTGGCCGACGCCAGCAACCCGAGGGGCACGGCAGCAATCACGGCAAGCAGCGTTCCCCAGACGGCAATATGGAGCGTGATGATCATTTCACGCACATAGATGCGCCAGTCCGAAAAGTCCGGCGGGAAGAAGTCCCTCGTGTAGGTGCCAATGTTGGCCGAGTCGCGGATCAGGTCGAGCGGCCGAATTTCGGCACCGCGCCACGCCCATGCCAGCGTGCCGAGCGCCAATGCCCAGGCTGCGTAGTACAGCCAGCCGGGCTGCTCGAGAACGGCGCGTGCTCGAACTCTTTGCAGCGCCTCTTCCGAGGGGCTGCCTTGCGCTGCATCCAGCGCCTGCATGCTGCCAGCCACGGTAGAACTTATTTCTTCAGCGCCGCAAGCTTGCGATCAATGTCGGCCAATTGACGCGTGCGCTCATCGGGCGACAGCTTGTCGTCAGCCTCCACCTTGCGGCGGTCGCGGAAGAGCTCCAGCTGGCGGATCGGGATCAGCTGATCGTTGTTGGAAGGGCGAAAGCCGTCGTAGTCATAGATCTTGTTGAGGATGGCTTTCTCTTGCGGGTCTTTCGACGCGTAGTTCAGTACAAAGTTGCGCACCTTTTCCTTGACCACCGGGTCCAGGTCCTTGCGGAACACGAACGGATCGCTGGGAATCAGCGGGCTTTTCCAGATCACGCGAAGCTGCTGGAACAGATCCGGGCGATTTGCTTCGAGCTTGCCCATGTCCTCGGTGTTGTTGGTTGCCACATCCACTTGCTTGGCAAGGGTTGCCTGGATGTTGGCACCGTGGCTGGCGCTGCGAATGGTGCGAAACGCGCTGCGGTGGTCTACATTGTTCTGCGAAAAGATGTAGAACGTTGGCACGAGGAAGCCTGAAGTGGAGTTCGGGTCACCGATCCCGAAGTTGATGCTTTTCGAGTTCTTCAGGACGTCGTCCAGGGTCTTGTAGGGCGAGTCCTTGTGCGTGATCAGCAGAGCGTGGTAACCGTAGCTTCCGTCCTTGTAGCGCACCTGTGCAAACACTTCGCCGTTGGCACGGTCAACTGCCTCCATCGCAGCCTTGTTGCCATACCATGCCACCTGGATCTTGTTGAACCGCATGGCTTCGATTACGCCGGCGTAGTCTGGCGCGTAAAAAGACTTCACCGTAAGCCCGGTCTTCTTTTCCATGTCTCGGAAGAAGGGCTCCCAACGCTCGCGCTGTACGCTCGCTGCGTCGGTCGCAATCACGCCAAAGTTGATCTCCTGCGCGTGCACCATGGCGCTTGCTACGCCAAGGGTCAACGCCAACATTCCACGGGTAAGGGTGTCATTCATCATCAATCGCTCCAAAGAAGTGTTTGGGTTTAACGTTCAAGCCACTGCAATGTGGGTATCCGCCCCGAGCAACTCGTCGCTCTTCGTTCCGTACAGGTCGCGTAGAAACTCCGGCGTCAATGCGCTTGTCGGTCCGTCGAACACGAGTGCGCCGTCACGCAACGCAAGCACCCGGTCGCAGTAGCGTCGGGCCAGGGCGACATCGTGCAAGCTGATCAGCAGCGTCATGCCTTCCGACCGATTGAGCTGCGCGAGAAGTTCCATCACGCGCCGGGTTGACTCCGGGTCCAGCGAGGCCACGGGTTCGTCCGCCAGCAACAGTCGCGCACCTTGAACGAGGCTGCGCGCCACTGCGCCACGTTGCTGCTGCCCTCCTGACAACGTCGACGCACGTTGCCACGCCTGCTCCAGCAATCCCACCGCCTGCAGTGCATCCAGGGCACGGGCACGCTCCAGCTCGGTAAAACGAAGCAAGACGGCCCGCCACAGTGGCATGTCCGCTGCCAGCCCTGTCAGCACATTGGTCATCAACGCAAGCCGCCCGACAAGGTTGAACTGCTGGAAGATGATGCTGATACCGCGGCGCATGTCACGCACAGCGCTGTCAACGCGGCCGTGCTCTTGGAGTACGCGACCGAACACATCGATTCGGCCTTGACCCGTATCGAGCGTTTCCAGGCCGCACAAGCACCGCAGCAGGGTCGACTTGCCAGAGCCGGACGCGCCAAGCAGCGCCACCCGCTCACCACGTTGCACATCGAAAGATACGCTGTCGAGTGCAACCTTGGCCCCTGCGCCTGACCCAAAGGTCTTGCGCGCAGAGCGCACGGAAACGACGGGCTGCGACACGACGGAACCTGACCTCAAGCGCCGATCACGCCGCCGTCGTCACGGGTAATGACGATGGTGGCCGAACGCGGACGACCGGGGCGCCCGTAGCCCTTGTTGCCAGGCCACAGGCTTTGCGGGGCAGCGCCAGCCCGCGTGTCTTCGCCGGGATGCTGGATGTTCACAAACAGCGTGCGGCCGTCCGGTGTCTCGGCCATGCCGGTGACTTCAGCACCCTTTGGAGCAACGAGGAAGCGCCGCAGGCGTGCTTCCCCGAGCGTGGCGCCGATAAAGGTTTCCTGCGTGCCGGTGACGGTTTCCCCATCCACGACCATCTGGTTCCGGGCTGTGACCTTGCCCCCATCGCCAACCTGCCCGGGAATTGCAGCAAGCAGCATGCAGTTGCTCTCGTCGGTCATTGCGCCGTCGTCGGTCTGAATCCAGCAAATGCCGGTCGCCTGGCTGAACCACAATCCGTCCGGAGACGAGAAGGCGTTGCCTGCGGTCAGCTTAGACAGGTTGGCGTCGCCCGCATCCTCTTCAGCGCCAAACAGGAAGATGTCCCATGCGAAACGGGTAGCCGAGCCCTGATTGCCGTCCTCGCGGAAACGGATGATGTGACCGTTGGGATTGCCCGCACCCTTCTTGCCATCGACATCCACGTAGGCCCGCGGGTTGGCTGCGTCCACCTTGGTCGGTGTGCGGTTCGCTGCCGAATTGTTCGTCAGGGTGAAGTACACCTCGCCATTGCGCGGGTTCACCGCGCCCCACTCTGGGCGGTCCATCCGGGTCGCGCCCACCGCGTCGGCCGCCAGGCGCGTATTGACGTAAATCTCTGCCTGGTTGGCAAACTTGAATGGCGCGTAGTTGGCAATACGCGGGTCGGCGATGGTCAACTCGATCCACTCGCCACGGCCGTCAGCGTTGAACTTCGCGGCGTACAACTTACCCTCGTTGAGGTACTTGTCGCCTGCAACGGTGCCACGCCCGACGTCCTTCGGGTCCCAGACCGCAGTGGTTACGAACTTGTAGATGTATTCATTGCGTGCGTCGCAGCCCATGTAGAAGGCCAGCGGCTTGCCGGCCTCAGGCAGGCTGTTCACGCAAGCCTCATGGGCAAAGCGGCCCATGGCAATGCGCTTGACCGGGGTTGACGAAGCATCGATCGGGTCGATCTCGACGTTGTAGCCAAAGGTGTTGGCCTCGTTGCGGAAATCTGCTTCGGCATTGCGCCCCAGCGCAGTGAGGTTCCAGCGCGCGTAGCGGTCGTCCGTGGCTGACACGGTGTGCCAGCCCTGGCTTGCTGCGCGACGTGCGCCCACATCCGGCGGAGCGCTGACAACACCGTAACGTCGGCGTGCGGCGAGCTCCTTCGGGCTGAGCAGCGCGCCGCCAACGGTCATGCCGAAGTAAAAGGCCCAGTTTTCCTCGCAGGCGAGGTAGGTGCCCCAGGGCGTCTTGCCGTGGCCGCAGTTGTTCAGCGTGCCGCGGCTCATGCCACCTGCGGTGTCCCAGCGGGTCACCATCTGGGCACGGATGGCCTCGATGTGCTCGCGCGGGCCAGCATTGCGGGTCGGTGTCTGGGCAGTGATGCGGCGGTTCAGCGGGGAGTCCGGGACCATCTTCCAGCCCTGCGGCGTCTTCACCACCTCCACCAGCGATACGCCGTGGTGGTTGATTTCCTTGATCACTTCTGCGGCCGGCCGGGTGCCGAGGTCCCAATCGCCGAACTGGGTGAACTTCTTGCCGGAGATGCCGTTGGAGGTTTGACCGTTACGGTGCATGAAGTAGGCGTCTGCCGAGCTCTCATGATTGACCGCAAGGATCGCCCGGCCGGTATCGCGCTCGGTGTAGCGGCCCTGCGCATCAAGGAAGAACAGGTCCATGCCATCGTGATGGTCACCGATGCGCAGAGACCAGTCATCACTTTCAGACCCGGCATTCGAATAACCAGGGACAGATGGGCTGAGCGCATCGCCTGTAGCGTGCACGACCGCGTAGCGATACCCGGGGGGAAGGATCACGTCATCGAGGATGCTCTTGCCAACGGTGGGGAAACCCAGCCCGCTGACGCGCGCGGCGCCTGTACCGGTGGTGGCGCAACCAGACAGCACCGCAAGACCGGCAAGGCCGAGGCCGCCTCGCAGGACGCGGCGCCGGTCTGGGCTGGCCAAGGCCCCGGCAAGCACATCCTGAAAGTGCGGATTGTTGGTCGGATTGTGGTTAGGGTCGAGATCAATGAGGTTGTCAGACACAGCAGGACTCCTTGGTGGAACACGAAACACGAACTGCAAGGGCCAAAGTTCACTCGCATCGCGTGACAAGCAAATGACAGACTGTTGCCGTTGCGCACCCGACAGCAGAACGGTCAACGTTCTGTCATGTCAACCACCGACGATGGAGTAAAGACGCAGAACGCCAGCATCCATGCAATTCATTGATCGCCCGTCAGTCACCGCAGTGGAGGGCCTGCTCAGGGCCAGTACGCAAATTGGCACCGATAACGTGCGGGGCATGAGTTCACCCGCCCCCGCTCACGACGCGGAGGGCGACGCCGGCGGGCAGGTCAACGTTCGTACCGCATTCATTTCCGACGTCCACCTCGGTACGCCAGGGTGTCAGGCCGAAGGGCTGCTGGACTTTCTCAAGCACCTGGAATGCGAGACCCTCTTTCTGGTGGGCGACATCGTGGATGGATGGCAGCTTCGCCGTCGCTGGTTCTGGCCACAAGCCCACAACGATGTCGTGCAGAAAGTGCTGCGAAAAGTACGCAAAGGCACACGGGTGATTCTGGTGCCGGGCAACCATGACGAATTCGCCCGCCGTTACTGCGGCCTGGAATTCGGCGGCATCGAGGTGCATGAAGAGTTTTTCCATCGCACCGCAGATGGAAAAACGCTTTGGGTCACTCATGGCGACCATTTCGACGGCGTGGTGCAGTACGCCAAATGGCTGGCGCACCTGGGTGATCGCGCCTACGACATCGCGCTGACTGTCAACAACCGGTTGAACTCCTTGCGTGCCCGTTTTGGCTTGCCCTACTGGTCGCTGTCCCGGTATCTCAAGTTCAAGGTCAAGAAGGCCGTCACCTTCATAGCCAACTTCGAAGATGCGCTGGTACGCGAGGCGCGCAAGCGCGGCGCTGACGGCGTGGTCTGTGGTCACATTCATCACGCCGAGATCCGTCATATTGACGGGGTCCTCTACATCAACGACGGTGACTGGGTGGAAAGCCTAACCGCCGTGATCGAGCGACATGATGGATCGCTGCATATCCTCGATTGGTCGCAAGCCGCGCATTCCGCGCTGCCGCGGGTCGGGGTCAAGCAGACTGAAACAGCCCTTGTGGATTGATATCGCCCGGCCCAGTGATCTTCGACCGTGGGCAACATGCCAAGGGCAAGACCGGGGACTGCCCTAGGCGCGCCTGACCAGCGCCTGCCCCATGCGCATGGTCGTGCCTGCGGTGATGCCGTCCATCAGCTCAAAACCGCACGGCAGCAAGATGATGATGGTTGACCCGTGCTCGAACCAGCCCATTTCCTGACCGCGAGTCAGCGTTGCACGGCAAGGGATGCGGTTGGGGCCCGGCCAGCGCAGGTTCATCAGCACATCGGCAAAGTGAAAGCGCATGCTGGCCACCAGCACAGCAGCAACAGGAACCATCACGAAGGATGTGTTTCCGTCGTTCAACCTGCCCCGGATCACCGCTCGCTCGTTACGACAAAACAGCCGCTCGACGCGCTTGAGCGCGATCGGGTTCACGTTCCATGTGTCCCCACTGATGTATGTCAGCTGATCCACAGTCAGATCCGCCGGCGCATGAAAGCGGTGATACATGGCCGACGTCAGCCGAAGGGTGACAAAGGTTCCACCCTCCAGGCGGCGAAGCATGCGCGCCGACTCCTCGGCACCGAGCAAGTCGCGCAGCGAATAGGCCATGCCCTTGGCCTGGAATACCTGACCATGAGCGATCGCGCCATGGGAGCCAACGATCGCATCGCACGGGCTGACCAGCACCTCGGGGCGCATATCCACCGGCCGCGCGCCGTCCTTCAGCGATCGCGTGAAGCAGGCGTGCAGGCTGCTAAAGCGGGCTTCCTTCGCATCGGACAAATCAAGCTCGGTGAACAGCCGCCACACCGCAATCGACAAGCGGGTAAGCCACGGCGACTCGATTCGGCTGAACCACCCCATCAGACGTGTCAGGGTGATCCGCGGGATGCGGTTGGTCAGCAGGAAATTGATGTCCTCCTGCATCATCCAACGGGTGAAATTTCGCGCTTTCATGACACTGTCAATTAGGGCTGAGCATCATTGCGGATTGATGACTGGAGACCCCTCATGGAACCCCACTTCATACTGGCTGCAGTGGCGATCGCGGCATCTGCGGCGCTGGCGCCGCGCTTGCAACGCCGACTCGCCCTGTCGCGTGCCAAGCATCCTTCCTTGGCCGGACACTCCCGTCTCGCCAAACGGATCACGCGGCAGATTCCTGGCTATGCCTACGAAGAGCATGCTTTTTTCGCTTCTGATGGCGCTCCCGAGGAAGTGCAGCACCAGCGTCGGGCTGGCCTCGATACGCTCGCACAGTGGATTCAAGCCCGCTGCCCGCAAGGCGTGGCATTTACCCACGATGCACGCGGCGCCCTGCCTGACCTGCAGTTCACCGGGCGATACCGGGTGCCCTTCCAGTACAGCGAATACCTGCGCAGCCGCATCAGCATGCCCGCGGCGGTGGCGTCGTCCGAGGGCGTGCAGGTCACCGATCTCGACGGCAACGCGCTGTACGACCTTGCTGGCTCTTACGGGGTGAACGTATTTGGCCATGACTTCTACAAGGCATGCATTGCCGAGGCCGTAGAGCGCGCCGGCGCGCTGGGCCCGGTACTTGGCAACTACCACCCCTGCGTTCTGGACAACGTGCGCCGCCTGCAGGTGCTGTCTGGCCACGAGCAGGTCACATTCCACATGTCAGGGACCGAGGCCGTCATGCAGGCGGTGCGCCTTGCCCGGTATCACACGCGACGCAGCCACATCGTGCGATTCAGCGGTGCGTACCACGGCTGGTGGGATGACGTGCAGCCCGGCCCGGGCAACCCGATGCCGCCGCGCGACGTGTACACGCTGCGCGAATGCGACGAGCGAAGCCTGAAGGTACTGCGCTCGCGCAGGGACATTGCCTGCGTATTGATCAACCCGATCCAGGCGATGCATCCCAACGCCAACGCACCCGCGGACGGCAGCCTGATTGACAGCAGCCGACAGGCCCGCTTCGACCGGGATACGTACACACGGTGGTTGCAACAGCTCAGGGCGGTCTGCACGGAACGAGGTATCGCACTCATCCTCGACGAGGTTTTCCTTGGATTCCGGCTGGCCAAAGGCGGGGCACAGGAATATTTCGGCGTCCGCGCCGACCTGGTGACCTATGGCAAGACGCTGGGGGGTGGCCTTCCGATTGGCGTGGTGGCAGGCAGCGCCACCTGGATGCAGCGCTACCGCCCGGAGCGGCCTGCTGACGTATGCCTTGCACGTGGCACGTTCAACGCTCACCCGTACGTCATGGCAGCCATGAACGCGTTCTTGCGCCGGCTCGATGATCCAGCCATTGACCTCATTTACAGGAACCTCGACGCCACATGGAGCGAGCGAAAGGATCTGTTGAACTTAGCGCTGGAAGTGGCAGGCTTGCCCATGCGGGTGGAGGGTTTGCCGTCGGTGTGGACCGTGCTTTTCACCCAACCGTCGCGCTACAACTGGATGCTTCAGTTCTATCTACGCAAGCATGGCCTGTTGCTCAGCTGGGTTGGCAGCGGCCGAATGATCTTCAGCCTGAACTACACCGACGAGCAGTTCTCCCGTGTCGTCTCGAGCGTGGTTGCAGCAGCAAAAGAGATGCAACAAGACGGATGGTGGTGGCACGCACCGGACACCACCAACAAGCACATCCGTCGCTCCGTTTTGCGTGAAATGCTGGGCCAGCGCCTCGGCCGTTGAGAAAAAGAAAAGGGGTAAAGCGGCAACTGCGTTGCGCCGCATGTGCCGCGCCCCACTGCCCTGTCAATGCCGCCGGACGTGCTCCATCGGGTCGATGAGCTCGCCGCGCAGCAAATGCCAAGGGGACTTCCAGTACAGCGCAATGTCGTGGAACGGATCGGTCACGATCTTGAGCGCCCACACCAGGCCTGTCATCAGGCCCTGCTGCCACCACAGTTGTGCAACCCGGAACAGCACGCCACCCACACCGAGGGCAAGCCAAGACATGCCGACGTCGTGCAGCCATCCTGAAGTGTCTGTTGCCGGCTCAATCAACCCGAGCAGGGACGGGTCAACCCATAACGCCAGCGGGATTCCAAGCCAGGCCGCCATCAATACAACCTTGCGCCGGATGTTGTAGCCGATCTTGATCATCTCCTTGTGTTCATCCGTGGCCTCGTTGACCTCGTCGTAGCCGCGCGGCTCGAAGAAGAAGTGCCCAGCCTGGCGGGTCGTCATGGAGACACACCACGCCAGGACGGCTGCCATCGATGGATCAACAAACAGCAGTGCGTAGGCCGCGACAAAGCTCAGTGCACTGACCAGATGCAGCGACTGGTTGATGCGGCTGTGGTGGTAGTACCGATGATCGTCCCATCGCTGTGTCTGCAGTTCCTTCAAGTAGTCTTTCACAACTGTCCTTTCTGATGATTGATCCAATCGTCCACCACGGCCAGGCCGTCCAGCCCGCCCCCGTGGACCGCTGAGCGGATCGATGTTCAGGCGCATGCATGAAATTCGCGTGACAGCCCATCTGTCATCAAATCATCTTGCGGGGTCGCGATCATCTGCACCATGGACGCATTGGAGAGCGACATGGACATCGAAATCGAGGAGCTGCGACCGCGATATCAAGCGCTTCGCCTTGCCTTCGTGACCGAGACTTACCCGCCCGAAGTCAACGGTGTGGCGCTGACGCTGCAGAAGCTCGTGATGGAGCTACAAGGGCGCGGCCATGCGCTGCAACTGATCCGTCCGCGACAGCCAGGAGAGTCTCGTGATGCGCAGTCGAACCCGTCAGAGCTGCTGACACGCGGCATACCGATTCCGCGCTATCCCAACCTGCGCATGGGCCTGCCCAGCAAGCGTGCGCTGGTACGCCTGTGGTCACGCCAACGCCCTGATTCTGTTCATATCGCCACCGAGGGCCCCCTGGGCTGGTCGGCGCTTCAGGCGGCGGTGGTGCTGAGGCTTCCGGTCACGTCGGACTTTCGGACCAACTTTGACCTTTACAGCCGCCACTATGGCGTGGGCTGGCTGCAGGCCCCGGTTGCGGCATACCTGAAGAAGTTTCACAACCGTACCCACTACACCATGGTGCCTACCCGGCAGCTTCAGGCCGAATTGACCGCACGTGGATACCGCAATGTCGAGGTGGTCATGCGGGGTGTCGACACACAGCGATTCACACCGGTCCGGCGCGACGCTGCGCTGCGCGCGACGTGGGGCGTGAGTGCCAGCGACCCGGTGGTCATTTGTGTTGGCCGCCTCGCTGCCGAAAAAAACCTGATGCTGCTTGTGCGCACGATGCAGGTGCTACGAGCGCGACACCCTTCTGCAAAGCTCGTTCTTGTGGGTGACGGGCCATTGCGCTCACAGCTTGAAGCCGCCGGGCAAGGGGCGGCCATGGTCCTGGCAGGCGAGCAACGGGGAGACGCACTCGCTGCGCATTACGCCAGCGCGGACATCTTTGCCTTTCCGAGCTTGACCGAAACGTTTGGCAACGTAGTGCCGGAAGCCCTGGCCAGCGGTCTGGCGGTACTCGCATACGACCGCGCAGCAGCCACGGAGCTGATGGAGCATCGTGTGCACGGCATGAAAGCGGCAAGCGACAATGAACCCGAGTTCATGAGCCACCTCGACTGCCTGCTTGGCGATGCTGCGCTGCGCCAGGCGCTGGGGGCAGCCGGGCGTCAGCGGGCACTGCAACTGAGCTGGAGCTCGATCGCCGAGCGCTTTGAACGCATCAGCGTTGCGGCCATTGACGGGATGTCGCGGCAGGCGGCTTCACTTCAGCCAGCGACTTGATCGCGCCTGACGCACTGCCGGTACGTCGCCACCAAAGAAAAAGCACTGCCATGTGGATGGCGATCAACAGACCCAGGAGGCTCATCGCCTGCTGGATGTGCAGGCCCTGGCTCAACAGCAAGGAATAGAACGCCACGAGACCCAGCACGCCGAGATTTTCATTGAAGTTTTGCACCGCGATCGACCGGCCTGCGGTCAGCAGCGTGTGCCCCCGATATTGCAGCAAGGCATTGAGCGGCACCACGAGCACGCCTGCACTGACACCTGCGAGCAGCATCACCAGCGCAGCGGCACGCACGTCGCTCAGCCACGCCCCGGCCATGAGCAACCCGCCGAGCAACATGCCGGCAGGCAGCACCGCCGGCGAGCGGCCCAGGCATACCGCGCGCCCCACCGCAGCGGCGCCCACCATCACACCCACCGCAACCACGCCCTGAAGATAGGTACCGTGCTCAATGCGCAATCCGAGCACTTCTTGTGCCCACAGCAGCACGGCCACCTGCAGGGTTGCACCGACTCCCCAAAACAACGTAGTCACCGCCATGGAAAGACGCCCAGCCGGATCGCGCCACATCACGGCGTTGGCGCGAAGGAAGTCGCGGCACACAGGCCACGGGTGCAGCGGCTGGCGCGGATAACGCGCTCCGCTGTCGGGCAGCCCAGCATTCAGCGCTGCAGCGGCAAGGTAGCAAGCTCCCAACCCCAGCAACGCAAGCGCGAACGGATGCGCTTGGGCGTGCCAGCCCAGCGCACCTGCCCACCCCTGCACCCACTGTGCGACAGATGACGTGGTCACTGCAGGACTGATCAGGACGCCCGCGGTGACAGCTCCCAGAATTGCGGCGCTGACTACCGAAACCTCCAGCCAGCTGTTGGCACGCACCAGCTGCTGCGGCAGCACAAGTTCAGTCAGCAGCCCGTACTTTGCGGGCGCGTACGCTGCAGCGCCAAGGCCCACCCAGGCCATGGCCAGCCAGGGCGACACCCCGAGAAGCAACATGACCACCCCGCCGAGCTTGAGCAGGTTCATTGACGCCATCACCTGGGCCTTGGGTCTACGGTCTGCCCATATCCCCACCCAAGGGGCCAGCAGCACATAGGCCAGGGTGAAGAAGAACTTCAGCATCGCTGCCCACCACGGATCGGCTCCCTGATGCATGAGCAAGGCAAAGGCGATGACCAGCAGCGCATGATCTGCAAGTCCCGACACGAACTGCGTGAAGATCAGCCGCGCAAACCCACGTGGAAGCGGCTGCACATCCGACGTGTCGGTAGCCGGGGGCGACGCCATGCACGCCGCTCAGTACTTTCGGGGAACGAACAGGTGTGCGGGAAGATCGCGTCGCACGTAGTCAGGGTGGCGCTCCCGGGGGGGCAGCACCACCTCAGGGTGATCCACGGCCTGGTAAGGAACCAGACTGAGCAGGTGATCGATGCAGTTCAGCCGCGCCCGCTTCTTCTCATCGGCATGCACGATCCACCAGGGCGCATCATCGGTATGGGTGCGCTCGATCATGGCCTCCTTTGCAACGGTGTAGGCCTCCCAACGGCGGCGCGATTCCAGGTCCATGGGACTGAGTTTCCACTGCTTGAGCGGGTCATGGATACGACTGATGAAGCGCGACTCCTGCTCCTCATCTGATATCGAGAACCAGTACTTCACCAGCTGGATGCCCGAACGGATCAGCATGCGCTCGAACTCGGGCGCCGTACGGAAAAACTCCTCGTACTCTTCGTCGTTGCAAAACCCCATCACCCGCTCCACACCGGCGCGGTTGTACCAGCTGCGGTCGAACAGCACCATTTCGCCAGCGGCAGGCAAATGGGCTACATAGCGCTGGAAATACCACTGGGTGCGCTCACGGTTGTTAGGGGCGGGAAGTGCCGCCACGCGGCACACACGCGGATTGAGCCGCTGGGTGATGCGCTTGATCACACCGCCCTTGCCAGCTGCATCGCGCCCCTCGAAGACGATAACCATCTTGTGGCCGCTGGCTACCACCCAGTCCTGCAGCTTGACCAGCTCAGCCTGCAATCGAAACAGCTCACGAAAATACTGGCGCCTGCCTTCCCGCTGGACGGCATCCATGCCTGCCACCCCGTCGCCGTCCTCCAGCTCGAGTTCCAATTCCTCGTCGTAGCTGTCAAGCAGGTCTTCCCTGAGCCGGTCTACAGTGGTCGCGATCGGTGCAGACATTTATGTTCCTTTGCGTGGCCGTCGCGCTGACCTCCAGCGCCCGTGGCGCTGACGACGCTAGCCGCAACAGATGACAGCGCCGTGTCAATCGCAGCCGAACAGATCGCGCGTATAGACCTTTTCCATGACATCGTGCAGCGCGGGGCTGGCACGGTTGGCAATGATCAGATCGCAACGACGCTTGAACCGCTCCAGATCGGGCTCTACCTCTGAGTTGAAGAACCGGTCCTGCTGCAGCGTGGGTTCGTAGACAAGTACCTCGACGCCTTTGCCCTTGATCCGTTTCATGATGCCCTGCACGCTACTGGCGCGGAAGTTGTCGCTTCCCGCCTTCATCGTCAGGCGGTATACGCCAACGGTTGCAGGTCGCCGGCGCAGGATGTCCTGGGCAAGGAAGTCCTTGCGCGTCGTGTTCGCATCGACGATGGCGCGAATCAGGTTTTGTGGAACGCTGAAGTAATTCGCGAGTAACTGCTGCGTATCCTTGGGAAGGCAGTACCCACCATAGCCAAAGCTCGGGTTGTTGTAGTGGCGCCCGATGCGTGAGTCGAGGCACACGCCATCGATGATCTGTCGCGTGTCAAGCCCGTGACTGACTGCGTAGGTGTCCAGTTCATTGAAGAACGCCACGCGCATGGCCAGGTAGGTGTTGGCAAACAGCTTGATCGCTTCGGCTTCCGTGCTGCCGGTAAAGAGAAGCGGCACCTCGTTGTTCAACGCGCTTTCCTGCAGGAGTTTGCCGAACTCCCGTGCCTGCGGTGTGGCTGCCCCTACAACGATACGCGAGGGGTGACGGTTGTCGTGCAGCGCCCTGCCCTCACGCAGGAACTCGGGCGAAAACGCGATGCGGTCGGTACTGTGTCGCTCCTGCATGCGCTGGGTGAAGCCAACCGGCACCGTTGACTTGATCACCGCCAGCGCATCAGGCGCCCAACGCCTCGCATCTGCGAGTACCTGCTCGACCGTTGAAGTATCGAATCCGTTGCTTTCGGGGTCGTAGTCGGTTGGCGTTGCGATCACCACAAAGCGGGCATCGCGGTATGCCGCCTCTGGATCGACCGTCGCGCACAGGTGCAAGTGCTGGTCACGCAATGCTTCGACCATGTCAGGCTCATCGAGGGGGCATTCGCCTGCATTGATGCAATCGACACGGCTGGCGTCAATGTCCAGGGCCCATACCTCGTGTCGCTGTGAGAACAAAATCGCCAACGACAGGCCCACATATCCGGTACCAACCACGGTGATTTTCACTTGAGGCTCCTGCGCACCGGCAGCGCACCGACCGCTACGGGACCCATAGTTCCCTTGCGCCTGCTCCATGCGCCATGAACCACGATGGCAAAACGCGTCGTCAATGCGCCCAAGCACCAGCCAAGTGCGGCACCAACGGTCACATCACTGACGAAATGAACACCCGCGTAGACGCGACCGAGTGCGGTCATGCCTACGGCAGCCCACGCAATTGCGCGCCACGCCGCTGGCATGCCTACGGCGTGACCCCAGCCCACCAGGGCTGCCATGACGAACGCGTGCGTGCTGGGCAAGCCACCGCGCTGTGAATGGCCCAGCAGATTGTCAGCAAGTCCTAGCATGAACGGACGCGGCGCCCCCAGTTCAGCCGCCAAGCCATGCGCCAGCGATTGGGCGAGCCACATCAACACGGCACACACGAGGGCATCGCGCGCCACGCCATACCTCGTGCCGCGAAGGTGGTACCGGATCACAAGCGCGCTAACCCAGCACAGCATCAGCAATCCGACGCCAGCGCTGGAGAATCCGACCGACCACCCTGTCCATTCAGACGAGCTCTCGTTGCCTGCCCCGATCCACAGGAACAGGGTTTCATCGAATGCGCGCAAGCGCTGCAGGGCCGACTCCATCACGCGTCTTCCATTTCTGCAGACATATCGACGCCTCGCCCATCGACGGGCAACTCAGGCGGTGAAGGAAACGGCATTCGCATTCTGCAATCGTCCGGTTCGAGCGTGACCTCGCGATGACAGGCAGCCAGACTCCCAGTCCGCTGGACTGCCAGCGCAGGTATGTCACGATGTCGTCACATGCTTTCACTATTGTGGAATCATGGAAACCAAAGACGCCGCCTTGGCGCTTGGCGCGCTTGCCCAAGAGCGCCGCCTCGCACTGTTTCGACGGCTCGTCATTGCCGGCGCACCCGGCATGACACCCACAGAGTTGTGCGCCGAGTTCAGCCTGGCCGCACCGACGTTGTCGTTTCACCTCAAGACACTGACAGCTGCCCGATTGGTCAGTCATGAAGCGCACGGCCGGCAGCGCCTGTACCGCGCCAACTTTGCACGCACCGCAGACCTGGTGGACTTTCTGACGGCGCACTGCTGTGGCGGAACAGTCTGTGAAGTGACCCCCGGCGGCGCACTGCCGACGACGTGCGCAGCGCCACTTGTCAACGCGACCCCCGCTCAAGGAGACCGCCATGAAACAGCATGAAGCTTTCGCCGAACGCCCGACTCAGGTGCTGTTCGTCTGCACCGAAAATTCCGCCCGGTCCATCATGGCCGAAGCCCTGCTGAACCACCTGGGTAACGGTCGATTCAGGGCTTTTTCTGCCGGAAGCAGGCCCTCGGCTCACGTGCATCCCCAGGCCCTGGCAACGCTCAACGAAATGGCAGTACCCACAGCAGGCCTGCACAGCAAGTCGTGGGAGGAGTTCTCACAAGGTCGCGAGGCACCACTGGACTTCGTGTTCACGCTATGCGATCGCGCTGCAGAAGAACCTTGCCCGACATGGCCTGGACAGCCGATCACCGCCCACTGGAGCACTCCAGACCCTGTCATCGCGGACGCCCCGTCCCCACAGCTTGAGCGGCATTTCCGCGACTGCGCCATCGGGCTGCGCCGGCGCATCGAGCTGCTGCTGGCTGTTCCCCTGCAATCCCTGGACGCGATGGCGCTCGCGCGTGAAATCTCGGCCATCGCAGACCAGCGTGCATGAGCGCATCCCTTATCCTCACCTGGGAAACCAATATGAAAGTAGGCATCAACGGAATGGGCCGCATTGGCCGCCTCGCGCTGCGCGCTGCATTCGGCGCTGCAGAGCGTCCGCACGACGACCCGCGCGCCGGAAACCGGCTTGAGGTGGTGAACCTCAACGAAATCAAGGGTGGCGCCGCGGCCACGGCACACCTGCTGGCCTTCGACTCGGTGCAGGGCCGCTGGCGCGAGCCCATCGAGGCCGACGGCGACACTGCGGTGCGGGTCGGATCGCGTCGCCTGGGTTTCAGCGCGCATGCGCAGCCTGGCGACATTCCGTGGGGAGACATGGGCGTGGACGTGGTGCTGGAGTGCACCGGCAAGTTCCTGACGCCCGATGTGCTGCAGGGGCATCTGGACCGCGGTGCCAAGCGGGTGATCGTGGCCGCACCGGTGAAGGTGGGCGATGTGCTCAATGTGGTGGTGGGCGTGAACGATCAGCTGTACGACCCGGCGCGCCACCGCATCGTCACCGCCGCCAGCTGCACCACCAACTGCCTGGCCCCGGTGGTGAAGGTGGTGCATGAATCCATCGGGATCCGCCACGGGCAGATCACCACCATCCACGACCCGACCAACACCAACGTGGTGGTGGATGCCCCGCACAAGGACTTGCGGCGCGCCCGCAGCGCCATGATGAGCCTGGCGCCCACCACCACCGGCAGTGCCACGGCCATCGCGCTGATCTACCCCGAGCTCAAGGGCAAGCTCAACGGTCACGCAGTGCGCGCACCGGTACTCAACGCGTCGCTGACCGATTGCGTGTTCGAGCTGCAGCGCCCCACCACGGCAGAGGAAGTAAACGCCCTGTTTGACGCCGCCGCACGCGGCCCGCTGGCCGGTATCCTGGGTTACGAGACACGGCCTTTGGTCAGCGCCGACTACGCACGCGACACCCGCAGCTCGATCGTCGATGCGCCGTCCACCATGGTGACCGACGGCACCCTGCTGAAGGTGTACGCTTGGTACGACAACGAGATGGGCTACGCCTGCCGCATGGTCGACCTGGCCTGCCACCTCAACGCACACGGGCTGTGACAAGGCGATGAGTGAGCCAGCAGCGGCACCCTCCGGGCTGCGCAACTACCTTGTGGTGACGGCCGCCTACTGGGGCTTCACGCTCACCGACGGCGCCTTGCGCATGCTGGTGCTGCTGCACTTCTACAAGCTCGGCTATTCGCCCTTCACGCTGGCCTTCCTGTTCCTGCTGTACGAAGCCGCCGGCATCGGCGCCAACCTGATCGGCGGCTGGCTGGCCACGCGCCATGGCATTGCACGCATGCTGGTGGTGGGGCTGTGCACGCAGGTCGCCGGCTTTGTGTTGCTGTCGCTGCTGCAGCCGGGCTGGACCGCTGCGCTGTCGGTGGCATGGGTGGTGCTGGCACAAGGCATCTGCGGCATTGCGAAGGACCTGACCAAGACCGCCAGCAAGTCGGCCATCAAGGTGACGCAGGCCCAGGCCAAGGATGAGGCACAGGGCCAGGCCAACGCCCAGCTGTTTCGCTGGGTGGCGTGGTTCACCGGCAGCAAGAACGCAATGAAAGGCGTGGGCTTCTTCCTGGGCGGCCTGCTGCTCGAGGCACTGGGCTTCAGGCTGTCGCTGTGGCTGATGGCAGGGCTTCTGGCGCTGGTGCTGCTGGCGGTGCTGGCATCGCTTCCGCCAATGATGGGCAAGAGCAAGGCATCAAAGTCAGCACGCGAGCTGTTTGCCAAGAACGCCGGTATCAATGCACTGGCCGCTGCGCGGGTGGCCCTGTTTGGCGCCCGCGATGTGTGGTTTGTGGTGGGTGTTCCGGTGTTTCTGTATTCCGCTGGCTGGACCTTCACCATGGTGGGCGGCTTTCTTGCGGCGTGGACGATTGCCTACGGCGCGGTGCAGGCCCTGGCGCCGCAGCTCGTGCGCCGCAGCGCAGACGGCCTGAGCACGGAAGTACCCGCGGCACGGCACTGGTCTGCAGTGCTGGCGCTGGTGCCGCTGGCGCTGGCGGGGGCGGTGCTGGCGCAATGGCAGCCACTGGAGTGGATCGTGGTCGGCGGGCTGGTGGTGTTCGGTTTCGCGTTTGCGGTGAACTCCTCGGTGCACAGCTACCTGGTGCTGGCCTATGCCGGCTCGGAGAAGGCGGCCGAGGACGTGGGCTTCTACTACGCCGCCAACGCGCTGGGCCGCTTTATCGGCACGCTGCTGTCGGGCCTGCTGTACCAGTGGCTGGGCCTGGCCGGCGTGCTGGGCGGCTCGGCGCTGATGCTGCTGGCCTGCTGGCTGGTCACCTTGCGGTTGCCGCTTGAAGCCTCGCCGCAGCCTCGCCCCGCCACTGATGCATCCTGACCACACCGGGCCGCTTGCCGCGGCCACGCTGTGGCATCCTCAGCGCCGCACGCGCCCACGCCATTCCATGCCCTCGCCCACCCTGCTTGCCGCCATCGACCTCGGCTCCAACAGCTACCGCCTGGAGATCGGCCGCCTGGAGCACGGCCACATCGAGCGCATCGAATACCTCAAAGAGACGGTGCGCCAGGGCAACGGGCTGGATGCCGACCGCAAGCTCACGCCCGAAGCCATGCACCGGGGCTGGGCCTGCCTGGCGCGCTTTGCCGAACGGCTGCAGGGCTTTGACCGCCGCCGGGTGCGCGCAGTGGCTACACAGACACTGCGCGAGGCCCGCAACCGCGACGTGTTCCTTGAGCGGGCGCAGGCCATCCTGGGTTTTCCGATCGACGTGATTCCGGGCCGCGAAGAGGCGCGCCTGATCTACAGCGGTGTGTCGCACCTGCTGCCGCAATCCGATGAGCGTCGCCTGGTCATCGATATCGGCGGGCGATCGACCGAGCTGATCCTCGGTGCCGGCATGACGCCTTCCGTGATGGAGTCGTACCGGCTGGGCAGCGTTGCGTGGTCGATGCGCTACTTCGCCGACGGCGTGCTGTCCGAGAAGGCGCTGTCCACCGCGCAGCTGGCCGCAGAAGCCATCCTGGACGAGGCAGTGGCGCTGTACCCGCGCAGCGCCTGGGACAGTGCTTATGGCGCCTCCGGCACGATCGGAGCCGTGGGTGACGTGCTGGCTGCCTGCGGTTGGGAGCCCGGAGTCATCACGCCCAAGGGACTGATGTGGTTGCGCGAGCAGCTGCTGGAAGCACGGCATGCCGATCGGCTGCGGCTGGACGGCCTGAAGGACGATCGGCGCCCCGTGCTGGGCGGCGGCCTGTGCGTGCTGTTGGCCCTGTTCTCGCTGCTGGATATCGACGCACTGCAAGTGGCCAGCGGGGCGCTGCGCCATGGGGTGCTGTACGACGTGCTGGATCGTGACCGCCCGGACACCGACCTGCGCGCTGCCAGCGTGCAGCGGCTGGCGCAGGTGTTCAGCGTTGACCTGCAGCAGGCCCAGCGTGTGGCCCGGGTGGCGACCGGGCTGTTTGCGCAACTGCAGTCCACCCAAGATCAGGCGAGCGAGCGGCACATGCGCAAGCTCGGCTGGGCAGCCTCACTGCACGAGGTCGGCACGCGCATCTCGCACAGTGACTACCACAAGCACGGCGCCTACATTCTTGAACATGCCGACGCGCCCGGCTTCTCGCTGCCCGAGCTGCACCGGCTGGGCCTGCTGGTGCTGGGACACCGCGGCAAGCTGCGCAAGCTGGAGGCGGACTTTGAAGATGCGCTGTTCGTGCAGCAGCTGATGTCGCTGCGCCTGGCCGTGATCCTGTGCCATGCGCGCCGCGACCCCGACCTCGGCGGGCTCACCCTGTCGCTCGACCCGGGCCAGCGGCAGTTTGCGCTGGCCGTGCGCAGCGGCTGGGCCGAGAGCTATCCGCAATCGGCGCATTTGCTGCGCGACGAGGCGGTCGCGTGGCAAAAAACCTCGTGGAGCTTCGCGCCCGCCCTGTAAAACAGGATCAGCGCCCGGGCCCGGTCAAAGAAAGTCGGGCGCCTGCACGGTGACCACGACCGTCTGCGAGTGACCGTCGCGCTCGCGGGTGCGCAACCACCACAGCGAGCCCTTGCGCAACGCCAGCTGGGGGTGACGCATCTGAAGCAAGTGGGCAATGGTGGCGCCCAGCGAGGGCTGATGCCCCACCAGAACGACCACATGGCGCGAGTCGGGCCACTGCGCCGCCAGCAACAGGTCTTCAATGCCGCGCTCGGGCGCAAGCTCTTCGCGCAGCTTGTACTTGCGCCCCAGGGCCAGTGCGGTCTGCTCGCAGCGCCGCGCCGGACTGCACAGGATGCGGGCGGTCTCTGGCAACTGCCGCTCGAGCCACTGCGCCATGCGGTGCGCCTGCTTCTCGCCGCGCGGCGTGAGGGCGCGTTCCAGGTCGTTGCAGCCTTCGGTCCAGTCTTCGGCCTCGGCGTGACGCCACAGGATCAGGTCCATGGGCTTGTCTCCCGGCAATCGCTCAGCGGGTGCCTTGCAGTGGCGCCTGCGCGCCATGACGCGCCATCAGTGCCTGTTGCAGGCTGTGGCCGCGCGGCGTGTTGACGCGCACATACGAGCCGTCGGCCTGCAGCGTCCACGCGTCCTTGCCGTCGTGCAACGCGCCGGTGAGGCACTCCTCGACGATGCGCTGGCGCTGCGCCTCGTCCTCCACCGGCCAGGCGATCTCCACCCGGCGCAACATGTTGCGGTTCATCCAGTCGGCGCTGGACAGGTACAGCTGCTCGCGGCCGTCGGCGCGGAAATAGAACACCCGCGTGTGCTCCAGAAAGCGGCCGATGACGGAGCGCACGCGGATGTTGTCCGACAGGCCCGGCACCTGCGCCGGCAGCATGCAGGCGCCGCGCACGATCAGGTCGATGCGCACCCCGCACTGGCCGGCATGCAGCAGCGCGTGGATCAGCGGCTCGTCGGTCAGCGCGTTCATCTTGGCGACGATGCGGGCGTCCTTGCCGGCGGCGGCAGCGCGGCCTGCGGCCTCGATCATCTCGATCATGCGGCGCTGCAGGTGAAACGGTGCGAGCAGCAGCTTGTGCATGCGCGGCAGGCGGCTTTGCCCTGCCAGATGCACGAACACGGCATCCATGTCGGCGGTGAGCCTGGCGTCGGCAGTCAGCATGCTGACGTCGGTGTACAGGCGCGCGGTCCGCGGGTTGTAGTTGCCCGTGGACAGGTGCCCATACCGGCGCAGCACTCGGCCCTCCCGGCGCGTGACCAGCAGCATCTTGGCGTGGGTCTTGAGGCCCACCACGCCGTACACCACCTGCGCGCCGATCGATTCGAGCTTCTCCGCCCAATTGATATTGGCCTCTTCATCGAAGCGGGCCTTCAGTTCCACCACCGCGGTCACTTCCTTGCCCCGGTGGACGGCTTCGCGCAGCAGGTCCATCATGACCGAGTCAGAGCCAGTGCGATAGACGGTCTGCTTGATCGCCAGCACGTCGGGGTCGTTGACGGCCTCGCGCAGGAAGGCCAGCACCGCATCGAAGCTCTCGTAGGGCTGGTGGATCAGCACATCGCCCTGCTCTATCCGCTCGAAGAAGGACTGG
>JACCDP011047256.1_pt1 | contig 39527 bp, 32 predicted proteins | sample 7445841 | NCBI WGS metagenome assembly JACCDP01 (sample SAMN15323441, study PRJNA562643) | freshwater metagenome | isolation source: river surface water | place: USA:Blue River Watershed | collected 2017-08-17 | reverse complement strand
CCCGCCCAGATCCGCCTCGTCGCCCCGACAGGCCGTGCCGCTCGCCGTATCGCCGATGGCCTGGCCGAACTGCGTAAGCAGCCGGCGTTCGCCGAGCTGGTCGAGCCGCAGACCATCCACTCGCTGCTCTACGAGCCGGAAGCCTTCGATGGCATGCAGCTCCTGGTCGTGGACGAATCATCGATGGTCGACCTGATGCTTTTCAACGACGTCATCGATAAGCTCCCGGCTGGTTGCTCGCTTGTGTTGGTCGGAGATCCTAATCAGCTCCCGTCCGTCGAAGTCGGATCCGTCCTCGCAGACTTGTGCGAAGCCCCGGCTTTGGCGGCCAACAAGGTGCAGTTGGTCCGTCAGGTGCGTTCCAAAGATGCGCCTGAGATCATGCGTTTCGCCGATTCCGTGCTCGGAGGGCAGGGCAGGGAGACCGTGTCGCTCACCCCGCCTACGCCCGAGGCGGTCTTGGAACTTATCCTGCCGGCCTATGGGGCTCTCCGTGACAAGGCCAGGGAGGGAGATGTCCAAGGCGCTATGGCGCTGGTCGACGAAGTCCGCGTGCTCTGCTCACATGTCCGTGGGCCCTTGGGTGCGGAGACCTTGGCCCGCCTCATCGCCGATAAGCTGGACATCCGTATCAGCCCGCCTGGCTCAGGTTCCCTGATCATGGTGACCAAGAATGACCGTCGCGGCACTGGGCTCTCCAATGGTGACGTCGGCGTCATGGTCGGCGGCCTGGTCTATTTCCGTGGCCATGCGGCTGGCTTCGATATCAACCGCCTGCCCGAGTATGCCTCCGCCTTCGCGACCACCATCCACAAGGCCCAGGGCTCCGAGTATGGGCATGCCGTCGTCGTGCTCGGGTCCAGCCAGCGTGAGGGCTTCCTCAATCGACAGCTCATCTACACCGGCATCACCCGCGCGCGTAAGCAGGTCACCCTCGTCGCTGACCGCACCGACTTCCTAGCTGCCTGCGTCCGTGAAGTCCCCCGCGCCTCCGGCCTTAAGCAACGCCTGATCTGAAGGTAGGGACAGCACCACGTGCTGTCTTGGTGAAGCTCAGGCTGATCTTCTCCGAATTGGATTAGGTTAAACTTAGGCTTCGGGCGCAGCGGCCGGCCTGGCTCGGGTACGCGCCCATTCGCGTAGCTCCTCGATCTTGTCGGCTATGAGGACGGAAAGCGGCCGGGTATCACGGATGGCCTGTTGGATGTGTCTGAGGGCAAAGGTGACATGGGCGTCGACCTGCTCTCGCTCGAAGGCCCAGTTGTAGAGGGCTTCGGCAACGGCGGACTCGATCTCGGCCCCGGAAAAGCCATGGCTTGCCTCGGCCAGCTCACGGATCTCGTAAGGTTGCAGAGCCTGTCCGCGTTTACGCGTGTGGATGTCGAAGATCTTCTCCCTAGCCGCTTGATTCGGTAGGTCGACGAAGAAGATCTCGTCAAAGCGACCTTTTCGCAGGAGTTCGGGCGGCAGGTCGGTGACGCTATTGGCGGTGGCTACGACGAAGACCGGTTGTTTCTTCTCCTGCATCCAGGTCAGGATGGTGCCGAGCACCCGAAGGCCGGTGCCTTCATCTTCGCGGCCGGACTTAGGGATGCCTTTCTCGATCTCATCGATCCAAAGGACGCACGGCGCCATGGCGTCGGCCAGGTTGAGCGCGGCTCGGATGTTGCCTTCGGATTCGCCCAGCCATTTGCCCATGACTTTCCCGAGGTCGAAGCGTAGGAGGGGGATGTTCCATTCATAGGCCACCGTCTTGGCCAGAAGACTTTTGCCGCAACCTTGGACCCCGAGCAGGAGGAGACCTTTGGGCGCGTCGAGGTTGAGCTCCCTGGCTGTCGGGGATAGTCCGACCCGACGCTTGGCGAGCCATTGCTTGACGTTCTCCATGCCTCCAACGTCCGTCATCTCGCGCCCCTGCGTGTCGAAGAACTCGAGTAATTTGCTTTCCCGGATGGCCTGGCCTTTGGAGCCGCTGATCAGCATCACGGCGGATTTTTCAGAAAGGTTTCCGATGGCCAGGAATGCCTTGCGGAAGGCCTGCTTGGCTTCGATGAGCGTCAATCCGCGCGCCGCCTCGACCGCCTCATCGGTGATCAGTTTGTCTTTTAGGCCGGTGGCTTCTGTCGCGATGTGGCGGAGGATCTTGGCGTCAGGCAGGGGCAAGTCCAGGGTGACCACTTCTTTGCAAACCTCGTTTGGTACCTCGAAGCCAGCGCCGCCGAGGATGATCAGGCTTTCGGCGAACTCCGAGATGTTGGCCAGGAAGTCGATGGCTTGGGCTGTCGTCATGCTGTCGGCATTCGGTCCGAGCAGGTGATGGTAATCCTCGAGAACCCAAACGCCTGGGTTGGAGGTGATGTCGTCCTTGAGCTGGTTGATGGGGCTGGCTGCGGCCGTGCCTTTTCTCAGCAACTTGCCGCTATAGATGTTCCAGGAGTCATGGAAGAGGCACCATGAACTGGCCTTCTTGAAACGGTTTACGGCGTCGGGATGTTGCAGGACGGCTTTGGCCAATTCCCTGACCCGCTCCCTTTCATGGGAGCGTACCTGGATGATGCGCGCACCGGCGTTGACCAGCGCGACGACTTTGCCGACGAATTCCGCACTCAGCAGTGGGAAGTCGTTCTCTTCTTCGCGGGGTGATCTTGGCATTGAGCTGAGTGATTACTCCCGGAATTAAAGCGCTTTTTATTCTTCCACGACCTTGAAGAGGTAGGTCAGTTCCACGGTCTTCATGAAAGCCTTTAGCTCATCTCCCTCGATGGAGTAATCACCTTTTTCGATATTCCCCGGCCAATAAGGTTCAATGCGCACCGCAAGCGCGATACCATTGTCGCCCGAAAATCTGGCAGCATCGTTTAGGAACCTTCTCATCTCAACGTAGGGGCTGCTATAATCTGCCTTAAAAAGACTTTCATTCAGGTTTATGGTGACCGTGTAGCGTCTACGATCATAAAAGATATCACTTGAAACTAAATCGGGCATTCGAAGCACGCCATCTGAATGGGCGCTCATGCGGTATACGAAGTGCTTGGGCTGACCTTCGCCGGAAATGGTCTTGAATGATTTGTGTAAGAAAGCCTTGGGTCGGGTGAATTTATCGGAGACTTGCTCGAACTCGGGGAGCAGCTCGTCGATCCTCGACTGGGCTCGTGCTTTCTTGTTCCTAGTCGAGCTGAAGAGCGCTGCCAGGATAAGCCCTGCAACTATGGCTAGCGCCAGCAGCACGTTTTTCCCCCATCGGGCAGACGTTAGGGGTGGTCTTCTTGCTTCTTGCATTCTTGAGCAAATAATCCCGCAATTAATCGTTGTCCATTCCTGACTCCGGTCGGACCGGCGGGGGCAGTGATTTCAGCGGTTGGCCCCTTGGCGCCTATGTTGTACCATTATGCCCTAGGTAATTGCACGCTTGCCCGCCTTTTTCGGCTTCTTTAGTCACTCTGCTATGCGCGAAGACCACCCCGCTAGCCGTTCCTCCGACTTGCCGCAGTGGATCTTCGTCGGCGCGCTTATGTCACTGATTCTTCTGGCGGCCTCGTCGGGCCCGGCGAAATCATCCGAAGCCAATCAGTCATCTAATCCTCCGCAGCCCGCAACGTCTCCGAAACCGGATCCGGACGCTCAGCTGACGCCGCTCCAGGCTCTCCAGAGGCGCGTCGAAGCCGGTGACCCTGAGGCCCAGCGCCTAATGGCGCTGAGGTATCGTGATGGTGATGGAGTGCTTCGCTCCGCCGAGGAAACCATGCGCCTGCTGGGGGCCTCGGCACGAGGTGGGGATCTTCAGTCTACTTATGAGCTTGCTTGCATCTATGACGCGGGAATTCCCGGTGTGCGGTCGCAGCCTGATATCGCCTGGAAACTTTTCAACGATGCCGCTTTGGCCGGACATGTTGACGCCATGTGGTATTTGTCGGAGTCATACCTGCGGGGCGGAAGCGGGATCCCTTATAACTGCGTTGAGGCCTACGCATGGAGAAGTCTTGCGATGTACCTCGCCTCCCAGAGGTCTGCGCCTGTTTATCTTAACTGGCGTGGACCCGCTGGCCGGGGAAGCAGCGGAAGCAGTGAGCAGATCAGCTCCGGTGGCGGCATCAGTGAATATTGGTTGGCGAAAATCCCCGTATCAAACGCCGATATTCTTCTCGCCCAGAAGCGCTCACGCGAGCTCCTGGCGGAGATCGACGCGAAGAAGGCTAAGAAGTAAGCCTGCGGGCTTTGCGGTCACGTTGCAGCTGCGGTTCTGACTAGGCTTCCTCGGAAGCCGGCTTCAAGGCCATGTAGGTGAGGTTTACGGCCACGGTGACGAAAGCGAAAAATGGGAGTCCGATGAACAGGACGAACACGCCTGTGAGGAATTCGTCGTTCTGCCCTCCGCTGGACATGTTGGCTGCTATGATTAAGATGATGAAAAAGAGGAGAAGGATACCCGCGATGATTGAGAACAAAGGCAGAACGGTCCTGACCTTGCCGCGAGTGATCTTCCAGGCTCTCGCGATCGCCTGAACAGGGCTTGTCTTGTCGTCTGCGACGGCGGCGAGAGTGAGGCCTACTCTGATCAGGCACCATGACATCTGGGTGATTCCGGCGAGGAAGCCTGCCCAGATGAGTATGCCTGCATATGCTTGTTTGGTATTAACCCAAAGAAGAATCCCGGGTAGGACCAAAAGCACGAACAAGAAGTATGAGATGGCGACGCAGGCAGCCATGATGAGTGCGGCCAGCGTACCCTTGGGCCATACGCGCGAACCTAGGGCAAAAACCTTGGAGAAGGTGGGCGTCTCTCCGTTTGTTTTGAGACTGATGATTGCGCCGTGTATTCCGAGTGCCACCAGAAGGATGGCTGCATAGATGAACAAGCCATATGGGTTGAGTCCCGTAAGTCCTGTGAAAATGACATCGGCCATCGCTGCCGGAATGACGGCGATCACGACGGGCATCACCAGCGCGCCGAAGTATTTCGTGGAGATCTCCCAGGACTCCTTGAGGATACGGCCGGCGGAGAAGGACTGCACGTCGATGGGGGTGGGCTCGGTGTATTCGCGCATGATAAAGACAGCTTATTTGCTTAGAAAAGGACGCTTAATGAATTCCAGAGAGTTGAAGGCCCATATACAGAAGAGGCCCCACAATGTCATGGTAAACGTGAAATCGTCGAAATTGTGTGATGCGGCAGCGCCCGCCACCCCAATCGCCAGGTAGAGTCGGCATCTGGCCTGATTAATTCGTAAGGCGATTTCCTTCCGTCTTACGGTTTGAACGAACTGATAGACGGTCAACGCACCTAAGATGAAAGATAATGTTGTTCCGCCGGCTGCCCAGTCGCTCCTTCGTTTAGAGTTAAGGTAATCAAACGCGCAGACGACAAGAAAGGACTCCCCTAGCAGCACAAGCAAATGCGGCCAGATCATCGGAAGCTTAGCAGTATCAGCCTGGGGTTCGGTGACTTCGCGCATGTCGGCAGAGTGGGAGAGGCTTTGCCCGCTGTCAGCCCCCAATCATTGCTTGCCCGGGTCCCTTGGTCTCTTTTAGTGCTATTCTATGTGGGAAACCTTCGAATGGCCTCCGCGCAGTCCTCGGTCCGCCTGGATCTTCATCGGCGCGGTCTTCGTCGCCGCGGTCCTGGGACTGATTATCCTCTTCAGTCTCTGAGCGGTGACTCGAGGTAGGGACAGCACCACGTGCTGTCCTGGTCGGCGTCGGTGATGACCTCGGTGTCTCCAGCTCAGTTTGCCGTCATCCTTAAGGCATCGCTTGCCTAGGGTGACATCTCAACTTTAGGAACTCATATGAGAGAAATTGCCCCTTCCTCGACACAGCCCGGAAAGGCCAAATGGTTACTGGCTGCGATCATGTCGCTGATTGCGATGGTGGCGGTCGCTTATGTCATGTTTGGCAAAGATGGCCAAGCTCCGGAGGGTGGGAGTCCGGTCCTGGCGGCAACTGAGCCGGCCTCGATGGCGCAGGACGTCCTCGTGAAGCAGGCGGAGGCCGGAGATCCTAAGGCGCAGTATGAGTTGGCGACCAGGTTTCGCTTCGGCTATCGCATCCCCAAGGATGTCGAAGCGGGCAATCGATGGATGATCAAGTCGGCAAACTCAGGCTATATGCCGGCGGTGGAGCTCATTGCCGAAAATTACCTCAAGGGAGATAACTTCAAGAAGGATATCCGTTTGCATCTGGAATGGACGAAGAAGCGCGCGTTGGCTGGAGATTTGAAATCCCAGATTTATCTCATGAGGGTTTACGCGCAAGGACTCGAAGACGTTGTTCCTGACGATGTGGAGTGTCTGAAGTGGGCAAGGTATGCGGCAGCCTCCGGAGATTCTTCGGCGCAGAATTTTGCCGGGATGATGTGTCAGCAGGGCAAGGGGTGTGAGCGGGATTTCACCGAAGCGTCGCGGCTGTTTCTCCTTTCCGCGGAGGCGGGCAATCCTCAAGCCCAGGTCAACCTTGGGATTCTTTACGACCGTGGTCTGGGGGTGCCTCATGACTCGGAGGTCGCTGCCAGGTGGTACGAGAAATCCGCCAAGAGTGGCTTGGCTGCTGGTTTGTATCGATACGGTTATGCGCTCATGCACGGTCGCGGAGTGGTGACGGATAGGGCGGAAGGCATCCGTTATGTGAGGCGCGCCGCGCTGGCGGGTGATGACATTGCCCTGAACTCGTTGGGCTACTACTATTACATGGGGATGGGCGTGGACAAGAACCTGACCGAGGCCATCCGTTTTTTCAGGTTGTCAGCCGCGGCTGGAAACCTGGTCGCCCAGTCAAATTTAGGAGAGGCTTATCGTGACGGCGACGGCGTGATCAAGGATCTGGAAGAGTCGGTGCGCTGGTTCAGGCTTTCTTCGGAGGGAGGCTACGCGAAGGCCGCCTTCTTTTTGGCAGGCTTATACGATGCTGGAAAGGGCGTCGCTCTTGATCGCGAGGAGGCCAGCCGACTCTATCTTAAGGCGGCGCTTAAAGGGGACATGGCTTCTCAGAAGCTGCTCGCTAAGCGTTATGAGGCTGGTGTCGGCATTGCCCGAGATCTGACCGAAGCTTATGCCTGGCATAACATCGTCGCAGCCAGCGGCGATGAGGAATCGGCCAAGCTTCGGTCCGCCATCGAGTCCTCCCCTGGCACGAGTTCTGCATGGATTGGTTCCGCCCAGAAGCGTTCCCGGGAACTCCTGAAGGAAATCGAGGCAAAAAAGGCTAAGAAGTGAAGTCCTGGAGCTTGTCTCAATCTCTGTAAAGCTGCGCCCGGACGCGCTCCCAGCGGGTGTAGGCCAGGTGGCCGATGCCGGCGTAGGCGATCATCACGGTTCCCATGATCGCCCCGACCACCAAATTTTCGTTGCCTGCGAAGTAGAGTAAGCCGGCCATTGCCATGACTTTGGCGTGTAGGGTGGTCATGTTTTCCGCCGCTTTGCTTCGGAGGACGATCAGATATATGCGCTGGAGGTAGAGCAGAACGTTGCTGAGTAGAAAAACCAACGCGACGCATAACCAAGGTCGGTTCGGCTTCTGGAATCGCACTGACCAGCCGCTGTACATGTCGCGCTCAATGGTGGCCCTCATGTTGCCGCTGCTCTCTGAATCTGCGCTTATCCTGTCACTGTTTGATCTGCCTTCAATGCTGCCTGTGGATGAAATCGTTCCCTTAAGGTTGAAGTCTGTTGGGACGTTGAATCTGATCTCGCTGTTATCAATTTCAATGAGGGCGGCATGAGCCAGAAAGATTGATAAGGCTAAGCCGATGGCGCTCGAAGCAATCATAGCCAGATAGAATGCGAGCCCTGCTGGTTTTTCGGTGCGAGCGAGCGGTTGGGGTGCTTCTTGCATTCTTCAGCAATTAAGACCCGCCTGAGCCCTTGTCCATGCGGGACTCTGCCCTCGATATGCATCTCTCTGGCCAACCGGCCAACTGATCAACTGGTCAACTTTGCATCGCTTCTGTTCAACCGAGCCTCTGAGCCTCAGGGCCTCTAGTGTTCACCCCATGCCCCGTGTCACCGTGCCCACTTGCCCCCTCGCGGCTCCGCCGCGCTCCGGCCAACTGGCCAACGGATCAACTAATCAACTAATATTGCCTCTCACCCCCGTATATCCTCTCATCGCTTACCCCACCCAGACCATGCGCGAAATCCCGCCCGAGGACGAGAAGCCGAAGAAGAATTGGTTTAGCTCCAATCCTCGGCCGGCGCCGAAGCCTGATCCGAAGCCTAAGCCCAAGCCGAAGCCGGACCCCAAGCCCAGGCATAGCGCAGAGCGGGAGCGCCGTCAGGTCAGACTGGCTCAGAATGTTCGTTCCCACAACCCGTCTAAGCCCAAGAAGAAGGACGATGGCGACGGTTGCGGATGCATTATACTAATCGGCGTAGTCATTTCGGTTTGGTATTTCTTCTTCCGCTGAGCTGTGACTTTGTCTCGAGGTAGGGACGCGTCGGCGACGCGTCCGCTCGGATCCCATGGTCGCGACACCGTCGCGCCCCTACCCATTGTTATTTATAATCCTATAGCTGTCTTGCCTTGTCCGGCTCTTGTGCGGTGTTAGTGCTTATCCATGCCCCGCGTCGCCAATCCCCTCACGAAGGTCCGCAAACGTCTCGAGCCCTGCTGCTTCGGTCCGGCCAACTTCAAGAACCTGCCTAAGGACAAAGACAAGGCTTCAGATCCGGATAAGCACCTCAAACTTTACCGTAAGGCCGTGCCTATCCAACGTGAAATCGTGCCCAAGGTGGATGAGGCGCTTGACCTGGCGTGCGAGCGTCTGGGGCTCGATCGCGAGACGGTACATGGTTTCGTTGAATCGGATCCTTCGATGAACGCATACTGTCAGACCAACATCCGTGGTAATGCCGTTGTATGCGTTAACTCTGGCGTCGTGGAGAGGCTGACTATGAATGAGCTGGCCTATATCTTCGGCCATGAACTCGGTCACTACATTCTGCCGATGCGAAAGAAGCACGTCATTCTTAAGAATGGCGCCGTACGTCCCGCCAGCATGGAGGACGCTGTCGAGCACCGAAAACTTGAGATCAGCATGGACCGGTTCGGCCTGGTCGCCTGCCAGGACCTGCAGGTCGCCTGCTCCGCGGCGATCAAGGTCGCCTCAGGGCTGGGTAGCGCAGAAATCACCTCGGATGTCATCGCGTTCACTAAGGAGGCCGTTAAGGGTTATGTGCGGGATTACACGGAGTATGAAGACGAGGCCTATTCTTCCCATCCGGCCGCCTATGCCCGCATCCGGTCCCTTTACCACTTCTCGCAGAGCGAAGACTATCTTGCCATCATCGGCCGGAAGGGTGGCCGCCCGCACTCGGATGTGGACGCCGAGGTGCAGAAGGATCTCGAGGCGACCTTGGATTATTTCGCCGGCAGGTTGATGTCCGATGCGATCGCCCGCTTTTCCCATTTCTTCGCCGCCTTGCATGTCGACCAGGAGGGATCCAAGGCCGAACTGTCGCGTCATATTGTTTCCAGGCAGCCCGTATTGGATGCGGAGATGGTGGTTGGTCTGGTGGGACAGATCAAAAAGATACCTGCTGAGCATAAGGAGAAGGCCACTTTCAGCCAATTTGATGATATTCTTAACATGGCTTTGGACCGATGCCCGCGGGCCATGAACGCCCATCTGGAAGAGCTCTTGCCGCGGTTGCATGGCACCAAGGTAGCCGCCTTGACCGAATCATTTGCCAAGGTCTTCCGTAAAGAATACGACGGGCGCGGTTTCTGATGAGATTTTTTCACCTGCTGCTTTTCCTGCTGGTCTCTTCCGCTTCTGCGTTCGCCAAGGCGGAGTCCGTCCTGCTGGTGAAAGTGCTTAATGACGACGACAAGCTCATCATCCAGAGGCGCAACGGGGAAAGGTGGATGATCACCAAGGGCATCGGGGCGCTCGCCACCTACCGATATGAGGGGCGGATGGTCATCATCAATTCCCCCGGACTTTTCTGCGGCATCGGCTCCTCCCTCGTGCTGATCGATGATGGTCAGGAGGCCAAAATCTGGGAAGCCGAAGAAATCGGCTCCGGCGGTGGTGCGCTTCCTTCGGTGCCCGTCCCGTCGGTTCCCGTTCCTGCCGCGGCGGCGGACAAGGTTGCCGCTGCACTCACTCTTTTCGGCCTGCACCAGCCAGGCGGAAATCCCCTGACTGCTTTGAATAAGTACCAAACGCTCCGGAAACTTCCGGTCGAACCCAAGTTCACGCCCGCCTTGTTCTTGTCCCTGGCCAGGGACCTGCTGCTCCTTCGCCCGGCGACGCCGTTCAACGCGGCTTTGGCCCAGTCCTTGACCGCCGATGCCTCCGGGGGCTCCTCGCCTGCGAGGGCACCTGCCTATGTTCCGGTGATTCTTCCGTCTGGGGACATCATTGAGTCCAGCATCGACGGGGAGTTCAAGGGGTGGGAGGGGGAGACGATCTTCAAACTGGTGAACGGCCAGATTTGGCAGCAGTCTGAATATCACTACCACTACCATTACGCTTATATGCCTAAGATCATCATCGTCGCCACGCCCGGCGGTTATAAGGCCAAGGTCGATGGGGTGAGCAAAGCCGTCGGCGTCACCCGTCTACGCTGACATTTTTCATCATGCGTGAAACCCCAGCATCTAGTTCCGGCCAGCCGGCGAAAATCACCCGCCGCTTCGTCGTCTTGGCGGTCCTAGCTTTCGTCCTCTGCGGAGCGATCGGCGCGGCAGTCTGGTTTTCATCATCGAAGGATTCCGAGGGCATTCAGGATGATTCAAATCGGCCCAAGACCGGAGTAGGTTCCATCGTGTCATCTTCTTCGCTGATGTCGCCGGCTGAATTCGCCAAGAGAGCCAGGGACGGGGACCCCAAAATGCAGCTGTCCTTGGGTGAGCATTATTTCAACGGGACATTCCAGATCAAGGACGAGGCTGAAGCTTTGAAGTGGGTCACCAAGGCTTCGGAAGCTGGACACATTCCAGCTCATGCTCGCCTGGGTTATCTTTACGCCAACATGAAGGGTTCCCTTCGCGATCAGACCTTGGCGTATAAATTCTACCTTAAGGCCGCGATGCATGGTGACGTGGACTCGCAATACATCGTCGGCTCACGCCTGGTTAAGGGTGAGGGTGTCGAGAGAGACGCCATCACCGCTTACGCATGGTTCAACGTCTGCGCGGCAAGTTTCCATCATGAATCGGCGCTCGTGCGGGATATGATCGCCGAAAAGCTGACTCCTGCGCAGATCGACGAGGCCCAGAAGATATCCCGATCGCTCCTCCAGCAGATCGAGGCTAATCAGGATAAGAAGTGAGAGGGCGGGGCCGCGTCGGCGACGCGTCAGGCTTTTCTGCTGCCTGGCCTCCGTATGGTGCCCGCAGGGTAGGGTAGGACTACGTCATGCCCTGCATCGGTCGCGACGCCGTCGCGCCCCTACCTGAGGCAGCTATGTCGTGACGCGGTCCCGACCCTACCTGTTTCTGCCGCCAGGGTTTCATTCTCGTCTGGCGGCCGGCGTCCGATGGTGTTAACAAGAATTCCATGAGACTTGCATTTGTGACACTCCTTTTGGGCGTCCACTCGCTCTGGGCTGTCGATCAAAAGCCTCTCCCGCTGCCTTTCGGAATATCTGCTTACGTGCCTGCTGGCTGGAAGGCCGTCGCTTTTGCTACGGGCGACCTCAATGCCGACGGACGGAGCGATTTCGTCCTAGTCTGCGATGATTTGGATTATGATCACGTAGAGGATGGCACGGATAACTGGCCCTATTCTGAAAACCCTACGCGCGCCATGTACGTCTATTTTGCGGACGCTCAGGGGCATGTCCTCAAAGGAAAGTATCACACGCTTCCTTACGGGTATCACTTCGGTTCGGTATCCATCAAGCGCGGCGTCATCGGCTTAAAGTTTTATAACTGTGTTTTCGACGGAGGTTGGCGCTCCGAAGAGGACTATAAATACCGGCTCGAACGAGGCAGGTTTAGGTTGATAGGCTCCGAACTTGCGGGAGGTTCCACGTGGGGGACGGCCCGCACGTTCGGAAGCATTAACTATCTCACTTCTCGCCAGAAATCCCGTGAAATGTCAGCCTATCATCCGGACGCACCATACGTCTGGTCGGACCTTCCTCCCCAGCCGGCATTATTCCTTGAGGACGGGTTTCAGAAGGCTATCGGTCGCTGACGTGAGGTTTTCTCTTTAAGAACCATCCTATGCACGAAGTCCCTGAGCCGCCTAAGAAGCAGATTCCCTATCCGTGGATCGTGGCCGGGCTTTCGGCCCTGAGCCTAAGCCTGCTGATCATCACCGTGACGGATGCTTTTGATGTATCCAAGAAAAAGGATGCACTTGCCGCTTCGCGGGCTGAAGCTTCGGCGAAGGAGTCGGCCTTGAAGTCCAAAATCGAGGCTATGTCAGCGGAGCACGCCGCCGCCATCCGCGCAAACGGTCAGCGCTTGGCGGTGGCCGAAAGACGGATCGCCGAGCTGACCGCCGAACGCGATCGATTGAAGGTCGTTGAGGCTCCGAGAGAAATGTCGATTCCTAAGGTTGATCGAGTGATGACCGATGAGGATAGGGCAGCGCGTAAGCCATTGTTGCTCGCGGAAGCCCTCCAGGCGAGAGACGCTGGCAATCTTCTGCTGGCTAGGAGCAAATTCGAAGAAATACTTGCCATTGATCCCAAGGACATGGGGGCGAATGAAGGCCTGGGGTCGACCAACGCTGCTCTTGCGGAAGCCCCCAGCGGCGTGACCGCCAGTAGCAGCTGGGATGAAATGAACAGGCTATTCCTTGCAAAGCTCGACTTTGAGAAGTCGGTAGCAATGGCCGCCTCCGGGCTGCGCTATAAGGTCATTTCGTATGGTAGTGGTCCTAGGCCCAAGGCCACCTCTACGGTGAAGTGCCGCTACGAGGGTAAATTTATCGACGGCATAGTTTTTGACTCCACCGCAAAGCGTAACAACGAGCCTTCCGAGTTTCCCTTGGATGCGGTCATTCCGGCATGGACCGAGGGGCTCCAGTATATCGGCGTAGGGGGTAAGATCATCCTCTACGCCCCTCCATCCCTTGCTTACGGGTCTCGCCGAACAGGCCCGATTCCGCCCGATTCAGTCCTCATCTTCGAAGTCGAGCTCGTCGGTATCACAAAGTAACGGTTCCCCCGTATCGAATCACTCCATGCGTCTCTCCTATGCGCTGATACTGGCCTTTGGCTGCCTCCTGGCGGGCTTGCGGGCGGCTGAGGCCCCGCTGACCCTGCCTGCCGCCGCCCAGGCCCACCTGGCGACCGGGAGCAAGATCATCAAGATGGCCACGGGGGACCTGAATGCGGACGGACGGGCCGATCTGGTCTTCGTGGGGGAGGCGACGGACCCCAAGAAGATCAAAAAGCGTGACGATGGCTATGAACTGAACAGTAACATTCGGACGGTCGTCGTGCTGCTGGCCGACAAGGAAGGCTATCGCAAGGTCTGCGAATCGGCTAAGTTCATCCCCCCATCCTACACGCTGGAGTTCGATAATCTGCTCGATCGTTTTCATGGGCTCAAGATCGAGAAGGGTGTCGTCTCGGTTACCTTCAACTGGTTTGCCTCCGCGGGGACGGCCTGGACCAGCATGGAGACCTTTAAGTTCAGGCTCGAGAAGGGCAGGGTTCGCCTGATCGGCTCCGAGGAGGACAGCTACTCGCGCACCCTCGGTGACAAGATCCTGACCAGCACCAATTACCTGACCGGCAAGCGCAAAGTCATCTCCGGGCTCGAGGAGTTCGACGACGAACCGTCTCACCCGAAGATCACCTGGGAAGAACTGGAGTCCAAGAAGCCCCTCTACCTTGAAGACCTCCCACCCTGCGGGCGCGACAATTAGGAGTCAGTGCTTACCCAATGAAGAACTTCATCATAGGCTTTTTTACTGTAGCGATATTCCTGTGGTGTGCATCCATTGCGCTGGTTATTTTGATCAAGGTTTTTGAAGTGATTAAGGAATTCATTGCAGGTTTATTCAGGTCAATATTTGATTCAGGCACACACCCTGACCCGACGAATCCTTCTCCGGTACAGGATCAAAGCCGCCCACGCGTCATCCAGCTTGGGGCTAAGCCTGATGCTTCGCCCCCCGTTGCTCCGGTTCAGACTCTGCCGATTGCCCCGCTCGAGCTATCGGTTGAACACGTTGATGTCCACGGTCCGCAGTCACGGCTTGAAATTAAGGTCAGGGGTGGCGAGCCAGATGCAGGCAATGGGGCGATCACCTATGTCATCTCAGCAAAGACCAAGATCAACGGGCAGTCTTTTGTCCTTGGAGATGGCAGGTCTATCAAGGAAATCCCTGGTCCGTTCTCGAAGTCTTATGTCTTGAGAATTCCCAAACCTCAAAAGGGTCGTTGGGTTATGCTGGCAGCGCCACTGGTTGATGAGTTTCTGCCGCCGTGCGGCGGCTTGCTGAAGTATGAATTCCAATGTGAGGTTTTCAAGACAGGCGGGCCTAGCGTCGTGGGCCTGACCTCGCCCTACGGGCGCTATCTGGAGAAAGCCGAATGTTCAGCTGACGTAAATCTTCCTTCTCCTGGATACATCGATGAGATTAGGTGGCTGCATGTGCGTCAGGGCGCCATCCGCCTGATGGCCAGTCTCGTCCGTGCCTGTGTCGTCAACGTAGACCAGAAGCGCTCCGTATTATATGCGTGGATGAACTCCATGACTCCTCTTGCCCGTCACGGCAACCGGCGCGATGAGCTTAAAGCCAGATTACTTAAGACCCATTCGGACTTTGACCGCCCGATGGTCCTCGATCTCGGTGTTCTTTGTGAGGTTCGTGATACGAGGGATGACGAACTGATGGAACCTATGGCTCGCCTCATGCTCGAGGTGGTCGGGAAAGAGCCTGGTGGCTCAGAGCCCAGAAGGGCCTATTCGGCGATGCGCGATCTGTTCAACGTGTACTTGGACGGCAAGCATATCACCATCTTGTGGCCGGAGCCGCCATTGCAGGTTCAGGCACCGGTTGTCCCTATCCTTCAACCTAAGCCTCCTTTTGCTTTAATGGTAGTGCCTTACGTCGAGCAAGATGTCGTCAAGGGGGTCGAAGTCTTCATCAAGGGGACGGTGACAGATCGACCGATCGACACACGACGGCTCATTTTTTGGGCTTGGGACAAAGCACAGGACGAACCTCTGTTGGTGGCTTGTCCGGACATCGACTTGGTCCACGAGCGTGCCATGCATCAGCGTGCTTGGGCTGCGGGACAATATGATCCTGATAAATGGCAGTCAGCTGGTTTCATCTGGTTCCATGAGACGCTTCCGCCTCATGGTGGTCTTCGGACCTTGGTGATAGCAGGTAGGCTGACCGAGTTCGATTCGCGGGCTGCGGTCAAGGCTGACGTGACGGTCCGGTCCGAGCCCACGTTGATGAAGATTGGTTCGCTTGGATATCTGAAGATTCGCGATAGGCGGTTCCAGCTTCGGCGGCAGGCCCTTGTTTTGGCTTTCGGTTTGGCGCTGATCAGCGGCAAGATGGTTACGTTCATGCAGGAAAAGAACCTCCAGATATTTGCCAATCATCTCTGCGGTGACATCAAAGAACGTGACCATGCTGAGGCGTGTAAGGGGTTCTTCCGCAAGTTGCTGGAATCATCCACCGTCACTGACGTCACCCACCTGCAGCGTCTGCTTGGGAACTTCGCCGCCACGGCTCCAGATGATCTGAAAATTCAACTCTACCAGACTTTCGTCAAGATCATGGCGGCCCGCAAGGCTAGGACCAAGGAAAGCCGCGATATGCTGGCCTTAGCTGAGGCGCTTCTGGACGTATAAGTTTATTCTTACCCGTCTTTTGGCCTTAAGTAGTCGGCGTTGACCTCCCATCCCCTTATCCCCTAAACAATATTCTTATGTACGAAAAACCTTTCGAAGCGGAAGAAGTCGAAAACTACTCCCAGAAATGCTGCGTTGCCTTGGTCTTGGACACCTCATCGTCCATGGCCGGCGATAGCATCGACCAGCTTAACTACGGCATCCAGAACTTCATCCGGGAGATCATGGCGGATAAGCCTAACCTTGGGCAGAAGCTGGAGCTGGGTATCATCACCTTCGACACTGATGTCAGGCGCGTGTCCGAACCGAAGTTGGCCGAGTTCATCAATTTCAAACCTTTGGCGGTCAATGGTACTACCATGATGGTCAATGGCGTGCGTGAAGGCATCAAGATGGTGTCTCAGCGCAAGCAGTGGTATAAATCGACCGGTCAGATGTATTTCCGCCCGTGGGTGATCATGATCACCGACGGAGACCCTGACTCCGATCAGCAGGGAGAACTCCCCAAGCTCACGGAGGAGATCCGTGCGGGCATGGACGGCGAGGACTTCTGGTTCATGGCCATCGGCGTTACCGGGGCGAAGATGTCGACGCTCGAACTCATCTCTCATAAGAAGATGGAGCCGCGTAAACTCTCCGGACTCAAGTTCTCGGAGTTCTTCCGCTGGCTTTCTTCGACAATCGCCGACGTGGCCAAGGGGCAGAACGTCTCCGACGCTATGAAGAAGAATTCAGACGACGCCTGGGATGGTGGCTTTAAGATCTGATGAATTGGGACAAGATTCAGTTTAGCCTAGGTGGAATGCTTGGGCCAATTATTCCCAAATGTCAGGCGTGTGCTCGTCGACAAGGTGAAATCACGAAATTACTGGAACAGGTCAAGGAACTCGAGTCCAAGGTGGACGCGCTAAACTTACTGTTGAACCCTCCAGCTGTTCCCGGCCAACCTCTCGTCCCGGTTGAAGCCGTGCCCGTGGAGGCTGGCTGGGTACATCTCAAGGCTTCGGTGGCCGGGTTTCGTAAGCCCATCCTCCAGGATGCGCATGGGCTGTTGATCGAGGGCGATAATGTCGTGCTGATCGTCTGTGACGGCGCCGGTTCATTGAAACATTCCAAGTCCGGAGCAGATTTCGTGGTCAAGAACCTCAGTGCCAAATTCCTCGAGCTGATCAAGGCGGGAGAAGTCTTCACCCAGGATACTTGGGCGGAGCGTGCGCGTACGCTTTTCCTCGAGGCCACCGAGGCTCTTAAGTCTAAGACCCAGGCGGATCGTCAGAACTTTGGTGACTTCGGCTGCACCTGTATAGTCGTCTTCGCCGGTGCCGATTTCGTGGCCTGCGCGCATGTGGGCGACGGCAGGGCGGGGTACTTGGATGCCTCCGGACATTGGCTTGCCTTGATGACCCCCCACAAGGGTGCCTTGGCTAACTCCACGGTCTTCATGACGATGCTTGAGCCTGCCTCTTTAGGGCAACTCGTCAGGGTCACGTTCATTCCGGCGCGTACTCGTGCCGTCGTGGCTCTCTCGGACGGCCCGGAGGACGTATGCTGGCTGGTATCCACGTTTAATCCCTCCGGCCAGAAGGTCATCGACCCTAATGAGCCGTCTAACGAATTCCTAGGGAAGATCGCCAATCAACTAGCTGGTGCGACTGCCAAGAAAGTGCCCCAGAATGCCTTGGATAAGCTGTGGCAGGATTTCCTCACGGAGGGTACTCCGAAACTGAAGGCCCAGGTCGACGACAAGACCCTGCTGCTCGCGTTGCGCGGATGATCATCAGTTCAGCCAAGCTCGGTCGTCTGAAGCTGGAGGCTAAGCCTTTTGCGTACGGCGGTGCAGGTGAGGTCTTTCGAGCCAAGGCGGTTGATGGCACCGAGTATTGCGTTAAGATTCTCACGAAGCCTAAACCGGATGAATTTGAGAAAATCGGGCATATGGTCACCGCAGCGCCTGCCATATTGGAGGCGGGTTGGGGCAAGCTCTGCTGGCCGATAGATTTGGTGTATAAGACCAAGGTTGCGGAAACTGTCGGCTATGTCATGCCATTGGCCATAGATGGCAGCCTTGAGCTATCCTATCTGACTAATTTCAAGTGGCCTGGCACCGAGCGGCCGCCCCTTGCTCAGAAGGTCGATCGTAAATCTAACGAAGGTCTCCAGAAGCGCATGGTTGTCGCGCTGAACATCGCCGCTGCGGTTAAGCATATTCACCTGCTTGGACATGTCTTCGTCGACCTGAAGCCCCAAAACATTCTGATTTCGCCGGAAGGGAAGGTCTCGGTCGTGGACTTGGACTCGCTTCAGATTGAAGTAGGCGGCCGTCTGTATCGTGGCCCATTGGGGAGTCCCGATTATATGCCTAGCGAGTCTTATCAGATGAACTATGGGGTAGGGCCTGCCATCAAGCAGAGTTGGGACAGCTTCTCGTTGGCAGTCATCATCTACGAGATCTTGCTAGGTATCCATCCCTACGCCGGGACCTTGAAGCCCGCCGTGACCGGAGTGGAGGGAATCGCCGATTCCATCCGGATGTGCATGTATGTTCATGGGGTAAATCGGTCGCAGTTCCAGGTCATCCCGCCCCCGCATGCGGCTTTGGCTAATCTGCCAAACCCTCTCGTCACGCTTTTCTCCAAGGCCTTCGAGTCTACGCTCTCCGATGGTCGTCCGTCGGCAGCGGCTTGGGGACAGGCCTTGTTTGCGGCCGCGAAGCATATTGGCGCTGATTTGAAGCCCCAGGCAACGTCAGGGCAGGTGCCTGCTTCAGGTCGAAGCCCTGCACCTGTGCCAGCCGGTGGAACCGCTCAGCCTCAGAACTGCTGGGGGCCTTGGGGTAAGACCTGTCCTCACGAGCTCTCTGGCAGGTTCAAAGGTGGACTGCCTAACGCCGATGCCCGTGGTGGTCTCAGGGTATATCTTTGTTCGGACTGTATCGGTGGTCGCTAGGAGCCAGGCAGTGAAGGATGTGTTCGTACCATCGAATCCATCAGAACCCCTTTTTTTGGTAACGCTACTTTGCGAAGTATCGGGTGACCTAGGTCTAGTGTTTGCTCATTGGGGTGAAGTTATATTATTTCACTACGTTGCAAAGTAAACGAGCTGGCTATGAAGGGCCTTGGGGTAAAAGCTACTGACATGTCCGACACCCCTTCGAACTCTGGCTACAGCTATCATCAAGGCCGTGATGCCGGTTGGGCGGGTAAGTTCCCAGTATTCAGGGCTACGTCGCCCGAGCATCTTCTCGAGGCGCTAAAAGGTTTCGTGCAAGAAGCCTCTTCGCAGCAAGTCGTGGCATGGGAGAACTCGATCCCGTCGCTGCAGCAGGAGGTGGGGCGAGTCTTAGATTCTGATACGCAGTCAAAAGAGTTCTCGGCGTTACTTGAGTATCTCATGCCGATGGAGTCCCGGCGCTCCGACACGATCCTTCTACTTAATAACCGCATCTTGGTCTTAGAATATAAGGGGTATCCCCGCCTTGATTGGGCAGATATAGACCAAGCGCGTTATTACTTATCTACGCTCAGGAACTATCACCGGGAATGTCACGACCGGAAGGTGGACGCCGTCCTTGTTCTTATGGGTGGCAAGATGGCTATGCTTGATCACTCCGGGGTACACGTGTGCGGCCCCCAGGAGGTCCATAAGCTAGTCTTGAGACTCTGCGCAGAATCGACCGGTAGCCCGATTGATTTGGACCGATTCACGGCTCCGGACGCTTATCTTCCTGCGCCTGCCTTGCTAAAAGGCATAAGGGAAATCATCAAAGAGGGGCGCTTGGTGCGGGTGCATCGTTCAGCCGCCAAGACAGATGAAGCTTTGTCAGTCGTGGAGAGCGTCGCTGAGCGTTCGGCCTCTTTGAAACGTAGATCTCTGGTTTTACTATCCGGCGCGCCGGGTACCGGTAAGACGCTCGTCGGTATACGTGCTGCAGTGAGTGACAAGATTGGTGCTTTGGCATTGCCGCGAGCGGGTCAGCCGAATAGCCAGGCCGCGATTTTTCTGACTGGGAATGCGCCATTAGTGAGTGTGTTGAAACACGAGTTCAAGAAGCACCAAGTCGATGCCAAGGCTTTGGTACGCAATGTCCGGGAGTACGTTGAGTACTACAGCAACCCCAAGCGTATCCCGCCTCAGCATTTCATGGTCTTCGATGAGGCCCAACGCGCATGGGATGCCCAGAAAGTGAAGGAGAAGCATGAAAGTAGGTTAACTAAGGATGCCAAGAAGGGTAAGACATCGAGGGTGCCACTGAACGCCGTAATAAAGTCTGAACCTGAAATGTTCGTATGGTTTTCCGAACGCGTACCGGAGTGGTGCACCGTCCTTGGACTGATCGGGGGTGGACAAGAGATACACAGCGGCGAAGAGGGCGGGGTGAAGCAGTGGGCTGATGCCATCAAGGCTAGTCCTGACTCCGGTAGCTGGGACATCTATGGTCCGATGGCATATGCTCATTTATTCGCCGAAGCTGGCTTAGGCTCTCAGTATAAGGTCGAGGGCGCCTTATTCCTGGACCGTTCGATTCGATTCAGCGGGGCCGTTCATCTTCACGAATGGGTCTCGGGTCTCGTCGATGAGAATCTGCCCGATGACAGGCTCAATGAGCTGGCTGCCAATTGTAAGGAGTCCGGCGTAGTGATGAGGGTAACCCGAGACCTTGAGGTCGCAAAGAGGTACCTTTGGAGTAGGTTTATCAAGGATGCCGAAGCCCGGTTTGGGCTAATGATCTCGTCTCGCGACAAGTGCCTTGAATCTTATGGAGTTCCTCAGATTGGGAAGTACCTCCCGGTAGGCGAGTGGTACGTTGAGGACGAGATTAACCCCAACTCTTGTCGCCGACTCCGGGAAGCCATCACTCAGTTCGAAGCTCAAGGACTAGAACTAGATGCTGCCTTGGTCTGTTGGGGTAATGACTTAACTTGGACCTCGCATATGTTAGAAGGCTCGAAAAGTCATTGGGACATCTCCAAAGGCAAGAAATGGAAGAAGACGTCCATGATTCGCGATCCGCTCGCATTGAGACGTAATACTTATCGCGTCCTGCTTACCCGGGGTCGCCAAGGTTCGGTGATTTTCGTACCACCGCAGCAGGACTTGGACGATACTTATCAGAAGCTCTTGGCTGCAGGTTGCGAGACGCTTGATAAGCCGGCCTCGCCTTTACCGTAGGTAGACATTTGTAGGTGTTAACGTATTCTAGCGTGGCACACCGCTTCTGTATATAACTCAAATTCTCACTTGTTATGTTGAGCGACGAAGAGCGCGAGTTCGGTGTCGCTGAAGTCCCTTGCCATTCCAAGCGGGGTTAGTTCCCAGTGCGTGGGCGGAACTTTCTTGAGCAGGCCTGCATGTCCTAGGCGATTTCCGGCCCAGTTGAGGTCTTTCATGAATTGAGTTTCTTGGGTATTGGCTCCGGCGGGAGTTTCGATGTACTCCTTCGGCGCACGCATGACCATGGCTAGCGCGTCTGCAATCTCTGGTTTGGTCGCCTTGCCTTGATAGCACTTGAGGACAAGCAGCAGGGGGTAGTACATGTCCGATTCCTTGATGTTTCGCATGATGCATTTCTTTTGTTTTATGCCTGGAATGCCAAGGCTTTCCTGTTATCCCTCTGGACATGTCAGCTCACCCTATCCCCGTAGTAGACCTCTTTGCCGGCCCTGGCGGGCTGGGGGAGGGGTTTTCGCGCGTGGACGATGGCAAGGCCTTCCGGACCATCATCTCAATCGAGAAGGATCCCCATGCGATCGAGACGCTCAGGCTAAGAGCCTTCTACCGGGCATGGATGCGCCATCACCGTAAGGTTCCTCCGGCCTATTTGGATCTGCTCGCGTCTGATAGCCTCGATGCCAAGCAGGCTGCCTTGGCGGAACTGGCCAAGCTTCCTGAATGGTCGGAGGCGCAAGAAGAGGCCTGCCATCTGGAGTTGGGTAAGGACAACCTTTTGATCCATGCCCTTATCAAGGAGCGTCTAGGCAAGACGAAGACCTGGGTGCTGATCGGTGGTCCGCCTTGCCAGGCATATTCCCTGGTGGGGCGTTCGCGCATGCAGAACCACGACGGGCTTAAGGCCGATCACCGCCACTTTCTTTATAAGGAGTATCTCGGCATCATTGAGGAGTATGAGCCTGCGATTTTTGTCATGGAGAACGTCAAGGGTCTCAACACTGCCAAAGTTGCCGGTAAGCCTATCCTCCCGGCTATACTGAAAGACCTACGAAAGGCCGGGTCTAAAGGGTATGAGTTGCACACTCTTGAAGCACAGGATGACGCTTTGCCCGGTCTAGGGGACGATGATTATCTGGTCAGAGCCGAGAACCACGGAGTGCCGCAAACTCGTCATCGAGTTATCATCGTCGGAGTCCGTAACGATTTGCATCTTAAACCGGAGGCGCTCGATAGACGTAAGCAGGTTAACGTCGAGCAAGCCATCGACGATCTGCCTCCTCTTGAGGGGCTTGATTCCGCAGAAGAGCGCAAGGAGTACACCTTGCGGCAGCGTGGTCAGCCGTTTGTCCGTGTGAGGGGGTTGCGTGAAGGCATCCCAGCTTTCTTGCGAAGTTTCATGTCTCCTTTGGCGTCGGAATTGGACGATGTGCTGCTTAACCATCAGGCCCGCTCTCACATGAGCCAGGATCTGAAGCGCTACGAATGGTGGGCTGCGGAGGCCAAGCGCACTGGCAAGAGCCCGACCCTTCATGACAATGTGCCGCCAGGATTACTCCCCAAGCACCAGAACGTCCACGACGACAGCCCGATGGTCTTCGCAGACCGTTTCAAGGTACAGCTGGCCGACAAGCCGAGCGGGACGGTGACCTCGCATATCTCCAAGGACGGGCACTATTACATCCACTACGACCCGGCCCAGGCCCGCAGCTTCTCGGTCCGCGAGGCCGCCCGGATCCAGACCTTCCCTGATGATTATTTCTTCATGGGCAACCGGACCCAGCAGTACCATCAGGTCGGTAACGCCGTACCCCCATACCTGGCCTATCAGATCGGCCAGCGGATCTGGGCTGCGCTCCGTGGATAATTTTTATAAGAAAATAAGGATTAGGTTGGCGGGGTAGGGTCGGTCTGGGCATAACGCAGGGATGTCCGAGCAGGAGCTGCCCCCTTCCGCCAAAGCCAGTGTCGAGAGCCTCCGCGCCTTCGATTACGGGCTTCCGTCCGCGTTGGCCGATCTGATCGACAACAGCATCACGGCCGAAGCCAAGAACATTGATATCAAGGTGAACTGGTCCGGCGCGACGTCCACCCTGGCGGTCTCCGACGACGGCCTAGGAATGATGGAGGAGGAACTGACCAACGCCATGCGTTTTGGCAGCAAGAGTCCTAGGGAGACGCGTGCAGCCAAGGATCTCGGACGCTTCGGTCTCGGGCTTAAGACGGCCTCGATCTGGGCCTGCCGGAAAGTTACCGTCATCACCAAGGCCAAGGGGTCGAACGTCGTGGCTCGCTGCTGGGATGTCGACGTCATCTCTGGGCGTGACCGATGGATTCTCTCCCGTGGCGAAGGTCCGCTCGTAGACGGCCTATGCGATGAGCTCCAGAAGCGCGAGTCCGGCACTGTAGTCGTCTGGGAGAAGATGGACACCCTTCTTTCGGGTGGCATCGATGGAAACACACGCTCCGAAACCTCTTTCAACGCCAGCTTCAACGAGGCCCTCAACCACCTCGGCATGGTCTTTCACCGCTTTATCGAGAAAGGGAACGTCTCGATCGGCGTGGGTAAGGTTAAGGTGCCTGCTTGGAATCCCCTTTCGTCCAAGCCGGCTCCTGAGCTCGTTCCTGCGGAAAGCTTCAAATACAAAGGGGAGGTCATCAAAATCACCTGTGGAATCATGCCGCATCCGAAGCGGCTTTCGCAGCAGGTGGCTGAGTCCGTCGGAGGCCCGGCAGGCTGGTACGCACAGCAGGGCTTCTATGTCTATCGTCGCGACCGTATCATCGTCGCCGGTGGGTGGCTGGGTATGCTCCGGCCTGCCGACCACTATAAGCTCGCCCGCATCGCCGTGGAGGTTCCCAACAGCCTGGACCTCGATCTCGGCGTCAGCGTGACCAAGACCAACGTTTCCTTACCGGACGGCGTGAAGGACCGGCTCAAGAAGGCCGCCGAAGCCCTCCGTGAGCGCGCCTATATGATCTACCGCCATCGCGGCCGCAAGGCGTTGGCTTCGACCGTGGAAGGGGACATCGAGTTCGCTTGGACCAAGATGGAGAAAGCCGAGGGCGGCCTGACCTACTTTTTGGTCAATAAACAGCACCACCTTTACAAGCGGGTCCGCGATAGCGTGAAAGACAAGAAGGCCTTGGACCTCCTGATGGATCTTCTCGAGCAGACTTTGCCGACCGCCGACATCGGCCTGGCAAACAGCAATAAGCCCGATTCTGTCGCCGGCGCCTTCGAAGGGGATACCGATGAGGTGCGTCTCAAAAAATTCCGGGAGGCTTTCGCGGTTTATCGGTCGATGTGCGACGATGATGCCGAAGCCAAAGACATGCTCCAGAAGACCTACCCATTTAGTCACTTCCCCGAAACCATCGCTCAACTCTAATCATGGAAAACGATCCTACTCCTGCCCTGAAGACCAACGCCCGAGTGGTGTTGGATAGGCTCCTGAAAAACCGCGAAATCAAAGTACCCACTGAGCCAGAGGTTATCTCCGCGGTCGAGAAGGCCATTCAGATGCTCGAACTGGGCGACCCTGACGCGGCCGCAATGGTCGACGAAAAGGTTAAGAAGTCAGTTGTCGCCTACCTTTTCCACAGTTACTCGCGCTTGGTCGGGGATTCCCTGGTGCTTACAGGTGACCACAAATCGCACATCGAATGGCTTTATGAGCGTCGTCCAGGAATCGATTGGTCTCACTGGAATCGCTACCGTCAGCTCATGCTGGATGAGGATGGAATGCCGGACCCTGTCGTTGCCAAGGTTAACACCGTGACGGACCAGATTCTAGGTCTCTTGGAAAATCCTCAGCGTCAGGGCATGTGGACGGTCCGCGGTCTTGTCGTTGGCAGCGTGCAGTCGGGCAAGACCGCCAACTATTGCGGCCTCATCAACAAGGCTGTCGATGCCGGTTACAAGCTCATCGTCGTCGTCGCCGGTGTTCATGACAATCTCCGCACCCAGACCCAGGGGCGTATCGATTCTGGCGTCGTTGGCCGCGACACTCGTGCGGACGCGGCCACAGGTACGTTGTTTGGCGTGGGGGCTTTTGGCTCCGCTCCCGTAGTCCAACAGCTTACTACCTACGATCGAGACTTCAGCGCTAAAGCACTACAGGGACAGAACGTTGCCATCGGCAGCGACCCGGTCATTTTGGTCGTCAAGAAGCACGCCTCTATTCTCAAGAACCTCCGGAAGTGGGTGATGCGTGTGGCTGGTTCGACCAAGCCGGCCGATTTGCGCCGGCCAGACCGTGAGGATGGTGACGAGAAATGGATTTCAGGTTGTCCGATGCTGCTCATCGATGACGAGGCTGACCACGCGAGTATCAACACCAGCAAGACCGACCGTACGGCTATCAATAATGCCATGGTGGAACTTCTCACGGTTTTCCAGCAGTCTAGTTATGTCGGCTATACGGCGACTCCCTACGCCAACTTATTTTCTGATTCTGACGACGCGGAGAACATCTTCCCTCGCAACTTCATCGTCAACATCCCGGCCCCGGACAACTATGTAGGTGTCGCTAAGGTCTTCGGGAGCGATGACGACCCCGACAGCGGCATCGAAGGAGTCGATGGGCTGCCTATTGTCCGCAATCTCGATGTCATCGACAAGGATTTCGAGGTCCTTGTGCCGCCTAGGCATAAGATTGATTTCGTCCCGGAGGCGCTTCCGAAATCATTGCATACCGCCATCAAGGCTTTCGTGATCACGTGCGCCGTCCGTAACGTGCGTCGCCGGTCGGTCAGCATGTCCAAGCATGACTCCATGCTCGTGCACCTGTCTAGGTTCACCAACGTGATGGATCGCTATCATGTCCTGCTTAAGGCTGAGAAAGATCGCCTAGAGGCCGCCGTCCGTACGGGCTCCAAGTCGGTGCTCGCTGAGTTCAAGGACGTCTGGGACAAAGATTTTGCCATGACCTTCGATAAGATGCCTTTGGCTGACAGGGGTGTCCCTGTCTCTTGGGACGAGGTCCAAGATGAGCTCCACCATGTCTTGCTAAAGATCGACGTCCGCAACATCCACGGAAAGAGCGGCGAGTTCCTCGACTATGACAAGCATCGCGAGAATGGACTCAGCGTGATCGCCATCGGCGGGGACAAACTCTCCCGAGGCCTCACCCTGGAATCGCTTTCGGTCAGCTACTTCCTCCGTACCTCCAAGATGTACGACACGCTCATGCAGATGGGGCGTTGGTTCGGCTACAAGGATGGCTACGTCGACGTATGCCGTATCTATACTTCCGGACAACTCATCGAATGGTACAAGCACATCGCCTTGGCGGACCGTGAGCTCCGCATGGAGTTCGTCAAGATGTTCGCCGCCAAGCAGACCCCGATCGAATACGGACTCAAGGTACGCAGCCATCCGCATGGACTCCGGATCACTGCGCTTTCCAAGATGCGTAGCGGTACAAAGCGTTTACTGAGCTTCGCTTTCCAGCTCATTCAGACGAACAAGTTCGAGCGTTCGGCGATTGTCGGAAACTTCACCGCTTTGCAGAATTTCATATCATCTACTCCTGGTTGGAAGCTTGAGGGCAAGTATATGATGAAGCGAGGCCTCGGCATGAACGCGGTCCGCGATTTCATCGCAACGCTTTCGATTCCCTATCGGACGAATCACTTCACGAAGCAGGCGATCCTCTCGTTCTTGGACAAACAGAGGACCGATGACAGCGGATATGCGGAGAAGTGGACCGTCGTCTGCGCCTCGACCGATCCAAAGCGTGCTCCGGAGGCGCATAAGTTTGTGGCGGCAGGAAACCCCATGGCCCCCCTTCGTCGTCGCATCGATGGCGACACGTTCAATCCGGAAGACTTCTCGCCGAACAAGCACAACATCATCAACCCTGGCGATCATTCGTTCGATATCGACCTTGACGTAATCACTCCTGAAGTGGCGCTTTCACTGAAGGGCAAGAAGGGGTTGGATGCGCACCACGATCTTATCGATAAGCACGTGGGACTGACGCGTGGCGACCTTGCCTTGGCTTTGACGCATTCCCGTTTCAAGAAGGGTGAAAAGCTCCCTGATCGTGCGAACGGTTCGGACTGCCGTTTGGTCCGAGCCGAAAACGAGGCCTTGCTCGTCATTTACCCGTTCATCCCCACGGACGGTGACAAGGATCTTGATGTTCCCGCCCCGGTGGTAGGACTCGCGATCAGTTTTGCCGCCTCTGATAATGTCGCTTCTGTCGAATATGTCACCAACGCCATCTTCGAGCGCGAAATGCTCGGAATCACCGACATCGACGAAGGCTATTATGAAGAGGGTGAACTTACTACCTCTGAACTCCGGGACTAACCGATGAATATGTACGAAATCCTCCGGGAGGAAATCCGCACCCAAGGCATCAGCTCCGGGTTCATCATCCGAAACTCTTCTCAAGACGCTGATTGCCTTACCGTCTGCGCGGTGTCGTCAGACGACCTTAAGGCGCACTTGCTGGTCTGCTGCTCGCCGGCGAATCAGCCTAAGGGCGGGAAGCTGCCTACGCTTCGAGGTTTTGAGGCCAAGTCGGTTCATTTCAACGGTGTGGACTATATCGCGATTTCGGTCGTAGACGCACACGGCACCGATTTGGCTAAGATTGCGGAAGCCGTCCTGCTTCTTGTCGCCCATGAGGCCCCCAGGGGGGTGGGGGAGCGCCAGGCTGCCGAGGCGATCATCACCTCGATCCTTAAGCTTCAGAACCTCTTCACCAGCAATGGAGGCCCGCTAGGGTCTGAATCCCGTGTCGGTCTCTTCGCCGAGCTGGAGGTGCTTAAGAACTGGCTGATCCGCATGCTCGGTCCAGAAGCCGCCATCAAGGCATGGACCGGTCCCAAGGCCGCCCCCCAGGATTTCCAAGCCGAAGGCTGTGCCATCGAGGTCAAGGCTACCCGTTCTTCTTTGCCTCAACGCATCAAGATTTCCAGCGAGCGGCAACTGGAGACGCGAAACCTGAACCGCCTATTTTTGGTCCGTTTCTCGGTAGACGAGAAACCCGCTCAGGGCGTGACCCTTCCTAGCGCTGTTTTTCAGCTACGAACCCAGCTGCAGCCCCATCCTTTGGTACTGCTCGAATTCAACAACCTGCTTACCCGTATCGGCTATCATGATCACCACGAGTCGTATTACCTAGGCGAGGAATACGCCATCCGTGAGCGCTTCGTCTATGACGTTAAGGAGGGTTTTCCGCGAATCATCGAGAGTCAGCTGCCCGCCGGGTTAGGTAAGGTCTCCTATGAGGTCGACGCTGGCTCCTGCGAGCCATTCTTGGTTTCAGAAGTCGCCGTCCTCGACTCTCTCAGCGTCCGCAAATGAAAAAGGAACAATTCATCGCCAGTTTTGAGGCACAGGTTCAGCTTGAAGTCGACAAGATGAACGTCGCCGGGGACGCCCCTGAGGCTTTCCACTGCGCTGCCGTCGCCCAGTTGTTCTTCGAGTACCTCAAGGACGCGGAGATCGGCCTGTTGGACTTCGAGCCTTGTTCTTATTTCGCCGAATCCGCTCCTGGCCAAGGCGAGATTTCCATCAACGGCTATTATCTTTCAGATGACCACTCGGAGTTGCACCTCTTCAGCGTCGTCAAGGCCGATGCCGTCGGAGCAAAAGTAAGCAGGACAGACGTCAAATCCGCGATCGATAAGGCTTTTCGTTTCTACAAGCGGTCCGTCGCCAAAACGACCACGCCTTTCCACGACGACCTAGACGAGGCCTTGGCGCCTCATGCCGCCGCCAAGTCGATATACGGCGCCAAGAGCTCCATCGCAGTTGTCAGTGTCTACGTATTCTCGGATGGGGAGTGTGAACGCCTTTCTGTCTATCCTGAGGAAATCGAAGGACTGACGTTTTCACCTCAGTTCTGGGATATCGAGCGCCTGCACAAGCAGATGATCTCGGGTTCCGAGCGAGAAGAGATCGTGATCGATTTCAAACAGGAGCACGGTGAGTCGCTGCCAGCCATGAAGATGCTGGAGCCAAAGGGAGGATATATTTGTTACGTGGGTTTTGTCAGCGGAACCGTCCTTGCTGACATGTATTCCAAGCACTCGTCCCGCCTCATCGAGCAAAACGTCCGCATGTACCTGCAGGCGCGCGGAAAGGTTAATTCGGGCATCCAGTCTACCATCAAAGATTCGCCCGGGCGATTCCTGGCCTACAACAACGGCTTATCACTTACGGCTAAGTCTGTCGAAATCAGCGGCCTGAGCAAATCGGGGCATTGTCAGATCGATCGGATCACGGAACTGCAGATCGTGAACGGTGCTCAGACAACGGGTTCGATCTTTCATGCGTTCAAGAAGGAGGGGAGGGACGTATCCGGCCTGCGTGTTCAGTTCAAGCTGACCGTGCCGCTCTCTTCCCAGACCATGGCCGACCTCGTGTCGGCTATCTCCAGGTACTCCAATAGCCAGAATGCGGTCAAGGTGACTGACCTCAGCGCCAATCAGCCCTACCATGTCGAACTTGAGAAGCTTTCTCGATCCATCTATACTCCCGTCAAGGGCGACGGATCAGCTCCGACGCGTTGGTATTACGAAAGAGCTCGCGGTGCTTACATGATCGACCGTGGCAACCATCCTGGAGTTGCTTGGCTTCGTCAGAATCCGCCTGAGCAGATGTTCACCAAGGTGGATCTCGGTAAGTCCGAGGTCACTTTCTGGTGCGAACCTCAGGTCGTCAGCAAGGGTGGAGAGAAGAACTTCGTCCACTTCATGGAGGAGATCTCCGAAAAGAATCCCAAGGTGGACGAGGATGCGTTCAAGGAGGTCGTAGGCAGGCTCATCCTAGTCCGGAGCATGGAGAATGTGGTCAAGGGACTCAAACAAGGCGGATACAAGGCTAACGTGGTGGCCTACGGCTTGGCCTATCTCTATTCCCAGTACGGCACACGTTTGGATTTCCAGCAGATCTGGAAGAACCAAGGAGTGAGTGATAACATGAAGAAGGTTCTCACAGTTCTGGCTAAGCGAGCTTACGAGCACATCATTACCACCACCGGTGCCCAGAATGTCACAGAATGGGCAAAGAAGGACCGTTGTTGGGAGACCTTCTCCGGGAAGAGCATCACCATTGAACTCGGCGAAGAGGATGGCCTGAAGGCTTCTGGAGCAGCTGCTAAAAAAACCGCCGCTGGCACTCCGACGAAGCCCAAGACTGCCGCGAAGGAGTTACCTGAGGAAATGCGTGATGCCGATGCGTGGCTCGAGATGGTCAAGTGGTCGCTTGACCGTGATGAGTATGACCCTAAGGCCCGCAGGTTCATGAAGGGAGTCTCCGTCATCATTCGGAAGAAAATGGACTTCACGGCGCCTCAGTTGAAATGGGCCGTATCCCTCTGGGAATCTGCCGTGAAGGCAGGCTTCAAGCCTTAGCCCTCTTCACCCACCAGTCGTCGACCGGATCGCCTTCTAGGCTTAGGACGTCGTCCAAGCTCCATCCCGCTAAGACTGTCGCCAGCAGGACTTCGCCAGGGACGCACCTGCGGACCCCGCCCTTGAGACTGCCTGGGTCTACGGTGGCGCCATCGTCGTCGCTCAGCATCGCCCAGACCTTGGACGAGTTCCGGCGCAACCAATCCCTGGCGAACTGATTGATACCCAAGGTGCGTAGTTTGGTTTCGGCAGTCTTCTGGTGCTGCCGGACACGTTCGCGAGTGACGTTCATGATCCGGCCTGCCTCTTCCAGCGTCCTTGGCTCCTCTCCGAGGAATCTAAGCGTCAATGCCTGCTTCTCGTTTGCGGAAAGGGGGCTGGCCTCCATGAGTTCGTCCGGGGACATCTCGCTAAACCGGTTCATGTCTCTTTTCGACCCCTTGGCTGCCCAGGTGAGGCAGAGGATGGTGGTGCGGATCTTTTTCTTCCCTAGGCTCTGGGTGTGGAACAGCTGTTCCTTGTCCTTGAATAGGTATTCCTGAAGCTGGCGGGTCCGGTACTTATATGGCCATTTGAGGTTCATCTCGGCGGCGATCTGTGAGACGATCATCATGTCGTGACCGTTGGAGAGGATGGCCTTTTGGATTTCTGCGAAGTTCCGGAGATAGAAGTATTTTAGGTCATCATCGTCCATCTTCAGGAAGACAGACATGTCTTGATCAATCCTTGTCGACCGGGTGGGCTCGGCGACGTGTGGTTCGCCGGCAGCTGATGAGCGGGCGTAAAGAGTTAGCGCTTCGAGGAATTGGCGTTCTGATTTAGTCCCCCAATTCCTGATCGACATACGGTTCGTCTTGTAGGCGAAGGCGTAGAGGCTCAGCGCTAAGGAGTCGGCATAGCAGTTATTCAGCCTTACGATTGGCGTGATGGCTTCCATGCCGATTTTCCGGAGCCGTTCTGCCAGAGCATCGTCGAGGTGCGGCAGTCCGCAGTGCGCCTCTTCCTTCATGGGTTTAGTCAGGTGCGCATCGATTCGGAGAAGCAATTTCTCTAGAGCGATATCGAGGCGTCTGGCGGACGTCTCACCCCAGTTGGGCAGCCCGGAGCGGTCAGACAGGTTGACGAAGTCTTCCACCGTCCCGCCTGTCTCTTTCTGATACTTCTGGTAAATCCTTATGAGACGCGGATCACGCGTGAAGTCTTCGATGCTCATCGACGACAGCTTCTCGCGTATGAGTCTCGATGCCTCGGGCGTCAGCATTTCCTCGTGGGACTTCATGCGATGTAACTCACATCTATCTCTGCGTTTATATACTGTTAAGCCAATAATGGATCAACTTGCCTGGCCCACTTTAACGTTGGGGTAGGTGATAGGGGCTTAAGCGCTCTTTCTTTGGAGCGGCCTGATGACGCCGCTTTCGCGCCACGCCTGTAAGGGGCAATTCTTCCCGAATATCGGATAAGCGGAGATATTCAGCATGTCTATATCGTCCCTGCTCAGCTCTCCGATGTTCAAGAGGGTAAGGGTGACGTGGTAATTATCTACGACGCGTCCGTCGTCGAGAGTGGCTTTGACGATCTGGAGGCAGTCTTTTGTTCTTCCGGAGGGCATGCCCATCACGGCTATACCGCGGAAAATGAAGCCAGTTTTCGGAACTCCCTCGAAGACGAGGAACACCTTCATTTCTCCGTAGCGAGCTTCCTGGAGTAGCTTGTTCTGCTCGTGGAGGAAGTGATTGCCGCGGGTCGAGAGCAGTTTGCCATCTTTGTTCCCGTGGTTGTCCCCATAGTAGTGGACGATGCCGCTTCTTGGATCTACGCAGTCAGGCCAGTGGGCCTTCTCACCAGTATAGGTCAGGATGCAATAAGCTGCGTCGCTGTTATATCTGAAACCGCCGACGTTCTGTCCGAGCAGGCCGAGATGTCCCAGGGGATGCCCACCGAACTGTGCATCGGGCTTGTTGCAGTAAAGCGCACCTACCGTCAGGTTGGCCTTGGGAAGATCTTCGTACTTATGGGTGATGTGGATCACCCCGGTAGAATCACATCTCGTGGCGCTAGATCAAGATCAGGCGAGTCGCATTCTTATTATTCTTATGAATAGCAGGAAATTGGCCTAGTATAAACAGGGGGGGCGGTATGACTTAGGCTTTATGCCTTAGCAGTCTGGAGCGGTTACCTTACGCACGGGTGCGTTTCATAGTTTCTTCGTACAACTTCTGGATATAAGTGATGCTATCCTGCCTGAACGGTCGGTAAGGAATGTTTTGTAAAATTCAACATTTAGTGGCCTCGAGGCCGTATAGATTTGGAACTGTTCGAGGTCCAAGGGTGCACGCTCGATGTCGAAGGCATCACTAATTCCTGGGAGATCAGGCGTGATGAGGTGGTCGTTAATGACCGATTGAATAGCCGTGGCGTTCATTTTAGATTCAACCAATATTTCGCGTATGTAATCACGAGGGTCCTTGTTGCTGACTGACCTATTGGACTTCTGGTCGATCTTCGTGCGATTGCAGACGTTGTCGATCATCAGCCATTTCTCAGCGTTTTCTTTTTTCTTTCCGTTGTGCACTTTGTTAGGGATGAGTTTATCCAACATGTCTTTTGGGAATATGTGGTGGTCATCGGTCGAAACACCCTGCCGGAGCGGTTCGCGCGAATGAAGATCTTTCGGCTCCCGGCTGAGTAGTAATGCGATTGTTCCTCTGTATATCGCACCTCCGGGTAGGGTGCGCAGCAGCGTTTCGGAGTCGGGAAGTGCTCCGCCGTCAATTATGTCATGCTTGAAAGCTTGAATCTCTTCTGGGTGCTTATTGTTAAAGCAAAGTTCGATGAGTCCATGAAAGTGCGTCATTCGGCGGGAAGATGCCCCTTCCTGGTACGTTTGCTTGAACACGCAGTTCCAGAACCACCACGAGATCTTGTCTTTGATCTCAGCCCTTTGGATCGAGCTTATCATCTTATCCCTTGTAGCGATGGCGAAGAGTGCCGCGACAGGAACAATCATAGGTCCGTAAGGCATGTCGCTCTTCTTGTGGATCCCCAGTTTTGAAAGTAAGTCGAAAGCCATCTTGTATCCCTCCGCAACGTGCGGCCAATTTTGGATGAAGTGCTGCGCAGGTGTCTCGAGTATTTCTGCCGCCGAGAACCCGCTTTCTCTCGCGTTCTTCTGGTCGATGCCGATGAGGTAGACGGTTTCGGCGAACTCCAGCTCGTCTACTCCGTAGGTAGTGAAGAGGGAGTTTTCAGGAGCCACGTCGATCCACATCTGGCGCATATCGCACGTCTCGAAGTGACGTGCGACGAGGAGGTCGAATGTGCTCAATTTGACGCCGGTATTATTGATGGTTTCAAATATGCGAGCTATGGCGTTCAGTGTCGTTTTCGTGTCTAGCGTGACGCGTGGAATCATGTAGTTGTCCACCTTGGGATCCACTAATTCGATGAACTTGGCGCACAACGATGAGAACTCCTCGATCGCCTGTTGGTCAAGGGCCGGCGTGGACTCGGCTTGCTTTGCGGCCGTGGCCATTTTTTCTTTGTCTCTCCAGGGATTGAGCAGCGCTGTTGCAGGTAGGAGCTTCTTTTTCACCAATGATTTATAATCTCTGTACTCGGCATCAAATTCGGAACATTTTTTCTCGAACTCCTGTTTTTTCTCTAACTCGTTCTTCTTCTTAACCGAATCTATCGTCGGTATCTCCCTGCTAATGATCATTTCTTGGAGCATCCGATAGGTGTCGTTTTCGGTCGATGTTGACCTGAATTTCGACAGATCGAAGAAATATAAATGATCTTCGGCCTTGATCAGGGCATGGAAAAGGGAGGTGAGGCGCTGTTGTCCGTCGAGAACCAGGTGCGTCACTTCGTCCTTTTTATAGTCCTGCCCCATGAAAGGTCGCTGTGCTAGTCCGTTGCCACCGCTTTTGACGAGTAGGAGGCTGCCGATGGGGTAACCCATACAGATCGAGTGAAGCAGCTTTCTGACTTTCTCCGCTTCCCAAACGTAGTCTCTCTGGAAATGAACGAGGGCGAACTCAGATGACTGAATTTTAGCTACTGTTTCCTTGAGTGGTTTTTCTGTAGTATCGTGTCCCATGCCGGGTAAGGCTTTGTTTTTAGGGCTATATTTCAAATATTATCTGCGCAGAATCTTATATAGTTGTGATTGTCATCTTTGGGTGGACGGGTAGGCTTCGTTATGCCCCGAAAAATATACATTCCTGACGCCCTTCAGGCTCTTGCCGGCAAGGTCAAGCGAGGCGGCTGCCCTCCGCTGACGGTCCGCGACCTGATCGCCATGTTCGGCGCCCAGAAGCGCCGCTTCAACCTGGTCGGAAAGGTGAAGAAAGCGCTCAAGAAGCTGGACTTGGCTACCTCGCCGGACTTCAGCACGGTCTCTTTGTCGGAACCTGTCAGGCTGATCAAGCGGGTGAAGAAGCAGCAGGCTGTGCTCGATGAACTCCGCGATCCGATGTTGTGTTTCGGCATGCTGGAGTGCGTCGAGCAGCAGCGTAAGATCCGACGACTAAGGGCCATCGATGAAGCTCCTGATGTGCGCTCTACCCCTACTGCCATTCCGGAGTGGAGTATCGGGCCCCAGGAGACCGTCGAGCGTGCGATTATCCTCCTTTCCAAACCGGGGGTGGACTTCGTTCCTGTCTTTAATGATCCCAAGAACGTGCTGGGCGTGCTTTCCTGGGATGATTTCGGCATCAAGAGCCTCCTGGATAAGAACAGCCGATACATCAAATGCCGCGAGCTCATGAAGGCGCCCGTGGTGGTCTCTGAGTCTGATTCTGTCTACGACCGTAAAGATGAAATCGTCGCAAGCGGCTATGTCATCGTGAAGAACCAGGAAGGGATCGCCTACGCAGTCGTTCGTGCTGCTGATCTTGCCGCGGAACTTCTCCGTCTCACCGAAAGTTTCCTGCTATTGCAGGAGATCGAGTCCGTCATCCGAAACATCCTTGATATTCTGAACCTTAACCAGATCGAGTTCGACGGATGTCTGCCGCCGGATCGGAGGAACCGACATCTCTCATCTGATGACCTCGAATTCAGCCAATATGTCTCTTTTTTCTCCAGTGAGGTCGTCGTCCGTAAGTTGTCCAAGTACAAGATTTCCGGCCACTTGGTCGAAAGCATCCGGAACCACCTCGGCGGAATCAGGGAAATCCGCAACGGCGTCGTACACTTTCATCCGGACGAGAATTCCGACTCGGACAAGAAAGAGCTTAAAGGAACCCGTGATTTCCTGCTCAAAATCTACGCTGAACTCCCGGTGGATGAAGCCTAATTTCACTAACAACCCCCTATGATAGACACGAAGGTTCAAGACATTCTCAGCAGCAATGGTTTCGGCGCGCTCCACGAGGTGGCTTCGCGACTCTCGGTTGCTGATCTTTTCAAGCCTAAGCAGCGCTGCGGAATCTATGTCTTCCGCTGTGCGAACGGTGATTACTACTGCGGTCAGAGCGTCGATGTGACCCGACGCTACGTTCAGCACAAGAAGGACGCACATGCCGACATGGTCTGGCTTTCCTTCAAAGTCGTCCCGAAGGCGCAGCTCAACGAAGTCGAGCGCTCAATCGTCAGGTCTCTGGAAGGTGAGGCCGCTGTCGCCCTTCGTAATCATACGATCGTGAGCATCCCTCCTGCCGGAGAGAAAGATCTCGATCTGGTGATTTCTCCCGAGCTTCAGGATCAGTGGCTTAAAGATGATTCAGCCAGATCCGATGGTCGCCGCTGTTTTGAAAGCCTTTCGCATCGCGCCAAATACACAAAGAAGTTCGGCAAGTTTCTGGGCAATCTTGCTTATACGCATGATCTGACCGACATTATCCGCAGTTACCTTTCTCGATGTATTCCTTATCCTGGGCTAACGGAGTACACCTTCTGGACGGCTTCGTGTGTCGTGCCAGGGCTTTATCAGGATTCATCCATCAAGGCTCTTTTCAGGCTCAACGTCTATTTAGCGGAGGTCTACACCGTCAAAGCGCATAGGGACGGTTCCCTTGCTCATTCATTCCATGTCACGGCGTCAGCGCTCAAGCACGTAGAATCCCCTGAATATTTTGGACCCGATATTGCTTTCAGCGACCATTACTACGAAACCGCGGGTAGCGATCAGATGGAGATCATCGCTTCAACCCATGCCGCAGCTCGGGCCTTGTTGGCTCACCCTGACTTCATCAGGGCAGCTAAGATCAGCAACCTGCGTTTGATGCAGAAGGGACCGACCTTGCACGGCCGTTACCACCATATCGACTTGGCCGACTGGATTAACCGTTAGATCATTAAGTTATCTCGTCCAGAGATATGCCCGACCCACAGCTAAACTGTCTACTCGACCTCAATGTCGCGAAGGACAGGAAGGGGATGGCGCCGAACAAGCCGCTATTGGTGTTGGCTATCTTGGACTTGCTCGAGGCAGGGTTGATTGGTTCGGATGGCCTGGTTCATAAGGATGCCCAGCTGAACCTGCGGTTTCGTTCCTATTCCCCAATCTGTGTCCCGCGCCGGGGCAATGCCATCGATCTTAACCTTCCGTTCCGCTATCTGGCTTCTGATGGCATCTATGCCCATGTGGGGGACGAGGAGAGGGTAGTGCGCTTAGATTCTGTCTTCCTTGCCCGGTTCATGGACCCCCGCTTCCGCCTGGAGGCCCGACGACGGATTGTAGCCACCTACTTCCCTCCGGCTGAACAAGTGGCTTTATGCGCCGCCCTTGGTATCCCAATGCCGTCTTCGGACGAGGTAGCCGAGGTCCGCCAAGACCAGGCCGCCTACAAGGCCCAGCTTAGCCGGGGCCGGGACGCCCGTTTCAAGGTCTCGGTCATCTCGGGCTACCACTTCACCTGCGCGCTAACGGGTTACCGCCTTATTGCGTCCAAGTCTACCTACGTGCCCCTGGAGGCTGCCCATATCCACGCCCACTCCCAGCGTGGCCCGGATACGCCAGATAACGGCCTAGCCCTGACCCCGACCGCCCACGATCTCTTCGACGCCGGCCTCTGGACCGTCGACGACAACCTCCGCATCCGCATCGCCCATTCCGACATCGCCGAATCCATCCTTCCCGGGGGCTCGCACTTCAAACTCGCCGACCTGCACGGCCGCCCGCTCTCCTTCGCCCCCCAAGCCTCTCTCCGTCCCGACCCCGCCCACCTCGCCTGGCACCGCCGCGAAGTTTTCGACGCATAATGGGGTCAGACCCCCTATGATTTTTCTTTAGTAAAGCTCACTTGAGCAAATCGCATCTCAGGAGACCTTACGATGATTACTGGGAAACCTCGCATTTCGACATCTAAGAATTAATAATAGGGAAACACTATGGAACATAACCCTGAGTTAAAGGCACTTGAATTGAGGCTACTGTCAGTCATCCAAAAGCGTGACACCAGTATACACGCTGCGCTGGAGAAAGCTAACCTCAGGCTCGATAAGCATCGGGAGCGAATCAAGAGTATGGTTGAACGCCTTCGGGAGGTCGAAGAGGCGGTGACTAAGCTTGATGAGAAATTTGAAGACCTTGATTCAAGGAAGCTTGATGCGCTAGATGATCGCGAAGTCAAAAGCCGACAGGAACGGGCGGCGATCTTTGATCAGTTCCTGCATGATCAAGAGAAGCTTACTCAGTCGTCATGTGAGTCCGAGGATTCCAACGGTTTTGACGCGCGTCTTCATGTGATTTCTTCTAGGATTGCTGAGATTGAGCGTATAGTTCGCTCGCAAATCCGATGATTTAAACAAGTAGTTCAGGCACGTTTCTGGGCATGTATATGTGTTCATATATAAAAGCCTATTGTCCTGCGCTGTTAAACCGTTAGGAATTCGAGATGGCGATACACTGGAATAAAGTTATGGAAATTGTATCAGAGGTTGAGCGACTCAGGGCGCTACATCCTGAAGTTCCCCAATGGGATGAGTCATCGATAGCAAATCATATTCCCAAGGCATGGAGGAGGATTGCCACTATTTCTGTTGGTGCTCCGGATTCCCAGGAACATGAAAGAACGGATTACGCCTCGATTTACCGTTTTGGTTTCATGTTATTTTATCGCCAAACCGATCGAGAATACGGACCAATTGCGGCCGATTTCCCTTCAACTATATTCGGTTGTCATCAAGGGTGGGAGGATTGCGATAAAAAGGGTATCATGCATGTTCAGGAATGTGGCTGGGACCTAGACATAGATGTGCTTGATGCCATTCGTGACGTGACGCCGCCTTGGAACTATTTCAGCCTCAACGGTGAATTCCTCGAATTGGACCTTGATGGTGAGATCAAGCCTTACGATCCCGACCGCGCTTCTGAGTATTAAGTCAAGTGTCCGTGCCCGGGGATGTCCCGTTGTCCGTCATGTGCTGGCAGTAAAGGCTTAGATAAAGTGCGGATTTGGTATCAGGGAGATTAAGCCAGGGCCTGACTCCTTGGCCGGTTGTCGCAGCTTAGGCCGCCAAGGTCAGCACGCAGTGTTGACCCTGCCGGTAGAAACTATTCCTGCCACCCGAAGTGTTTGGTTCTCCTCATGTCTCCGTGTCACCTAGCCAAGGTGCCATCGCGGCTTTGTCCCCCTTGCCAACTGGCCAACCGATCAACTGATCAACTCTGCTCGGCCTTAGCCGAGCCAGTGTTTCCAAACCATCACCATGGCGGCGGTATCGAGTTCGCAGTAGCGCATGAGCTGCCGGCGGATGGAGCGGCGGGCGGCCTGGTCGCCGGCGGCCAGGCCATAGCGGACGTGCTCGTAGGCGAGCATGGCTCCCGGGCCGTTCTTCACGATATCGAGTTCGTCGAGTTTGGACAGATCTAGGGCGTTGTCCTTCGAATCCTGCAGGGTAAGGGCGGGCAGGGCGTCGTAAGGGTTCTTCACGGGCTGGCCGTGCTGGTCGACGGCGTACTTGGGGAAGAGTTTCTGGATGGCGGGGTTCTTCCAGACGACGGGGAGGACCTTCTTGATGGAATGGCTACCCTTCATGGCGGGGTCGTAGAAATGCCCGCGCGAGATGACGACGAGGTCGAGACAGCGCTCGCTCTTGACGGCGATCTTCTTGGTCTTGGCGTTCGTGCCCCAGTTGCGGTCGACCCAGGAGACGAGGTCGGCCTTGGATTCATCGCCGCGGATCTCGTCGGCGAGTTCCTGGGTGACGACGACTTCGTAGTCCGCCCAATGATAGATGGTGCCTTGTTCGCCGAGGAGCTT
>JACCDP010411318.1_pt1 | contig 39541 bp, 34 predicted proteins | sample 7445841 | NCBI WGS metagenome assembly JACCDP01 (sample SAMN15323441, study PRJNA562643) | freshwater metagenome | isolation source: river surface water | place: USA:Blue River Watershed | collected 2017-08-17 | reverse complement strand
TAATATTGTAAATTTTTATATCATTTAAATATATGAAAATGAATAATATTCATTGGATAGTTATAATATTTATTTTATTATATGTCATTTTTCAGACAATCCATTATTTATCTGCTCAAGGTTATATAGTGGAATGTTTTACCAATGGTCCTATTCAAGAATCGAGCAATACAAGTCATACAGTTGATTTACCATTAACTACTACACAGAGTTGTTCGAATTTTTGTGGACCAACGTCTAGATGCGCAATAACAGGACAACAATGTTTCACAGACATTGACTGTCCTGGATGTCAACCTTCTACTCCATTTTCAAAGAAAGACAAAAATAATCAAGGTTGTATTCCTGGCGACAATGATGCGGGTAAATTAACTGTTGGTGTTACTCCTCAATATTCTTCTTTAACAAGTGGTTATGGAACTCAAAAGGCTATAATAACTGACAAGCTATATGGTAAGCCATCTCAAGCAAATTTTGGAGTCGATACTTGGAAAAAAATGTTTGATGAAGGACAAACATTATTTAATAAACGATATAAACCAAATCAATCACAGTATATGCCAAATTATCCACCAATGTATAGTATAACAGGTGAGTTTCTTGGTGATGGACCATTGCCATCTAATTATTAATTTTAAGTAGCATAGAGTAATCCAGCATTTCCACCAACAAATATCACCATATTTACTCTCTCTTCGATTAAATACATATTGTAATTGTAACCATAAATTCTCCAAGTTGGTTTATTTATACCTACTATATCACCTGTAGCTGGATCACAAATTGTTAAAACCTGAGCATAAGGATCTGCTGGGGGAGATATGGTTGTAAGTTCAAGTTGTATATTGGTAAATCTACTCATATTCATTGCGCCAGATGGTTGTAGTGTAAATGGATCAGTATTTAAACAAAAATTGTAGCAATACAAACCAGGTGGTGCAAAACCAGCGGTTCTTACATATTTCTCTACGAAGTTGTAGACACCGGATGGCAAAATATTCTCTCTATATTGACCATCTAATAATATTCCTAATGCTACTAAAATGGATTTAACATTTTGTGGATTATATACTCCAGTTGTATACAATCCTGACAATGTGCCATCTGGATTTAATCCAGGACCTAAAACAGGGGGTCCAGCTGGATTTGGATTTGAAACATCGCCAGCAGTTGGCGCTGGTGTTATATCCTGTGGCATGTAATCATACGGCCAGTTTGTATAATTCGACCATTGGTTTCTTAAGTTTACATCGCTTCGTTGAAAATAAAACATCCAACTGATTACCATGCCTAATGAATCCAAGTCAATTCGGTTTTGACCAGTAATGTTATAAAATGGTTTTTCATAAACTTGCTTAATCAAATATTTTTGTTCATTTTTTGCAAATAATTCGGCCTCGTCATTTGAGAGAAAACAATAAGTGCAATTTAAGTTGATATCCGCAAACCAATTGGTTCTCGTATCTACATACGATGTAGGTCCTAATTCTTCGTCTGGCGGCGTTTGTAGAAATCGATAGAATTGCATATAATATTGATTAAAATTTGGTGCTACAACCGGAAAATTGTTTGTATAGTCCATAACATCACGAATCGTAAACCATTCATTTATAGGTCTAAATGTTACACTTATAGTTAGCTCATTATATTGTAATGCAACTAATGGAAATGCTTGATATGTTGATAAATTAAACCAAGCTCCTAAAGGAATCCATAATGTTCTTCCTGATATAGAAGGCTGAGCACCGGCAGCACTTGTTGTGTAATATGCGTTGGGATATGCGTTGACGCGAGGCTCTACATTTGCTGGGTCATTCAGCTCAGGAACATTTCCAATCATCTCATTAAAAAGTGCTAATTTTTGACCACTAAAATCTCTCTGTGCTGAGGCCAGAATATACTGTCCAGAATATTGTTGCAGTTGTTGGTTTCCACAATTGATGGTTACTTTTTGAATAATTTGAGCTCCCAAATTTTTTATCCATTGAAATTCATATGGAGCCCAGTCTGAATAAGCAGTTGTTCCGTCGCTTTGTTGGTATGCTTGAGGCGGCATTATAGGTGACCATATATTTGGCAATGTTATACATATATAGCAGTCCATAAGCAAATCCGCATATCTTTTTACCTTAAATGAAAAGGTGCTCTCGGTTGTTAAATTTAATTGCGGTGTTCCTTCGTGATCCAATCTAAAGCATTGTTTTCCATAATTAGTATAGTGTTTATATGTAGCTTTCCAAAAAGTTTTGCTCGGATTACCGTTTAAAATTATATTTTGTTGTCCTTGAGATACTAGTTGCATTAAGCCGCCCGCCATAATTATATTATATGCTTATTATTTTTTAATTATTAATTTCATCATAATATTATTAATAAATTTGAAATTAGTTTAAAATGTTTTTAAGATATAAAAACACAATGGAAGAATTAGCTACATTTAAAAATGCTGGTGAACCCTGGACGGAAGCGGAGGAAAAGCAATTGAATAAATTATATAATGAAGATATGCTTGATATTATGGAAATATCTAAAATACATTGTAGAGCGCCTGGTGGAATTTTATCTAGATTAAAAATGCATAAGCATATAACACATAGACAACTTGCTAGAGGATATGACCTATATAAAAACAGTAATTTTTATAAACAAGCGGTTCAAATTAACAAAGATAAATATAAAGAAGACTTGATAGAAAAATCAAAACAAAATATGAAAACCACTCACACAAATAATGAAATAAATGATAAAATAGATTATTTAGAATTGCAAAATGATGTAAAAGAAATGAAAAACGAAATTAAGGAATTAAAAATAAATATAAAAGAATTAGTTGAAATGATGAAAGCTGTTTATGAATTTGAAAATCTATAAAATATATATTTATCTAAATAAGAAAACGTTTAAACTTTATAAACAAAAATTAAAAATAATATATTATATTAGTAATGTCCTCAACGCAAACAGATTTTTTATCACAAATTAAAAGTTTAGACGAGAATTTTCAGTCATATATGATATTAGGCTTTACGCTTATCATTTTAATCATATTTATTATATATTTAATTTATCTTTCTAGACTTCAGAACGCAGAATGCGATTACATGAATAATTTATACTCTAGTATTGACGGAAATATTAGACCTATTACATCAGGAGACCCAGATTGTAGCGGTAATCTATATGATTATTATGTCAAAACTGCTTATAATTCTTGTTCAGGAGGGTCTTATAAAAACGATTTTGTAGATATTTGCAATTTGAAAGCTGTTATCAAACAAGGTGTTAGATGTTTGGATTTTGAAATATATTCTGTAAATGACAAACCAGTTGTAGCCACTAGCACATCAGATAGTTATCACGTAAAGGAAACCTTTAATTCTGTAGACTTTAGTTCCGTTATGGATACTATTCGCAATTATGCCTTTTCCGGTTCTACATGTCCAAATCCAACAGATCCACTTTTAATCCATTTAAGATGTAAAAGTAACAATCAAAATATGTATTCCAATTTAGCAAATATATTTCAATCCAATACAGACATTATGTTGGGAATGAATTATAGTTTTGAATCCAGTGGACAAAATTTAGGAAGTGTTCCTTTGTTACAACTACAAAACAAAGTTGTCTTGATTATGGATAGAAGCAATACGGCATTTTTAGAAAACCAACAGTTGGTTGAATACGTAAATCTTACTAGTAATTCTATATTTATGAGAGCATATGATTATTATAATGTTAAAAACAATCCTGATGTAAATGAGTTAACAGAATATAATAGACGAGGTATGACAATTGTGTTACCTGATAATGGCTCTTCCCCATCTAATCCAAGCGGTATGGTTTGTAGAGCGAGTGGTTGTCAAATGGTCGCAATGCGTTTTCAAATGGTGGATAATTATCTTATGGAGAATGCTCTCTTTTTTGATAGAGCTGGTTATGCGTTTGCTTTAAAGCCAGAAGAACTTAGATACAAACCGGTCACTGTGGCACCTCCAACTCCTCAATTGCCAGAATATTCTTATGCGACTCGAACTACCTCTACTGATTATTATAGTTTTAACATATAAAAATATATAAAGATATCATTGAATATTTATATATTAAAGATGACAACAAAAATTCCATATGTTATATCTGAGGCATATCCTGATTATAAAAGACCATGTCTAGAACAACATTTCGGGACAATTGATGAACAATTGATTGACACTTTTTTTGTTGAGAAAGCAGCTGAATTTATTTATGAAAGGACAGATATGGATGATCATCAAACGGTAGATGATATTGTAAAATTTTGGGATAATTATTTTGATGAATATTATATGGATAATTCACCTTGGGATGCGAGAATATTTATTAATGGGGAATGGAAAAACATTTGTCCATCTAATGTTGAGATTTTTGAATGTTTGAATAGGATTCGAACCGTTGAGAAAAATGAAGAAAATGAGGAAGAAGAAAGTGAAGAATCTAATTGTGAAGAAGAGCTTCTTGATTGGGACTTTACTGATGAAGAACAAGAAATTCACGAAAAAATGAAAGCATATGTGGAATCTGAATTAGAAAAGAGCGATTTGGAAATAATGAGCAAAATGAATAAGAACGAACAAATTATTTACGTTTTAAGCAAATGTATATTAAATATTTCATCTGATAAATATAAAGAGAATAGAGAGTTATTTTATAAATTTTTAAATATAGTATTACGAATTACAGAAAAAGATATTTCTGTTACTACCGAAGAAATGGAAAAAAATCACGATGAAAAATTAAGTTTAAAACTAAGTAATCTAATGAATGTTTATGGTAGCTTATTAGCATATAAAACAATTTTTAACAGTTAAACTTTAATAAAAAGTGAATATTATAACTTATTATACAATTTTATTTTAACTGAATAATATAGAAATGCCGAAAGAAAAAAACATTTGTAAAGATTTATCATTTGCAGATTGTGAACTTGCGATTTTGCGTATGGCAGTAGATAAAGCTGAAGAAAAAATGGGCAAACGTATTACGAATTCAGAAGAAGTTCAAAAAATAATAGACATTGTTGAAGAATTTATCAAACGTAAGAAAGAGATATGTTATGGTGGCACAGCAATTAACAATATCTTACCAGAAGAAGATAGATTTTACAACAAAAATGTTGAAATTCCAGACTATGATTTCTTCTCTCAAACAGCGTTAGAAGATGCTAAAGAATTGGCAAACATTTACTATAAAAAAGGGTTCATAGATGTTGAAGCCAAGTCAGGACAACATCATGGCACTTACAAAGTTTTTGTAAACTATATGGCAGTGGCTGACATAACACAATTGCCTAAAGAAATTTTCAGTGCACTCAAAAAAGACGCAATTAGTGTAGGAGGAATTTTGTATGCGCCACCTAATTTTTTAAGAATGTCAATGTATTTAGAGTTATCAAGGCCTGCTGGTGATATAAGTCGATGGGAGAAAGTATTAAAACGTTTGTCCCTTTTAAATAAAAATTATCAAATAACAGATGTAGATTGTAATCATGTAGAATTTCAACGTAAAATGGAAAACACAGAAGATGAATATAAAATTTATGAAACAGTGAAAAATACCTTGATAAATCAAGGAGTCGTATTTTTTGGTGGCTTTGCTAACACCCTTTACTCTCAATATATGCCAACTAATTTGCGAAAAAAATTGGAAAATATAGCCGATTTTGATGTCTTATCAAACAATCCTGAAACAACTGCTGAAATTATTAAAGAACGTTTAGATGACAATGGCATACGAAATGTAAAAATAATTAAACAACCCGCTGTTGGAGAGATAGTTCCTGAACATTACGAGGTGAAAGTGGGTAAGGATTCCATTTTGTTTATTTATAAACCAATCGGTTGTCATAGTTATAATGTCTTAATGATGGGTGGTAAAAAAGTGAAAGTAGCAACAATTGATACTATGTTAAGTTTTTATTTAGCATTTTTGTATGCGAATAAACCTTACTACAATCAATTTATTGATAGAATACTTTGTATGTCAAAATTTTTATTTGATGTACAACAAAAAAATAGATTATCACAGAAGGGGTTATTGAAAAGATTCAGCATTACCTGTTATGGACACCAAGAATCAATTGAAGAAATGAAAGCCGAAAAAGCCTCAAAATATAAAGAATTAAAACAAAGCAAAGATAAAAAATTATATGAGGAATGGTTTTTGAACTATAAACCTGATGATTTAAAATCAAGTAAGAAAACATTAGAAACCCTTTATAAAAAAACTAAAAAATCAAAAAAAAGACAAACCAAGAAAAATGGGGTTTTCAATCTATATACAAATAAAACTAAAACTAGTAAAAATAAAAAAGGCATTTATTGATTTTCTTCTGGAGAGATATAGGTTTCACCCATTGGGCAAAAACCTCCTTCACAGTCAAGAGGTTGGCTTTCACCGTTTTTCTTGGCCATATAACATTTATATATGAAGATTCCAATAATAGCTACCAAAATAGCAGCACCTATATAAATAAACATGGTATAATCACTTATATCCACATTATTACTCATAATCTCATTAACACTACCTATTCCTAAAGAAAACGCCGGATCAGCAATATCAATAGAATCCATTTACATTTTATTGATATTTACTAATTTGATTTTAAACTTATAAACAATAAGTATCCATGATTGTGCTAAATATGTCAAATGAAATTTTAGCTGCTATTTTAATAAAAATATTGTTCTCAACGTCTTCTGGTAAATATTTTTTCACATATTTGATTAAATAGATAATGTAAATAATGATAAATTCTATTGCTAATTTTATGTTATAATGACATTTATTAAGTATACTCCAATCTTCTACATAACTACACATGGCTGTATTTGTTTTTTTGATATAGAAACTATGTATATCTAACAATCCTGTTAAAATTCTGTGAAAATTACTCTTTTCATTTTTTATATTTAAAGCAAGCATAAACTTGTCATATCCAAACAACTCCATATGCAACACTTTTTTATTTGGTTCTTTTTTAAAAATAAACGCGTTTATTCCGTCAATATATTTATTTTTATATAATGGACGATTGTCAATTAGAAATGGAATGTAACAAGATTTGACGATAGTATCTATTATATCATCTACATTTTTATATTTCGATTTTACGATTTTGGTTTGGTTTTTTATATCATTATAACAAATAAATAATCTTCCATTTACACGTCTACAAACGTCTTGTGGTATTCTATTTTTTAAAATGGTTTTGAGATTTTTAACAATACTTAAACAAAATGTGTGTTTAAAATCGTTTTTAGCAATTTCATATAATTCAGTCATCATATCAAGCGAATCAATGAAATATAGAAAAGCCACTATGGAACCTACACTGCATCCAGATATTCTCTCAATTGTTACATATTTACGCCTTTCCATTTCCCTTAAAAAATATAAGGCTCCAATTAAATAACTGCCGTTAAATATTCCACCATCTAATACTAAATCTATTTTTTGGAGTTTTTTGGATTCATCCGGTAAATTTTCTATAAATTTATTAACATAATTCTCTATCATTTATAAGTATAGTGTAAAATAGTATTGTGATAAAAAACGAAAATATTAAAATCTAATAATACATTAAAATGACGTCTATAGATAACTGTAAGTTTTATTGTCTATCATTTAACAATAATACAAAACAGAATGATATGATGAAACGGTTCCACCAATTTGGTATTGACTGTCAATTTTATAGTGGTATTGAAAAAAACGATCAACGAATACCTAAAACCTTAACCAAATATAACAAGAGACATTTGTCTATTACATATAGTCATCTCGATATGATTTATGATTTTTATTATAATTCAGATGAGAATTTTGCTGTAATATGTGAGGATGATATTCTTTTACACGAAAGATGCAAAGAAATCATAGAAAAAACAATGAAAAATTGTATAGATTGTAATTTTGATATGGTGCTTTTGGGTTATTTATTGCCATATAAAATTGGTCTTCAACCTACAAATAAACAATTTCAACCTATAACAAAACCAATACAAACACGTTTAAGTTATTTTTATATTCCAGAATACTTATCAGGAACACAAATGTATATGATAACAAAGAAATATGCGCGATATATTATTAAGAAGTATTACAATAATTATGCTGAAATTATGAATAATTATTACATTATTGATAAAATATTAACTACCAATGGAAATAATACATTACTATACCCAATGATTGGATTGGAAAACAGTGAACAACAAGATCCGTATCATAAATTATGCCATAAAATCCACTTTAACCATTGTTACAAATAACCAAACAAACTAGTTTTATACTTTTTTATTTTCAAGAAGCCTTCTTATAAAATGGTCTGCGTTCTTATTACCAACGTAAATATTAATTAGTTCAGCAGGTGAATAAAAATACTCTTTTATATTAGACAATTGATCATTGTCAATTGTGTCACCAAATAAATGTGTATAAATTTCAGATATAGTATTATGACTAGCATTGCTTAATTCGTGTGTAATATCGATTCTACCTGGACGAATCAATGCTGGATCTAACTTATCATAATGATTGGATGATATTACAAGTATTCTACCTGGAGTTTCTCTAATTCCATCCCATAAATTTAAAATGTCGTCTAATGTAATAGGTTGCTCTTTTGTTAATGCGGAAACGGTAGCTGTGCCTGATTCATTTAATTCACACACTGCTTGTAAAATATCACCAATCTTCATTTCACCTGCTTTTGAATCACTATTCAAATCATTTGTGGTATCCATTTTTCTGTTTTTCTTGGAATCTTTTTTTTTCCCATTTACTTTATCAGATCTGTCTAAAATAATGTCGCCAATACAGTCTATATCTTCGAACACCAATATTTTTTTGTCCCACGTAATACTTTTGTCTTCATTATCATCATTATATGTATTTTCAAAAAAGAATTTTTCTAATTGTTGTTTTGTTTTAATTAATTTTAATGATATCACAATAATATGACGATTTGTATAGTTAGCAAGGGCTTTGATAAAAGATGTTTTGCCAGTTCCAGGTGGTCCATGTAATCCAATGCCGAGAGAATAGGGAATACCTTTTTCATAATACCAACTTCTATTTTGTAAAAAGAAATCAATCTTCTCAATCAATTGTTTTTTCCCATCAAAAAATATATTGTTAAACGTTCTAGCACTTTCAAATAAATCTTCTCTCCAACACGCTAGTTGATTTTCTTCATCTATTTCTGTTTTGTCTAGGAAATAAATATATCTTTTGTTTGCACGCTTTTCTTTAATAGATAGCAAATATTTCTCTGTAATATCATCTATGTATTTCTTTAAATAAGACAGTGAATATTTAAATGAATAAATTATTATTGTTATTTTATCTGTTTTGATACTAGTTTTGTCTTTATCATTGCTATCATTTTCCACTTCAACCTCTGCTTGCACAAAAATATCATCATCTATTTTAAAATGTTTATTTTGATATACCATGAACATGTCATAGTTTTTCCGCGCTTCTTCGCCTGAATGACTTCTCGAGGATTGAAAATTAGTATGATTTTCTTTAATCTTATAGATTGTTTTATTTTTTTCTATATTGTCAATAATATAGTTCCAAACGGCCTTAAATCTATCGCTATAAGCAGAACAAACATATATTGAACTATTGTAAGTAGATATAGAAGAACTTCGCTTGCCTTCAATTACAATGGAATTTTTATTGTAGAAATACATTCTAATAGAATCCAACGTAAAATTATGAAAATATCTATCAATTCCTTGATCATAAATCCATGAAACCAACCAACTAAAACAACCTAATACAATTGTTGTTAGAAATGCATCAATAATAGGATCTCCTGTTTTTATATGATTAAACATAATCATTCTTGTTACATGCGACGTAGTAGATTCTATAGAATCTATTAACTGTGGTGGCGGCATTTTACTATATAAATTATATAATTTACGCTGTTGTGTTTAAATTATTTATATATAGATTATCATGATCATCACTTTCACTCTAAAACATACTAAAATAGTTGGTTGTTTTCATAAGAAAATGAAACAACATACCAAAGGTAACGCTTGTAAAAACTAAACCATTTAAATTGTAATTTCCGTCATTTGAGAATAAAAAGGATAAATAGGTATATAAACATTTTTTGATAAATGGCAATTGAAATAAGAAATACAAAACGGCTAATAATAAAGGCGTTTGAATTTCATTATACATATCATCTAAAGAATTATGAACCTGTTTTGTTCGGTTATAACTATTCACCATATCCGACGTTTGTTCATAGTTTCTTATATAATCACTATGGTGTTGAGGAGGCGGAGGAACATAATTGGGAACCACCTGTGGATCATTACTTATTCCGGAAGTGTTCATAGGAATATCCCTTGAAGGTAGTTGTGTAGCCCCAGATATCGTAGCTTGTTGTAATCCGCTTACTATTTGACTAATCGTAGTTTGATCGAGGGTCATTCCAGTAGACGGTGATTGAGATGGCTCTTGTGCTTTTATAGTTATATTTGCGTTTGAATTTCCGCCTCCAATAGGATCCGTTGGTAAATCTAAAATACTAGTTGCTTCACTCATAATTATTGTAAAGAATGATTGCTTACAATAATTACGCAAATATATCAAATTATTCAAATGTAACTGTTTTTGCATTTAAGGAACATTTGGTTGCTACAGGAACGTATTTTACACATTTTCCATTGTTTTTGTAAATTTTATCCTTAAATTTCTCTAAAGGTGGAGCGTGAAAAATGAGACAGTTATTATCTTTACAAACTGTTCTAAATAATGATGCTAAACCAAAGCCAAGTAAAATGGACATGATTATTTTCCCCCGTTCTGTATGTAAGAATTTACCAAAGTGAATTTCCATATTTATATTATAACAACAGTAAAATCTTTTCTTAAATTTGAATCGGAATCTTTGATATCAGTGAATCGTCTGTTGGACAATTTACCATTTGCTCTTCAAAAACAAAACAATTTTCGGCTTTATCTTTAAACAATATTTTATCCACATTTTCTGGGCTGGGATATATATATATTGTTTTCATTTCAGGACCTAAAACATATACAAAAAATAAGCCAATAGCAAAACTAATAAAAAATATTGGAATGGAAATGTAATTCAATATCATATAATATTACATTAGAAAAAAGCTTTATCAAAGTTTACTTCGCTTTCAACCAATCGATTCATTGCGTCTTCTAACATTTTATAATTTTTCTCTTTTGTGCTTGGATCTTCTTTGTAGAAATTTAAATAGGTTTGTTGGAGAGATTTTGGTTGTTTATTAAATGCTATATTGTAAATGGAAACGCCAAAATCATACTGTCCGGTTGATGTTTGTTTTGGAGGAATGATTAAATTAGGAGGCGTTGTTAGGCTGCAGCCATTAAAACGAACACCTTCTTTAATAGGAGCATTTAAACAATGATACATAAAATCTATCATCCAGTCTATATTAAGTTTAAATTCGGTTTTTAGTTTTATTGGTAATTTAGACCACAGACGTTTGTATTCATCCAAGTGCCAATCAATTCCGTCAATTCCTTGTCCAATAATTGGTTCATCCCTAGGTATTTCTTTGTTTGAAGTAGGTTGTCCATCTTCTTGAATATTTATAATAATTTCTTTCTCGCCTCCTTTCACGACTGACATCTCCTCATCCGAATCTTCCAAAATAAGTCCTGATTTGTTTTTATTTGAAATATCTGGTTTTTTATTTTTTTTAACTTTATTTCCAATATCATATTTAATTACTTTAGTTGAATATCCAGTAAATTCCATATCTGAATCCGTATAAGTTCTCTGTATTAGTTTACAAGCATTTGAATATTCATCGTGATAAATCATTGTTTCACTATATTTTAAATGACGAATTTTGTCTAATAGAGGTTTCAATGTTGTAACATAAATATGAGCAGCATCTGCGGCAAACTGTGTATCATCATTTTCATTCATTTTTTTTATACATTCTTTTATTTTATTGATATTTTCATATGCCAAAACGAGAGACTCATCCAGCTCTGCTTTTTTATCTGGATTTTCGATTTGTTTGTTCCATCTATCCAAAAACAACTCATATACAGATGTTAAGTCATTGATATAACTTTTATTAAAATCAAAATTTTCCAATGCTTTTTCGGTTGTTATAAGTCCAAATAATAGTTTATTTTTATCATCTATAATAGCATTTTTAGATTCTGTAATTTCCTCTCTTGCTTGACGTAATAAGTTGTCGAGTGTTTCGTTTTTTCCAACATGAATTTCTATATTTAAATCGCAAGGATCAGCTAAAACTCCACATGATGCTCTCAATATTCGATATGCGCCAATTGTATCTGTTTCTGGAACATAATTTGTTGAAAATATAGTTCCATTTTTCGAAGGTCTTTTACAATTCACACATTTCGGTGCTAATTTGAGAAATTCAGCTCGTTTCTCTCTTTTACTTAATGTGATATTATTAATTATTTTCCTTTTATGCACATTTACTTCATTTTCGAATTTACTTTTTAACTTAAAGTATTCATCTAATGCCTCGTTTGGGCTTGGTATATCTTGACTTGACATTATATATACTAGTAAATAATATATTTTTATAATACAGGACGTGAATGAATAACGTTATATTCATTTTCCCAATGAGGCAGTCCTGTTATGAGTTCTTGATGAGCCCGTTGTTTTGCGATTTGAAAATTCTTAATTCTCTCTAAAATGTATTGATGTTTCTCCTTGTTTTTTTGTGCTATTTCAACCGGCGTTAATCTTCCTTTGTATTTGTAGACAAGAATAAATCCTAAAATAAGCAGGAAAAATATAAACATACCAATATTAAAAATAGTATTATGAAATTTCTCTCTAATAATATGAGATTGTTTTAATGCTTGATTCAAAAAATATTTTACTCCTGGTTCAGTTAATAAAGGTTTAGGCACAGCTTCGAAATTCATATTATTTATAGTTAAAATTATAAATTAAATTATACATATTATCTATATGGCAAACTCATACTTAAATATTGTAACTTTTTTATTAACCACCGTTTTTTATTATTTGGCATTGAAACCTCCACTGCCTTACAGTGTATATCAAAATAAAGAGGAATATAAGGGTTATATTAGTAACAACTATATGTATTTATCTATTTATGTGTTGCTTGTTATTGTAATTCAATTTATGGTGAATTCATCTATTATTGCTTCCAATTGTGGTGGAAATATTACAGAAAATATGGGAGTAGCAGGTGTATTAACCTTTTTGCCGTGGATTCTTATATTTGGTGTGTTGGTTATCATTTTAACGGTTTATCCTGGATTCAAAAGTGCGTTTGCCGATGTGGTCGGTTATTATTATGTGTCTAGTTCTGCTACAAAAGTATTGACAGATTTGTTGGTTGACAAAGATATTGAAAAGAAATTGTTAGAAGATCCAAATATGACGCCCGAGAAGAAGGAGTCACTTGAATCTGCCGCAGATGCTATCATAAAAATTTGCGGAAATACCTCTATATTGATAAACCAAATTGTTCCAGACAATTTCGACCAATATTGGAACATTTTGAAACCATTGATGAAAGACAAATACCAAACAGAGGGTCCTGAAACGGATAAAATAAAAAATGATTTATTTGAACTTGTTAATACAAGAGATAATGTAGGTGAAGCAATGTGGTATATTTATACTGGATTATTACTAACATCTATTGTTCAACTTAAAATTACCAATCGTGGTTGCGCAAGCAATCCTAAAACTATGGAAGCTAATTATCAAAAATTTTTAGAACAAGAACAAACCGCAAAAGATAACAAGGCAAAAGTGGCTACCACTTATACAGTGTCTAGTTAAAAAATGGGTAAAGTGCTGTTATTTTTACACCTTTAACTATTTTATTTGTTAAAAATATTTTAAAAATATGCAAAATGGATTTAAATAATTCATTATATTGAATAGTATAAAAAACAAATGTCCGATACTTGGGAAGACTGGGAAAATGATGATTATGAAGTGCCAGTTTTAAATGTTCAACAAACAGAAGAACAATTAAAACGAATCGAAGAGAGAAAATTAGTTGAAGAATCTGATAATGCTTTAACAAATGATTTGTTTCAAAAAGAAAATAAAACTAGTAAAGAGAAAGGTGTAGAAGAAGATTTAGTATATGAAGAACTTAAGCTCTTTGAACCAAGTGTTAAAAATAAAAATATTACACAAAAAAATCAATTATCAACTAAAAAAAAACCTGAAAAGAAAATGAATAAACAGAAAGAGAATGAAGAAAAACAAAAAGCAATATCTAAAATGTTAAAAGAAAAAAAAGCAAGGAGAGAAAAAGAAGCTGAATTGTTTGGTGAAGTAGAGTATGATGATGAATATGCTGATTATGAAGATAAGTTTTATTAAAATATTTTTGGTGTATTCACGTAATATAAGACCGCTAAATAAGACAAAATACCTAATAACAAGGACATTAACCAAATAGGCAGAATCGTTTTATTTCTATATCCAACACCGAATTCTCGAATACTTCCATCTCTATTGTAAAAACAAGCAGGTTTCATCATTTGAATTGTTCCAAATATAATAACAAATAAAACAATGGATACAAGTGTAATATTTTCTCTAATATATGTTCTATACATCTAATATATAATTATAAACTATTTTTTATAATTATCTTTTTTCTAAAATACTTTTTTAATCGTTTTCAGCATAATCTTCATAATCTTCTTCTGGAGCATCAACACCATCATAATTGCCATCTAGATATCCTTCATTTAAGTATCCCATATCATAAGCATCTTCATCTATCTCTCGTTCCATTTGTTGTTGTTCCATATATTCATCCAGTAAAATATCGATGTTTTCATCGGTTGCGTCTTTATTTTTTTTCCGGATTTGTCTCTCCGCCCTTTCCATATTATCTCTAAATTCTTGTTCTTGATCATAAAACTCCTTGTCAAGAATTGTTAAACCTTTTTGTAAACCTTTACTATAATCGTTGTCTGTGCCTTTAAGTTTACTAATCTTAAGAATAGTATCTACATCTCTGCGTTCATCACTCATTCCTTTCAATTTATCAGTTATTAAATCTTTCTCTCGTTCTTTCAATTTAAAAATTCTATCTTGAATATCTTCATAAGTAACATCGATCATGTCTTTTTCATATCTAAATATCTCCATAAATGTAATCAACAATTCCGCTGTTTTTTGTTTTAATTCTCTCTTATTTCCTGTAAGGATTTGTGTGTTTTGTTCTAAATGATAACCCATTGTTAAATCGCTTCTTGTTTCTCTCTCTTCATTATATTCAACAGTAAAAATATCATCAACCACATCGGTTCGTTTCACTTCAGTAACTATCATATTTGCTTCATCTGCGAGTTCAATGTAATGGATTAATACACGAAGCAAATAATACTCGAATAATGATCTACTTGTTTGTTCATCAATTACACCACGTAATGTTTTATCACCATTCTTAATACTTGAAAAACATGGTGTTGCGTCTGCTAGTTTAATTGTATTTTTGCCATTACGCTGTATAGTAGTTAACACATTCAATACAGAAGGTGTTCCATAAAACTTTTTCAGTTTTTCAAAATAACCAGCTATATTAGATTTAATTTTATTGGCATGATTTTTAGAAAACCCATAGTAGTTAGGTATTAATGTATTGTCATAATTAACCTTGTTTAATATAATATTGGGAAATACGTTGACAAAATTATCAATAAATGTTTTATAGAAATTCGAAATGTTATACATCACATCATTTGATATCTTAATATGTTCATTTCTTGTAGAATTATCTTGATTCCAGACAGACAAATTATTAACCGTTGCTACAAATTTTCGTATTGCGTTTCTTGACACATTGGATCCACTATTATTTTCAACAAATTCAATAAGTTCATTTATCATGTTTTCGTTATGTTGGCTTAAAAAGTTGTTTAATGCTATTACTTCTTTGGTTGTTTTTTCTGTCGCAATATCAAATCTATCAATCGCCTTTACAATTAAATCTCTCAATGACTGTTCAATTATTTCGTATTCATTGTTTTCATCGAACATAGCTTCCAATAGCTTGGTTAATTTTGCTACACAGGAAATGACTGGATTATCCAACTGAATGTCGACAATATTCTCTCTACTAATTAATTGTATAAGTCTTAAAAACTGTTGATTTGTATAATTTCTTCCATCTTCTTTGAGCGTTTGAATAATTCGTTCTATACTATCAGAAGGATTAATTAATGATTGTTCAGGCTTGTTAGTACATACTGGTAATAAATCTTCTGGAATAGGCATCAATGACTTGAATTTACAATAAAAAATAAAGGCCAAATATATTGTTTTTTCATCAAATGAGGTAGATATTGATGGATATATATTTTTTGTATTAATATTGCTGTGAAGAATCGCTGATTTTGTATTGGACTTAATGTCATCCAACAAATCATTCAGTTTGTTAACAATCGTATTAAATTCTATAATATCTCTATCTCTACTAGTAAAATAATCAATCGTTGGTTCGTTGTCTTTACTATCACAACAAGCATTCTCTAGATAAGGTTCATTATTGGCAGTATGAAGTAATACTTTATGTTTTTTAACAATCTCTTGAATTCTTTCCTGAATAGCTAGAGAGAACTGAATTATTTTAGATTCAACTACTAATATTTTTTCTCTCTGATTTGCTAATCCACTTCTTAAATCGTGTACTAATCCTTTCTTAAACTCTTCAGAAATATTAACTAGATGTCTTATTTTAAAAGGAACCAATGGTGGAAGGAAATCTGTCCATTGAGATATGTCATGTTCAACTGGAATGTCAAATGGCAAACTCGTTAGCAAATATTCTGTTTTTTCAGCAAATTTACGTTGGACTTCTGGAAGTTGTATTAGTAAACTGTCAATTGCTGTCTTGATTTTACCTTGTATTTTGTCAACATTTGTTTTTTTCAAGACATTCCACGGTTCACCTGATTCTCTAATATCGTAAGTTATACACGCTAAATATGTTAAACTGCTTAAGTCTGTTTGACCATCAAAAGGATAACCTGTAAATGAACGTATACATCCAGGATGTGTTTTTCGTGTTCTAACCGATGGCATCATTGTTTGAACCGCAATTAAATACATACCTAATGTGTAATACAAGAGAGACGTATTGAAGTAATCTCTATAAGATGGCATACTTTTACCTTTGCGTGATGCTTCCATCACTTTTTCTTTATAATTACTTTCACTTTCAACTGTATTTCGAATGGTTTCTATAACACAATTCATGATAAACTCCTTTTGTGTCTCTATATTTATACCCATCGCAATAGATAACGCATTAATGATATTGTTTATCATAATTGTCTCAAGTGTGGTATATTTTATCTTTTTCTCGGTTGTTGCCGCCATAATTTTGCTTCCAGCATCTTCCTCCATAACAGCCCTAGAAGAAACTTTAAAACCTTCGTCGTATCCTTCTTCTATATCAAAATCACCTGGGCATATTGACCAACCTGTATATTTATCTGTCCACCAATCACCATCATCACTTAGTTGTCCATTGGTTGACTTTATTTGTTCCAAATGATTTTGATAATGCTCTGGAGATATTATAAATGCGGCTGCTAACGATTTCTTAAATGATGGTAACAATGGAGCACCTGTCTTAATACAATATACCCAATGTTCATTCTCCAACATTCCATTTAGAGAGAAACCAGGAATAAAAGGTCTCGTAAATTTGTCGCAAAATTTAATGATATCGTTTTGTTTTTTCACAAAATCTGTTTGTCCTAATACAATGTCTAATAATTGAGAAAAGGGTGATACTACTGTATTTTTTTGGTCGTCATCAATATTCATTCCAAGTTTAAAACGTTGGTTGTTATATTTTAACATTGCGTTTGTTTCTATTTTTGATATGATTGGCATTATGGACATAAAATATTCATATTGTGTTTTAATATTCGTTTCGAATTCTTGTTTGGACAAGTGGTATTTGGCGTCAAATTCATTCAATATGTTTTTAAGCAGAGAATTCTGAAGCTGTAATTCGGTTACTTCCATGCTCTCACAATTATCTCCTAATTTTGTTGGATTACTTATACACTTCTCTTGTAAATCGCAAATAATAGATGGCTCGTCTGTAATTAAATTTTTTTTTATCATTTCTTTATCTAATACCCATTTATCATCTTTTCTTACATAATAATCAGATTCGTCTTGTATGAAATTTTCACCCGAAAAAGCTCCTTTGTATAAAATTGCGTATTGTCCATCAATAACTTTTTTGATACCTTGAATTAAAGTATCTGCCAAGTAATTTGCATCTTGTTCAGAAAGTTTATTTTTCTTTATTTGATCATTTATAATGTGTTCTTTGAGTCTTTCAGGAGTCATAGCAATAACTTCTTTTGCGTAACCACTATTTTCCTCCATGATACCATAATTGGTTTTATCGTATTTTTTGTCAAAATAGATTACTTTGTTATTATCATTATTCAATTGTTCGAGAGAAGTGTATATTTTAGCGATGGTAATTGTATCACACTTATCTGTTTTTTCGGCATCTTTTATTTTCTTGTCATTATTTTTTTGTTCCACATCAAATACATCGGTAACATCTTGTGGAAACATTAATTTCAAGTTTTGAAATGCAATGGTAGAAGTATACAATCTAGAGTAATCTTTGATGGTTATTCGTCTTAATAGTTCTGAATTAGTCATAATTGATTCTGGGTCTTCAAAATTATAACCATCTGTTAATACCTCACTTCTTAAATTGCTGTGAATAATATCTATAACACTAAATGCCTGCGATTTTAAAAGGGGACTGCTTTTCACTGTTGAAATAACCTTAAAAATACGTGACAATTCAATCATATTTTTATTGTAGTCGGAAATTTTTTCGTCAATAAACTGTGTTATATCTTGATATTGTCTAAAAGTCAAATCGTCTGTATAAATCAAAAATGGTTCCAAATAAGATACTACATCGACAATTGACAATTTTCCATTTATATATTTTTTCATCAAATTAAAGATCACCTTGGTTTTAGGCACTATAATATTGACAAACTCATCATAAATCTCCTGTTTTGACTTATTTTCAAATTTATCTGTTAGATTTAAAGCAAAATTTCTTATACCACTCACAAATGTATTTTCATCGAATTCTAATTCAGTATCAAGCGAATCAACTAATGTACTATTGACATTCGTTTTTTTCTTTAATAATTTCCAATACTCCAAGAAAACGCTGTTTAAATTTGCCTTGGTCAGCATGTCTGAACCTGGTAAATTAATCTTTGAAAATCTAATCGTAGGCTCTGGTAATGTCATAATTGATTTAATGGACATAGTATCATTATTCGTAAGTGGAACTCTAATTGCTGTCATCTTTGATCCAGTAAATTCAGTTGCATCTAATCTTGACTCACCCAAATTATATTTGGTTATCACAAATCGTCTGTTTCTTACCATGTTATTACTAAATACTGATGAATACATGTCTTCTAAATTATCGACAATCGTGGTTATATCCGCATTTACCTCTTTTTCAATGATAACGTCATATTGGTTTTCATCATCGACTAATTTAAATGGCGTTAAATATGGGTTTAATTCTGTATATAATGCAGCATATTTATTACTATCAGTTGGCAAATTACTTCCTCGATAATTTTCATATATTGCGTTTATTTTACTGATATCATCTACCATTAAATCTAAATTAATAATATCATTGTTTTCCTCATCAATGTTATCGACATTGTATATTTTTTTTATATTTTTAACAACTGGTAAAATCCAGTATAAATTAGTATTGAATTTTTTAAGCCATTTTCTAAGAGGTTTATAATTTGCTTCTTTAACAAGTGCACAATCAACATTTCCATATTGGTCAAATACTGAAAATGCTTCTCTTAATTGCTTAAACCGTTCAATCATAATGTGAATTGTATTTAAAACTCTAGGTGTCCTTTGTGCGTTTGGAACAGTAGAGAGAAGATCGTCTAGCAAATCACTGACTTGTGTTTCAATGCTATATCGTTGTGATTTAGAGGATACATCTATATATTGAACAATGGGTCCCAACTCTTCATCACCAAATACAATTTGGTCAGCCTGCACAATAAATTCTCTTAATTGGTCTTTTATATTTTTGGTTGGAATAGCTATTTGAATTTCTTCAACAGGAACAAGATTTTTTTCTTTTTCAAGTTCAGGCATTTCAATTTCTTCTTGTTCTTCCTTTTCTGGTTCTTGCTCTTTTACAGGTGTTATTGGTTTATCTCTAATTTCGATACTTTCAATTGGCAAATTCTCTGGAATGCCTTTAAAATCAAAATTAATGTATATGATATCTTTATCTATTGTTTGAATTTCAATCATATCTTGTTCTAGATTAGTGATTTGTCCTACTATAATTCCTGCATGTTCGTCATCAAAAACAATATTAATCCATTTGCCAGGAAGTAGTCCATTTTGTCTCGCATAACTTGGAGAATCAGCTCTGCTAAGTATTTGGACTGATGTTATGTTTCCATCCCCTAAAATACCTTCGTTATTTATGGGAAGTTTCATTCTATTAAAGGAATCTGTGTTTATTAGGTACATTTTGGATTTATCTATATAATCAATCACAAATATCTGGTCATTAAGCATTTCATTTGCTGGATGAGTGATTTGAATTACATCGCCTAATTGAAGATTTAGTTTGATGTATTTTTTTTTTGATTCTTCTTCAGTCATTGTTCTATAATTATATTAGATATTTTTATACTTAAGTAAAAATCATTAAAAATATAGTTTAAAGACTAATTGTTAATTAATATATACTCACAATATGACACCTAATACATATAATTTGTCTTCTATACCAGGTTTCGTTGATTTAGTAAACAACGATAGGCTTACTAATTTGAATATTCTAAAATTAAACAGAATGGAGTGTCGAACCAATAATTCAGTTTACAAAATAATTAGATATGACAAAGATATGCTATGCGTAGACTTGATTCCATCATATGGATTATGTCGTTCTGTTATTGTAAATAGTGCTAATCGTGTTGTAGGTTTCGCTCCACCAAAGTCCATCTCTGCGGAAACCTTTATCCAAGCATATCCGGACCATAACGCAAATGATTCTATTGTAGCTGAAGAATTTGTGGAAGGCACCATGATTAATGTCTTCTTTGACTCAACAATTGGAATCACTGGTGGATGGGAAATTTCTACACGTAATACGGTGGGAGCAACCTCCAGTTTTTATAAGTCTTCACATGCTAAAACATTTAGACAAATGTTTGTAGAAGCTACTGTTGAAAACAATTTGGATATCAACAAGTTAGACACAGAATTATGTTATAGTTTTGTTCTTCAGCATCCTGAAAACAGAATTGTTGTTCCATTTTCAAAGCCACAATTATATCTAGTGGGTGTTTATAAAATCAACCATAAAAACGAGACAAATGAAATTACTGTGTCTCATTATAATGCGTCCGAATATAAGCAATTTTTCAGTGAATTAGGCGCGTCTGTTGCATTTCCAGAAGTTTATCATTTTAATAGCTATAATGAGTTGATTGATAAGTATGGGTCGATGAATACATCTTACGATGTTGTTGGTGTAGTTATTCATAATAAATCAACTGGCGAACGAACTAAGATTAGAAATCCAGTATATGAACAAGTTAGAAATCTTAGAGGCAACCAACCCAAATTACAATATCAATATCTATGTCTAAGAAAAGAAGGAAAAGTGAAGGACTTTTTGAAGTATTATCCTGAAAACAAACATGATTTTTCCACCTTTAGAGATCAAGTACATTTATTTACAAACACTTTATTTTCAAATTATGTTGCTTGTTACATTAAAAAAGAAAAACCACTTATCCAATTCTCTCAACAGTATAGAACTCATATGTTTACCATTCACCAACATTATATGAATGAACTTAGAGAGAAAAAGTTATTCGTAACAAATACTGTTGTTCAAAAATATATTAATGAGTTGCATCCATCACTTTTAATGTATTGTTTGAACTTTCAAATGCGTAAGAGAAACATTGACACTATTGTTGCTGATAATAATATTTAATTATATTTATATAAAATAATCATAAATAATAAAAAAATTTATTATTTATCAAATTTATCAAATTAGATTTAACGTGGAACCAGCTTTAAGAATTCTTTGCTAATTTTTTTGTAAACATCATTTGCGGAAGCAATACATTCTTTTAAATGTCCTTTAATTGTTGAAATTTCTACTCGTTCCGCATAAGCAACTCTAATAATACCATATGTATCATGAGGATGTAACATTTTAAAGCCACAAAAGGTCAACATCTTTTTTTCATAGAAATTTGTAAGCAAGAAATATTCAATTACTTTTCCAACAGTGTAATCTTCGTTTTCAAGAATAATATCAAAACTATTTAGCATGGTATTGTCAGCACTCTTAATTTCTAATTCATCTTTGTCAATAATAGCATCTATATTTTGTAACTTATCCATCATAATTTGACAAGCGAGCAATACTAGTTCCGCATTTGTATGAATCCCAATACTTTGAATAATAAAATCAAAACTATCTTTTAAGAAGATACGTTTACCTTCTAATAACTTCCAATTGGCTGCTTCAAACTCAATTTCTGTTTCTTTTTTCCCTTCGTCTTTCCATTTTTGCTTTAATTGTTGTAAAGTTGCTTCTTGTGCTGCCGTATCAATACTATTTCCATATGAGCATGTCGATACAACATTATAAGCAGCATCTTCCTTTGCGGTTCCTATATCAAATTCACATGTTAAATGAATCGATTTCGCTGGAATATCATCTGATGGTCTTGCTTTTAAACGAACAAAATCAATAAAATCACCTGTAATATCATTTGATGGGAAAATTTCGCGAGTTCTATCTTCTGGAAGAGTCTTACCTGATACTAAATCTCTAATTACAAAATCCTTGGTTGTAACATAAATAGTAGTATCAGTTTTATTTTGAACATTTACTTCTAATATATAATTTTTTAATGGAAAGTCTTCAACATCTTTAATGTGGATAGGAATACAACTCAAACGATGTTTTACAATTTCATTATTTAGTCCGCATGTATTGGTGATAATGTTACATTTGTTTTTTTCACTTGGCGAAACTCTAAACACCACAATTGGAATATCAGTTAAGATTATTCTTCTTATTGCATTAGCAATACTTACATTTACACCACTTAATGTAAATTTTAATTCATCATCTTTAAGATTAGATTGAACATCCACACGCGGAACAATAGTGGAATTCATAGAGGTAGAAGTCATTTGTGGTCTTTCACTCATTGTATCTATTATATCTTTATATTTAAATTAATTATTTAATTCAATTTTTTTTAAATGAGTTAAATACAATTTTTGATTAACTAATTATATATTAAGAATGAGTTGCATTTTATATTATAGTAAATATTGTGAAGTTAGCAAAAAATATTTACAGCTTCTCTCCAAATCGGAAGCGCAAAAAGATATTCACTTTATATGTATAGATAAGAGGGTCAAAGAGTCGAATAATAAAACATATATTATTTTAGAGAATGGTCAAAAAATAATACTACCTGAAAATGTAACTAAAGTTCCTGCTTTATTACTATTAAATCAAGGATATCAAGTATTATATGGAGAACAAATTTTGCAATATTTAAAACCAAGACAGCAGCAAGAAGTTAGAAAAGCAACACAAAACAATATGGAACCTATGGCTTTCGCTCTTGGTGGTGGAGGATTTGGTGATGTAGTTTCTGACCAATATAGTTTCTTAGATCAAGACCCTGATGATTTAAAAGCTGAAGGCAATGGTGGCATGAGACAAATGCATAATTATGTTGATTTAAATACAGCATTTAGTGGTCAAGTCTCTAATGTTAATACTTCAGATGACGATTTTAACACCACTATTCGCGGAGCAAAGAAAATGGGTGATGATGCTTCAAACCAACAAATGGAAGAGAGAATCAGAAAAATGAAAGAAGATCGTGACGCAGATATTCGCGCCATAACTGGTAATAGACCTCCAATGAGTTACTAAAAAACTACACAGAATACGCATAATCATTTTGAAGAAAGATAGTGCTAAAATAAAATATATGAATAAAAAGGTTTAGTAAATATTATATATAAAAAAAGGAATATAAAAAGATATGTCGAAACTTAGATAATGTCAAATATCTTAGCTGCTTTCAACGACCATTTTCTAGAGTTCTTAAATGATATTCAAGGAGTATTTCCAGAAGATCCAGATATTTTAACTGCTAAAAATGCTTTAACCGCGATTCGAAAGGCAAATCCAAAGATGATTGTAAAAATTTGGAGGGCATTTATTGCTGAAAAATATAGAGACCAAATTCTAGCTGGTAATATAGCTTTTTTTATTGACAAAGATTATGGTTCTGATGTCTCTACTGCTCAAAATTCAGATAAAATCATGGAATCTATTAATCGTTTGAGAGAACCCATTCGAAATATGGGACCAGAAAATCAGGCAAAGGTAATGAAGTATATTCAAAATTTAACTAAGTTATCTGAGTTGTGTGAATAAATCCATCCACCTTTAAAAAGGTGGAGCCAAAATTATATGAATATTTTAAAAAATATTTATAAAAATATGTATTAATTTGTCTTTTATTTAATATATATTTTATTATAAGTTCGACTTAAACAAACATAATATATATTAAATATGTCAGTGAATACAGTGCCAGAAGAATTTGTAAAGGTTGCTAGAGATTTTGTTGGAGATTTAAGAGTAACTTTTCCCGAATACAGTCCATTTATAGACAAGTGGTGGAAGAGCAAGGAACATTTTCGTTATATTGAAGAAGAAGAGGATAGAAATAACGCATATGAAAAATCAGAAAAGAAATCGGTATCTTTGTTATTTGAATTTTGCAAGAAGAAGTTACCACCAAGATTTTTCGATATTCTATACCAAAATGATGAGATGTTTAAGGAAGACTCAGAAATTGATACCGAATTTTTTCCAAAAATACATTTCAAAAACTTATGGCAATGTGATATTTCAGAAAAAACACGCGAAACCATCTGGAAATATTTACAACTCATGTTATTTGCCGTTGTTGGTTCATTAGAAAACAAGGAAGCATTCGGTGATACTGCTAAATTATTTGAAGCCATTAATGAAGATGAATTTAAGAGTAAATTACAAGAGACTTTATCACAAATGCAAGACTTATTTAACATGCCAGAAGGTAGTGATCCTATGGAAAATATGGCCGAAGGATTAAATCCAAACGATGTGCCAAATGCGGAGCAAATAAACGATCATATAACTGGTATGTTAGATGGCAAAATTGGCCAATTGGCTAAAGAAATCGCTGAAGAAACTGCAGCTAATTTAAATATGGATTTTGATGGCGCTACTGACATGAAAGATGTGTTTAATCAGCTCGTTAAAAACCCAACCAAACTTATGGGATTAATTAAAAATGTTGGCGATAAACTTGACACCAAATTGAAGTCAGGTGAATTGAAGGAGTCTGAAATGATTCAAGAGGCAACTGATATCATGAATAAGATGAAAAATATGCCAGGAATGGGGAATATTCAGTCGATGTTAAGTAAGATGGGTATGGGTGGATTAGGAGGTTTAGGAGGTAAAGTAAATACTGGTGCTATGGAAGCCCAACTAAATCAACGATTAAAGATGGCAAAAACAAAAGAGAGAATTAAGGCAAAAGCTGAAGCCAATGCGTTAAAAAGACAAATGGAACAGTCACAAACCCAACCACTTATGCAATCTGAACAAACACAAGCTGCGACAGAAGAAGAATTAATTAAATTATTTAGTTCCAGTGATAAAGTAGAGAGAACACCACGTGGTGCGAAACCGCAACAACAATCTTCCAATAAAAAGAAAAAGAGTAAAAAATAAATAATATAATATAATAACAAATAACTATTATATTATACACAAATTATTATAGACAAATTCCCGTGTAATTTTTATAATCATCGCCGTATTTTTGTATTAATTCTTCTTTATCTGGTTTTTCTGTCATTATAATTGTTAAGCCTGTATTCTGTTCAAATACTAATTTTGCCAACTCCATACTTCTTGGTGTCGGTTTATAATGTCCTGATTTGTTATTAATACATATAGTATTATCATTATTAACTGTTCCTGACCCAGCTGCTAATACAGGCATACATTCTATATCAATATTTATTTGATGATTTAAATTATCAACCAGTTTATTCAATTTCGTTTTTAATTCTTCATTTTCTATTATGTCTGTATTATTATTTTTAAAAGCGATCATTTTATTATATGCTTCTCTTAATTCAATATATTCATTTTTTGATTCAGTTACATCTAATAATCCTTTAAGCATACATACTGAATGTTTATTTACATTACCACCACTAATTAGACTTATATAATTTTTGTCATCATTATTAAACACCACAAACTTAAACCATCTGTTATTTTTTTTTTTAAAATTATCTAACAAATAACCGATCGTATTAAAATTTAGTATAAATGGATCAGATTTGCTTTGAAATACCTCTAAACCAGGAGTTGTTTTATCTGAATCTGGATCCTTTCTGCATATGTGTGTATTTTTCAATTCGATATCTGGATTCATTTTTAATAAACCACCCTTTTTATTTCTATATGAATACCTTTTTGTTCTTTTATTTCTAATCAATTTTTTAGTTTTCATATAATATAAATATATATTTTTTTAAATATCTATATATATAATGACAATACAATTTTGGTCAACGAACCCTACCATATTATTCAATAAAGAACATATTTTTGAACTATGGCCTACGCCAAATATGTGCTATGAACAGAAACTAAACTCAATTTCCAGATTAATTATTTTGTTGACAATTTTAGGATATATTTTAACAATGTCCAAAACAATTATAGCAGTTGGGGTTCTAACATTAGTTGTTATTTTTGTTCTATATACCATGCGCAAGCAAAAAGTAACCAAAGATATGTTAGAAGGATTTGATATTAAACCTGCGAATGAAAATAAAAGCGTATTTGATAAAAGTATTGTCAATCCTGTAACATTGGATGCAGTATTGAGAACTGAATTTAAAGAAGGAAATAAGAAGAACCCTTTTAGCAATGTATTATTAACTCAAATTAATGATGAACCAGAGAGAAAAGCAGCACCACCTTCATTTAATCCCGATTGTGACGAAGACATAACTAAAAATGTAAAAAGAGCAGTCCAAATGCTTAATCCAGGTATCAAAAATACAAATAAACAATTATTTGGTGACCTCTGGCAGCAGTTCCAACTTGACCAATCGAACCGCGTTTTTTATAGCACACCAAATACAAAAGTTGCAAATGACCAAGGTGCTTATGCGCAATATCTATATAACGATATGAAATATTCCGGAAAACTTTCTACTCCAGAAGGTGCTATAGCTCGTGTGCAAGACAATTATCGCTATACATTATATTAAATTTTATTATATTTTATTTTATTTGTATAATTTATAATGTCAGCAACACAGTTTTCTATAGACGGTGGTTTAACATATACTTCTGTTAATGTTGTTGGTATACTTACAGACACAATTGTAACAAATAATGGTGGCGCCAACTTAACTCATGTTATTATAGGAACAAATGTTACTAGTATTGGTGGTTATGCGTTCAAATCATACACCAGTTTGTCAAGTATTACTATTCCAAATAGTGTGACAATTATTGGTGATCAAGCGTTTTTATCATGCACTAGTTTAACAAGCATAAGTATTCCATCCAGTGTTACAACTATTGCTTCTCGAGCGTTTCAGAGTAGTGGTTTGACAAGCATTACTATTCCAAACAGTGTTACAACTATTAATCATAGTGCATTTTATGGATGCGTTAATTTAGCAAGTGCTACTATTTCAAATAATCTTACAATTATTAGTGACAATACGTTTGAACTTTGTAGAAGTTTACAAAATATTATTATTCCAAATAGTGTGACAACTATTGGCTATGGCGCATTTACTAATTGTCTTGGTTTACAATATGTTACTATCGGAACAGGTGTAACAACTATTGGAACTCGAGCATTTCTGCAATGTAGAAATTTAATAAGTGTCAATATTCCAGATAATGTTACAAGTATTGGTATCCAGACATTCATGAGGTGTGATAACATGACAACACTTACTATTGGAAATGGTATTACAAATATTCCTAATAGTGCATTTATGGAATCTTTAAGTTTAACAAGTGTTACCATTCCAAACAATGTAACAACTATTGATGTATCTGCATTTTATGGATGTCTTAAATTGCAAGATGTTTATATTGGAAAAAATGTCAATACTATTAGTACCCAGGCTTTTGGATATTGTCCTTTATTAAGAAAAATGATTTTTAAAGGTTTGCCAAGCACTATTACAACTGTTTCTAATAATATATTTCCAAGCATTTCAGCAAACAACACACGGACCTTTACATTTTATGCTTCAAACGCAAGTCAGATTAATCAAACTTTATTAGATCAAGTGAAAAATATTGTAACAAATCAAACTGTTAGTAAAAATGGACCACAAATATTTCTTGGCACAAATACTACAATCACAGCACTTCAAGTGTTAAATAAATCATGTGGAGATGTTTTTCAATTGGACGTTTCAAGTAACAGTCCTGCACCTTTCACATATTTTAGTAATAATACTAATATTGCAACTGTAGATAGTTCTGGTATTGTTACACTGATTGGCATTGGAAGTGTTACAATTACTGTATCTCAAAACTTAATTTCCGAATATAATGAAGCTTCCATAAATATAACTATTAATGTAGCAACACGCATTACAACGATTGTTGTCCCTTCTACTATTTCTAAATCGTATTTTCAGAATCCTTTTAATATAAACGCATCTAGTGACAGTCCTGCTCCCTTCACTTATTATATCTACGACAATGATATTGCTACTATAGATAGTTCTGGTGTGATTACACCTGTGAGTATTGGAACAGCAACAATTACTGTATCTCAAAATGCGATTCCTGGATATACAGATGCTAGCGCAAATACAATTATTAGTGTTACAGAAAGACAACTTACAATGATTAATGTTCCAACAAGTATTTCAAAAACATATGGAGATGCTCCTTTTTATCTAGATGCGTCAAGTAATAGTTCTGCTCCTTTTATTTATGAGAGTTCAGAAGATTCAGTTGCTACTGTGAATTGTTGTGGTATAGTTACCTTTGTTAGCAATGGCACGGCTATTATAACTACAAGACAAGATATATCGCCAGAATATACAGAGGATTCTAAAGATACATTTGTAGATGTTAGTTTGAATACTATTGAAAACCAAGTAATTATTGATGAGGGTAAAGAACTTGTTTATTTTTTGACAACTAACGCAAAATATGCTACAATTGTAGATAATATAACTGTGTCGAAAAATTTAGTAAATAGTGGTAACAATCATAAACAACATGTCAATGGAACACAAAATAGTATCTGTATTACTAATAATAATATCCCAACTGACGAATATTCATGTTCATGTGACTAAATTTATTTTATTCCGAATAATGGTTTGGTTTGTTCAAAAATCACTAGTTGTAAACAAGTAGTAGGAGCAAATCTTGCCCATATAGGTATAAATCCAGCATACAATGTAAGGATACCCTTCTGTTTTGTTATTTTAACTAAACAATCTATAAATCCATTATACGTTTTAGATGTATTGGATTGGTTCATTAATTGTGTTCGAATCATATCAAAAGGTGAAACAGTGAGTGCCATAAAAAAACCAGCACCAAATGCGGCGCAAAATTGAGTAGGAAGTCCTAAAGGAACAACATTTGTTTTGCCGATCCATTGTTTGATTTGGTCATAGCAAGCCATTTTCGTGCCATTTAATACACAAGCACGCATAATATTTGCTTGGAGTCCTTTATAAAAATTTGTTTTTCCAGATTTATATATTTCCATAAATGTAGAAAAAAATGTCTTTGTTTCTTTCCCTTCAAACGTCATCATACGTGTTTTAACAACATCAAATGGATTTCCAACAACGGAACCTATTCCGCCAGCAATAGATCCTGCGGTAAATTTCATAACAAAATGTGATTTATTGTCAACACCCATAAAATGTTTAATAGGTTCATATAGTCCTAAACGAAGTGATGTATAAGATGCTTCTCTCAACCATGCTGCGCCAATTCCTTTCCAAAAAGAGGCAAATCCTTCTTCTTTCAAAATACTTTGAATAGTTCCACTAATACCTAGTTTCTTATAATTTCGCGTTCCATTTCCGGAAATTTGTAAACGTGTTTTCACTACATCTATTGGATGAATTCCAGTAACAGTAATTACAGCACTACAACCAGCTGCACCAACATTTTTCATTAAATCAGTTGTCATTAGACTATAAGGCATATTGTATTTAAATGGTTTTGTTAATATTAAGCTGACGTCATCCTTTTCGAATGTTTCTTTAAGTATGTAAATTAAATATATAATAAAGGGACTTAAAGAGCGAGACACTACATAATGTAGGGAATTTCATCAAATTCTTGAATTTGTGGCCCAAAAAGTTCTCTCCACGTGAAGAGAAAAACATCAATTATTTTTTCAAGACTTTTTTTGAAATTTTTTTTTGGACATTTTTTTTGTCCATTTTTTTCTCGCCAAAATACTTCTGACTGACGAAAAAATTTTGTCTAGATAAACAAAATTTATCGTCACAATTTAAACGAGATAAAAAAAATTTGTGATTGTAATTTTTTTTATAAAAAAGTATTTAGAGAATTTAATGTAAGTATATTATACTTACAGAATGACTGACGCTCCTGACTGTAAAAAATCGCCGAAATTTGTATGTGCTATATGTGACTATAAAAGCTGTAAACAAAGCGACTTTAATAAACATAATCAAACGAAAAAACACGCGACACTTACATATACTGACAATATACTGACTAAAAAATCTCATATTGATAATTTGTCGCCAAACGAAATATCGAATGAAATTTACGATTTAGAAACAAAAATATATGAGTGTGGTTGTGGAAAATATTATAAACATAGACAAAGCTTATATACTCACAAAAAAAAGTGCTCCAATAAAAAAAATGTAGACCAACATATGGAACAACATTTAGTCCAACAATATAACTCATCAAAACAAGACGTGAACGAACTAATTGTTACCATTATGAAACAACTGATGACCGAGCAGCAATGTTTTATGAAAGATATGATGGTTGAAATCATCAAAAATGGCACACATAATACAACAAATAATGTTAATAATAATAACAACTCACATAATAAGACATTTAATCTTCAATTTTTCTTGAATGAGACATGTAAAAATGCCATGAATATAACTGATTTTGTTGATTCTATTAAACTTCAGTTATCAGATCTAATAAAGATTGGTGAAGTAGGATATGTAGAGGGTATATCCAATATTATTACCACAAATTTACAAGCTTTAGATATTACTGAACGTCCTATTCATTGTGCTGATAAAAAACGCGAAGTTGTGTATATTAAAGACGAAAATAAATGGGAGAAAGAAGATGAAAATAAAAACAAATTAAGAAAATTGATAAAACGAGTCGCATATAAAAATGAAAAATTGCTTCCACAATTTAAAGAGAAATATCCTGGATATAATACCAGCGAATCACCTCATTCAGACCAATATAGTAAAATTGTCATAGAAGCGATGGGTGGTCTAGGAAATGATGACAAAGCAAAAGAAGATAAAATAATTAGAAATATTTCAAAAGTAACTACGATTGATAAAGAAAAATTAATAGAATAACACTTTTGATTATTTATAAAGTTTAGTAAAATATAATATTATTATTTAATATATAAATGGCAACTTACTCAGGATATACATTTAATAATCTATCCAGAATTGGATTAGATTCTTGCAGTCAAGACCAAAATACAATTCAAGACATAGCATCGTGTAATTATATGACTCAAAATTACTTTGCTTCAGAGTCAAGTATGAATAAGGTTAAGGATTTAGCAACATCACAACCTGGTATTATGTATAACGGTGGTTATCAGATTGCTTCAGGTGGTTATAATATTAATGACTCATCTAAACTCCAAATTGGCACCATACAGACCAACCCAAAATGTAGAATAGACCTTTTTCACCGACCATTTTCAACGGTGCCTTATTTAGGTCGTGGCTCTGTGAATCCTGTCATGGAATCTCAAATCCAACAAGGAGAACAACTCGTAAACAAGCGCAGCATAAATAATTTAAGCGAAAAGAGTTACATTAAATATCATCAAACACCATTGTTACCAGCAGTTCAGCAAAGAATCAACAATCCTGCCAACCAAATTGAAAATATTGCTTCTGATGGATGGGTTCGTGGTGGTGTTCCTTCCCGCGAATTGACACGTGATACTGATTACTTTAATAAACATACAAAAAACCAATATGCTTAAATTAAGTATGAATAATTATATATATTTAAAAATTCGTTTTCAAATATATATTATGGAACCTCTCATGATTATTTACATAAGCACAATCACTATGTTAGGTATATTTGCAGCTACGAAAGTTTGTCATAATAACAATGAAATGGTTGATACAAATAAAAAAGAACATATACGCAAAAAATCATTTAAACATTATCATTCACATTAAATAAATGTATAATACAAAATATTCGTGTAGATATCATAGAAATGACGTATTTTTGGAAACAGATAATGTAACCGATGATGAAAAAGAATTTATTAGAAATATATTATATAGAGAAGACTTGCTAAATATATTTTCAATTGATGCAAATGATGATTCAGATGTATTCAACGATGTAATTTCAGAATTGTATAAAAAAGTAAATAAGTGTGATCAATTAAAAGAGTGTATGCGATTAAGTGCATCAAAACTTATTAGCGAAGATGAAGAAACTGGATTGTGTATATTATATTCTTATGATTATATGCATCTCACTCATGAATGTGTTAGTTTTTATTTAGAAAAGGGAGAGATTCCGGATAAAAATATAAGATTGTTAAAGGAATCATTGTAGTATTGTTATACATATTTTTTTATAATTCTATATTAAATGGCTTCTACAAGAAATAGAAATACTTCTGGAAATTATTGTTTAGAACAAAGACAATATCGTCAATTTGAGAATTACACTTTATATCCAAATTCGCAATATGGAGCAGCATATAATACGAGGCTTCCGGGTAATGGTTTGTTACCAGCACAAGTGCCTTGGAATAAATTATCATACAACGCTCCAGACACGGAATCATTTTTGTTTGGAATTAATTCAACCAATCTAGTGAATCCAGCACCTTGTTTTGTGCCAGAAATAGTTCAACTTGATTCAGCGAATATTTATCAAAAAAATGTTATTTATATGCCAGAACCTTTAGTAGTGGAGAAAAACCAAAGACCTTTTCCTATTCCAAATTAAAATATATTGATTTGAGTAAATAAGTAAAATAAAAATATGTTTGCATTTATATAATGAGTAATATAAATGCACAAAATATAACTGTTACAAATTTAACGGTTACCAACATAAATGGAGTAAGATATGAACCAAATCGTTGTAACAATTGTAATAGCGGTTATTATGTTCCTTGTCCAGATTGTGATTATTCTGGTCCTGATATTTGTGATTGTGGTAATTCATGCGAGCCATATGTTCCAGATGTTTGCGATTGCTTTGTGCCTTGCTCAAATGGTGGCGGTGGAGGCGGTGGTGGCACTGGTTATACAGGTCCAACAGGCCCAGCAGGACAAAATGGTGAAGCTTCAAATACTGGCGCAACAGGATACACAGGACCCACTGGTTTTACAGGTCCCACTGGTTTTACAGGTCCCACAGGTTTTACAGGTCCCACAGGTTTTACAGGTCCCACAGGTTTTACAGGACCTACTGGTGAAACAGGACCCACAGGTTTTACAGGACCAATTGGTTTTACAGGACCAACTGGTTTTACAGGACCAACTGGTTTTACAGGACCAACTGGTGCTGATAGTACAATTACAGGACCTACTGGATATACAGGACCTATTGGATATACAGGACCAACTGGTGAAACAGGACCAACTGGTTTTACAGGACCAACTGGTGAAACAGGACCAACAGGACCACAGGGAACACCTGGAGAAAGCACAGGTTTATTATTATATTTAAATCAAAGCCAAACTCCTAATCCAGCTATAAGCTTATATAAGTTACTATCATTAATACAAAGCACGGCAACACAACAAACCGTTAATACACAAGTAGATGGTCCAATTTCTAATGTTTTAGTAACAACATTCGCAAATTATTTAACAGAATTAAATAATCCTTCTTTTATACCACCTGGTATTTGGGATTTAAACATTTTTGCCAGTTTAAATACGGCAAATGGTGTATCCATTAAATTTCAACTTTTTGGAGGAGACGCATCAGGAGGAGAATTTCAGTTAGGAGGGAACTCATCTAGTGTAGCTATTACATCAACATCAACAGCACAATATACAGCCAGTCTAGATTTACCATATATAAATTTATCACCTTATACCTATTTATTGGTAAAAATTTTAGCAGATAATCCAAATAATTCAAACAGGTCATTAATAACCTATTATGAAAGTTCGTCATCATATTCGCATATTCATACATCCTTTGGTGTTATTGGAAATACAGGACCTACTGGTTACACAGGTAATACAGGTCCTACTGGTGTAACAGGTCCTTATGGTCCTACCGGTGCTGGTGGTGCTAATGGATATTGGGGATCGTTTTGGTCAGATTTAAGTCAAAATTTGATAGGAGCAACTGGAACAGCAATGACCTTGACAGATACAGACACAAATAGTTTTGGTGTAAGTGTAGTTTCAGATTCAAGAATAACATTTACTAATGCTGGTGTGTATAATATTCAATTTTCAGCACAAATATCACATCCAAATCCTGGTTCAATATCTGACTTTATTCAAATCTGGTTTAAAAAAAATGGGACAGATATTCCTGACTCTAATACATATGTAACAATTGATAACCAAAATAGTTATGTAGTAGCTTCTTGGAATTACATGTTGAAATTAAACTCAAATGATTATATTGAAATAATTTGGTATAGTTCAGATACAGATATATTATTGTTGTATACTCCATCTACAGGCGGAACACCAGCAGTTCCTTCTGTTATTATTACAGCACAACAAGTTATGTATACACAACTAGGCCCAACTGGTTACACTGGTGTAACAGGAAGCACAGGCCCAACAGGTTACACTGGTTTTACAGGACCACAAGGAATAAATGGAATTTCAAGTGGCACTGTATTATATTTAGATGGACCATCCGTAACTCAAACAGTCGGTTCTTTTAGCCCACCTAATAATCAATTATTAACATTACCAAATACAGGTGCTCAAACAACCATAACAACAAACAACATTTCTACAACGCCAGTTTTAATATCTAATTTTGTTACGGAAGTAGGGACACTTTTAACAACTGTTATTGTTGCTGGATTATGGCAAACTATTATATTCGCAGAAAGATCCGCCGGAGGAAGTGGCAACTTAATATATTATACAGTTGTAAATGAAGTGGATTCTAGTGGAAATTTTATAGGAAATATAGCAACTGGCACTAGTGCGAGTGGAACTATTATAACTACTACACAGTCAGCATATCAATATAACTTATATGTTCCTAATTATGTATTAGCCAATTTAAATAGCAGAATACAAGTACAGATTTATGCTGTTTCAACTGGCACCCAACACAATTTATATCTTAAAATGCGCGATTCAACATTATCTTATGTAATTACGACTATTGCTACAAATCTTATAGGAAATACAGGACCTACTGGTTTTACAGGACCTACTGGTTTCACAGGACCCACTGGTTTTACAGGACCGACTGGTTTCACAGGGCCTACTGGTGAAACAGGACCCACTGGTTACACTGGTGTAACAGGCAGCACAGGACCTACTGGTGAAACAGGACCTACTGGTTTTACAGGACCAACCGGTTTTACAGGACAAATAGGACCAACAGGAGCAAATGGAGTAATTATCCAATATCAATATAATAATAATTTATTAACAAATCAAGTAGGAACAGGAACAAATGAAACCCAAGCAAGTGGTTATTATGTAGATATTCAACCGCAATCAAACCAAAGCAATATAAGAGTTAATTATAAAGTAAAATATCAAACCAGTTATTTGACAAATACTAATTTAACATTGCGAATAAAGAGAGGCAACACTGGTGGAGCAGGTCCGTGGACAACTGTTTCAGAAGATACTGTTTTAGGCTCTGCAAATGCTGCAGCTCCATTAATTAACACTTATACAACCAATTATATTGACTTCCCAAACTCTACTAATTGGCAAAGATATCAATTATTTTATGAAATATCTGATCCAAATAGTGTTTTGACATCTTCTTATCCAATGGGAATTCTTGGATCAACTGGTAACTGTTTAGTTTTAGAAGAATTACTTGGTTCAGGAACGGCAAATCAAGGATCAACAGGACCTACTGGAAATACAGGACCTACTGGAGTTACCGGAAATACAGGACCTACCGGACCTATCGGATATACTGGACCAACTGGTGAAACAGGACCTACTGGAATTATAGGACCTACTGGTTATACAGGATATACTGGACCAACTGGTGAAACAGGACCAACTGGAATTATAGGACCTACCGGTTATACCGGATATACAGGACTAACTGGTTTTACAGGACCAACTGGTTTTACAGGACCTACTGGTTTTACTGGACCTACTGGTCCAACAAATACTTCTACAATAAACATAACAGATACTAATTTTTCTGCTCTATATTATCCAACATTTGTAGATAGTGCTGGAATTAATAAAATATTATATTGTGACACTACTAGTATAACATTAAATCCTAATACAGATACTATGAATATTCCTAATATTTTTTCGAATAACATATCATCTTATTTTAATAATGATTTATTAATTGATACATCTGGAAATCAAGCATTGTCTATTAAAACTAATGGAACGCAAAGATTAAGAATAACTGATGCGAGTTCTATCTTTTTAAATTCGGTTGATTTGAGTGCAAATAATCTTTTAAATGTTAATAATTTAACAGTATCGAGAGCTAATCCACAAGTTGATGCTTCATATAATTTTACAGTTGTAAGAATAGCTACTGATGCGAGTGCTAGAGATATAGCTTTACCCTCACCATATTATGGACAATTATGTCTATTATTAAATTCAAATATTTTACAATTATATAATAATGGTTCTTGGATACGACTAGCAGGTCTTGTTGAAAATACAATTGCTTTAAGCAGTAATTCCGGAGCTACAACAGCCGTTTCTTATTTGGATTCAACATTTACACCGGTTGCTTCACCGGTAACAAATGGTTACACCGTTTTAACAATTACTTGTACATCAAATACTACAGACGGCATAATAACATTAACACCATCATCAGCTATTTCAGTTACATATTTATTAGTTGGTGGTGGAGGAGCCGGATCATCTTCAAATGGTGGAGGTGGAGGTGGAGGTGGTGTTTTAACGGGAACGCAGTCATTAATTAGCACAAATTATAATGTACAAGTAGGGGCTGGTGGAATAGGAACAACAAGCAATGGAAGCAATAATGCTAAAGGAAGTAATGGAAGTAATACAACAGCATTTAGTTTAACTGCTGGTGGTGGTGGAGCTGGTAACGCTTTAAATAATGCTGCAGGTGGGTCAAATGGTTTAGCAACAAACGGTAGCGGTGGGGGTGGTTCATTAACAAATAATGGAACTACTGCTGCTCATACCGGTGGTTCAGGAAATGGAACTGGAGGCGCGGGTGGATTTGGTTATGGTGATCTAACTGCTGGTGGAGGTGGTGGTGCTGGTGGAGCGGGAACTAATGGTGGCACGGCTTTGGCTCCATCTGGAACAAGTCAAAAACCTAATGGTGGAGTTGGTATACAAAGTTCAATTTTAGGAACGTCATATTATTTTGGAGGTGGTGGTGGTGGAGCAAGTTCACAAAATCATGGAGCAGGTAATGGTGGCTTAGGCGGAGGTGGAGGTGGAAGTTCAAATTTAACCGTTAATCCCTCAAGTTCTGGGGGAACTGGAGGAGGTTCAGCTCTAAATTCTGGAGATAACGGTCAATATTCATCAACAAATATAGGTGGTAATGGTGGTAAAGATACTGGTGGAGGAGGGGGGGGTTCTGGTTCAGCAAATAATGGTAATGCTGCAGCAACAGGTTCAAATGGTGGTTCAGGGATTATAGTATTAAGATGGCTTACATATGCTTAATTCAAATAAGTAATTCATTTTATATTTTATTATTTTTATAATAATATATAAAATGACAACTAGATTAAACATACCAGATATTAATTGGCTAGTTTCAGCATCAAAGATTCAATCTAATTATGGACAAAATATTACTTTAGATGCTTGTGGGAACTCAAATGTTGTGATAATGACAGATGCTAGTAATGTAGCAGTTTTTGGACCAAATACTATAGCAGGAACAACATATAACACATCTTTAAATGTCAATGGACCTTATTTTACAAATGGAGTTTCAGCAACACAAATAGCAGCAGATACATCTAATAATAGACCATATCCAGGATTAGCAGGATATATCAGATTTAATACAACAGCTAATTTAGTTGAATATTGGAATATTATAACTAATTCTTGGAGTCCTATTTCGGCAGAGCCACCCATTATTTCTAGTATTTCACCAAACTATGTTCCCGAAGACTCAAGTTTTAATTATACAGTTACAGGTAATAATTTTGATTCAACGACTGTAATTACATTTAAAGGAAATGTTGATAATAATATTTATAGTTCATTTGGTCCAACTAATTATATTAATAATTCAACATTGACTGTTATAAATACATTAGCAATGTCAGATGCTAGCATTAATACTGGTTTTTTTGTTATAGCAACAAGCACATCAACTGGATTATCATATCAAACACCAACCGCAATATTAAATTTTAATAGTGGACCAGTTTGGATTACTACAGCAAATTCTAATTTAGGAACTGGAATATCGTCTTCTACATATACTACTGTAAATTCGCCTTATACAGATTTAAGTGCAAATGATTTTAATATTCCAGTTACGTTTAGGTATGACCCTTCTGGATCAACTCCAGTGGGAGCATCTTTAATAACTTTAAGCTCTGCAGGCAAATTATTTGGAACAACACCTACACTTACTACTAGTGTAACATCTACTTATAGTTTTTCTGCTGTTGCTGTTGACGCATCATTTTCTATAAGTCCAGTTAGAACTTTCTTTTTCACAGTGTCACTTCCTATAGCAACTATAACTGGTGGAACCTCAATTGTTGGATATACAGACTCAAGTGGAAATAACTTTACTCAAGTAGGACCATATTTAAATGGTTATACAGTTTACGTTTT
>JACCDP010377048.1_pt1 | contig 39543 bp, 24 predicted proteins | sample 7445841 | NCBI WGS metagenome assembly JACCDP01 (sample SAMN15323441, study PRJNA562643) | freshwater metagenome | isolation source: river surface water | place: USA:Blue River Watershed | collected 2017-08-17 | reverse complement strand
GAGAGGTGCTGCGACTCCGGATCCGCCACCTGAGCGATGGTGTGGTGCTGGGGTCGAAGGGGTTTGTGGACGGGGTGTTCGAGCGGTATCGGGAACGGTTTGGTCCGAACCGTCGGAGCGGTGCACGTCCGATTCGCGCAGTGCCGCTGCCAGGCCTCATGGCCCTGCGCGACTTGCGGGTGGATGTGGTGGGTTGAGTGGAAGGGAAGACTAAGGGGACACAGGAATCGGAATGCGGGCGATGCAGTTTCCACGCAAGGCTCTTGGTGGACGCCGATTCGATGGAGTTGATGCGGTTGTTGAGCCTCGTCAGAAGGCTCATGTGCTCGGAATCGAAGGGGCAATTTGACGAAATGACGGGAGTCATCCGTACACGAAACTCAAAGACGATCCCCTTCTGAAAGAGGAGATGTATTTTTGCCGAAGCATCGAGAGGGTTTGATGCCAGCCCCATCAAACCGAGGTGCATTGATTTGAGGTTTCGACGGCCGATCGACGATCGCTTCATGAAGAAAGTGAGCAGCCCATTCCCGAGCGGCCGCAAAATCCCAGTCGTTGCCACCCCTGAGTTCATACCGTATTCCGCCGCAGCAAATCAGGCGACCTGTGCCAAATTGGGCAATGAGGCATTCGGTTGAGTTGCGAGCAGTCCAGCGTATCCATCGATTCATGCGCTGAAGATGAGGAACGGAGTCGGACAAATACTGTCCAATCCCGCTGATGTCTTTTGGTCGACGGGCAGAATCGGCATTTGACTCAGGCTGGAAGGGGTAGTTAGACATTGGAACACCGCATTATGGCGAAACTCACAGTGCTGACAGAGGGCTTCACCGGCCTTAGCTTCGAGGTGAAATCCGAAAAGGCTTCCGTTGGAAGGCTGGACGAGAATGCCATTTGTATCCCAGAGGCGAGCGTGAGCAGCAATCACTGCGAGCTGTGGCTCAAGGGCGATGATGTGGTCGTCAAAGATCTGGGTTCAACCAACGGGAGTTTCATCAATGAGCTGCAGTTGGCTCCGGAGAAGGAGGCAACCCTGCGTCCTGGTCAGATTTTGCGGCTGGGCCAAGTCCAACTGCGATTTGAAACCGGCAAGAAACAGACCGAGGCATCGCGCCAGTCGGTGAAGTTGGGCGATGCCGGTGCGGCAGCTACCGCTGGAACGACGGCGTTTTCCAAGAAGTCTAACAAGGCCAACAAGGTTTTCTTCGCGGTCGGAGGCGTGTTGCTGGTGATCATCATCGCTGCTTTGGTGTTCGCGTTTTTGAATCTGGGTTCGCCGAATCCCTGAATTTGCCGGTATCCGGTAGCGGTGCCGCTGGAAATCGCTGAGCTTCTGCGGTTTGTTTGTTGTTGAGGGATCGTCTTTCGCCGACCATCACTCCGTCCCAAGGTTGGCGGCTCGGTGTTGAGCACGGGCTTTTTCCTCCGGCCGGACTCATTCAATGGGATGGTGCTTACCGAAGACCTCTGGACCGATGCGAAAAGGTTCCCCGGGTGCTCGCAACGACTGGAAGGGATAACCCATGAACCCGGCTTACCGAACGGCGGTGTTTCGTTGTGCCATCGGAATCAACGATATCCCTCACCCGCGCTTTGCCATCATCACTGCCTGCAATCCGAGGGATCGGGATTGCTCGGATGCGGAGAATCGTTTGGCAGATGATGCAATGTTGAATGAATTGGATGCGAAGGGGTGGTGGCGCTTCCGCGTGATTGGAGGATCGCCGGATTTTCAACACCAAGAGCCAGGCTGGGGCGTGGCGACGGATTCCATGAACGAGGCGGTGGCTCTCGGGCGTCGTTGGGAACAGGCAGCGGTCTTTTGGGTGGACCACGATGCCCTCCATCTCGTCGACTGTAGTGACGGCGGCTACGAGACGTTGGGCAGTTGGTCCCAACGCACTCGGTTCCTTCAATCCATCGGGTCTTGGCGGGTGGTTTCAGAATAGGTGGGCGTGCTTCATTCGCATGGCGGAAATCCCTGAAGCCTGATTCCATTCCATCCACATTCCCTCAGCAAAATCCCCGGTTGCCATGATCCACTCAATTGCCCCGAATTCCGCGCGCCGCTTCCACGCCGCATTCACGTTGATTGAACTGTTGGTGGTGATCGCCATCATCGCGATCTTGGCGGGCATGCTCCTGCCGGCTTTGGCCAAGGCCAAGGCCAAGGCGTTGGGCATCAGTTGCATCAACAACCAGCGCCAGATGGGCATTGCCACGGCGATGTACACGCAGAATTACCAGAAGTACCCGGGATGCATCAAAGTGCCCGAGTTCTATTATCTCTGGCCGCTGCGCCTCTTCGGCGAAATGGGGACCAACCGGGCCTCGTTCTACTGCCCGGCCAATCCGAAGGATGCCCAGTGGGACACCAACGTGAACAAGACCTTCCCGCAAGGCATCAATCTGGTGCTGGCTTCGGGCTCGGGCACGCGCTTCAGCTTTGGATACAATGACTGGGGCCTTCGCAATCCCACCGCTGACCTCAGCCAACAATTGGGTCTGGGCGGTGACATCAATCCCCCGGGCCAACCGGAGATGCCGGAAAGCCGGGTCAAGGCTCCCTCCGACATGATCATGCTCGCCGACAGCCTCACCGACCGTTCTTGGGACGGGAACATCGACCCCAAGGAAAAGGACCAATGGCCTGCCAAGCGTCACAACCTTCGGTGCAATATCATGTTCGCCGATGGTCATGCCGAGTCGGCCCTGCGTCGTGAGGTGGTCAATCCTCTCAGCACGACTTGGCGCGCGCGGTGGAACAACGACAACGAGGCGCATCCAGAGGTCGGAAATTGGCCCCCGGATGATGGTCGCGGGCAGAACTGAGGGTTCGTGGGCAGGGACGGTGTCGTTGGACGGGGGTGTGCCATGGGAACCTCCTTCGACCAAAACGGCAGGGGCGGCTCATGTTGCGACGAGGCCCAACTTGACACGACCATACTGCCCAGATCGCGGTGTCAGCTGGGCCAGAGCATCGGCCGGAATAGGACGCGAGACGTCGGATTCTCCGGTCCTCCATTCCAAGAGTGTTTCCCGGTTTTTCAGACCGGGCTTTGACCTTTTCCAATCGTTCCTGACTTGATTTCATGCTGGCCGTGTCAGGGGTGTTCCAAAGGCTCCGGTACTGGGGGCCCCTGGTGCTGTGGATGGGCGTGATCTACTGGGCCTCCGCCGATTCGGGATCGGGGCGGCGTGGTTCGCGCATTCTAGGCCCCGTGTTGCGCTGGCTGATGCCGGATGCTTCGGGAGCGACCATCGATGAGGTGATTTTCATGGTCCGCAAAGGGGCCCATGTCACCGAGTATGCCGTCTTGTCGTGGTTGGCCTGGCGGTTTTTTCTGGGCGTACGCCGGACCTCGCATGAACCCCAACCGAAAAGGGCGGCGTTCATGGCCTGGGGGGTGTCGGTGCTTTACGCCGCTTCGGACGAATGGCATCAAACCTTTGTGCCGACCCGCGTGGGAACCCCTTGGGACGTGGCGATCGACGCGGCCGGCGCTGCGATGGGTTTGATTTTGGCCGCTGTCTGGTGGCGTCGGCGCAATCGAAAGTAAGTTGGCGCATCCCGGGATCAAAAACGGTTCAGGTTTTTTCGAAAAACATTCGATGCAGGGATACTCCCGATGCAACGCCCACTCCTCATTCCTGCGCTATGCGTTGCGGCTGGCATTTGGTTTGCCGAGGCGTTTTCCGCGGATTTCGGCATCTTTTCCCTCTCCGTGGCGTTGGTTGGGCTGGCGATGGCCGGGCTTTGGTCCCGTGGTTTTGCGGCAGGCATTGGCCTAGCCTTGTTCGGTGCCGGTGCACTGGCTTATCAGGCGACGCAGTGGCCGCTGAGCCCGGATGATGCGCGCTGCCGCATCGATGCCCATGGGGAGTTGGGGCGGGTGCGGGGGATCTTGGTGGAGACGCCCTCGGTGCGCTTGTCAGAGCGCAAGGGGCAATGGGTGGAGCGAACGCTGGTCCGATTGCAAGTGACGGGTTGGTGCCCTCAGGGCGGTGCGTGGGAATCGGCTTCGGGCCAGATGATGGTGAGCAGTCAAGGGGTGCCCGATCGCCGGTTTTTCCGGGGACAGTCGGTGGAGATTTCCGGTCTGGTTTCCGCGCCACCGGGTCCTGTGGCTCCGGGCTTGTTCGATTACGCCACCTTCCTTCGCCGTCAGGGTATTGGATTGCAGGTGCGATGCGAAGCTCCTGGGGATTGGGCACTGGGGCCGGGCGCGACGGATGCGGTGCCTTGGAGCGAACGCTTTTTGGAATGGGCCCGGCGGCGTCTCTCACGGGGGTTGCCTGAAGATGGAGCCACCCGCCTGATCTGGGCCATGGCCCTCGGTTGGCGGACGGGTCTTGCCGGTGATGTTGATGATGGGTTCATGCGTTCAGGGACCTTGCATGTTTTTGCCATCAGTGGCCTGCACATCGCCTTGATCGCCGTCCTGTTGGTGCAAACGTTCCGGGTGCTGGGATGGAGTCGCGCCCTGTGCGGCGGGTTGTCTTTGCCGCTGATTTGGTTCTACGTCGCGGCAACCGGATGGCAACCCTCGGCCGTCCGCTCCGCGGTGATGACCTCGGTGGTGGTGGGAACGTGGATGCTGGAACGCCCGGGGGACTTGCTCAATTCCCTGTCGCTGGCGGCGTTGCTCATCCTGATTGCCGAACCAGGGCAACTGTTCCAGGCGGGTTTCCTGTTGTCGTTCTTGGTGGTGGCGGCTTTGGCGGTCTTTCCCTCGAGGTGGGAGGTCTGGTGGCTGGAGCATCGACCGTGGCGACCGGACGCTTTGCTGCCGCACTCGCAGTGGTCTCGCCGGCGTCGGGTTTGGGAGTGGGCTGAGCGGGCGTTGTGCCGTGGGTGCGTCACTGGCCTGGCTGCCTTGATGGCCTCATGGCCGATGTCGGTGGAATGCTTCCACCTGGTCAGTGTCATTTCGGTGGTGGCCAATTTGATCGTGGTTCCCCTCAGCAGCTTGGTGTTGATCGCCAATGCGCTGTCGATGGGTTTGCCTCTGGGGACCGAGGTGTGGAATTCGGCCGCCTGGGTGGGCATGCACGGGATGATGGCCGCAAGCCGCGCGTGTGAGGCGCTTCCCGGAGGCTGGTGGTCGGCAGCCTCACCCGGTGGTTGGGTGTGGGTTCCCTATGCGCTGCTCTGGGTCGTTGCAGCCACAGGTTGGCTCGACACCCAGCGCCGTCGACGGCTGTGGTGGGCAGGCGCGGCCGTGTGGCTGGTACTCCTGTTGGGGGCTCGACACATCGGCGAACCGGCGGCGACGGTGACCGTGTTTCGATCGGGCGAAGCGGTGTGGATCGACCGCCCGGGAAGCTCCGCGGACCTGCTGCTCGATACCGGTGACGCGGCCACCGCCAAGGCCGTGGTGTTGCCATGGCTGCAATCCCAGGGAGTGGATCGGGTTCCGACCTTGGTATTGTCCCATGGGGATGTCCGCCATGTGGGGGGAGTCCCGGTGGTCATGACGAATGCCTTACCGCGTCGACTGTTTCTTCCGGTGGGCCGGGTGCGTTCGCCGTCGTTCCGGGGGGTGGATGGTTTGGCCGCTTCCAATGGGGTTCCATTTCAGCGGGTGCGACGGGGTGATGCCGTGGCCGCAATTCCCGTGCTTCATCCCGATGAGTCTGACGCCTTCAGCCGGGCGGACGACGGCGCTTTGGTTCTTTCCCTGGAGGCGGCGGGTTGGCGGATTCTGTTGGCCCCGGATCTCGGACCTGAAGGGCAGCGGGCCTTGATCCAGCGCGGCGGGGCTTCGCTGGCGGCCGATGTCCTCATCACGGGCATACCCGCCTCGGGCGAGGCGGCGTCGGAGGCGCTCCTGGCCCAGGTGAATCCACGGCTATTGGTGGTGGCCACGGGGGATCGTCCCGCCACCGAGCGCAGTTCGCCTGCCTTGCGGAGACGGCTTCGACAGCGCCATCGAGACCCGCTTCAGGGGCGGGCGGAGACCACTTTGTGGACTGAACGAATTGGGGCTTTGCAACTGCGCTGCTGGGACAACCGATTGGAGGTGCGGGACTCCGTGGGAGAACTGCGATGGCGACTCGAGCGACCCGTTCCGTCGGGCGCTCAAGGCAGCGCAATGGCTTGGTAATATCGGGTGGCGGTGAGTTGGGTGTCGGTCCACATCGCCAAACCGTCCGGCGCGGTGGCGGTCACGATGTCGCGGTCGATCCAGGTCCGCAGATCGTTGCTGGATTGGATCCGGTAGCGCACGGTCGGTTCGCCCCAGACCCTGACCAGGGTTTTGCCTTGGCCATCCATCCCGGCCAATTCCATCAGCGGGGCCACGGCGTTGGGTGGGTAGGCGACGATGCGGTAGTCGTCGAAGAGCATGTAGTTGTCATTCCAGGTACCCTTGGGATTGGCGGCCCAGACAACATCTACGCTGCCCAGTGAGGGACGTGGAAGTTTGGTGCTCAGCGGGAGTTCATAAGCCACCGATGTGCCATTGAGAGAGGCAGACCAGCGGTTCCTGCCAAAACTCACGGAGATTTCCAACTGGTACACTGCGCCGTACTCGAACTGGTAGCCTGTGCCGATGAAGCCTTTACCGTCATCCAAGGCGTAGTTGATGGACTGGTCGGGTCCATGAAAGTCGAGGGTGAAGAGGCGCTGGTCGTTGGGGGTGTAAACGCTCCAGCGGAAGTCGTCGGATGCTGATCCCGATGGGGAATCATCCCGAAGGCTGAAGGTCACCTGGACGACCACCACGGGCAGCGAGTTCGTATCCGGGACCAATTGGAACGGGCGGAACAAATTGACGCTGGTGCCGGCGTTGGTCGGCCCCTGATAACCAATGTAAGCGTACTGGCCTGTGAAGCCGTCCATGAGGTTGGTGAGCAAGCCGTTGCCGCCCTGGCCGACGGCCATCCAGCCATTTTGACCCCGGCCCAGTGCATCCACCAGATCCACCGCGGGATCGTATCCTTCGAAACGCTCGAAGCCGGTCTCGAAGAGCACCCGCCCGCCGATGCCGGCGCTTTTGGGCGGGGTGACGCCCTCGGCCGTCAACAGGCGTGGAACGCTGAGAATCCAAACCAGCAGCAGGATCCGCAGGGGGAGTAACCGGCTCATATCCACGGGGGCTAGGTGGTTGCCGGCATCACCGTTCGATGGGACCGCGCTGGCCGGGTCGGCCTGAGGGTGCCGGACCCGGTGAAGGTGCCGCCGATGGTGCGGGCCGGGGCGACGGTTGGAACGCCGGGGGCGGCGGAGCGGTCGGGGCCGACGGGATTTGGGCAGGAGATGGGCGTGGCGACGGAGCGAAGCCGGGGGCCGGTGCTGGAGCAAAAGGGGCCGGTGCTGGAGCCGGAGCCACAGGTGTGGGACGGCTCTGGACGGCACTCGGTGGCAGTCTGATGGAAGGCGCGGGCGCCGGGGAGAACGACGGTGAGGCAGCGGGCGCTGGGGCTGATCGGAAGGCTTCCTGGCGCGCTGTCGGCGGGGCCGAAGGGGCTGGAGCGAAGGTGGATGCCGGCGGTGTCGGTTGGACCGCTGCCGGTCGTGAGGGGACCCCTGCGTTTGGGATGACGATGGGGCGTGAAGACGGAGACACCGATCGTGCACTGGGTTCCGTGCGCGGAACGGGTGTGCTGCGGGACTCCGGCGGGCGCGAAGGGGTCAAGCCGGTGGTGACCGCCGGCGTCATCGTCGTCGTGGGCGTCGGAGTTGATGGAGTGGTCGAAATCTTCGGAGCCACAGCCGACGGAACACTGCTGCTGGGGCGGGTCGCTGGAGGCAGGGTTTGCGTGAATTGTTCTCTCGGGATGCCGGCCGGGACCGGTGCAGGGCGATTGGGTGATGTTGAGGGAGTCAGACCGGTCGCCGTGATGTTGGCCGGGCGATTGGGATTCAGCGAGCCGCCACCCGATGGGACCGTCAGCGGTCGTGCATTGGGAGTGGCGATGCCGATGCGGTCCACAGAACCGCCGGACGAAGACGGAGGGGCCATGCGGGAAACCTCCGGCCGCTTGAGTACGGATTCCGGCGGGCGTGCGGCATGGACGGGCACCGTCGGGCGGTATACCGCGACTTCAGCTGGCCGACCTCCGGACGGATTGGGGCGGGAAGTGGCAAAGGCATGGGCCGCGGCCGGACTGTTCACGTCCCGGAGTTCGGTGCGTTTGATTTCTTCCCGGCTGTGCCGTTGGACTTCCTCGCGGGTGATTCCGTTGTTGATGATCACCGTGTTGTTGTTGCCGCGGATATTGACACCTTGGCCATTGGCGACCTGGACATTGCTCTCGCGCACGAAACGCTCGGCGTGCTGGCGCGGCAATCGGTGGTGGTACAGATGGGGATCACAGAAACGATCCCAGGTCGTCGCGTACCAAGCAGTGGTGCCGATGCCGAACCCGATGCTGACGGCACTGTTTCCATTCACCCAGGAGAAGCCGACACTGGCGTTCCAACGGCATTCCGGAGGCAGTGGGGCCCATCCGCAATAGGTCGTGGAACTGCGCCAAGCAACCCAGGCCGGTGCCCAATCATAGCCCGGATACCACACCCAACCGAATCGCGCATGCTGGTGCCAGCGGCCGTAATGATACGGGGCCCAACCCCACGTGTAGGTCGAGTTCCAGTACCAACCGGCATCAGTCCACAGCCAGGATCCGCCGTCGCAATAGGGTTGCCAAGTTGCGTTGGCCACGGCGACCGACGGACGCCAGCACCAGCCATAACCGGGGACTTCCATCCAGCTGCCGTAGGGTGAGAGCGATTGGTAGAAGACCTGCTGATTGACGACCGTCGGCGCCGCCGGAGGAGCCACGACCGTGGTCACCGCCGAGTTGGGTGGGGGAGGAGGGGTTCCCTCGACGGTTGTCACCGCAGTCGGAGGATTTGCTGCCGGAGGAGCCGCATTGTCCGAGGCACCGGCCGTGGGTATTGCCGGAGCCGAAGCGGTTTGGGGAGCATGGGCCGTATTGGCGGCTGGATTCACCGGCCCCGTGGGAGCGGCTGCATCCGGTCGTATTTCGGCTGCCTTGCGCATCAGCCTGTGGATGACGTTGGACGACACGCCCAGGTCGTTCAGGTAGACGATTTGAGCCGCGCCGAGGGCGAAGGGTTCCCGGATGTTGACGATGTATTCGCTGACCACCCCTTCATCGAGGCCTCCGCGTGTCAGTTGCACCACGTCGGCCACAGGGCCCGGCAGGGGTGGTGCCGCCGGAATGGCCACTGAGGCTGAAGGATCGACTGCGGCAGGAGGTTGGGCGGCCGTCATCGGTGCGATCGAAGGGGGCGGCGCGGTGGGCGTTGAAATTGGAGTCGAAGCGGGAGTTGGGTCCGGAGTTGGCTTTGTAGACGAGCGGTTGCCCAAGGCCGCTGGAACCGAAGGCGCCTGAACGAACACGGTCTTCACGGTCGGTGCAGGTGGCGCGGTGTGAACCACAGTCTTGGATCCGGTGTCGCATCCTGCAGTGCCCCCCAGGCAGGCCAGAATCAGCCCCAGGGTGGTGCGGGATGGACGCATGAGCGGTGCATTCATTGTTTGCAGGGGTAGGGACAGGTATTTCGCAGGAAAAGTCGATCCAAGGTCGCGAACCCAGCCTTGGAGGAGGTTCGTCCTTGGGGGAGGCAGGGAAATCAGGAACGTGGATGAACCCAGATGGCGGGAAATCCCCAGAGGGACCACCGGAGGAGCGCTGCCGGCCGGGACGGGATACCTTCGGAAAGGAGGCCTCCGTCTTGGGACTGTGTATTCACGGTTAGCGAGATCGACGTGCGCAACGATTCCTTATTCAATGGATCAGCCAGTGGGGTTTCTGGGATTCCGGGCGTGAGTTTTGACGCCTGCCGGAGAAGCTTCACCCGTCGGAGGTGGCATCCGGTTTGCCTCGGACGACAGACAGACTCGCCAGTCATGAATCGATGTTGCTCTTGGATGGCCCTCCTCTGGGCTTGGTGCGGATGGGGTGCAGCCGTGCTGCTGGGGCAGGGGGCTCCTCAGTTGACGGCCATTTCCACCAACCGTGCCCAACCCGGGGCGTTGATCACCATCACGGGCCTGAATTTCCTCAACCCTCCCCTCACGGCCGTCACCTTCAACTTCACGCCGGCGACCGTGGAATCCATCCGCTCGCTGGGCTTGGGATACCACCAGATTTCGGTGCGGGTTCCCTTGGGGGCCACCATCGGGCCTGTCTTTGTTGAGAACGCCATGGGGCAGACGCAGACCCCTTGGAATTTTCAATTGCCCCCGGTTGTTCAACGTTTCGCGCGCAACGGGGCCTTCAACGAAGCCGACAAGGTGCGCGGTGCGCCCGGGGATTCCGTGGCGCTCACCGGTTCCAACTTCTTGGATGCCAACGACCCCAACTACCGCGTGGGGGTCTTCTTCGACGGCATCCGGGCCGGCCTGGACACGGTCACCGAAGGTTCCGTTTCGGTGGTGGTGCCGCCCGGAGCCATGACCGGCCCCATCACCGTGACCAACAATGCCGGGGCGACGGTGACGAGTGGTTACTTCTATCTTGCGCCGTGGGTCACGGCCTTCACGCCACGGGCTCGGGTTGGCGAGACGCTCACCCTGAGTGGTCGCAGCTTTCGCGCGGTGTCTTCGGTTTCGTTCGGGAGTGTGGTCACCACCAATCTGACGGTCGTGTCCAACACGGTCATGACGGTGGTCGTCCCGCCGGGAGCGCCGCTGGCCGCACCGTTGACGTTGGAGTCGCCGGGAGGGCGGTTCATCTCGGTGTCCAACTTCGTCCTGATGCCGCGAATCACTGGATTCTCTCCTTCCAACGGTGCGGCGGGGACGCTCGTGACCCTCAATGGTTCAGGGCTTTCCAGTGTGACGCAGGTGACGTTCGGAGGAATCCCGGCCACACCGGTGTCTGTCACGGCCACGCAGGTGACGGTCAAGGTGCCCTTCGGTGCGGGAACCGGTCCGGTGACGGTTTCTGGAAGTTTCGGGTCCGACGAATCCCAAACGCTCTACCATGCGCCACCGCAACTGACGGCCATTAATCCCGGCCTCGTGAAGGTGGGCGAAACGTTGACCGTGAGCGGCACCAATCTCCTGGGAGCATCGGCCGTCCTTTTCGGGACAAACCGGCTTCCGGCCAAGGTCCTCACGGTTGTCGACAATCGTCGCATCACGGCCCAGGTGCCGGAGGGGGCTTCCTCCGGGTGGGTTTGGGTGGTCACACCGGGCGGTGAAGCCTTTGGCGGACCGATTTCCGTGCAGGGTCCGGTTCCGGTGATCAGCGGGTTTTCTCCGGCCTTGGGCGCGGTGGGTACCGATGTGCGCATCGTGGGCGTGGATCTCGCTTTGCCGGCGGTGGTGCGGTTCAGCGGAGTGGCCGCCTCGGTGGTCAGCGCGACGACCAACGGATTGCTGGCCCGGGTTCCTGCGGGTGCCGTCAGCGGTCGGATCACGGTGGAAACGAGCTCGGGGGCCGCCGTCTCGGCACAGGATTTCCTCGTGGGAAGCACGGCGGATTTCGATGTCTCCATCGCCTCTTCGGCGGAACCGGTGGTCACTGGTGCCGAGTTTCGCCTGACCCTCAAGGCCCGCAATTCAGGCCCGCTGCCGGCGACCAATGTCACCGGCAGTCTGACCTTGCCGAGTCCAGCCGAGTTCCTGGGGGCAACGCTGGGAGACGGCGGGAGTTTTCAGACGGGACCCGCGGGTGTGGGCTTTGTGGTCGGAACCTTGCCCGCCAAGTCGGAGTGGACCGCGCTGGTACGTGTCCGAATCCCGGTGGAGGCGATATCCCGATTCGAGTGGGTGGCCAGCACGCTCACGCCGGATGTGGATCTCACGGACAACCGTGCCGCCGTCTCGGTGACCGCGGTTCCCCTGCGCCTGGAACTCACCGGCTTCGGCGATGATCTCTGGGTCTTGAGTTGGTCGTCACTGGCCACCGAGGTGGAGTTGCAGGAATCCACGCTGGATGCGCCGCGGCAATGGCGGTCGGTGAACGGAACGCCATTGAATGACGGGGTTCGTTTCCAGTGGTCCTTCAGCGCGACCAACTCAGGCAGACTGTTTCGGTTGAGATCACGCTGAGCGTTTCCGCCTCGTCTACCCGAGTTTTTTCAGGCGAACCTTTAGGCGAAATCGTGTGAGGCGGACGTCTGGAGGTGGTGATCCGGGAGTCGTTCGAGATGCAGGGCGCGCACATGGATCGTGCCGTGACGGCGCTGCACCAAGCCTTCGACCAGCAGAAAGGGTTCGGTGCCAATTCGCAGGCGCTCGGCTTCGAAGAGTTCGGGCGAGACGATGGCGTTGGTGATGCCGGTCTCGTCTTCCAGGCTCAGGAAACACACGCCCTTGGCGGTGCCGGGTCGCTGACGGCAAATCACCTGTCCGGCCACCCGGATGCGGGCACCGTCGGGAGCTTCCCGAAGTTGGGCGCTTTGCCAGACGTTCGTCAAAGTGGCGCGGCGCAAGGCCATCGGATGGGGGCCCGTGGTGAGGCGGAGTGTGGCGTAGTCGGCCACCAATCGCTCCTCGGGTGACATGGGGGCCAGCGGGGAGGCTGAGCCTTCGAGGCGGCCCGCGGCGTCAGTGCCAGAGAATCCTCCTCCCAACTCTTCATGGCGGACCGGGCGTTCGGCCTGCCATAGGGCCGCTCGACGGTCGGTGCTCCAGGCATTGAGCGCGCCGATGGAAGCCAAGGCTCGCAGCGCTTCCGGTCCCAGGGCGGTCCGCGCCTTCAAATCATCCACCGAGGAAAAGGGTTTGCGTCCGCGTTCTTCCAGCAGCCTTGTTGCTTGGGCCACGGGCAGCCCTTGCACGAGTTGCAGCCCCAGGCGCAGGGATCCGTCGGATTCCACACGGGTCTGCCAGTCGGAGCGTGCGGCGCAAACCGGACGCACGGCCACGCCATGGTTCTTGGCATCCCGGACCACTGTGGCGGGCGCGTAGAAGCCCATGGGCTGGTTGTTGAGCAGTGCAGCGAAGAATTCCGGCGCCCGGTGCACCTTCAGGTAGGCGCTGGCGTAGGCCAACAAGGCGAAGCTGATGGCGTGCGATTCGGGGAATCCGTAGAGCGCGAAGGAACCCACGGCCTTGGCGATGGATTCGATGACGTTTGGAGCAACGCCTTTGCGCGCCATGGACTCGCGCAACTTGGCTGTGGCCAGGGCCATCTTCTCGTCGGAACGGTGGAAGCTCAGGGCCTTGCGGAGGTTCTCGGCCTCGTCACCGCTGAAGTCGGCCATGACCATGGCGATTTCCAGCATTTGCTCCTGGAAGAGCGGAACTCCCAAAGTGCGTTGGAGGATGGGTTCGAGCCGCGGGTCGAGGTAGGTCACCGATTCGAGGCCACTGCGGCGGCGCAAATAGGGATGGGCCAAATCGCCTTGAATGGGGCCGGGTCGGATGATGGCCACTTCGATCACCAGGTCGTAGAAGCAAGCGGGCTTCATGCGCGGCAGCGTGGCCATTTGGGCGCGGCTCTCGATTTGGAAGACCCCGATGGTGTCGGCCCGTTGCATGAGCGCGTAGGTGTCGGGGTCGTCTTTGGGCAGCTGTGCCAGATCCACCGGACGTCCGCGCTGGGTGGTCAAGGTGATGGTGTCTTGCAGCACGGCCATCATGCCCAAGCCCAGGAGATCGACCTTGATGATGCCCAAGCCCTCGCAGTCGTCCTTGTCCCACTGGGCCACGACGCGGCCGGCCATGGACGCGTTCTCGAGTGGCACGATTCCGGTGAGCTCGCCCTGGCACAAGATCATGCCGCCGGAGTGCTGACCCAGGTGTCGGGGCAGTCGGCGCATGCGTCGGCAAAGCCGGGCGAAGGCAGCGGCCCTGGGGTGCTCGGCCGGCAGGCCGGCTTGGCGCATTTGCTCCTCGAGTTCGAGGGTGTGCGGAAAATCGCCACCGGCTTGAAGGCTCGAGAAACGGTCCAGCACATCGGCCGGCAAGTTGAGGACCTTGCCGATTTCGCGGGCGGCGCTGCGGCCACGGTAGGTGATGACCGTGCCCGTCATGGCGGCGCTGTGTCGGCCGTAGCGTCGGTATACCTCTTGGATGACCCGTTCGCGGCGTTCACCGCTCGGCAGGTCGATGTCGATGTCGGGCCAGCCCTTGCGGCTTTCCGACAGGAAGCGCTCGAAGAGCACGTTGAACTTGATCGGGTCGACCGCGGTGATTCCCAGACAAAAGCAGACGGCGCTGTTGGCGGCACTGCCGCGCCCCTGTGCCAGGATGCCCTCGTTCCGACAGAAGCGGATGATGTCGGCGACGATGAGGAAATAGCCGGAGAAGCCGAGGCGTCCGATGAGGGACAGCTCCTTCTCCAGCAACCGGCGCACCTTCTCCGGAATTTCGTCACCGTAGCGGGTTCGTGCGCCGCGGAAGGTCCACTCGCGCAGCACGCCTTCCATGGTTTCGCCGGAGCTCACAGGATAGCGCGGGAACTCGTAGCCCAGATCTTCCAGGGTGAACTCCAACCGCTCGGCCAGTCGCACCGTTTCAGTCACCGCCTTCGGGAGATCGCTGAAGAGCCGGGCCATGGCCGCGGCGGGCTTGAGGTGCGACTCGTCGTTGACGCTGAGATGGGTTCCCGCGGCGTCGAGGTGCGTGTGGTGACGCAGGCAGGCGAAGACATCGAGCACTTCCCGGCCCTCGGGGGTGGCATGGCTGACACCGCCTGTGACCAGCAGTGGGAGGCGATGGGCGGCGGCCAAGTCTTGAAGGGCTTGATTCCAGCGGGTTTCGCCACGGAGACGTTGCCTTTGGATTTCAACGTAGACGTGGCTTGAGCCAAAGGTTTGGAGGAGTCGACGCAAGGCCGCGTCGGCATCCCGGCCGCCTCGAATGGCCCGCAAGGCCGGGCCTTCCCGGTCGCCGCTGAGGGCGATGAGGCCTGAGGCGAATTCCGGCAATTCTTCCCAGCGGAGGGTGGCCTCGTTCTTTGCGGCCCGGAGGTGGGCTTGCGAGAGCAATCGGCACAGGTTGCGGTAGCCTTCGCGGGAGCGCACCAGCACCGGGAAGACCGAGCCGTCGTCCATGGCCAACTCAGCGCCGATGATGGGGCGGATGCCTTGTTCGCGGGCGGTGTCGAAGACCCGAGGCGCGCCGTAGAGTCCCATCCGGTCGCACACCGCCAGAGCCGGCAGTCCCAGACTGGCAGCAGTGCGGGCCAATTCTTCGGGCAGCGAGGCTCCACGCAGGAAGCTGAAGGCGCTGCGGGCGTGCAGTTCGACGTAGGCGGGACTGGAGGAAGCGGCGGCCATTGTGCGTCGTGTTCAGTCGAGCACGGCGTCGACGGTCCAACCGTCGGGTTGGCGGACCAGTCGCAAGACTTGCCCGCGCAGTGTGGTGGCGTCCCATTCCTCGCGTTGCCAAGCGCCGGTTTCCCACCACCGCCCGGAGGCGCGCCAGGGGCCGAGCGTCACCACCAGCCGACCTTGGGCGATCGGGCAGTGGATCGATGAGGGGCGTCCATCGACCGATTCGACGGTGGCCACAGGCGCGGGTCGCAGCCGACGCAAGCCGGGCGCTTGCAGTGCCGGGCGCGGTTGGGACAAAGGTGCTACTCCTTCGAATTCGGGAGGAACCAACCGGAAGGCATCGGTTCCGTGCTGAAGGAGCTTCACGGGTGTGCCCACCCGATCGGAACCCAGGATGGCGGCGATGCGACCCAGGGTTTCTTGGAACTGTCGCGGATCCTTCAGCGTTGTCTCAAACAGACCGAACTGCCGCTGGACCGGCACGGTGGTCTCCAGGGTGAGCTGCAAACCCACGACCGCGCTTTCGCTGCGGACGGTGTCGAGATGCGTGTTGAGCAGTCGCAGGAGAACAGCGGCATCGCGGGTGGGCTCCGGGACGTTGAGTTGACGTTCGATTCGGTTTCCGGATTCGAGTCGCAACGACAGGTCGACGCGTTCGGCTGCACGACCTGCCAGCGCGAGCCGTGCGCACAGGTTGTCGGTGAAGCGGCGCAGGAGGAACAGCAGGGGCTCGATCGTTTCCACGGGGTCCTCGAAATCCCAGGACTCGCTCCACACCTCCGGTGGGCGGACGGTTTTCAGGGGGCGTGTGTTTCGAGTGGAGGCCGCGGCCAGCAGACCCAGGGCTTCGAGTCCCAGGCGATCGGTCAACTCGGCCGGGTCGAGGGCCAGCAGGTTTCCCACGGTGCTCAAGCCCCAGCCCGCGAGGATCCGGGCCGTGTCGGTCGAAGGTTCCAGTGCCGACAAGGGCAGTGCGGCGACGAAGCCCGTGGCGTCGGAGACCACGTGGACCGCCTCGCCGAACAGGGCGGCATGCCGCGCCAGATTGGGAGTTGTGGCGATGCCGATGTGGGAGCGAAGTCCCTGTGCTGTCAGGCTCGATTGCAACTCCTGGGCCCAAGCATGCAATGCGTTGGGTTCAGGGGGCTGCAACCGGCTCAATCCCCGCAAGTCCAAGGTGCACAAGCCTGGTGCGGTGGATTCCAGGTGCGGAGAAAAGCCGTAGGCGCACTGGAGCAGGACGTCGGTGGTGGCTGTTTCTGGTGCGAGGGCACGGTGTCGGACCCGGACGCCGGTACATCGCGCCAGCGCTTGGGTGGCGGTTTGTCCGCGTTCCACGCCAGCGTCTCGGGCCGGCGGGGTCGTTTCCAGGACGACCGGGGTGCTGCGCGCCGGGTCCATCAATGCCACAGGTTGTTCCCAGAGTTCCGGCGCCAACCGCAGTGCGGCCTGGAGCGGGAATTGAGGCAAGTGAATGACGGCGTACATGGCGCGTGGAGCAAGAATCGGCGGGCGCGCCTTCAGGCGGTTTGCCGCGCACCGGCTTCCCGCACTCGGCGTTGCTCGGTCTCGAAGCGGAGGTCCAAAGTGTCGGGGCTGCGCTCGAGATCGCGGTGGTCGAGCCGGGTTCGGGAAACGATGCGGGCGGCAGCTCCGGCCACCAACGGTTGGGGCGTAATGACCAGCACGGTTCCGCCGTGTTGCTCCATGAGTCGGCTGAGGCGGTACCAGAGGGTGCCCGGGATGCGGCGCAGTTCGTGGGACGGGTTCAGCTTCAGATCCAGGACCACGAGGGCGATGTTGCGGTCGCGCAGCAACAGATCCGTGGTTTGCAACGCTTCGGCGGTGTTCCGGCAGCGCACCCAGAGCAGGTGGGCCAGGGCTTCCGGTTCGAGGGCGTCGATGTCCAGGCTGTCGGCTCCATCCACCAAGGTCAGGAAACGCCCGGCCGAGGCGGTGTGACGCAACAAGGAATGAATGAACTGGGCGCTGCCGGAGCCTTCTCCGGGGGCCACCAATTCGGTGAAGGCTCCTTGGGGCAACCCGCCTCCGAGCCCCTGATCGATGGATTCGATGCCGGTGGGCAGGGCCGCAGGAGCCATCCGCTCCGGTGCCATCCCGAGCCGAGCCTGTGGCAGGCGTTCGGCCAGGAATTGCCGCAGTTCGATGATCTTGGTGTCGGCGGGCATGGCAGTGACCGGAGTCGGGTCGGGGGGGCAGTTTAGGCATCCCTTCCGCGGGTAAAACCCAAATCCTTCCCGAGTGACCAGAATTCATCCGGCCTGAGGACAAGGGCTGTCCGAGGGGTTTGAATCCGGCTCTTTGGTAAAACCAGAGATTCTGGCTCGGTTGCTTCAGATCCGGAGCTGCGGTTCACTGGGCCGATGACGTTTCGGGCGATGATGGCCGGGTTGATGACAGCAATGGTGGTTCCAATGGAGGCTTCACCGCACTCTTTCACGTTCGAGGACTTGACCTCCCTTCAACGATTGAGCGATCCGCAACCTTCTCCGGACGGCCGATGGATCGCCTGTGTGGTGACCACGCCCGATCTGGGTGAAAACCGCACCGACAGCGACATCTGGTTGGTGCCGGCCACCGGTGGAGCTCCGCGGAAGTTCGCCGCTTCGCCCAAGCACGATCGGCATCCACGATGGTCGCCGGATGGTCGATGGCTGGTCTTCGAGTCCAATCGAGAAGGGGATTTCCAAGTGTGGATCCAGGCGGTGGACGGGGGCGAGGCCCGGGTGGTCACAAGCCTCGCCACCGGAGCCAGTGCCCCGGCCTGGTCGCCGGATGGCTCTAAGATCGCCTTCGTGTCGTCGGTGTATCCGGAGTTTTCCGACAAGTCTCCGGCGGAGTCCGAGCGCCTCAATCGGGAGCGGATCCAGGGGCTGGAGAAGGGCAAGGTGAAGGCTCGGGTGTACGACGCGCTGCCGGTGCGCAAGTGGGATGCGATGAACGATGGTCGGCGCAATCACCTCTTCGTGATGTCGGTGTCGCAGGGGGCGGCCGTGGGTGCGCCGGTGGATGTGACTCCGGGAGCGCAGGATGCGGTGCCTTGGTCGAGCACGTTCGCTGCGGGCGATGAGTTCGATTGGTCTGCGGATTCGAAGTCCTTGGTCCACACGCCTTCGCCTTCGCCGGTGAGGGAGGAGTCGTGGTCCACGGATCACAATCTGGAATCGGTTTCGGTGGACGGTTCCCAACGCACGGGGCTGACCACGCAACGCGCCGCCGATGGGTGTCCGCATGGTTCACCGGACGGCCGCTGGCTGGCGTATCGGGCTCAGGCTCGGCCGGGTTTCGAGGCGGACCGTTGGCAGTTGATGCTTCGGGATTTGAAGACGGGGCAGGTGCGCAGTCTGACCCGTGACTGGGACCATTCGGTGGAGGGGATTGCTTGGTCGAAGGAGGGGCGATTGGTGGTCGAGGCGGAGTCTCAGGGGCACAAGCAGTTGTGGTGGGTGACGTTGGACGGTGCTTCCGCGCCGCGTGCTTTGACCACGATGGGATCGGCGAGTGATGCGGTGTTCGGATCCGACGGTGCTTCGGTGGTGTATTTGGAGACGCGGATGGATTCGCCGGCGGTGTTGAAGTCGGTGGAGGTTGCTTCGGGTCGGGTGGTCACGTTGTGGGATCCGAATGCGGAACGCCGTGCGTCTTGGAATTTGCCGGTTCCGGAATCGGTGACGGTGAAGGGGGTGGGTGGTGTGCCGGTGCAAATGTGGATCTTGAAGCCGCCGGGGTTCGATGCGGCCAAGCGGTATCCGCTGGTGTTCTGGGTGCACGGGGGGCCGCAAGGGGCTTTTCTGGATGGGTGGTCGTACCGTTGGAATCCGCAGTTGTGGGCAGCGCAGGGTTGGGTGTTGGCGATGCCGAATCCGCGGGGGTCGACGGGGTTTGGGCAGAAGTTCACGGATGACATTTCGCGGGATTGGGGTGGCAAGGTTTTCGGGGATTTGATGGCGGCGTTGGATTGGTGCGAGCGGCAGCCGTGGGTCGACCGGAAGCGGATGGCGGCGGCGGGGGCCAGTTATGGTGGCTACATGATGAATTGGTTCCAGGGGCATACGGACCGGTTCAAGGCGTTGGTGACGCATTGTGGTGTGTACGAGTTCCACTCGATGTATGGATCGACGGATGAGTTGTGGTTCGATGAGTGGGAGCATGGGGTTCCTTGGAAGACGCGGGGGTTTGATCGGGATTCGCCGGATCGGTTTGCGGCCCGGTTTCGGACGCCGAATTTGATCATCCACAATGAGTTGGATTACCGGGTGCCGGTGGGGCAGGGGTTGTCGCTGTTTACGGCGTTGCAGCGTCAGGGGGTCCCGAGTCGGTTGCTGTACTTTCCGGATGAGGGGCACTGGGTGCTGAAGCCGCAGAACAGCCGGCTGTGGCATGCGACGATTTTTGAATGGTTGCACCGGTATTTGGATGGTGCGGAGTGAGTAGGTGGCGCGCTCCGCGGGATCGGTCCTGCGCTCGCAGGGAACGTTGGGGCCGGCTGGGCTTTCGCGCTGGCGCGCGAGGGGGGCAGGATGTCGACGTTCCAATGCTCGCTCCGGCCCGTTCCTGCTGCCGCTGGGTGTGGGTCCCGGGAAACGAAATGTTGTGTGTTGGGGGCTGGCGCAGGGGATCAGTGCCTCGACGGCGCTCCGCGGGATCGGTCCTGCGCTCGCAGGGAACGTTGGGGCCGGCTGAGCTTTCGCGCTGGCGCGCGAGGGGGGCAGGATGTCGACGTTCCAATGCTCGCTCCGGCCCGATCCCGCTGCCGCTGGGTTGATTGGGGGCCTGTCCCTCTATGGGGGTGGGTGATTGTTGCCCACGAGGAAAAATAATTGTCGTCGAACAGGTGTTTTGTGGTGCTGGTGCTGGGGCTCTGGGTAGGTGAGGCGCACAACCAGAGCGTTCTGAAGGAACGCCGCATAGACCAGGGAGCTCTCACCTGTTTTGCGTTGGCAGAGTGCCTGGGCTGGCGCGGGGGATCAGTGCCTCGACGGCGCTCCGCGGGATCGGTCCTGCGCTCGCAGGGAACGTTGGGGCCGGCTGAGCTTTCGCGCTGGCGCGCGAGGGGGATCAGGATGTCGACGTTCCTATGCTCGCTCCGGCCCGTTCCTGCTGCCGCTGGGTGTGGGTCCCGGGAAACGAAATGTTGTGTGTTGGGGGCGGGGACGGTGATGCTGCGGGGCCGGTTTTTGCCGGCGCGCGGAGGTGCTCTGCGGGGAACCGTTTTTTTATGCCAACCTTGATTGCCAGCTGGGTCGCCGAGCGTGTCGGCGGCCGTGTCGTGGGTGACTCCTCTTTGGAGTTGACCGGTTTCGCACCGGCGGATGGAGCCAAGCCCGGTGATCTTACGTTCGCTGAAAATGAAGCGTACTTTCTGAGGGCCGATCAAAGTGCTGCTTCAGCCATTCTGGTGGCTGGCGATTTCCGGTCGGCCACGGGCAAGACCATCGTGCAAGTGGAGAATGCTCGGGTGGCCTTTGCACAGGTGTTGCCGCTGTTTTTTCCGGAGCCGATTTTGCCGCCGGGGATTCATCCTTCTGCGGTGGTGGCCGCCTCGGCGCGGGTGGATCCTACGGCGCATGTTGGACCTCAGTGTGTGATCGGGGAACGGGTGCGGGTCGGGGCTGAGGCGGTCCTCGTGGGTCGCAATTTCATCTCGGATGACTGCGTGGTGGGTGAGGAGTGCCGGTTGTATCCGAATGTGACTTTGTATCCCCGCTGTGCGCTGGGACGTCGTGTGCGCATTCATGCGGGCTCGGTGATTGGTTCGGATGGTTTCGGCTATGTGTTCGACAAGGGGGAGCATCGCAAGGTGCCGCAGGTGGGGCAGGTGATCATCCACGACGATGTGGAAATCGGTGCGAATGTGACGATCGACCGGGCGGCTCTGGGAGCGACGGTGATCGGCCGGGGGACGAAGATCGATAATCTGGTCCAGATTGCCCACAATGTGACCATTGGTGAGCATTGCATTTTGGTGGCGCAGGTGGGGATCGCGGGCAGTACCAAGATTGGGAATTATGTGACGATCGCGGGTCAGGTGGGGGTGGCGGGGCACTTGCGGATTGCGGACAAGGTGACGATCGCGGCGCAGTCCGGGGTGATGCACCACATTCCGGAGGGGCAGAAATGGCTGGGTTCTCCAGCAGGCCCGGATCGGGTGATGAAACGTCAGTATTTGGCGATGGAGCGCCTGCCGGAGTTGCTGCGACGGGTGCAGGAGTTGGAGCGGCGGCTCGGGGGGGATTCTTCGGCTGCGAAGTAAGCGGGCTCCGCGGGACCGGGCCGGCGCTCGCAGGTAGGCTTGGGGGAGGATGAGCTTTCGCGCTGTTGCGCGAGGGGGTTTGGGTGATCGCCTCCAATGCTCGTTCCGGCCCGGTCCCGCTCCGCTGTAGTATTGGTGGGGCTCCGCGGGACTGGGCCGGCGCTCGCAGGTAGGCTTGGGGGAGGATGAGCTTTCGCGCTGTTGCGCGAGGGGTTGGGGTGATCGCCTCCAATGCTCGTTCCGGCCCAGTCCCGCTCCGCTGTAGTATGGGTGGGGCTCCGCGGGACCGGGCCGGCGCTCGCAGGTAGGCTTGGGGGAGGATGAGCTTTCGCGCTGTTGCGCGAGGGGATTTGGGTGATCGCCTCCAATGCTCGTTCCGGCCCAGTCCCGCTCCGCTGTAGTATGGGTGGGGCTCCGCGGGACCGGGCCGGTGCTCGCAGGTAGGCTTGGGGGAGGATGAGCTTTCGCGCTGTTGCGCGAGGGGATTTGGGTGATCGCCTCGGCCTCCAATGCTCGTTCCGGCCCGGTCCCGCTCCGCTGGGTGTCGGCGTGATGTTGGGGGAGATGGTGGTTTTGAGTCGTGGGTGGCGTGCTCCGCGGGATGGATCCTGCGCTCGCAGGGAAGTTCTGAGGGTTGTGACTTCGCGCGATGCGCGATTGGTGTGGCCGGTTGGGCTTGTGGGGGGCGGGATGGGGAAATAAGGTGTCCGATCATGAGGATTCCCCGGTTTGTTCTCCGTTTGTTACGGGTATGGGGCTTGGCAATGGCGGTTGTTTTTGGGGCGGGCTTGTCGGGCGATGTTTCGGGGGCTGGGGCGACGAATGGAGTTCATTGGTCGTATCGGCCGTTGCTTTCCCAGCAGGTGCCTGAGGTCTCCTCTTCGGTGAACGATGGGGCTTCTTTCGGTTCCGTCTCGCATCCCATCGACCGCTTCATTCTGGACCGCTTGCAACGGGATGGGATTCCGCCGACGCCGGAGGCGGATCGGCGCACGCTGCTGCGCCGGGTGAGCTTCGATTTGACCGGTTTGCCGCCGACGCCGGCGGAGATGGAGGCCTTCTTGAATGATCCATCGCCCGATGCCTATGAGCAGTGTGTGGATCGGCTGCTGGCGTCGCCGCGCCACGGTGAGCGTTGGGCGCGGCATTGGCTGGATGTGGTCCACTACGGTGAGACCCATGGCTACGACAAGGATCAGCCGCGGCCGAATGCTTGGCCGTATCGGGATTACGTGATCCGGGCCTTGAACGCCGACAAACCGTATTCGCGCTTCATCCGGGAGCAAATCGCGGGCGACGTGCTGTGGCCGGATACCGAGGACGGAATCACGGCGACCGGATTCATCTCGGCCGGGCCGTGGGATTTGATCGGCCACGCTGAGGTCCCGGAGACGAAGACCGACGGCAAGATCGCCCGCATGCTCGACCGGGATGACATGGTGGCCACGGTGATGAATACCTTCAACAGCACCACGGTCCAGTGCGCGCGCTGCCATGATCACAAGTTCGATCCGGTCCGCTCGGAGGAGTATTACCAACTGACAGCGGTGTTCGCGGCACTCGATCGGGCCGACCGGAAGTTCGATGCCGATCCTTCGATGGCTGCGCGTCGCCGTGCGCTGGAGGCTCGCAAGGCCCAGTTGATGCAGGAAAAGAAGACCTTGGATGAGGAAATGATTCGTCAGGGAGGCCGACGGTTCGCCTTGCTCGAGCGACGCATCGCGGCGGCCGAGGCCGGAGCCAAGGAACCCTCACGGCCAGAAATGGGTTGGCATTCAGCCATCCAATCGAAGTCCGACGTGGTCCAGTGGGTGCAGGTGGATCTGGGGCAATCGGCAGAAATCCACCGGTTGCTTTATGCGGGTTGCCACGACGACTACAACGGCATCGGCAAGGGGTTTGGATTCCCAATCCGCTACCGGGTGGAGTTGTCCGACGATCCGGAATTCAAGGCCGGCGTCCAACGACTGGAAGACCAGACCGGAGCCGATGTTCCCAATCCCGGGGTGACTCCGCGGGAGTTGAGGGTGCCGGGTTTGCGGGGTCGCTACGTGCGAGTCACGGCCACTCGCCTCGCGCCCCGGATGAACGACTTCATTTTCGCCCTCTCCGAGTTGGAGGTCTTCGATGCGAAAGGTGTCAACTGGGCTCTTGGTGCGCCGGTGACGGCCAACGACAGCATCGAGGCGGCACCCCGCTGGGGGCGGGATAATCTGACGGATGGATGGTTCCCGGGTCGGACCCAGTCCGCAACCGGAGAAGAGCGGGTGCGGCTCCGGCAGGACCGCGAGCGTCTGGAAGCTTCGCCTGCCGTGGCGGCCAGTGCGGCGCGGTTGGTTCCAGTCCGGAATGGCTTGAATCAGGTGACTCAGGAGTTGGCGACCTTGCCGCCGATGCAGGTGGTCTATGCGGGTACGGTGCATCATGGGGGAGGCGCTTTCCGAGGGACCGGACCCAATGGGGGAAAGCCGCGTCCCGTCCACTTGCTGGCCCGCGGTGATGTGCGCAAACCTGGCAATGAGGTGACACCGGGCGTGCCTCGGTCCTTGGGCTTGAGTCGCGGGCTCCAGGTTGATCCGGCCCAACCGGAAGGTCAGCGCCGCGTGGCCTTGGCCGAGTGGATTGCCGATCCGGGCAACGTCCTGACCTGGAGGTCGATTGTGAACCGGGTCTGGCAGCATCACTTCGGCCGTGGATTGACCGAGACGGCCAATGATTTCGGTCGCATGGGGACGGCTCCAAGTCATCCGGAGTTGCTCGACTGGTTGGCGGTGTGGTTTCGCGACAATGGCCAATCCCTCAAGTCGTTGCACCGCCTCATCGTGACCAGTCGGACCTACCGCCAACGTTCGGTGGTTCCGAATCCGGAGACGCATCCGGGGATGGCGCGCGACTCCGACAATCGACTGCTCTGGCGCATGAATCGTAGGAAGTTGGAGGCCGAGGCCATCCGCGATTCCATGCTCTGGGTGGCCGGCCGGCTCGACGAGCGCCGCGGTGGGCCCAGCTTCAAGGATTTCGTGGTGGAACGACCGGAGCATTCGCCGCACTACGAATACGCCCTGCACAATCCGGAGGATCCCGAGTCACACCGACGCTCGGTGTACCGCTTCCTCGTACGATCCCAGCCTCAACCCATGATGGCCGCCTTGGATTGCGCCGACCCTTCGATCTCGGTCGACCGGCGCAACGAGACGCTCAATGCCCTTCAGGCCTTGGCCTTGATGAATCACAAGCTCGGCGTGTCGATGTCACGCCATTGGGCCGCCCGCTTGGAACGCGAAGCTGGGACAACTCCGGAGCGCTTGTCGCTGGGTATGCGCCTGGCCCTCGGTCGCGGACCCACGCCTGAGGAATCACAGACGCTGGTCCGTCATGCCGAACAACACGGACTGGCCAGCACCTGCCGGTTGATGCTCAACCTGAACGAATTTGTGTTCGTCGATTGAGCCGCAGACCGAGGGGGCTGCCGGTGCCGCTTGGGAATCGGGCTCAGCGACCGAGGTCGAGGCAGACAGCTTCCTTTGTGGAGCGGGCGAACACCTTGCCGTTGGCCAGCACCGGGGTGGTCCAGCACTTGCCATCGAGCACGTCGGCGCGGGCCAGTTCCTTGTAGGCCGAGGTGTTGGTGTCGATGAGCACGAGGTGTCCGTCGTCTGAGAGGGCCAACACGCCGCTGGCAGTGAGGATCACGTGGCCGGGTCCGAATCCGGGCTGCTCCCACTTCACGGTGCCGGTGGCGATGTCCACGCACTTCACCGGGCCATTGCCGTATTCCTTGAACTGGAACATGCCGAAGAGGTGCCCCTCCTTCAGCACCGGTGTGGACCAATGATTGGCCAGAGGCTTGTTGCCGGCAAAACGGTAGGCTTCGGTGGCGCTCCATTGGGATCCGTTCTTGGTCACCTTGGCGGCACCTGCGCCCACACCGTAACCGGCCGAGCAGTACACCAAGTCACCGGAAACAACGGGCGAAGCTGCCGTCGAAACCTTGTAGGGGAAGCTGTGACGCCAGAGTTCTGCGCCGGTCTTGGGATCGACTGAGACCAGTCCGGATTGCAGGAACCAGACAACCTGTCGGACTCCGTGGATCGTGGTCACGATGGGCGAGGCATGGGTGATCTTCTCGTCACCGGTTTTCCAGAGGATCGCGCCCGTCTTGACGTCCAAGGCCATCAAGCTTTCGCCCGCACCGCCGCCAGCCACGAAGACACGGCCGTCTTCGATCACGGGCGACTGGGCGTTCTGCCAGGAAATGTTGCGTCCGGCGTGGTCCTTGGAGAGGTCCTGTTTCCAGACTTCCTTGCCGGTCTTGGCGTCGAAGGCTTGCACCACGAGTTTGGCCGAGAAGGTGTACACCCGGCCGCCTTGCAGGGCGGGCGTGGAACGCGGACCGTCACCGCCGCGATTTTCCTTGGTGCCGTCATCGCCACCGTCGCCGGTCTTCATGGACCCCAAGGCCATGGTCCACAGTTCCTTGCCGGTGTCGGCATCGCGGGCGACGAGGGTCTCGAGCATGGCGCCGCCCGAATCGCGCAGTTCCTGGGTGAAGCAGCGACCGCCGGCCACGGCGAACGAACTGAACCCGGCGTTGCTGGGAACCCTCCAAAGCACCTTGGGTCCGGTGGCCGGCCAGGAGGTGGCGATTTTTTCAGTCGTGGACCCGTCGTGGCGCGGTCCGCGGTACTCGGTCCAGTCGGCCCCGTGGGAACCGAGGGAGGTGGCGATCAAGGCGGCCAAGGCCAGGGTGCGTTGCATGGGCTAAGGCGTGACGGATCGCCGGCGCTCCGTCAAACCCGGAGTGGCCTCCTTGGGACACTGGATCGGTCAACTTATGCCTTCAAACCGGATGACGGCTGGGGTTTGCTGGGTCCATGGACGCGCTGATCAAGGTTCTTCGCCAGGATGCCACCCTGAGCCCCGCCGCGCTGGCGGCGATGCTGTGCCGATCCGAATCGGAGATCCGGGCCGAGATTTCACGTCTCGAGGCCCAGGGAATCCTGCTGGGTTACCGGGCCGTGGTGAACGAGGAGAAGCTTGGGCACGATGTGGTCCGGGCCATGATTGAGGTGAAGATCACCCCAGAACGGGGAGGCGGTTTCGACAAGCTTGCCGAGCGGATTTCCCGATACGAGGAGGTGCGTTCCTGCCACCTGATGTCCGGCGGCTACGACTTGCTGGTCGAAGTGGAGGGTACCGACTTGCGCGATGTGGCTGCGTTTGTCTCCGAGAAGCTGTCCACCATCCAAGGGGTGCTCTCGACAGCGACCCACTTCGTGCTTCGGGCCTACAAGGAGCAGGGAGTCCTCATGAAGCGTGATGCGGTTGAAGAGCGGCTTTCGGTCGCTCCCTGAAACGGTATTCCAGGGCCGCAGGCGATGGTTGTGCCCTACAATCGGAGGAAGAGTTTCCGGCGGTGCAGGGCGCGGGCAAAGAGGAAGAGCACCAGCAGCCCGCCTGCGGCCTGAAGCACCTCCCCCGTCGTGCCGAGTTGTGAACGCAAATTCGGGGACAGGAACCGTCCGGCCACCGCTCCGTATCCGACGAAACTGGAGAGCAGGTAGAGGGTGATGGGATTGGTGCCGATCCAGACAAAGGGTTGGCACCAGCGTTGTCGGCCCCATCCGTCCACCACTTGGTAAAATCCGGCCAGGAGCAGGAAACTCCATCCGCCAGCGAACAAGACAAAGGAGGAGCTCCACAGCTTTTTCACGATGGGGAAGGAACCGTTCCAAACCCATCCAACGGCAAGGCAGCCCAGACCCGCCAGGAGCAGTCGGAGGGTACGTTGACTTGGCTTGAGCGAGACTTGTCGGAGCAATGTGCCGGCGAACACTCCGAGGAGGCAGGTGGCGATTGCCGGAAAAGTGCTGAGGATGCCTTCGGGATCGTAGTAGGTGTCGTACTTCTTTCCGGGAAGGTGCTCGAAGTCGAAGTGGTTCACCACGTTGAGGCCGGGTTCATATTGCCCCGACACCCGCTGGGTGGTGCTCCAGTAAAGCTGTTGGGCATTGGTGGCTCCCGTGCGGGCCATGCCTTCCTGCACGGAGGTCGGAGTCAGTGGGATGGCCCGGATGGGCACCCAGGCAAAGAGGGCCCAGTAGCCAAGCAAAATGCCGGCACAAACCCCCAAGAGCACCCGAACAGGCAGGAACACCAGCAGGATGCCCGCGGCCGTGGAGGCCAGCGCGATGCGGTTGAGCACTCCGAGCCAGCGCACGCCCTCCAATCCTTGGGACAGCCCCCCCGAGTAGAATACGCCCACCACGAACAGCAGAAGGCCTCGGGTCAGCAGGCGTTTGACCGCTCCGGCTCTGCCAACCTGCTCCACCGCCTTGCCGGTGGAGAAGGTCAATGATACGCCGGCGATGAAGACGAAGAGCGGGAAGATCAGGTCGTAGAAGCGGAAGCCGGCCCATTCAACGTGGGTCAATTGCTGGCGTATGCCGCCGAGTACGGGTGAACCGCTGAACTTCTCCAGCGCCCGCAAGATGCCCGCACCGCCGACGATCCAGAACATGTCGAACCCCCGGAGGGCATCGAGCGACATGAGACGCTCGGATGGTGGTGTGGCCTTTGTCGATGGGTGATTCTGGGCGGAGGACATGACAAGAAAAAGGGGATGCGGGAGGCGATGCGTTCCGAGGATGGTTCAGACCCGGAGAAAAATCCGTCTGCCATGGAGAAGCCAAGCCAACCAGACGCAGAATCCGACGGACACAAAAGCGGTCACCACCCCCGCCATCCCCGGATGCAGTCCATCGAGGAAGAGGGCGACTTCGCCGCCGGTCAGGCGTTTGGCCAGTTTTCCGAAATCGGCCAGGTTCGAGGCCAGGTAGACCGCGATGGAGTTCATGCCAATCCAAGTGAAGGGCTTGGCCCAACCGGACCAACCCTTCACATCGATGAGTCCGTGGAAAAGGGCCAGAAGCAGGCAACTCCAACCGCCTGCGACGCAGACATACGAGGAGGTCCACAAGCCTTTGATGATCGGAAAGGCCAGTCCCCACAGATGCCCGGTGGCCAGCAATGCCACGCCGGCCACCGTGAGCCCCTTCAATCGCTGGGTTGCGCTGCGGGAGGGATCCTTCAGGAAGAGTCCGGCGAGCACGCCGAGGAGACAGGAGGCAATGGCGGGCACGGTGCTCAGGAGACCTTCCGGATCATGGGCCCCGTTCCACTTCTTGCCGCCGAGGAACTGGGCATCCACCCAATGGGCCAGATTGGTGTCCGGTTGAAGATTGGCCGGGCCGATTCCGGGCACCGGCACGAGGGTCATCAAGCCCCAGTAGCCCAAGAGGATTGCGACGACGGTGATCCGCAAAGCCCGGGGGCTCAGGAACAAGTGCAGGGTCGCGGCCGAAAAATAACACAGGGCGATGCGCTGCAGGACGCCGAGGTAGCGGATGTCGTTCTCCCAGCCCGTATAGCCCCGATAGAAGAACACCCCCAGCAGGTAAAGGATTACCCCACGCTTGAGAATGCTCAGGAAAGCGCTGCTCCGATCGCCGGCCTCGGGTTTGGCGCTGCGCGAGAGGACGATGGAGATTCCGCTGATGAAGACGAAGAGCGGAAAGATGAGGTCGTAGAAGCGGAAGCCTTGCCAGGGCACATGTTCCAATTGGTCGGCGATGGCGTGGCTCACGGGGCCGTTGGCGGCCTTCAATAAGGCCTGGCCGAAGGCGTCGGCACCGCAAATCCAGAACAAGTCGAAGCCGCGCAGTGCATCGACACTGGCCAGTCGCATTGAGGGGCCGCTCGCGGCAGGGATCGGGGAGTTCGCCATGCTGTAGTGGCATCAAGCCCAGCCCGGAGCGGAGTGCCAAGAACGGAATTCCTAATGGCTCAGGCTTCCGGTGGCTGTCGGGCGACCCAGGTGCTGGTCGAACCAGTCGGCAAAGTGGTGGATGTCCCAGAGCATGGTGAGCCATCCGTGTTTGCCTCCGGGATGAACGACGAGTTCGACGATGCGGCCGATTTCCCGGGCACGGACTTGATAGCGCTGGGATTGGTCCAGCGGAACGAGCGTGTCGGCGTCACCGTGGTAGATGAGGGTTGGTGGCGTCTGAGGGTGCAGATGGAAGATCGGGGAGAGGGGCTTGCCGATGTCCACCCAGTTGGTTGGGCCGCTGGGTTGGGGACGGAAGGCTTGGATGAAACTCTTGGGTGGCCCGCCGTCGTGCAAGTTCTCGGTCGAATTTCCCAAGTCCAGCAAGTCGGTCACCGGATAGAAGATGGCCACGGCCTGGACGGCGCAGCTTTCCCGGTCGACGGGGTCCGGAGTCTTGGCAGGGCCGGGGCCGCCGCGAGTGGCCAGAAGCAGGCTCAGGTGGCCGCCCGCGCTGCCGCCAGTGACACCCAGCCGCTTTGTGTCGATACCGTGGTCGCGAGCATGATGTCGGATGTGTCGGACCGCCCGGCTGACGTCCTCGAAGATCTCAGCCACCGTGGCCTCCGGTTGGGACACATGATAGACCGGCAGGATGGTGTACCCGCGGCGCAGCAGGGGGGCCGTCATCCATGGGTGGAAGCTGTTGGTGCCGGACTTCCACCCCCCGCTCACCATCAATACAACGCCGAGGCCATTCGGTTTCTCGGGTCGGACCACATCATAAGACAGTTCATGTCCATGCCGTTGTCCGTAGGCCACCCGTTGGATCGAGGCCAGTGTGGGATGGAAGTAAATCCACAGCACGCCCGCCAAAGCCGTCAGGATCAGGATCAGGCCGGCCAAGATGTAGACACTTCGGAGGAAAAAGCGACGCAGCGTCATGGTAGGGGGTGGACAGAGCCTCGAATCGGGAAATCGGGACGAGCCTTTGGAAAGACCCGCTTTGGTGGCCTAGGGGTTCGGAAGGGTTCGAGCCTTGGCGGGCCACGCGCCCTTCGCCAGTCGGGCCAGGGTTTCAGGGTAGAGGGTCCGTTCCGCCTCCTGGATGCGCTGGTGCAATGAGGCGACGGTGTCTCCTTCGAGCACGGGGACGGCTTGTTGGGCCAGGATGGGACCGGTGTCCACGCCTTGGTCCACCCAATGCACCGTGCAGCCGGTGACCTTGACCCCGTAGTTCAGGGCTTGTTTCCAGGCTTCCAAGCCCGGAAAGGAAGGCAGCAACGACGGGTGTATATTGACCACGCGACCTTCGAAAGCGCGCAGAAAGTCGCCTTTCAGGATGCGCATGAATCCGGCGAGGACCACCAGATCGACCTGCGCGTCTTGCAACGCCTGGATGAAGTTTGCCTCGGCGGTCGGATCGAGCTTGGTGCGGAAGGCTCCGGGCGAAATGAATCGAGCCGGTAGGCCACGCTCCTGGGCATGCTGCAAAATGCCTGCGTCCGCCACATCACTGACAACCAGGGCCACCTCGGCCGGGACGGATCCATTTTGGATGGCTTGAGCGATGGCCACAAAATTGGACCCCTTGCCCGACCCCAGAACACCCAGTCTCAGTTTCTTTGCGCTGTGCACACGGAACATCAAGGCGTCAGCAGTCGCCAATCTCAAGCCTCGGTTCTTGAAGCGTTGACGGCCCGTGTCCGTCCGCCACGCTACGCCGCTCTCGTATGTCTCGTATCCAGCGCGCTCTGCTTTCCGTCTCCGACAAGACCGGACTCGTTCCCTTCGCCCGCACCCTCGTGGCGGCCGGCGTGGAACTGCTTTCCACCGGTGGAACCGCCCAGGCGATTCGTGATGCCGGCTTGCCGGTGCGCGACATCTCCGAGCACACCGGTTTCCCGGAGATGCTCGACGGTCGGGTCAAGACGTTGCACCCGAGGGTTCACGGCGGATTGCTCTACTTGCGTGGCAATCCGGTCCACGAGGCCACGGTGCGCGAGCACGGCATCCTGCCCATCGATTTGGTGGTGGTGAACCTCTACCCCTTCGAGGCGACGGTGGCCAAGCCGGGTGTCCATCTCCACGACGCCATCGAGAACATCGACATTGGCGGCCCGTCGATGCTCCGCAGTGCTGCCAAGAACCACGACAGTGTGACGGTGGTGGTGGATCCGGCCGATTACACCATCGTCTCCGAACAGGTGGCCACCGCCGGCGAGACCACGCTGGAACTGCGCCGCACGTTGGCCGCCAAGGTCTTCGCCCGCACGGCGGCTTATGATGCGGCCATCGCCGCCCATTTGACCCGGGAGTTTTCCGGTCCAGACGCGGTGTTGCCGGCCTTGGCCATCAGTGCGCCGCTGGCCCAACCGCTCCGCTACGGTGAGAACCCGCATCAAAAGGCGGCGCTCTACGGCAAGTTTCAGGAGTATTTCCAGCAACTGCACGGCAAGGAGTTGTCGTACAACAATATCCTCGACCTGACGGCTGCCGCGGCCTTGATCACGGAGTTTGAAGGCCAGACACCGACACTGGCCATTCTCAAGCACACCAACCCCTGCGGCGTGGGTCGCGGGGCTGATCTCCAGGAGGCTTGGCAACGGGCTTTTGCCACGGACCGTCAGGCGCCCTTCGGCGGGATCATCGCGGTGAACCGTCCTCTGGATCTCGCCTGTGCCAAGGCCATCGCCGAGATCTTCAGTGAGGTGATCATCGCTCCGGAGTTCGAGGCTGATGCCTTGGACCTCTTGCGTCAGAAGAAGAACTTGCGCCTGCTGAAGATGCGGCGCTCGCCGGTCGCGGCTGGATCGCATGACCTGCGCAGCGTGGGAGCCGAGTCGTACTTGTGGCAGCAGCGCGATTTGAAGATCACCACCGAGGCCGACCTCAAGGTGGTCACGCAGCGGGCGCCATCGCCGGCAGAACTCGAGGCGATGCTCTTCGGGTGGCGCGTGGTGAAGCACCTCAAGTCGAACGCCATTCTGTACTGCGGTGCCCAGGCCACGCTGGGTGTGGGTGCGGGTCAGATGAGTCGGGTGGATTCCAGCCGAATCGCTGTCTGGAAGGCCGGCGAAGCCGGGCTCGACTTGAAGGGCAGTGTGGTGTGCTCGGATGCGTTTTTCCCGTTCGCAGACGGATTGATCGCTGCGGCCCAGGCCGGCGCCACCGCCGCCATCCAGCCCGGTGGTTCGGTGCGCGATGAGGAAGTCATCCGCGCGGCCAACGAGCGGGGCATGGCCATGGTCTTCACCGGGACCCGTCATTTCCGTCACTGAGCCGGGTGCGGTGGCCCGGAGTTCTCGACCCATGGTAGGGTAAGGGGTCAGGGGAAAACGGCCCTCTGGGGGATTTGCATGGCGGCAGGGCGGCGAATCCGTAGCCTTGCCCGCATGTTGGCGGTGCTCTCTGGGTTGGTGGCGGGATTCCTCCATGTTTTGGCGGGGCCCGACCATCTGGCGGCGGTGGCGCCTCTGGCGGTCCGCAGTCATCGGCGCGCCTGGATGTCGGGCGTGCGCTGGGGTTTGGGGCATTCGGCGGGCGTGCTGCTCATTGGCGTGCTGGCGATTCTCTTCAAATCGGTGCTGCCCATCGGTCAGGTCTCGTCGGTGAGTGAACGCTTGGTCGGAGTGCTGCTCATTGCGATGGGGATTTGGACGGTGCGCCAGGCGCTCCGCGTTGAGGTGCATGCCCACGAGCATGCTCATGACGGCAGTCGCCACGGGCATGTGCATTTCCACGGGCCTAGTCACGCGCACCCGGTGTCAGAGGCGGCTTCGTCTCCGGAGCATGGCCACGGGCATGCGGCCGTCGGGATCGGTATTTTGCACGGATTGGCCGGCAGTTCCCATTTTCTCGGAGTGCTGCCCTCGCTGGGGTTTGCTCAGGCGGGGCAGGCGGTGGCTTATTTGGCAGCGTTCGGCCTCGGCACGGTGTTGGCCATGGCCGGGTTCTCGGCGCTGCTCGGGGAGGTGGCCAGTCGGTGGGCGCTCCACACCCGTCACTGGTACCGCGGTCTCCTGTGGGCGTGTTCTGCGGTGGCCTTTGCCGTCGGGGGTTGGTGGTTGGTGACCGCCGGAGCCTAAGATTTCGGGAGATGCGTCGATTGGGGGCCTCTGTGAATCCAGCCTATCGCGGACGAATTGCTCCATCACCCACGGGTCAATTGCATTTGGGCCATGCGCGGACCTTCTGGGTGGCTCATGAGCGGGCCAAGGCCCGTGGCGGAACTCTGATCCTTCGCAACGAAGACCTGGACCGGGATCGGGTTCGACCGGAATTTGTGACGGCTTTTCTGGAGGACTTGCGGTGGTTCGGGATCCAGTGGCAAGAGGGGCCCGATTGTGGCGGCCCGCAGGCCCCGTATTCCCAGTCGGAGCGACGGACCGAATACCAATCTGTCTTCGAGGTGCTTCGGTCCACCGGTTGGCTCTTTCCGTGCACGTGTTCCCGCAAAGACATCCAGTCGGCCGTCGCGGCTCCCCATGCGGCGGATGACGAGCCGATTTATCCGGGCACGTGTCGGAATCGGTCGGCGGCGGAGATCCCTCCGGGGCGTCCGGTGTCGTGGCGGTTCCGGGTGCCTGAGGGACAAATCGTGTCCTGGACGGACGGCGGGCAGGGGACTCAATCCTGGGTCTCCAGCCGCGACTTCGGAGACTTCGTGGTCTTGCGACCCGACGGCGTGCCCAGTTACCAATTGGCCTGTGTGACCGATGACCACGCCATGGGCATCACCGAAGTGGTGCGCGGGGCCGATTTGCTCGTGAGCACCGCGCGTCAGATCCTCTTGTACCGGGCGCTGGGTTGGAATCCGCCTGACTTTTTCCACTGCCCGCTCATGACCGATGAACAGGGGGTCCGCTTGGCCAAGCGGCACGCCGCCCTGAGCCTGCGCACGCTGCGCGACCAGGGCCGCAGTCCCGCGGTGTTGCGGGAATCCTGGAAATGAAATCTCCCCCTCAGAAGCCGGAGGGCCTCGGGAGGGGGAGCGCTTGGAGACGCTGAGCAATTCAGATGGTCTTCAAGGGATTGTGAAGGCGTTGGCGAGGGTGAAGGTGACCGCGCCTTGGCCGGGAGGGCCTGGGAAGGTGACGCTGACGGTTTGAGAACCGCTGGGGGCGTTGGCCGGGATCGTGAAGGTGGCGGTCACGGTGTTGCCATTGCGTTGCACGTTGCTGCCGCTGAGGGTTCCCAGCTGGGCCGCGGTCGGAGCCAGAGTCACGGGCGGGATCATGCCTCCCAAGATCATCGTCAGGGACACCGAGGAGCCTCGCGCGCCAGTGTTCGGTGACACTGATGTCAGCGTGGGCCCGCCAGGGGGCACTCCACCTCCGCCACCTTCTCCGCCACCGCCCGTGGCCGTGCCGGTTGCGGGATCAAAGGCGGCGAGGGCGGTTTGGCGAACGCGGAAGAATTCAGCGTCGCCGGGGGTCAACGTGCGCAGTGTACCCTGATCGGCGATGGCGGCGATGTTCGCCTCTGACGAGGTCCAGGTCTTGAGATCGGTGGACCGCTCCACGGAATACGTCCCACCTTCCAGCGCGTTCCAGACCAGGGTGACCTCCCCACCCGAGTCCATTGCGGATTGGACGACAACGGGGGCGTTGGTGCCGCCTGAGAAATGAGTTGTCGCAGCCGCACTGATCTCGGCGACCCCGGAGCCTGTCGGGTTGCCGTGGTACGATCGGCCGATGTTGTAGGGGTACACAGGAGTGCCGTCGGCAGCGATGGCCACGAAGTAGGCGTAGGTGCCCTCGGGGAACTCCGGCGTCACGCACCAGCGTCCGTTGTTTTCATCGAGGTCGTAGTCGACGCCCATCACGAACTTCTGCCCGGTGGCCGGATGGGTGAGGTCTCCGAGGAACGCGTTGTCTTCCATGTACCGCCCCAGTGGGTACTGAGTTGAGACAGCCGGCCCGCTCTGGTTGGCCCCCACGCCATAAGCGCGCTGGGCCCAAGCTGGAATGGTGGAGCGGCCGCCCGTCGAGAGGTTTTCGGTGCCCCGCTGGCCATTGCGGAGTTGAAATCCGGAGGTCATTCGCCGGAGAGCGCTGTTGGCGTTGGTCGGCTCCGAGAAGGCGTAGGGTCCGTACACCGGAAATCCATCCCGCACCCAGCCGAGGATGGGCGAGTGCCGGGTCACGGGTGCGGTGGATTCGCGGTACTTCCGGGTGGTCTCATCGAAATCCACATGGTCGCCCAGCAGGTATCGCAGGGCCACCGGGTTGGCGTGGTAGTGATGGGTACCGCTGTTTTCCTGATGGGCGTAGCCCGGATCGAAGGTCGCCCCTTCATTCACATAGGCTTCCCGATTCCAGTAGCCGTTGCCCATTCCGGTTTCGGCATTGCCAGTCCAGACGAAACCGTCGCGGGAGTCGAACATGGCCACGCCGTCGACGAAGCAGCCGATCACCCCGAGGCCGGTCAAGGTCTGGGTCGCGGGCACGGTGGGGTTGCGCGGGATCCGGTAGAGGGTCTTCCGGTTGGTGGGCAAATTGGGGAAGGTGCCGTTGAGCCAAGGCCCCATGGGGTGCAAGGCCAGCCCGGTGGTGCGGACGTACACCCAGTCGGTGTCCGAGGCCAGTTCCTGGACGCCGGCGTAGGCGGGTTGGGCCTGCGTTTGGGATCCGTTGCTCCAGGTGGTGACGGAGGATCCTGATTGGAGCGCGGCATCGTTGAGGTAGATTCGCGCGTAGCGACCCGCGTGTCGGGTAATCCAGGAATCGATCCGGGCATCGGAGGCCAGTGGCAGGGAAGCCAAGCCCGCGGCGGCCAGGAGAAGGTTGAGTTGTTTCATTTGAAGGATCCGGTGGGGGGTTGGTGTGCAGTCCCACAAAACCCGAAGAATGTTAACTCCCGGTGAGCTCCAAGAGCCAAATTGTTAAGCCCGTGTAAATCCTCACGGTTTGCCCAAGCGGAAGAAGCGGAGATTTTCGGTGAGCTTGGGCGAGGCCACATTCCGTCCCGCCTCGGCGCCGATGGTTTCGTCGGAAGGGAACCACGGGGTCTCTAGAGACTTGGTTTCCTGCAACTCGAAGCCGATGGCCGTCACGGGCCAGCTGAGTCGGATTTGTTCGGAACCGGCACCCAATTCGAGGCGTGGTGCCGAGGCCGAGGAGGGACGCAGCAATCCGCTCAACTGCAGGGCAAAGCGCAGATCAGAACTGTCGGGGGCATACTGATGCACTTCCACGGCGAGGACGTTGGTGCCCGTGCGGAACCACTTGGGGTCCACCGAGGCCTCGAAGAGGGTGGTTTCGTCGGTCCCGCCCACGCTGGCGCTGGCCCGAGTGGCCGCGGTCAAGGTGCCGGTGGGCAAGTTGCTTCGGAACACTTCCGTGCCGTTCAGGTACACGGCCGCACCGTCGTCCCGGATGAGCCCGAGCATCACAGACAAGAAGCGTGAGGGGTCGTCCACTTGGAAGCTGTGGCGGAACCAGGTGGTGATGAACTTGGCCGTCGTCGAAGGCCCGTACTTCACCGTGGTGACAATGTTGTCGTCGCCATAGCCCAACGGAGCGGCGCCGTTGTTCCACGCTCTGTCGTTGAACGTGGTCGTACGCCATGAGGTGCCGGCCAAGTCTCCACTGTCGTAGTAGCGCCATTGGGCTCCCAGCGGCACCAGCGAAACCTGGGCGAGGTCGCCGGGTGCGGAGGCTTCGAGATTGATTCCGTCCGCATGCCCGGTGAGCGTCAGCGGGTTGGAAAACCCGGAGGGCGTGAAGAGGTAGCCTTCAGCGATGGCCTTCACGGTGTAGGTCCCACGGGCCAGTCCGCTCAAGGTGTAGGTGCCGTCGCTGACCGTGTAGGTTTGCTGGGTGTTGGAAACCTCAACCCGGATGCCCGCCACGGGCTTGCCAGCCTGCAGCACGCGTCCGGCCATGCGATAGGTGGAAGGGTTTCCGATCCGGACCAAGACGGCCGCGCTGCCTTCGCCGCCCTTCATGTCGCTGACCGTGCAGCGGACCCAATACTCGCGGGCGACGGACCAGGTCCGGCTGACCTGGTTGGTGTTGGCGGCGACGATTGCGTTGTCTCCGAAGTCCCAGGAATAGGCCAGCGTGTCACCGTCGGGATCGGTGGCGTTGGCCGTGAAGGTGATGGGGGCTCCTGCGAAGGCAGCGGTGGCGCTGGCCGTGAGGGTGACACTCGGGAGTTGGTTGTTGGTGAACTTGCCCAGATTCACCTGCAGGTCGAGCGATTCCGGGACGGTTCCGCCTTTGGTCACCGGCGTGATATGGATGCCGGCGGCCCGGTCGGAAAAGGTCCGACCGATGAGCAGGGCCGAGTCGTTCTTGCCGTCGGCGGAACCGGGCGTGACGTCGAGCAGGAGTGATTGTTGGTTGCCGGTGCGGGCCCAACGCAGTCCGACGCCATCCATCAGCGCGGGCCGATCCGTGAACTTCTGGCGAAACTCCAGCCAGTAGTTGGTCTGGGAGTTGCGTGCGATGCGCATCGCCCTGGTTGTGGCCGCATTGGTGCTGTCGTGCGCGAAGAGGCGGTAGTTGCCCGAGGCCGTCACGATTTTCACCTGAGTCGTGGGCAACCAATCGAGGTGGTTCTTGTATCGGGTGTTGAAGTGTCGCTTGCCTGCGGTGGCATTGCCCATGGTGTCGAAGCTGTCGCCGTATTCCACGTTGCTGCCGGCTCCTAGAACGCTGAGGCCGCCGGTGTCCCACGCGTTGGCGTGGTTGAGTCCGAAGTTGTGTCCCAGTTCATGGGAGGGCACACCACCCGTCGCGTCGAAGGAGGCTCGAATCCATGCACCGGGTGCTCCGACGTAGCCGAGTCCGGCCCAGTTGAAGCCGGGAACGGCGCCAACGCAAATGAGGTCGAAGTCGAACAGCGACAGATTGACGCCGGCGGTGCGGGCGGCATTGCGGGCGTCGGTTCGCAAGATCGATGGGTCCGAGGCACCGTACACGGCGGCCGTCTTGGGCATTCGCAAGGTGGTGGTCATGGCGCTGCCGGCTCCGAGGGGTCTGAAGGTGGTCTTGCCGAAACTTTGCTCCAGGTAGAATGCTGCGATCCCATTGAGCATGTTGGTGCCGGTGGCATCGCTCAGCGGGGCGCCAGCCAGATCACTGAAATCCACGCGGAGGATGAGCAAGCGCTTGAGACCCTCGGTGTAAGCCGATTTTTGGCGGAAGACGCCATCGGCATCCGTCCCATTCCCTTTGTCCACCGAGGCGAGGATGAGTCGCTCGTTGTAGTTTTCGGTGTGGGCCGCGCTGCACAACCAAGCGGTGTGTCCACCGGCGTCCACCGGTACTTCTTCGGCAAAGGTAGTCACGGGTTGGTTGGACACGGCGCACAGGGCGTCCTTCGCGGGCATGACCATACGGGCGGCCTCATCGGCATCAAGAATCCGGACTGGGTTTGGATCGAGCGCCAAAAGGCCGCCGAGGGCGATGCCATGCAACGGGACGTCGGTCAGCGTCGGGCGGAGCAGGGCCGATCCGTAGGTGTAGGCCCGCCAAGCGCGATCACCCAACGACACTGTCCGGTAGACCGGTTCGAAGGGGCCGGATTGGTCCGGCGCCGGAATGCCGGCCAAAACCCCGTAATCGCCCCGGCCGTCCACGGGCTCTTCGAGAAGGGAGGTGATGGATGCAGGAAGTTGGTCGCGGAGTCCGCGAGGGATTGCCAATTCCAAGGCGCGCCGAGGATCCGCGGGGATCAACTCGGCCATATCCTGACGGCGCAGGCGGGCCAGTTCCTGGCCTTCAGTTTCCAGGGCCTCGCGCGCCTCGGGCGAGGGTTGATTCAAATAGCGTTGGGTCCATCGGGCGAACTGGGAGAAGGCGGGCTCCGGCACCTGGGTAGACCAAGTCTGGGCGCGAGACGCAGGGACTTGTCGGGAAGTCGGCAGGGATGGTGGCAGTTGCCGCCGAGCCAGTGATGGGTTGGGAGAATGCTCGGGACGGGCTGCATGGCTTGGCGCTGTCCGAGTAACCTCCGTGGGTGGTTGGGCAACGGGGTTTCCTCCATGTCGGACCAGCAGCAGCAATCCCAGACCAATTCCGGACAGCAGGCTGATAACAACGCGGCGCTTCATGATGCTCAGGACTATGCAAACACCGTGCCGCAAGTCTCGCTGGAATCGAGTTTTCCGCGAATTTCCAAGGGACAGGCTCCTCGGGAGGGACAGGCTCCTCGGGAGGGACAGGCTCCTCGGGAGGGACAGGCTCCTCGGGAGGGACAGGCTCCTCGGGAGGGACAGGCTCCTCG
>JACCDP010157898.1_pt1 | contig 39549 bp, 49 predicted proteins | sample 7445841 | NCBI WGS metagenome assembly JACCDP01 (sample SAMN15323441, study PRJNA562643) | freshwater metagenome | isolation source: river surface water | place: USA:Blue River Watershed | collected 2017-08-17 | reverse complement strand
GTAACAATGTCAATCGTAAATTCTACATCAAAATCAAATGATTGAATTTTATTCAAAGATAAACCGACAGGTGCAATAATACCATCTTCAAGCAAATGATACTTAAATTTAATTTTTGGTGATTTATATTCAATATTGTTTGAATTGATTTGTAGTTCAATATTTTGATCTTCAATACAATCAAATGCTTTAATGAATTTCTTTACATCAGGAATATTCAATAATACTTGTTGATCATTATCAATGGATGCATCTGAACAACGAGCATAAAGAATACTATTATTGTCTGCCGTTTTGTTTAATGAAATGATTTCATTATTCTTAGCTGTCAGAATAGCTAAATCTGACAGCCTTGAAATGGGTGATAGGAAATTATTACAAAAACTATTCTTATTCTTAAAAGATAATTTCATGTATTAATTGTATTAAGCTTCTAGCTTTTGCAACCTATTACTAATATTACTTAACTTATCTTCAATGCGCTTCAAAGAAGCAAAGATATTTTTAGCAGTAGCTGAATCATCAAAGTCAAATTCTAATTGACCAGCATTGCCACCTGTTGGTTGAACCTGAATTCTTGGTTGAATATTACTGGGCGCAACTACAGGAGCTGATGTTGGTGCACCAGTATTGGGAATATTAGTCAAAATACTGGTTGCTACATTCTTAAAATCTTGACTCTGCGGGCGCAGATGTTGTGTGCGCCCTACAATGTTTTGATCAAGCTTTGCTAACTCTCCATAGGTTTGTCCTATGAATTGTTGTAGCATGCCTTTTACATCTTCATCCATATTAGTCTAATCCTTTCAAGAGTTCTTGAACTGTTGCATCATCAAGAATATCATCGTCATCAGAAGATGATGCTGCTACAGGTGCTGCAGATCTGGTTACTGTGGTTGGTTCTGCAAGTACTGTTGCTTGTACAGATTCAACGGGAGCTGCTGCTGAAGATACTGATCCTTTGCAAAGGAAATGCTCTTCCCACAATTCGCGAAGTTCATCTGCTGTCTTTACTCCAGCAATCTTCTTGAGATCATGAATTGAATTATAGACATCATTAATCTTTGAATCCGATAACCCAAGATCTACTGGTGAGGTAAAACGCGAAGAAACATAAGAAGGATATTCACCTTGCTTCTCTACTTTAACCTTGAGATTACATCCGCCCTTACTGAGATCAAAGATACGAGGACCAAACTCAGCTGCATCTTCACCATCCATAGCTTCATCAATAATCTTAGCCAATTGGCGACCATATCGAAGAATCTTTACTGTCCCGTTATTATCGGGATTAGTTGGATCATCAATAATATATGCATTAACCATCCACTTCTCTGAACGATTAACCTTCTCTGCCTTCTTCTTCTCTACATCTGTACCGAGTCGAAGAATACGATAACGTTCTTCTTGAATTGGATCCCTCTCACCAAATGATTGCAATGAAACGGCTGATACGAATTGACCCGTCGCAAATGATTGCCATCCATTCAAGTAATAATGAAAGAATGTATCTGCTGGTGTCTTGGTATTTGGGAGGAGACGAACGGTGTATGTCTTACCTACTTCTAACTTAAGAATGTCTTTATATGAAGATCCACCGGTATCTTCTTTAGCTAAGGCATTCTTGATTGATTGGAACATTGATGCTGTATACATATTGAATATTTTTAATTGGTTTCGTTATAATTTTTTTAATCCTTGTTTTATTAATACTTTTAATTTCTTCGATGAGAAATATCTATTAGTATACAATTGTATATTTTCATAGACATTCTCGCCAAACATGAATTTCAATAACTCTTGATCTTCACGTCTTATATAGTTTAGTGCATTTGGCAATTCGATCAACACATAAGGATGCATTTTTCTTTCTTTCCAATGCAGTATGAAACTTTTCATTTCATTTGTTTTATGATCAACGTATTGTGATAATAAAATGTTATTATTAGTCAAAAATTCTTTTAGAAATTTTAAGCTTTCTAATACTTTCAAAAGCATATCTTCAGAATCAGGATCTAAATCTGCTTCTTTTTGAATATAGAGAGTATATGCTTTAATTGCTTTTTGTGAAGTAAAATATTTTAAATCAAAATATTCTTCTTTTCCATAGATAGCGTAAGGTGCTTTGAAAAAGTCTGCGATGTAGATACTAGGAAATTTTCTTAGTATGTTAGATATTCTCTTAAGATAAACCAATACATCAGATGGAATATCATCAAAATTCTTTCTTAGTTTATATGGTAGATTCTTAGCTTGGCGACTAGTTCTTAAGTATTCGTTATATAACCTTTCTTCAAAATCGCTTAACATTATTAGCTATAATAATAGCACCTTCTTTAGAATTCAAGAACTTACTTATATATTTGCTTTTGCTTAACGATGGATCAAAATCAATAAAGAGCTTGAATAATTCATAATCTGTATCAATAGAGACCATCTTCTTAAGAATTTGTTTGTATGTTGGATTCTTAAGGAGTAATAAGAAAATGTTTGGCAGATTTAATTTCTTGCCTGATATCAAACACATTAATGAACAAAAGCATAAAAAATTATGCTCAATTTCCCTCTTTTCGATTACAAGATTAGCTACCATATTTTTTGTAAAGTTTTAGTAAATTCTATAAATTTTGAAGTTAAGTTTCCTCCTGCATACCGTTGTGTTCCGCCACCCTCAGTTAACTTCTCTGCAATCAAATGCAATGGTGCATCTGATGTAACCCGCTGTTGCATATAAACAGTCTTTAGTCCTATATTGACTACCATTACAATATCTACATTATAAACATCTATTAGATGATTAGAAATTTCAGGAAAATAATTTTCTGCAAATGTAGATACTATTTTATATTTCTTTCCTTTAATTGGTAGAATGCCTTGAAATATATCCAACTCTGATACTGTCTTTGATATGCGCTTAAAATGGAGATTAATTACATTTTGTTGTTGTTGATTAAATCCATTATACCCATTATCGAATTGTTTAATGAATTGAATTAAACGATCAGCACTAACACCCCAATATAGTGCATTAAGAAAATTTGATTCTTTAAATTTATTTTTACCAGAAATATAGTCATCAATTAGACTAATTAACTTAATTTGTTTAGGAGTTAATATTTTTAATAATTCATTTTTGAATAAACGAAAAATTAATCTAGTGGTTGAACTAGTCTCTGCAATTGCTGTTTTAGCGTCTGTGTATAAATGCTTACGCTCAGCATGTGACTTATGCGTATCAATAATTACGCAATTTGATTTATCAGCAACATCTAAGCATTTTGATAAATCAATAGAAGTAATATATATACGAGAGTATTTGGTAGTACCATTTTCTAATTGCCATTTAAGAAAATCATCCCGAAATTTTCTGGGAGTAGTATATTGTATTTCAATGTTATTTCCTCTGAGCCATTTCAGAAGGAGACAACATCCAGCACCATCTAGTCCATAATTAGTCCATATGACTTCCTTACTCATTGATATGAGTATATATAGTCAAAATGGAATGTTATGCAACTAGTCTGCTAGTGAAGCTAATACATCTCTTGCTGATTCGGTGCTATCAACCATCGAAGCTAATTCCTGATCTTCTTTCAATGTTAATGTTGAATAATCAATTCTAAATGCTGATGAACCGAAGTTAGGTCCAAAACGATTTTTCATCATCGCAATACGCATAACACCTTGTTCAGCATCTTCTTCTAATTGATATACTGAAGCAATAAAATCACCTGTTGTAGCAAGTCCATAACTTTCTGAAAGTGATTGCATTGTGGGTTCTGCTACATCATATCCAGAACGGTTTAATTGTGTTGCTGTAATGAATGGACAATTATACACGTAAGATAAAGCACGCGTTTGTTCCGATAAATGCTTTACCTTTTCATAAGAGTTATTGCCATAGGTTGTATGTAAAAGATTCAGGTAATCTAATACCACAGCGTCAACAAAAATACCCTTATTTCTTAATGTCTTAATAAATGAAGATAATTGATTTGGAGTAATAGTAGAAGGCGGAAATTCTTTAATTAGAATACGGCCACGAGGATTCTTCTCTCTAATCTCTTCAAGCGCATTTTGCAATGATTCTGATTCTTCTCGTAATGTTCTTACAGGTATCTTAGTAGCTGATGATGCAATACGCTTTGCATACATGATCTCAGACATTTCTAATGTTACTAGTAAGACGGTCTTTCCTTGTTCTGCAATATTCTTAGCAACATTGCCCAACACAATACTCTTACCGACATTTGCTTGTCCAGCAAAGATATATAATGCCCTACCATTCTGCATGAACCCACCATTTAACTTTTCATCTAACCATTCCCATTTAGAAGGAATAACTGGTTCATCTGAATTTAATTCTTTGATTAACTTTTCTGGATTATGATAAAGATCTAATCCAATATCTGTCGTCAGGTTAATATTGCATGTCTTTTCAAATTGATCCAAGACCCAAGAAGTATCAGCTTTGCCTTGTTGCAACTTATCAGCAACGTCTAGCATAGTCTTATATACTGCTCTTTCTTTTAGATATCGTTCTGTGTTCTTAATTAATTCATCATGATTGTAATTTTTATCTAATGATTGAATCATTAATAATACATTCTTAAATGAATCTTTTAATTCTTGTGTAGTAAGATAATTCTTTAATTCTGAAAGATTAGGTAAGCTATCTCTCTTTTCAAAATATTCTTTTACTAGTAAGAACATTGCCTTGATATCCTTATCCCGAAAATATTCGGGATCAGTACTATCAACAACTGATGAGAAATATTCCTCATCAGTAATCATCTTAAGACAGAAGATCTTCTCAAAATGATCTAAATCAATTTTATCCATGCCTTATATTATTTGGTGTCTTTACGATTTACACCGTATTCTTTAATAAACGTTTCGTTACTGCTTTTCCAAACAGGATTTTCTACTGACAATAATCCGGGTGAACGATGAATAACATTAATTGGATAAACCCCGATCTTTAATTTTTTCATATTAGCTTCTAATGAAGCTGAAATATCATAATGATGGAATGTATAATTCTCATTGAAATTGAAACCAACTTCCTTTGCTCTTGGATTGTATACAGCGAAAAATAATCCATCAATGATAACAACTCTAGATGGAGAAGGGCCGAAATTAGTTACCATAATTTGTTTTTCATTTACAGGATGTGCTACAAATCCTCTATGATCTTTTCTATCAGTCATTAAATGCCAAAGATTGATACCACCAATTCTCGGATTTAATCCACCTGCTAATCCCACAATATCATAATCTAATTTCTTAGCTTCATTTAGTTTTTGTAAAAGTCTGGCATCATCAATATAAACATCATCATGAACAAATACAATCCATTCATAATCTTTGTATTTTTCATTATTGAGAATAGTATTATATTGTTTTGACAATCCTTCTTTATTTTGATAGAATACTTCTAATTCAAAATCAGAATTTAATTTGCAATCATAGTAAGACTTATGCAATTCTGTCTCTTGAAAGTTGTGTTTATTTTTTTGCGTACAGCCTACGATTAAATTTTTCATAATGTAAAAAATGGTGTTGTGTTTTTAAAATTGCCTACTAATTCAAGCTTTCTGGTTACTTTATAAAGTACCCCTTCTTCTAATTCCAACCAATTCTTTGATTGTATAGAACAAAAGTCTCCTTTTTCATTAGCAAATAAAGTACTACCTTGTCTGGCAAGGAAAATATTACCGGTCTTTTCATTGAAGATCCATAATGCAAATGTACCTTCTAAAAGAGAAAGCCCTTCGCAAATAATTTCTTCTTCTGACTTCTCTGGTGATTTTGTTTCTAATGCATGTAGTAAATGTGGAATATTGCTTGAATCTACTGGATTCTTATTCCATGCACAATACTTTTTGTTTATATCCTTATAATTTGTTAATACACCATTATGTGCTACAACCCAATTATGTGCAACAAATGGATGTGATGTAGCAACATCATGTTCACGTTGTGAAGAAGTTGGTGCTTGATTATGTCCAAGATAATGTGTTATATTTTTATTCTTACATGTATTAAAAATTTCTTCTGGATTCATTGATTCCATTTTTTTAGGATGACCTTTTAATCTTGTAATGAATAAATTTCTCTTTTTATGTTCAAGAAAAGCAAACGACGAAGCAAAACTACCTCTATCGATAGTAACATCATGAAGTATATCAAAGAGATTTCTGTCTTTGGAACCATAGATTGAGCACATAATATGCTATCATATTACATTTAATTTTTAATAAATCAATAAATATAGTTATGTCTATTTTAAGAGCACCGGGTTGGGCAGCACGTATTGATGAAACTCTAATCAATGAAGCACCACAAACATATTTTGGAGACTTGAATAAGTATGTTGAAATGTATGCCGCAAAATATTATTCAAATAGCATTGAAACGGGTTCTATTGACAGAACTAATAAGTTGATTATTAAAATGCTTCGTTTTGCAATTATTCGTGATTGTACTAATAAAAATGATGAATTCGCAGCAAAAATAGGGCAAGAGGATAGTGAAGCAAGAAACGGTGGCGAATTAAGTGTGTCAGATGTTGATGGTTTGATTAATATAACAGGTGATGCGACATTTACTGGTAAGTCATCTGATTTTGCTATTGGCGATATGATTTATTTCGCTAGAAAAGGTGATGCAAATATATCATTTAAAATCGATGGAGCTAATGTTATTAAGAACGAAAATACGGATGATGGTATTAATGGCATGATTCTTGTAAAGAATACACAAGATCAATTTTTAGCTTTTAACGATTTCGTACAGCAATATAAAATTTTAGAAAAAGAAGCAACTGGATTGTTTGATGCAATGGGCAATCGAATTCGTCATGGTGTTGTAGAGCATCGCATTTCGTTGCAAAAAATATATGATTTAAAAATCAAAGGGTTTGGTTCCAAAGTTATTACTACAGCGGCAAATACCTTAATTGAAAATTTAAAATCTTCTGTCGAAGGTAAACCAACTGATTACATGCAAGATGTATCTACCAGTATTTGGGCGCATAAAGCTACTCTTGCTTCTCAAGAATATGTTGCTAAGCGAGGTGGTGATGAAGCAACACCTGATGTGAGATTTAAAGTAAATGAGTGGTCAAAAGTTCTTAGTAAGATAAATGGAGTAACTGCCAAAATCAAACAAGAAGAAGAAACTCCTATTAAAGAAGATAAATTAAAAGCCTTGCAATTACTAACAGCAATTTTACAAAAATTCAATAATATTATTGCAGATAATGATGATGTAGCAGAAGGAATTATTTCTGCAGTTGAAACATTAAGAATGGGTTCAGCATCAGATTTCGTAGATCAGTTAATCGAAAATCTTTCAGTATTGACATATAATAATGAAGATGTTGCAGAGATGTATGAAGAAATTGTAAATGCATTAACTTCATACAAAGAATCTGTTAAATTAACCAGACAGCAAACTGATCGTTTATTACAAGAACAATATATTAAACGCAAACAGTTTGCTTATCGTATGGAAGAATTGTTTAGAGGATAATTTCTTTACATCCTCTTTTACTATATACTTCTTCTAATTGATCTTGTTGTTTATATTGAAGTGGGTCTTTATAACCTGCTTCTATAAAGCCTTGTAATCTTAAAGATGATGATGCTGAATAAGCATCTGGCTTTTCTTCGCCCGAATAACAGGTGTAGGTCAATCCAAAGTCTACTTTATTCTTTACACCTAATTTAATAATTTCTGCTTTACTTAATTCAATTAATGGTGCTTTGATTTCAATTCTCTTTTCTCTATTCAAAGAAAGAACATTATTAATTGATTCTAAGAATTCCGGTGATCCGTCCCAATAACCTGCTAATGAATCTGCTTGTGCAGCACCATGCCATACTTCTGATGCACCTATTGATTCTGCCCAAGCTGCTGCGATAGATAGAAACATCATATTGCGATTCGGAACATATGATTTTGGTTGTGCTTCGCCTTTAATTTTACGTACATCCGGTGTTTCAATATCATTATTGGTTAATGATGATGTGGGTGCAATATCTTTAATATAAGAAACATCGATAGTCTTATATGACTTCAAATTAGGATATAATGACTTTAATTTTTGAATTTGTTTAGCAGCACAATCTAATTCTTGTGAATGCCGTTGGCCATAATTAAAGGATAAAACATGTACAAAGTATCCTTCTGATAGAGCCAGATGTACAAGTACGGAGGAATCCATACCCCCAGAAAAAGGAATAACCACATGAGTATTAGTCATGTGGTTATTATAAAAACAAATATTTTTTTATCAAATACTATAATCTCTCTAGATTATATTTATTACCTGCTACATTTTTCATCGTTTGCATGATATGAGCTGCAGACTTTTGTTGAGATTCAGTACCATGTTGTCTAATCATTTTCAATGCTTCGTAATGTTTCTTTAAATTACCGCTGAGCATTTCTCGATCTGAATCGTCAGCTTTTGACAAATCTAGGCCAGCAATATGTGCTACTTTTCCGAGATATGTATCTACTTTGCTTGAATCCAATTGCTTTGGTACATTTAAAGAAGGTAATCCAGTTTTAAATTCTGTAGCGGCATGCTTAATAGCACCTACTCCCATTGCAGCTGCAAGTGCCATACCCGCACCTGCAACCCAATCTTTCCATCCTTCTGAATAAATTTCTTTATAAGCTTCGAAGATTAAATCTGTATCATTTTGCATGATATTATTTATTCTTCTTCTTCCACTTCAGTAGCTTCTGGATCTTCAGATGAAGAATAAGCCCATTCAACTGCAATCTTCTTTTCTACTAAAGGAATAATATCATTTTCCCAAAAATCTACATTATTTAAAAAGCTCTTTGCATATCCAAGCTTTTCCCCATTAAAAGCATATGTAGCACCAGATTGTTCAATAATACCTAATCCTACTGCAAGATCTAATAGTCCATGATACTTATCGGCGCCGTTAGTAAATGATACATATAATTCGCCTTCGAGATATGGTTTAATAAAACGATTCTTTGAAGTCAAAGCACGAATAATAATACCAACATAATTTCTTTGGAATGTAGCCAATCCTGATGAATCTGATTTAACAACATCTTCTTTAACTGGCTTTCTCATCAATTGAACAGAAACAGAAGGCATATAGATAACTGATTTACCGCCAGGCATAGTCTTAACTAAAGAAGGATGCAATTCAGCTGGATTATCATATAAGTGATTAGTAATAATAACAGGTGTCTTAGTAATAGCAGACAGCTGTGTTACTGTTCTTAATAAGGTCTTAATAGCTCTTGCTCTTGAACCCATATCTGGTGCTACTGAATCTTTTTCAATACGAGATTGCTCCATTTGACTTTCAAGATTACCCAATGAATCAATAGCAATAATGAATTTACCTTCTTGACCTTTTTCTTTAACTGATGTCAAAAATTTATGAATAGCATTACGACATTGTTCCACATTGAAGGTTGGTACATATTTTACTTTGGTTGTATCTAATCCTAATCTCGCAGCACTTTCTGGATCTACCGCGTTCTCAGTATCAAAGATAACAGGAATCATTCCTTGTTTTTGAGCATTAGCCAAAATCTTCATTACTAAAGAAGATTTAAAGGTTTGTGATTCGCCATACAACATAGTAACCCTTCCTGAAGGAATACCACCACCACGAATCTTACCAGAGATAATAGCATTCAAAACATATGAACCTGTATCAATCCACTTATCAATAACTGATAAAGTTGATTGTGATAAGAATGTCGCAAAAGGATTACCATCATCTAAAATTTCTAATGATTTTAATAGGTCTTTGTCCATAACTCATATTAAATCAATCCATAAAAAAATCCCGAGAGATTTAAATCTCTCGGGATTTTACACACAACACTCAGCAAACAAAATTATTCATCAAACAACTTAATAACAGGAGGTTCGTCAGAAGTTTGAGCGACAGGTGGTGGATTACAAATACGGGTATATTGTTCTAATAGACGACTGTCTACTTCTACACCAACACCCAAAGCGAGATTATCTAGATTAAATTCAAAAACAGAACCACTACTGCGCGTAGCTTCTGAAAGAAATTCAGGAAAGAATAATGGAAACAATTGAACTTGTAATTGCCCATTTTGCAATTGATTGACATTAATCATGCATGGATTCTTTACTTTTAAACGACCACCATCACGTGAAAGTTCTTCACCGACAATAGTCCTTCCGATTTGGTCAATAAAAATTAGTTGTGACATCTTTAATATATTAGTAATAATGCAATATTTGTCAACTCTTTATTCACCGAATAAATCATCTAATTCGAACAAGACTTGCTCACTTGGTTTTCTAGGTGTCCAATTGACACATTGATAAAATCTTTCAACAGCAGCATATACAATCTTTTCAAATAATAATTCTCTGTCGGGCAAAAAGATTGATTTAAACTCTTCAGGAAAGACATACTTAAATCCAATACAATTAATTCCATACTTATTTGGTTGTTGAACATAGAAGTATTTGATCTTATCACCTGAAGCAATCTTCTCATGTTTACCTGATAAGTTTAATTTATCTAAAATAATATTATGGAAATAAGCAGCCTTGACATGATTAGGCATGCCTTTACTTACTTTAAAATCATGACACATATTAGCATATTTTTCATAACCACGAATGCCGCTGGTTCTTGATACGTCTTCAATAGGTAATGCTTGGAATACATCATATGCTTCTTTTAAGACTTCATTTGTCTTGGCGCATGATTTTGTAGTTAACATTGTTTCGATGATCTTTTTTACATATGGTTTAACGTTCTTAGGCATTGTTGTTCTTACTACATCAACACCAGTGTATTTCCATTTATCACAAGGTATACCTTCATCATCTAGTACATGTAATACATAGCGCTTCTTTTCTAAAAAGAGCCCTACATCTGCCATTGCTTCTCTCTTAAATGCTAGTCGACAATCTTTTGAATTTAAAGCATTCTTAGCCCAGGTTTGAATTTCTTCATTTAATGAACTTTCTAAACCTTCCGCATGTTCAAATCCTTCTTTTGTTATTTTACCATTACTACTGAATTCAATAGGCAATAATTTCAATGATAAATAAACGCTGTCTGTATCCCCATATATTGCAACAGTTTCTAAGGTTTTTGCATCTACAATATTGCTATGTTTTGAAATATATTTCTTTGCAATCTCTCTTGCTTGCTTAATAACAGCTTGCCCCGTCAATGTAATTGATGAAGCAATATCATCATCACCAATAGGTGCATGTTTATTGCCGAAGTAACCGTAACAACTATTAATAAAGATTTTTATACTTTGTTGCTTTGCGTTAAGCTGTGTAATCTTTGTTTCAAGAAATACTTTTCTATCTTGTGCTAATTCTTTATTTGAATATTCTTTCTTATATTTCTTTAATTCAGTTTGAATGACTTTTCTTTTTTGATAATAAAAGTCTACCATCTCTGGTACAATCCCTTTATTCTTTTGTGTAAAAAGGACTTTTGCTTTACTAATAGCTACATCTTCTTTCTTAACAAATTGTGCAAATTTTGGTTTTGATAATTTAAAGACTTGCCCATTAACATGCTGTACCGTTACATCTTCATCTGTTGTTTCGATGATCTTACCTACCTTTGTTTCTGGTGACATGTTCAATGAAATCATTAGGTTGGGATATAGTGAATTAGCATCAAATGATACAATATCTTCTTGAAATCCATTTAATGGTTCAGCAACATATGCACCCGGATTTCTAGAACCATCATCTTCCTTTCTGATAAACGTGGAAATACGTTGTCCTTTCTTTCTAGCGCGAATAGCTGCCGCACCTGTGATAATTCCTAATGTACCCAATGCACCTTCAAATGTTGTGCACCCAATATATGAAATCATTCGAATCAATGAAAGGAATTGTAGCTTCTCTTCAAGCTTAACCAAAATGTTTACGTCCTGAATATTATAATCAATAAACGTATCCCAATCATCTACCATGACATCATACAGATCCTTTTCAATAGCTACTTTCTTCTCGCCTAATTCTAATTCACCAATGCTATCTAATTTATAGCTTTCTCTATTTGCAAAAGAGAATCGCTTGTATACATCTAAGTAATCTACGCACGAAATACCATCAATATGATAACTAGCTTGTGTCTTACCGAATGTACCAATAAATGTTCTTACATAGGTTCTCTTTACTGGTGAGATTTCATTCATACCTGCTTCCCCGAAGATATTCTTCAATCGATTAATAATGTATGGAATATCGAATCCTGCACTGTTCCAACCTGATAATACATCTGGTGGATCATTCTTAAAGAACTCAATAACACCCGCCAGAAGATCTTCTTCTGACTTACAATAATGATATACAACATCATTGCGCTTAGCTTTATATGGTTTTAACCCCCAAGCATAAAACTTCTTTGAGAAAGAATCATATATTGTTAATACGTTAATTGGTACATCGGCTAATGTAGGATCAGGAAATCTATCTTTACATACAGCCTCAATATCAATAAAGTATGTCTTTAAAGGAAATTTAGAAAAATCATCCCCTTCATTATGTTGCCAAAAGATATCTAATAAAGCCTGTTGTACTGCACCGAAATGTTCATACACTCTCTTTATTCCAGACTCTGTAATATATTTCTGGCGTTCATATGCATTATTAAAAGATCTCTTAGCTAATGGCGTATTATAAATTGATACTTCATTACCTCTCTTGTCTTCATAATAATAATAAGGATGGTATTTCGTTGTATATGAAATACGATCCCCATCGTCTGACCACGTATAAATTTCTACGGTTTGGTCTTTAGGATTATAACAAGCGTTGCGATACCCAATCATAGAAAAATGATAATAGGTATCGCAACTATAATCAAGGATTATATCGTCTCAAATTGACGCGGTTTTGATCGCGATAAGGATACTTATATAATTCCATATAACAATCCAAATTACGATCATGTTCTAAGAAACGATTCTCTGCTACTTTATATCTTTGAATGGCTTGATTCTTATAATGACCGGCCCTGCCTAATTCTTTTGCAATACAATCTAACATTTCGTCACCTGACTTAAATTTAACTTCGGCATCCTTATAGGTTTCCATATCTTGACATGCAACAGGAATTCCATAACAACATGCCTCGATATATTTCAAGTCTGACTTGGCTTTATTGAAGCTATTATTTTGTAATGGAGCAACAGACATTTGGATTTCTAAATCAGAAATCTTCTTAGGATAGTCATAAAGTTTTTGCCATGGATGGAATTCAATATCACCATTTTGGATATAAGGACGCAAGGCTAATGGGAATGCACCAATGAATACCCATTGATATTTCTTACGGGAATCAATCACTGCCTTTAATACATGCTCAAAGTCATCCTTTTGACCTACACGATTTTCTACATCAAAGTGTGCACCAGAACCTGCATACAATACACGAGGCTTCTTCTTATGTTTATCATAATTACGAGATACCTTTGCTTCGCTGAAATAATTGCCCATCCAGAATCTCGGTACGAAATTTGGAATTACTGTGATTTCATTCTTACCTGTACGTTCACGATACAGTTCTTTCATATAATCACATGTTACTGTCATTTCATCACAAAGATTAATAATCTCAATAGCACTTTGTCTAATCTCATCTGCTACGAAAGCTGTTTTGAACTTATTGTAATCGGGAATGTCTTCACGGAAGATAACATCATCTACTTCATAGATTAATTTAAATCCAATTTCATTTTGAATGCTCTTTAAGAATTTTACGAATTGTAATTGATGGGGTGTAGCTTGTCTTTGTACACGAATAGCTTTTACATTTTGATACCATCTTGGATCAGTAATCATCACTGTAGACTCAGTAATCATTGCCTTATTATGGAAGTTAATAAGGTGTGCTGGCCATGACATACGCCAGAGACCACAACCAGAATGGTCTGCATTATAATGAACAACCCTCATGAGATCTTCTGGGGCGTGTTCTGATTTTGGAGCTTGTGCCTGTGCTGGTTGGCCCGCTGCTTGCAGACCCATTGGCATTGTATTAATTTTCGGTGTGAACATCCTAAAGATTAATTATCCAAAAAAGGATTATAATCAATCTTTGATGTAACACCATTTTTCTTTTCTAAGAAGATTACGTCACCAGTAGCATGCTGAATACTTTCTTTACGATGTGAAATAACCATTACACATTCATTATGCGTATGAACACGATCTTTTAAAATGTTTGTAACTAATTCTACACCCTTTTCATCTAGAGAAGAATCAAACAATTCATCATAGATAGAAATATTATAAACAACGTCACCCTGAAGTCGGCGCATGTCCATGAAAGTAAAGAGACAAGCAAAATCCATATTCTTTCTTTCGGCGCCTGAGAAATTAAAGTAAGAACAAATTTTATTCTTTTCATTAATGATTTCTTCTTCAAAATATTCATTAAAGAAACATGAACAATTTGCATCCATCTTACGAAGGTAAGACATTAAAATAGAATTGAATAATGCTAAAATTTTATTAACGATATAAGACTTGACCCCTTCTTCTGAAACAATATACTTAATAGTTTCAAGCAAATTAAGATGTGTCTTGTGCTTGTTAACAATTTCTCTTGCAGCTTCTACTCGGTTAATCATATCAACAATAACATCGTCTACATCTGTGTTATTTGATTTCAATGATTCAATATCATCATCTAATTGAATTAACCATTCATCTAATTGTTTAATTCTATCATTGATATTAATTTTCTTTTGTTCTAATAACTTAATTTCATTAAGTTTTAAATTGAGTTTATCAATAGCAATACGAATGGTTGGTTTCTTCTTTTTAAGAGAAGCTAATCCATCAGTACATGTCAATAATTTTTCATCTAAATTATTGATTTCTACTTGAATGTTACTCTTTTCTTTTTCTAATTCTTCTTTATCGTGTTCAGTAACTGGCTTTAAGCAAACCGGGCATGTGTTTTTATTTGTACCGATATTACTTAATTTTTGTTGTAATTGAGCAACTGTTGTAGTGATCTTTGATTTAGCTTCTGTAAATTTTTCAATCTTTTGATCACACTGGATTAATCCTTCCTCTAATTTCTTTACTTGTTCATTAATTGAATTTTCATCAATATCAATATGCTCTTCTAATTGTTCAATTAATTTGATTTTTTCAGAAGAGTTATTTTCTTTACGAGCTAAGTAAGTTGAAATTTTTTGTTTTCTTGTATCAAGAATTGTTTGCTTTTGATTCTCTAAATTATCTTTTGTCTTTTGAGCTTCTTCAAATTTTGTCAATTCAATCTCATAGATTCTTTTATGATCACTGAATTCTTCTCGAAGAAGAGAAAGCATTTGAGAAAATACTTCTAGATTAAAAATGCCTTCAATAAATTTTCTTTTTTCTACTTTTGATTTTGCCATGAATGGCACAGTGTTATTCAATGTCATGATAACACAATTTTCAAAAATAGATGGTGATGCATTTAATGTATTAAAAATATCTTCTTCTGTGTTTTTAATCGAATCTCTAGTAACATCTTTACCGTCGCAGAATAAAGATAATTTTGATGGGTTTAATGTTCGAACAATCTTATACGTATGTGCATTATTATTTTGAATAACATCAAAGGTTAATTTGACTTCACAAGTTCCATTTGTATACGTATTTGGAATAAGATCTTTTTTAAGTTCTCTCATGGTACTTCCAAAAATAGCAAAGTAAATAGATTCAATAACAGAGGTCTTACCAATACCGTTACGGCGATCAATCTTATCACGATTGATTCCTGTTATAATATGGAGTCCTGGTTTGAATTCTAATTTAACAGGACTATTTCCAATGGAGAGAAAATTTTTAATTTCTACCTCTTTAAAATTTACTTTTTTCATTTTTGGATCTTTTTGTACAAATCTAACGTATAATTAATAATTTCACTTTTATTATTAATGTCCATCAATTCAATAAATTCTATGATTGCTTGTTGAACATCAATACCCGATAAATCTTTTTTATCTTCAGAAATATCATAAGGTGAATACGATGAATCATATTCTACAGTAAATTGTAGAGGATTCAATTGTTTTAGTTTTGTCAAAAGAACATCAGTATCATCTGCTGTGATACGTTTATCTATTTTTAATTTAATTAAATTATTTGCAAACTGTTCTTTAACTTCTTCTGTGATAGTTTGTTTTCTAACAAGATCAGATAGAAGAATGTTATGATGTAATGGTGATACTGTATTCTCAATGAATTTATAGGACTTATCACATACATCCAGAATATAGAATCCTTTAACAGTGGCTGCATCATTAAAATCCATCTGAAATGGATTACCTACATAAAGGATAGTACCTTTATTAAATTTCTTTTCATCTCTTAAATGAAAATGCCCCGTAATAATAAGATCACTTTTTTCTAGAACATCAGAAGCATTATCACCATGATCACAAATATAATAATTATTTGTTTTGAAGTTATTAATTTCAAAGTGCCCAAAAGTAATATGAGCATTTTGAAAATCTTTTAACTTAGTACCCCAAGGAATAAAATTATAATTATGACCGTGTGATTTTACTGTTCTGGGGGTGTCGATTAACGTGACATTTCTCCATCCTCTAAATGGAGACAGAGAATTAATCTCTGAAGAATCCTTTAAGTAACAATCATGATTACCAGTAATTAAGGTAACATTAAAATCTTTAAACTGTTCTAATACCCAAGAACCGAAGTGTAAAGAATCAACGGAGACTTCATCCCGTGTATGGAAAAAGTCTCCGCAAAAAACAACGTCTTCTATTTCTTCTTTCTTAAGATTGCTAATATACCATTCAACCCAATCTTTTGCTATGTTATGCCAAAATCGGGAGTTTTGGTGTACTCCGATATGAAGATCAGAGAAGATAGCAATCTTTTGTTTTTTAAAGAAGTTATTCACTATCGTCATTATACCCGCAATCCCCATCCCCGTCAATCACGGGTTTTACATAAACATTTATTTCACCACTAGTAAGAAGTTCTTCATATTTCTGATCACGATATGCAGTAATAGCATCATGATGTTTCTTTTCTTTCTTAATGCGATTAATAAATGCATGGAAAGCAATTGTAGTAAAATAAGAGAACGGTGATGTTTCTGAATTTACATCATACTTTTTTCTCTTGAGAGCAGAGAACATTTTAACAATTGCGTCGCCAATCATTTCTTCTTTATAAGAATAATTGATGAATGAAGGAGAGAATGAAAGTCCTTGTGCAATCTTATTAATTGCTTCGCACAAGAAAACAGAACAATCATCTGATTTATAATATTCAGCAATTGCTGTTTTTAATTCTTCACAATTTACATAGTGTTTATCTTTGCCAACTTTTGGCACGGCTTTTACTTTAGCCTTTGTTTCTTTTTTATTTTGGGAAGTTAACGTTGCCATAACCTATTTTGACAATAATAAGTTATTCCAATTAATTATCTACTATTTTTCAGTCAATTTGTGGATGGAATATGGAATATTTTCACCTTTATAGATTGTTTGGCGTTTTGAAGAATGTTGTTCACCATACTTTAATTGATCAGCTAAGTCTATGATAATCAATTTTTCCTTATTCTCATGCTTACGTAAACCGCGACCAATGCTTTGTACAATACGAATAAAACTTTTACCCCCTGCAGCAAAGATGATTAAGTGTATATTCTTGATATTGACCCCAGTAGAAAAGATAGAAGAGATGGCTACACAAACAACATTGTTTTCTGTTTCCATAATGTGTTTAATCTTATCGCGATCTTCTACTTCTACTTCACCTCTAATGAAGTATACTTTCTTATCAGTTAATTGAGATAAAGTAGCCTCTAAAATTTCACCATGATCAATATGATTAACCATAATCAAAACATTATTTTTAAAATTACCACATATGGTTTTAATAGTATTGTTTCGATAAAGATTTGATTTTATGAAATCATTTTCAGCTGCGTATTCTTCTGTTGCAAATTGTTTATCTTGAATCTTTTCTGGTTTTGTTTTGTAATTTAATTCAAAGACTTTTACTTCAACATTGGTTAGATAATTTTCTAATCTTAATTCATGAGAATTCTTTGTAATTAAAACCGGTCCTATTTTTCCTATGATATTCCAAGAATCAATTTTTGATTCAGGCAACGTTCCCGTGAATCCAAATTTGCAATTGGTTTGAATCTTTTGTAAGATTTTTGTTAACTTAGTGTCTTTACCCGCCTTATGAACTTCATCAATAATTACCATGTCAACATATTGTATCCAATCACTGTCCTCAAAACGGCTTTGAATAATACCAGTATTAGCAATTACAACATCTGCTGTTGAGTCTAATTCTATAGAACCGGTCCACTTAGACATAGAAAATGTGACACCATATTCTTTAAAATCTGAATAGGTTTGATTTACTAGACCAAGATCGGGTACAATGATTAAACATTTAAAAGAAGGATGCCAACAAGATTGTACTAAGGTTGCCATGGTCAATGTCTTACCAGCTCCGGTACCTAGTACAGCCACACCCCTACCTTTTTCTAAACACAACTTTACGGTATCTTCTTGATAGTCTCTTAATGGAAATTTTTCAAAATAATCATTTTTAAATTGATATACAATATTAGGAGATAAAGCATCTTTAGCTGCTTTTGTTAAATGAATCTCAGAAGAAAAATTACTCTTGAAAAGAAATTGTTTTATTTCATTGATTAAGCCAATATCAAATAATCCAGTAGGTGTTATTGAATAAAGTCTTTTTGGCATGAAGCGATTAAACCTCATGAATTTTGCCGCAGGATTTTCTACTGAGAAATGTTCTCTAATTAAATCAAAGTGATCTCCAGAGATAATACCTTTCTTCTTTTTGACATTATAATCAATTTCTATCATTGTTGTTCTAACTTAAGGATTTCAATGACATTCTTGATATCATAGGTCATGGAATTGAAATTCTTTTCGACCTTTTCTAAAAGTTCTACTACGTACTCTAGTTCTTTAATTTTCTTATTTAAAAGAGCTACTTCTTGAAAATCATCAATTCTTTTTTCAGCTGTGATTTTTGAGATAGCTACAGGAGCATCTGTTATAACTCTTTCCATTAATCCTTTCTTGAGTTCATCCTTTTGTCTTTGTAATGAATTGATTTCAATCTTATGTTTAATTAAACGACCTACCCAAAAATGTTTCTTAGAAGGTAGCCTTAATTGAACATCTCTAATATTCATTTCATCAAGTACTAGATCTGCTTCAATTTCTTTAATGTAACGATCTAACAACTCCATTGAATAATGATAAATAAAATTTAATAATGTCAAGGTCCTTTGAAGAACTATATCATCAATTAATAGAAATGATGTCAGCTGATGTCCTGGGACCCGGTTCTGAGACAAACATGGGTGGCGCTGTGGGTAATAAAGATTTTTATAATCCCGGCAGTACAGTAATAGCTAAGCCATTAGGCGCGCGTAAAAGGCGCAAAACGCGATTCCAGAGAAGAAACCTCAAAAGGACCTTATAATGGATATTGGACACTGGGAAAGTACTGTTCCGTTTGTTTCTGCCTATGGTTTTGTATATCTAATAACCAACACAGTCTCTAATAAGAAATATATTGGTAAAAAACAAATGCAGACTGTTAAAAAATTAAAACCATTGAAAGGTAAAAAGAATAAAAGACATTTTATTATCGAAACAGATTGGAAAGAATATATGTCTTCATCTAATGAACTTTTAAGTGATATAGAAAAATTTGGTAAAGATAAATTTAAATTTGAGATAATTCGGTTCTGTGATAGTAAAAGTGAATTAGCTTATTACGAAGCCAAAGAACAATTTGACAGAGAAGTCCTCATGAGTGATGAATATTATAATGGTATCATTAACCTGAGAATTGGTAAAATTAAAAGAAAAGTTTAAAATACCGGGTTGATAATTAGACTCATGATCTAACTATAATAGAGGTTCGATGATAGAGAGTGTAACATATAGTGAATATAATATTAAAATATATAACTTAATTAATATTATTAATATTGCTGAACTTGATATATTTAAATATTTCCATAATAACAATATTATTATTAATTTTAAATCTCGTGACTGTAAACGATTAATTACACATTTTATTATTAATAAAATTTTACAATATATTAAAAATCCACAGTCTGAGAAAATTGTATTAAATTATAATAATTTACAATTACAGATTTTAGATAGTTGCCATTTAAATGATATAGATATTATAATTAATAAGGTATTACGAAAATTCAAAATTTGTTATATTAACTATAATAATATTAATAATCTTGAGACTACTGATCTTTTAGATATTAAACGTAATTTGCAACGCTGTAATATTACTTCTAATAAAATTTATAACATTAAAAAATTTTTAAAAGAAGGTGGATTTTATCACTTATCAAAATCTCTAGATAATGATCAACAATTGAGAATGACATTATCATAAATAAACTTCATGAAATTTACACAGCTAGTAAATGAAAAATTAAAGCTTTATGGTGAGGCTGGATTGCCCATGCCACAACCTGGGTCACAACCCGGACCACAACCCATGCAACAACCAATTCCACAACCAGATGCAGCTTTACCTGCTCCGGCAGAACCAAAACCGGCTACAATCGATGAAATAGATGCTCTTAAGCAAGATACCGATTCTAAGGTTTCCGCTTTAATTAAAAAATCAATTGATACTATTGCAAACATTGTTACTGTTTTAAGACAGACTTTTGCTAGTGAATTGAATTCAACTAAAGGCGGTATACTAGGTGACAAATTACAAGAAATTATTGATATCGCTGGTACAGTTGATACTGAATCAGCTACATTAGAAAAATTAAATGAAATTCAAAGCAAAGTAAAAGATCTTTTACCCGGAGGTGAAGTTTAATATGCCTTATAAAATTAAAAAACAAGGATCAGGATATTTTGTTGTTAATACAAAAACAGGTAAAAAGAAAAACCTTAAGGCACATAAAACTAAAACAAAAGCTCAAAAACATTTAACAGCACTTAATATTAATGTCAGAGAATCATTTGATTCATTATGTAATGATTTATTAAAGGCTTATTTGTTCGAAACACCTACACCGGGGTTATCGGGCGGATCATTAGATTTAGATAACAATGATGAACACAAAGCAGCTGCAGCTGAAATGCTTAAACAAGATCCTGAGCTTCAGAATGAACTTGGTAAATTTAATCAAATGAAAAAAGTTGTTGATGTGAATACATGGAAAACACTAAAACCTGAAGATCAAGAAAAGATTATCAAAGTAGCAAAAGAAAGAATACAACAAGGGCAAAAAAATAATGCCGCAAGCAATATTGCCCCGGCATTACCTCCTACAAATATTACTAGTACAGGTGGTACCAGTAATGCTGCTTAACGGGTTTGAGAGAATTCAACAAACTTATAGAATTCAGCTCGGGCATTGTTTCCATTGTCCATATAAGCACCAGACATCTTTGCTGTTCTCATAGTAGAATCATGTTTAATGCCTCTATTTGAACAACAGGTATGTTTACATTCAATTAATACTGAAACACCTTTATTACCTTCACAGATTGAATTAACATAGTCATGAATTTGAGAAGTTAATCCTTCTTGAATCTGTGGTCGCCTAGAGAACCAATCAACAATACGATTTAATTTTGATAATCCAATAACTTTACCTTCTGGTGATGGAATATAAGCAACATGAGCTACACCAGTAAATGCTGCGTGATGGTGCGAACATAGAGAAGTTACTTTAATATTGTTTTGACAAACCATACCATCATATCCATCTTCATTATCAAATGCAGTGATATTTGGTGCTTCGTTATAACAGCCAGAAATAAGATCATTAACAAATGCTTTAGCTACACGTCTAGGTGTATCTGCACTATTAGTATCTGCTTTCCAATCAAATTGCAAAGCATCTAAGAATTGTGCATAGGCTGCAGCTGCTTTCTCAATAATATTTTTCTTATCCGATTCATCTAATGGAAGATTACCATTAGCTCTTGTCAATAATTTATTACCTAGTTTAGACATTAAACCATTATAAAATGGTTTCGTTTGATTTCAATATTTTATAAGATAATTCACTGTGACGTATGGTTGCATATTGTTGTGTGGCTCGTTGTTACCCGCAACGGAAGTAACACCTCCCGCTGGTTCAGTTTGTCCTACGTAAGCCGAGACATCTTGAGAAAAAGAAACATTATCATCTTTGGATTGTTCGATAGCTTTAGCAGCCTTATCACCGGGTGCGAAGGCTATTACGGAAGAACCCCTCGATGTCAAAAAATCAGTTTGTTTATACATGTCGATATATGCATAATTAAGATGTGCAATATTAAAATATTGATGGGTATGATTATTGTTGTGAGAATGTGCTGGTAATTCATTGGTATTTAATCTGTGATAAAAATCACCATTAGAATTAGCATTACTACCTAAAATGATAGTTTTATCCTCTTTCCAGTTACCAAAAAGAGGTTTCAATGGCGAAGTTCCATTGCAATACCCCACTATTACTCTACCCCTTAAGTCTGGTAATGTAAATGTGTCAGAACCGGTATTACCATATAAGCTTCCTATTACACCATATAATTTTTTATATTTAACTCTAGATACTTTACTACCATTACATAACAACCACCCAGGTATACTATCTAAATTTTTAACTTCTCCTGTATAAGATTTAATAGAACCAACAGGCATGATTTCATCAAGTGATTCTTTAATTTCATTTTTTATATACTTCATTAAATCATCTAACGGAGAGTATCTTGTCTCAATTTTTTTATCTATTGGATTATTTTGATTTACAACGAAACGTTCGTCCCCGTTTAAAGCAAAAGCTCTCTTTAACCCAGATATTGGTAATTGATTTTCCATATCAATATTTAATTAAAAAATTTGTTGATATGAAAGGTTGAATATTATCATGAAATGCATCCCCACCCGTTTTATCTTTAGAGAATGAGGTTTTCATGTTATTGTTAAATGCTTGGTTTATTATCGGAGGCTTCTTTTTTCTATTTTTTATTTCTTCGATAAATTCCTTTTTGTATGTTAAAATTGTTCGAACAGGATTTTTTGATATATAATTATTCACAGCCTTGACCCAATCACTATTATATGACTTATAATTTAATCTATTGTATACTATAGTATCGTATGAATTACTAATGATAACTGCTTGATAATCAAAATAAAATAACGCACGGTCTATGTTATAATTTAATGGACCTATGGCATATATATTTATCCAATTCTCAGAAGGTGTATTAACCCACCTACCTTTTACGTTAATAATATATTCCCCACCACCGCGAAACGCACCAAAACCGCCACCCGAACGTCGCGTAAAATCAGCCATATTAGCGTAATTAAAAATTTTGTGTGTATGTGGTGACACATAGTGTATATGATTTTGAATATGTTCATTTTTTAATTGATATGAATATACCCCCCTATCAGGATAATTTGCGTTGTTACCTTCCCCAAGATAAATTTTATTACCGCTTATCCAATTTCCGAAATCTGGTTCGTACGATTCTTCAGTATGTGAATATCCCATTTCAATTCGTCCTTTTAGATCAGGCAATGAAAATAAATCTTTGGTTGAAGGACCGTAGGTATCACCTAATAAATTCCATAAAGATTCATAATCTGCTTTTCTAACTTGCTGCCCATTACACAAAAGCCAACCCTTAATTGATTCTTGACCTAAAACTTCACCCGCATACGGAATGATAGTACCTACTTCTATAAAGCCAATTAATTCTTTTTTAGCTTCTTCTTTAGCAAATTCTACTAATACAGACAATGGTAAAGATTTGGTTTCAAAAACACCATTATCATTTCGCTGATTTATTAAAAATGATACAGGACTAGCTGAAAGACTATATGACTTGTCAAGTTCAGAAATTTTAACAGGAATATCAGCCATCACACATATTTAATAAAAATCATAAATATAAACATGAAGCGTTTTAATAAGGTTATTGAGAATAGTCTTAAAGATAGTCAATTAGTTAGAGTAAAGCTAAAAGTAGATCCCGCCAATTGTTCCTCTGGTGAAATATTAAAATATAATGGATATGAAGGTTATATTTTAGCTGAAAAAGAATCATCTTATTCGGTTTATGTAGAAGACTTGGGTTTAGTAGCAGAATTGCCCAAAACTATTGTAGCAATTCAAGACACATTAAATCCTATAGAAAAATTAAAAATTAATGCATTACAATTTTTAATTAATAAAGGATTAGCAGATGAAATTTTATTAAAATCCATTTATATGGCATCTGCGCCAGAATGTATTGATGCGTTTTTAAGAGAAAAAGGAATGTCCGATTTTGATATTCTATCTGTATACAGAAACGCTTTATTTTGTTAATATTTTATAATATAATTAACAGCTAAGTAAGGTTGTATATTATTATGTGGCATATTGCCGCCGGTATTTTGAATATCGGCTTTACTAGAAGTAGTATCCAAATCATAAGCGGGATTGCGGGTACCATCTTGAATTTTTTTAATTTCTTTCATGATATCCCATGGACTTGCAGAAGGGAAATCTTCATCCCAGTCAAAACGCCTTTGATAAGGCATTAAATAGGATTCAAAGCTTTTGTGTTTATGTCCCGCATCAGCGTGTTTGTGCGCAGCTAATTCATCGACTGTTAATTGATGTTTATATTCACCACCGGTATCAGCTAGGTTAACCTCAGCCGTTGGTTCACCTAATGTAATTGGTTCATTATTAATACCGCAATATCCTAAAGGTATTTTTCCAACAAAATTGGGCAAAGGGAATGTTTCTGCATTAACAGGACCATATAATCCCCTTATTACTTCATATAATTTTTTATATTTTACTCTGGAAACATACTGACCATTACATAATAACCATCCATTTAATTTATCATATTGTGTTATATCACCTGCATACATCTTAATTGATCCTACTGGCACAAACTTATTCATTAATGCCTCTAGAGCATCAGCTAAATATTTTGTAATATCTTCTGCAGTTGTATATCTTGTTTCTAATACCTTAGTTTTTCTATGTTTTTGATTAACAACAAAGACATCATCATTTGCAATAGAAAAAGCTTTTTGCAATTCCGATATTTTTATCATATTATCCATAGATTATCTTTATTTAAGGATTATGATATTTTTAATGAGTACATATGTTTCTACTAAAATTATTGAACTCGGATCCTGTGCATTTAGACAATGGCGAGCAACACACTCTAGATGTAGCTACATCCATGGATATCAATTAAAGGCTAAATTTTGGTTTGGTTGCTCGGAATTAGATGAACGTAATTGGGCTGTTGATTTCGGGGGGTTAAAAGAGTTAAAAGCTAAGTTACAACAGCAATTTGATCATACTTTATGTATTGCGGCAGATGATCCCCAATTACCGTTATTTCAACAATTACATGATGCAAAAGCATGTGATTTGAGAGTTATGGAAAAAGGTGTAGGAATTGAGAGAACGGCGGAGTTTTGTTTTAATCTTGCCTCAGAGCATATTAAAGAATTAACTAAAGGTAGATGCTGGGTAGAAAAGGTAGAGGTATGGGAACATGATCTTAATTCAGCTACTTATGAAGGTAAAAGCTTAACCGAAGCTGTTGTGCAAGCAGCACCTGCTCCGGGTCGTGGTGCAGCAGTTGGTAATCAGGTAACGACTGGATTGGGTGGATTATTTAAAGGAACCAGCTGGGGATGATAAAAAGAGAAAGAGATCCTAATCTAGTAGGACTTGAAAGTAATATCTTTTCAAAGATGAATGAAATTTTAGGTCCCGATATTAAACAATCGGGGCCTAAAACAGATGTAAAATTTGTTTCTTTTGAAGATGCTTTAAAAGAATTATTAGAATTTGAAAAGTCTAATGTTGTACAGACTCTAACTTCTTCACAATAAATTTAAGAATCTGAGATCTTACTACTTCGTTTTCAGTGAAAAGAAAGGCATGAATTCCTTGATTTTCACTTTCTTCGTTATTAAAGGCATGTCTGATTTTAGAAAATCCAGATTTATTTCCAATATCCGCTTGGAAAGAATCTCCAATAATAATATATTTAGAATTTTCACCGAAACGGGTTAAAATGGTAGTCAATTCAGCAGCGTTCATGTTCTGTGCTTCATCTACAATTACCACAGAATCTCTAAATGTTAATCCTCTGACGAAGTTAACAGGCATACATTTTACGAAATTATCTCTCATAAGGTCGCCGCCTATTTTAGGACCAACTAATTCGTCTAGTTTTTCCATTAGAGGTAATGACCATGGTTGAAACTTTTCTTGTAATTCACCCGGTAATGAACCCATGCTCTTGGATGCACTCTCTACAATACTTCTAATATAGATTATATTATTAATAGATTTTGTTTTGAGCATTTGCAATCCCGCTAATACAGCTAAGTAGGTTTTAGCAGTTCCTGCTGGACCATCGACAAACACCATTTTTGTTTGATCATACATTAGCATTTCAATGAATGAATTATGTACATCATTCAATTTAAACTTGTTTTGTATTTTAAAATTACAAAACCAATCTTTTCGTTTGCTAATTTCAAGGTTATGAAGAAGTACATCTGCATCTAATCGAAGATCCTCTTCTTCTTGCATCCGTTTTCTGGTTTTCTTGGCCATTAAACTTATTTATGGGTGATTTGCATACATGCCCACGTTATTATAAAACATGGAAAATTTAGATAATGAAACAATGTTTATCTCTGATGATAAACTCTTTTATACTCTTTAGTAACACATAAATAAGATCATGAATAATAATGATCTTATTGCATATATCGAAAGTAAAATTGAAGAGGGATTCACATTGCGCAATATTTCATTATTGCATAATATGAATCCTTCTTACTTTTCAAATATGCTAAAAAAGCGAGGATTGTTACTCAAGAATATAAAAAAATTAAAAGAAAATGGTTTAAACAATGTAAAAGGGGCTCTTACAAAAAACATTAATAAACAACAATTAAAAGAATTAATTTTAAGTGGCCTAACTTCAGTAGAAATTGCAAAACAAATGAATTTATCATGGCCCACTATTTTAAAACAAACAAAAGAAATGTGTCCTTATTTATTAGAAAAATTACACGAAAATGGAAAACATAAAAAGTATAATAGTGCAAAGGGCAGACCAAATTTTAATTGGAGATCTCAAAAAGGAAAAACATACGAAGAAATTTTCGGTGTCGAAAAGGCAGCAGAACTTAGAAAAAAGCGTAGTGATTGGCTTAAAAATAATAATATAAGAAAATTTGCAAAACGCATAAGCAAACCCCAATTAATGCTATCTAATATAGTAAAGGAATATTTTAGTAATGTGCATATTGAATATAGCATTAAATTGCCTAATAATAGAATTATATGGTTAGACATCGCGTTGCCGGATAAAAAAATTTGCATTGAATACGATGGTGTATATTGGCACAATTTCAATAAAATAAAAAAGAATATTATTAATGATAATGATCGCGACATGTTATTAAAATCAATGAATTGGCAAGTTTATAGAATACGTTGTGAAAAAAATCCCAATGAATCAATGTTGAGAAAAATGTTTTTGGATTTAAGATTTATGAATGAATGATCTAGAAAATGAAAGTCTTTTTTTGAGCGAAGACAAAATCTTTTATACAATTGAAGGGGAGGGTGTATATGTTGGAATGCCTTCTGTCTTCATGAGACTATCAATGTGTAATCTTACCTGTAAAGGATTTGCCTCGCCAGATTCACCACATGGTTGTGATTCATTTATTTCTTGGTCGATTAAAAATAAAATGACATTTAAAGAAATTGATCAGCTTATGGTAGATAATGGGTTTATTGATAGATTAAAAGCAGGATCTATTTTTAAAATCACAGGAGGCGAACCACTTCTTCAAGGTAAGAAATTATTAAAATTTATCAATTATTTTGAATATAAAACAGGGTTTATTCCTCGTATTGATTTTGAGACTAATGGAACATTAGTACCTTCTGATGAATGGTTGGACTTAGGAGCTACATTTACTGTATCACCCAAATTAGCTTCTAATGGTGATCCTGAAGAAGCTCGTTATAATTTAGATGCTTTAAAATGGCATGCTAATAATAATAGATCATCATTTAAATTCGTAGTACAATCAGAAGATGATATTGATGAAATTGTTGAAAAATATATCAATAAATTATTTTTAGATAATAAGAACATTTGGTTTATGCCTTGTTGTGGTTCTAGAGAAGAACACACTGAAAAAGCGACACAAGTTGCTGAATGGGCTAAGCAATGGAATGTTAATTTCTCACCGAGATTACATTTAGTATTATGGAATAAAGCTCTTAAAGTCTAATATGGATACACAAAAAGTTTCCAAGATCTTTATCATGAATGGTGATAAAGTATTACTTCTTTTATCTAAACATTTAAACAAATATCATTTACCTGGTGGGCACGTAGATCAAAATGAAACATTCGAACAAGCTCTTCAAAGAGAAGTCTATGAAGAGACTGGTCAACATTTGAGATACTATCATCGTATAGGATTTACCAGTTATAATATTTGTTTATATATTGGTAAATTAAAATCCAATTTTATTAAATTGTCTGATGAACATTTGAAATATATTTGGGCTCCTATTAAAGATGCTTTAAAATTAAATGTTTGTAAATTTACATTTAGAGACATTCGTTATTTACAAACTATTTTAAATGTAACAAAAAACACCGTTATTGACTCTACTGAAGAAGAAGATAATTAATATTATGAGAATTGCAATTAGTGGTACAGCTAATATTGGTAAAACCACATTAATCGAAGACTTTATTAAAGAGTGGCCTAATTATACAAAGAACAATTATACCTATCGTTCTCTGTTAAAGAATCACAGTAAGAGTACAGATCAAGAAACACAATGGATGATCTTGAATAATATGATTGATGAACTTCAAAAATATAGTAAAGATGATCACGTAATTTTTGATCGTTGTCCATTAGATAATTTAATCTATTCACTTTGGGCTAACGGCTATAAGAAAGTAGACGATGCTTTTATTCAAAAGTGCATTCCTTTGGTAAAGGAAAGTATGCGATTTTTAGATATTATTTTCTTTTTACCTGTATCAAAGATGTCTCCTATTCCTATTGTAGATGATGGCAAAAGAGAAACTGATCCAGAATATATCCAAGAAATTGATAATATTTTTAAAGCTATTGTACAACAATATCAATGCAATTTGGGATCAACACCATTTTTTCCTGCTGATGATTCTCCCGGAATTATTGAAATCTTCGGCAATAGAGAACAACGAATTCAATTAATTAAACAATACTTAAATACAAATGGTGATGTTTTTGGATCAGAACATGATACATTATTCTCTGAAGACAATTTAAAAGAATTGAAAGCTCTTCTAGAAGAACAGAAAGATACACACTATTCTGAGCAATTTAAGAAAGAACAAATTGCTATGCTTAATGAATTAAAGAAAGAAATTAGTAAGTCTTAACAACTTTTATTATATAGGAAGGTTTTGATGTTAATTCATCGGCAGTAAAATCAGAGTCATCTTGACTAATAGATAATGGATTGTCTTGTTGTACGCCTTGACTAAAAGCAGTAAAATTATTGACTATAAATTGATTCAATGCTTCTTCAAAACCTTCCCAGCTGAAGGCACATACTAAACCATTTGTTGTTTGCAATCCAATACCAGCTGTATTAATAGTTAATCCCTTTGAAATTAATTTTGAATTGACATCGCCCTGAATAACTGAACTAGAACGTTTAAAGGGTGCATATACCGAAAAAGTACCCCATCCAGCATCTGTATTTACAATGTCATTAATATAACAAGGATATAAACAGGCTGATTCATTAGCTGGTATGATGATAAAATCTTTATCTTCTAAAAATTCTAATTCTTTTGGAGGTATAGGATCTAGATAAGAAGTAGCAGTACGTCCTGAATCAATAGTAATATAAGATGTGCCAATATATACTTGTTTGAAATTATCATAAATTTCAGTTGATAGAGTATCAATAGTACTCAATAAATTCTCATTAATAACTGCAACATCATTAGATATAGCTGAGACAGTGACTGACAATGTAGTATTCTCAGGACCAATGATAAAATTTTCATAATCGATAATAGAAGTACCGTCTGGTGTTTCTAATACCAAATAATCACCAGCAGCTACATTCTCTACTACGGGCAAATCAAGAATATTAATATCATCTTTTTTAATAGCCATTGATTTTATTTACGTAAAAATTAAAATAAACTATGAACATTTTAGTCACTGGTGGCTATGGATTTATCGGCAGCAATTTTATTAATTTTATTGCTAAAAAGGATGAAGTAAAACAGATTTTGAATATTGATTCAATGACATATGCTTCAAATAAAAATAATATCGCTGATAATTCAAAAATTGTTCCAACATCACCGTTAGATATTCGTGAAACATTATTTATTTCTAAATTACTAGACGCACAGCAAATCACACATATTGTTCACTTTGCAGCTGAAAGTCATGTGGACAATAGCATTAATGGTCCTGAAACATTTATTAACACCAATATTAACGGCACGTTTTCTCTACTAGAAGCCGCGAAACAATATGGCAAATTAGAAAGATTTCATCATGTATCAACAGATGAAGTATATGGATCGTTAGGACCTATAGGTTTTTTTAAAGAATCTACACCTTACAATCCACGGTCACCTTATTCTGCATCAAAAGCTGCTTCAGATCATTTAGTAAACGCCTATCATTACACGTACGGATTGAATACTACAATTAGCAATTGTTCCAATAATTATGGACCCAATCAACACACAGAAAAATTAATTCCCAAAATTATTACTAATTTGAAACAAAATAAAAAAATTCCAATTTACGGTACTGGTCAAAATGTTCGAGATTGGTTGTATGTGGAAGATCATTGTGAGGCTATTTGGAAGATACTTTTAAAAGGAAAATCTGGCGATACCTATAATGTAGGTGGTGATTGTGAAATGAATAATTTACAAATTGCAAAAGTTATTTGTAAATTATTAGGTAAAGATCATGAAGAATATATTGAATTTGTAGAAGACCGAAAAGGGCATGACTTCAGATATGCTATTGACTTTTCTAAAATTAATAATGAATTGGGTTGGCTTCCCAAAACATCTTTTGAATCTGGTCTCAAGAAGACTATTGATTTTTATTCAACACAATAGAAAATTATTTATTATGAAAATAAAAAAACAATTAATACCACAATTTCAATACCCTTATGATGTTATGGTACATGTACCATATGTATTTGGTGGATTGGGTGACATTATTGAATGGCCAAATGAGATTATGGAGATATTCGGAAATGCACCTAGTGGTGGTCGTAACATATTTTATTACCAATTCTTTAAACATTTAAAAAAGAATAATATCAAAAAAATTAATTATTTGGAAGTTGGTGTATTTTTAGGAGGGAATGTTATTGAAGTTTATAAAACTGCTTCTTATTTTGGTATAGATATTGAAATTACTGTCGTTGATACTTTTGAAGGTACAAAAAATGAATGTATGGATAATTTTTTAAAGTATTATGATGATACTAATTCTTTTAAAAATAAATTTTTAGAAAATTTAGAAATTAATGGTATAAAAAATGTTACTATATTTGAAGGATATAGTGATGATTTTTATATGACGAATTCTAAAAAATTTGATTTAATATATTTGGATGCCGACCACTCATTTGAAGCTGTGAAAAGAGACATAAATAATTCATTACAAATTATCAATCCCAATGGGATCATATCTGGTGATGATTATCATCCATGTTGGGGGGTTTTCGATGCAGTCAATTCTTATTCTAATGAACAAAAAATAAAAATTGTCGGCGAGATGTGGTATTTTGATAGATAATAAACATTTAATTTCATAATAAAATTTTCATTTAATTGAAAATCTTTTTAAATCGATCCTAAGAAGATCATTGATTTTTATACAAAATAAAGTTAATAAATATATGTCAAAAATAGGAGTAGGTATTATTACCTGCAATAGAAAATCATTTTTTGAAAAATGTTATAATTCATTACCCGAATATATTGATGAGTTGATCATAGTAAATGATGGTGATCATTTAGATATAAAACCACAAAAAGGTGTTTTGCACGAATCAACAAAATTTAAACAAGTAGGGCATTGTAAAAATATCGCAATGAAACATTTGTTAGATGCTAAATGTGATTATATTTTTACACTAGAAGATGATATTTTCATAAAAGATAGAGATGTATTTAAAAAATATATTAATGCCCATAATAAAACAGGCATTCACCACTTTAATTTTGGATTTTCGCAAAAAGAAAATTTGGATAAAAATTTAAATCCTGTATATAAAAAAATTATTGATTACGGTAAAGATTTAAAATTGGTTTTGACTCCAAATGTATTGGGTGCATTTACTTTTTATACTAGGACTTGTTTACAAGAAATAGGATTGCATCATAAAGATTTTAATAAGGGGCATGGTGATCACCCCGAATTGACATATAGAGCATATAAGCATGGATATACCACCCCATTTTGGTGGTTTGTAGATATATACGAAAGCTGGAATATGATTGGAAATCAATCAAATATGGCAGATGATTCTTTAGTAAGGAATCAACAAAAATTTTGGGATAACTTTAAAGAAGCATGTAATTTGTTTAAAAAATTACATGGTGTTGATATGTTACAAGTACCGATGTCTTCTGAAAAGGACGTGATTGACTGTTTAAAACAATTAAAAACATTGAAATGATTAAAAATAAAATAGGTATAGGTATTACTACATATAATTCAGAAGAATATTTTACTGCATTATATAATAGTATAGATAAATCAAAAATTGATGATATAGTTGTGGTAAATGGTGGTAACTCATATAATCAAAAATATGACTGCAAATGGATACAACATACTAAAAATAAATATCCCGCCGCCTGCAGAAATGAATGCATTGATTATTTGCTAAATGAATCAAAATGCGAACATATCTTTTTAATAGAAGATGATATGATAATTAAAGATTCATCTATTTTTGCGAAATATATCGAAGCATATAATGCTAGTAAATTAAAATATTTTTGTTTTGTATCAACTTCACCTGGATCTGGTACACCTGAAAAGCGAATTCCTAGATTAACCGTCGAATACAATAAGGATGTTGCTGTATCTTTTTATCGAAATATGTGTAACGAATTTACATATCATCATGCTTCTGTATTTTCTGAATTGGGATATTATGATAATTCTGATTATATGAGAAATGGATTTGATGTTGATATGGCCTTTAGAGAATCAAAAATAGGTAAATGGGCCGCGCCATTCTGGTGGTTTGCAGATATAAAAAATTCTGATTCATATATTCAGAACAATCCCAATGCAATTAGCAGACTGCAGTCAAAACGATCAGATGGTTCTCGCGAAGAATTGATAATAAAAACATGGCAGTATTTTAAAGAAAAACACGGGTTATATGTACAACAAATACCCGATACTACCTTAAATGAAGTAACACACTTCATAAAACAATGTAAACAAAATACATTATGAAAAACAATTTGATTATGCGTATGTTAATTCATCATATGATAAAAAAATAAAAGAAAACAATTTTTTTCAACCATTTAACATAAATTACATTTAAAAATTTTAGAAGAAAACATGTATAAAAATTTAAACATACCATTAGCAAGAGATACCATAAGTAAATCAAATTTAAATAATCTTATTGATTGGTTACAGACCAATCCAATTTTAACTAAAAATAAATTAACAATTGAATTTGAAAATAAATGGTCCCAGTATTTGGGATGCAAATATTCAGTATATGTAAATTCGGGTTCTAGCGCAAACCTTGCTATGATATATGCGCTCATACAATCACAGAAATTAAAAAATAACAAAATTATTTTACCAGCTGTCTCATGGACTACAACAGTAACACCTGCTATACAATTTGGCATGAAACCAATTCTTTGTGAGTGTGATAAAGAAACATTGGGTATAGATATAGAACATTTGGAGCAATTGTTCAAAGAACATACACCAGCTGTTTTAATGTTGGTTCATGTTTTAGCATTTCCTTGCAAGATGGATGAAATTTTGCTTTTATGCAAAAAATATGATGTTATTCTTTTAGAAGATTCATGCGAATCAATAGATTCTACTTATAAAGGTGTAAAAACCGGTAATTTTGGATTAATGAGTACCTTTTCATTTTACTACGGACACCACATGTCAACCATAGAAGGGGGTATGATTTGTACTAATGATGAAGATATGTATCGTTTATTAATTTCTTTGCGTTCACATGGATGGGATAGAGATCTTGATAGAGAATATCAAAAAAAATTAAGACAAGAAAATAATGTAACAGATTTTAGGGCATTATATACATTTTATTACCCCGGGTTCAATCTTAGATCTACTGATTTGCAAGCATTTCTAGGAATAGAACAATTAAAAACAATGCATGAATTTTCTTTAATAAGAAATAGAAATTTCAAAATTTATCAAACAAAAATTAAAAATAATTTTTGGAAAATAACTGATTTTGATTTTTGTTTTTATTCTAACTTTTCTTATCCTATTATAACACCCAAAATAAAAGAATTGGTAGAAGAGCTAAAAAAACACAATGTAGAATCTAGACCATTGATTTGCGGATCTATAGGAAAACAACCATATTGGGTTAATCTTTATGGAGAACTTAATTTGAATTTTGCAAATATAGTTCATGATCACGGATTGTACTTACCTAATAATCACCTAATGTCAGAAGAAGAAATATCACAACTTTGTGATATTGTAAACAAAACAATTAATGAATAATAAAGCAACTATTCGTATTAGGAGAAATTTAGGATTTTTCTCTGACTTCATCACTTGTTTAACTGCAATAAAATATTGTTATGATAACAATATTGATTTTCATGTTGATTGGAAAAACGATTTGTATCCTACATTAAATGAAAAAAATTTATATGATGAATTTTTTTATCAAAAAAATAATAGTGACGCGTCAAATTTATTTTTTGATAACTTAACACCATATGGATATTTATTTAATTCAGTTATGAACATACATTCTGAAAAGATGTTGTATGATTTTTATAAGCCATTTTCTGATTTAATTGTGGAATTAAATATGTTAAATACTGAATTTTTTAAAAAAATACCAAATTATTTTGAAAATAAAAAAATTTTAGGTGTTCATAAAAGAGGAACAGATCATGGAATACATGGCCACATACTATCTGATATAGAATTTTCAATGAAAATAGAAAATGAATTATCTCAGAATCATTATGATAATATATTTTTTATAACTGATGATAACGATTCATTATTATTTTTCAAAAAAAGATATGGCAAATTTTTAATACATACTGATGCAATTAAATCTGCTGGGCATATTGGTGTGCACGTGATAAGAAATGAGGAAAATATGCATAAATTAGCAAGGCAGGCAGTTATGGATGCATATATACTGTCAATGACTGACAAAAAAATAGTAACAAAAAGTAATGTATCTACTTTTAGTATTTTATGCAATTTGAAAAAAGATAATTTTATTTACATTGATAAAAATATTAATTATGAATAGTTTAAAAAAAACTGAAACTCTATTATTATATAATCATTATCATAACGGGGATTTATTCTATTCTAGAATCCTTTTAAAAATTTTAGGAGAAAAATTTAATATTAAATATTTTCATAATTGCAAAAAAGGATTATTTTGTGATTTGCACTGCGTGGAAGAATATGATTTAAAAAATTTATCATCATATAGACAAATCTATAATTATCCTGTTATAAATACGTGGATAGGTCAAGATGATTTTAAATATTTAAAATCAGTAAATTATGGATGTAGTTTCGAAAACCATTTATTTTTAGCTAAACATTTGGCTAGCCAAATGGGTGTATCTACTCACAACAATTATGACGAATATATCCCGACTATAAATTATAGACTCATACCGCAATATGAGGAAATAAGCAATATTATGGAATCACTTAAAAAAAGTTTCTCGCATATTGTTTTATTATCAAATGGAGATGTGCAATCAGGGCAATCACAAAATTTTGATTTTTCAAAAATTATTGAAAAATTGTCTATACAGCATCCAGAAATATTATTTCTAATAACAAAAAATATAGTCAACAAAAATAAAAATATAATATATACTTCTGACATAACAAATATAATTCCTGATCTATTGCAAATAAGTTATATATCTAGTTATTGTAATATCATAATAGGTCGTGCGTCAGGTCCTTTTTGTTTTGCACACACAAAAGAAAATTTATTAAATCCTGAAAAAATTTTTATTTCATTTTGCAACAATAAACACGAGGGCATTTTTTATGAAAAACAAAAATCAAAATTTGCCTGGCATAATAACTATAGCAGTGAAAATATTATAGAAATAATAAACAAATGTATTATATATGAAAATCGGTGAAACAATAGAACAAATAATCTTGAACAAGACCAAAGAAATTTTAATTAAAAATAAAAATGTTGATTTGCCCCAAGATTTAATTGAAACAGATAATTTAGGCGAAGTAATTGAAAAGCTTTCAATTCTGCATTGCAGAATGTGGTATTTAGAGGATGCCATTAGTGATGCAAAAAATGATTCTGAAATTGCAGATTTAAAACGAAAAATTGATATTTGCTTTAAATTAAAACGGCCACGACTAGTTGAAGCAATTAATAGAATGGTTGATAACTGCATCTTAAGTAGTAAATCTCTCGTAGAAGATTCTGTTAAACATTACAAAGGGTTTGAATAATGCAAAATCTTATTATAGGAAAAACCGCACAATTAAATTTTTATTTCCCTGATAATTATCTTAGAATTTCGTCTCGCAATATAAATTTTAATGAATTTGCTGATAGAAAATTTGATTGTGTATATATTTTATTTGCTGAACAAAGAACCTTTTTGAACGAAAAAGAATGTTTCTTTACTGATATTAATGTCGATTATACATTAAAAGTTGTAAACTTTTTTAAGGAAATTTCAAATAAAGTAGTAATATATTCTACATCTGAATTATGGAATGATTATGAAGGCGAAATTGAAATAAATATGCCTTTCAAATATAATTATTCACCCTATATAAAATCAAAAGAAATTTTATCGACTATAATAAATGAAAATAAAAATTTATATAAAAATGTTTATATAATATATCCTTTTAATTTCAATTCACCGTGGCGCAAAGAAGGGTTTTTATTTTTTAAAATATTCAATTGCATTTTGAATAAAGAAAAAATATCTATAGGTGATATAAACATGCAGAGAGATATCATTCACCCCCAAATCATAGTAAATGAATCTATAAATACCGATAACGATAAACTCATTGGCACAGGTTTTTTAATAAACATTAAAAAATATATCGAAGATATTTTTATATCTAAAAATATGATTTTCGATGATTATGTAATTTGTAATATATCTAATAATTTATTAAACACTCGAAAGGAATATTATTCAAAAATAAAATATTCTAGTTATAGTGAATTACTAAATTTAACTTTAAATGATATAGAAATATCAACAAATAGATTGAAAAATCTTTAAATTAATTTAAAATAAAATTTTCATGAAAAAGGCATTAATTACTGGCATTACCGGGCAAGATGGTTCTTATCTTGCTGAACAACTCCTGGACAAAGGATATCAAGTACACGGAATCATAAGGAGAAGTTCATCATTTAACACATCAAGAATTGAACATATATACAAACAACTGCATTTGCATTATGGAGACGTCACAGATACATCTAATATCAATCGTTTATTAGAAAAAATAGAACCGGATGAAATTTATAATTTAGCTGCTCAAAGTCATGTCAAAGTTTCATTTGATATTCCTGAATATACAGCTCAAGTAGATGCTGTTGGGACTCTCCGCTTTCTTGATGCAATTAAAGAAACGGGATTAAAAGATAAAACCAGATTCTACCAAGCTTCTACTTCTGAGCTATTTGGAAAAGTTCAAGAGACGCCACAATCAGAGAGAACTCCTTTTTACCCCCGTTCTCCATATGGAGTAGCTAAAATTTATGGTTATTGGATAGTAATAAACTATAGAGAATCTTATGGCATTCATTGTTCTAATGGTATTCTCTTTAATCATGAATCTCCTAGGAGAGGAGAAACCTTCGTATCGAGAAAGATTACAAGAGCAGTTGGAAGAATCAAAGAAGGTTTGCAAGATTGTTTGTATCTTGGAAATTTAGATGCTAAACGAGATTGGGGATATGCTCCAGAATATACAGACATGATGTGGAGAATGTTGCAACAAGATACACCAGATGATTATGTTTGTGCCACCGGAGAAACTAATACTATTAGGAGATTTTGTGTAGAATCATTTAAAGAAGTTGGGATTGACATTGAGTTTCGAGGTGAAGATGTAGAGGAGGAAGGTATTGATACAAAGACAGGAAAAGCTATAGTAAAAATCGATCCCCGATATTTTAGACCAGCAGAAGTAGATTTATTATTGGGGGATGCAACAAAAGCTAAAGAAAAACTTGGTTGGGAACCTAAGGTTAAATTTGATGATTTAGTAAAGATCATGACCAAAACAGACTGGGAACTTGCAAGAAAAGAAAAAAATATATGAAACTACATTTGGGTTGTGGGAAAAAAATTATAAAAGGGTACGTACACATAGATGTAGTACCTCATGAACACGTAGACCATGTCGCAAGTATAGACAATTTGCCATTTATAGAAAACAACGCTGCTGATGTTATATATAACTGTCATGTCCTCGAGCATTTTAAACGATCGCAAGTTAAGTCGGTTTTACAGGAGTGGTATAGAGTGTTGAAGCCTGGAGGTATACTTAGAATATCCGTTCCTAATTTTGAAGCAATTTGTGAAGTATATCAAACAACAAAAAACTTAAATTTAGTAATTGGTCCAATTTTTGGAGGTCAAAGTTATTTGTATAACATACATTATAATATTTTTGATTTTACTTCCCTAACCAAAAGTTTAACAGAAGTTGGCTTTAAAAATGTTGTAAAATACAACCCATTTAATACTGAACATTCTCATGTAGATGATTACAGTATGGCTTATATACCGCATATGGATTTTAAAAACGGCACGTGCATAAGTTTGAATGTAGAAGCAACAAAATAATTATGGATAAACTTTTTATAGCTGGTCACAAAGGAATGGTTGGTTCAGCAATGTTGAGACATTGTAAAGATTATGAACCAATTGTCATAGATAAAAAAAGCTTAGATTTGCGTAATCAGCAAAAAGTAGATGAGTTTATTGCTACTTCTAGGCCAGACAAAGTAGTTATTTGCTCTGCAAAAGTAGGAGGAATTAAAGCTAATAGTACGTATCCAGCTGAGTTTGCTTATGACAATTTAATGATTC
>JACCDP010916397.1_pt1 | contig 39556 bp, 54 predicted proteins | sample 7445841 | NCBI WGS metagenome assembly JACCDP01 (sample SAMN15323441, study PRJNA562643) | freshwater metagenome | isolation source: river surface water | place: USA:Blue River Watershed | collected 2017-08-17 | reverse complement strand
GTATTCTTGTACTTTATTTAACCAGCGGTTTTCCCAGTAGGTGAATTCATCAGGCCATAGGTCAAACTGTTGATACTGTAGATCTCTACTACACATAAACACATGGCCTTCGTTAATAGTAGTACCATAGACTTCATTGTGTGCTAGTGTATAGGCAACTAACTGGATCTTATAGTCGTCGATCCATTCTTCTTTCTTAGGCTTATTAGTTTGTTTATAATCCATTACACTAGGATTGCCTTTATAAACACCCACTAAGTCAGTAGTTCCGCTGTAAAGGCCCGGAAAGTATAAGCTCTGTTCCATGGCCCAAACTTCGTTGACATCTTTTAGACCATTTTCAATAATGATGTCTGCCATTTTATTAGCCTGGACATGCACGGGATTGTTACCGGGCTGTCTTTGTACCCCAGCAATAAATCTTTCTAGGTTGCTGTGCATAGCAGTACCAACTCCTGCGGCTTCACGAGTAATTTGTGCTGCCTTATCTTCGCCAACACGTTTTTTCCATTCGTTCAACGCAGTCATGTCTTTGGTTGAACTTAGAATTGTAGTAACGCTAGGTAGTGTTTCCCCATCCGGAGTTTGGTAAACACGTTTACGAGTTACAGGATCGTTTACCTGTACACAGTTTTTATATTGGAATCGTTCAATGAACGGAGGTGGGGAATAGATAGTCATAAACTTAATTATAACTACCTGATTCTCGTATGTCAAATATTAGGGGAAAGATTTTTTGAGTTAGCGGAAGCCATTTGATCGATACTAGAAGATCCTGTGGCGCCCGGTTGGGCTGCTTGGTCTTGACTAGTTTCGGCTCCCTGTACTTTGGTATTCAGTGTAACTGTACCGTCATCGGCAACATCTTTAATAACGTCACCATTTGGATCTACACTGTTTTTCAAAGCAATAAGTGCATCTGGTGTGCTGATACCTAAACCAAAAGGCTTTAGTATATTCATCACAACAGGAAAGGGCAGTTTACTTTCCTGCCCTTCTTTGTCTGCTAGGCCTTGCATAACTGCTAAGACATCTCTAGCAGACCCAAGGTCAACTTCGAATAATCTCATTACTTTGCTAACTTAGCCATAATGCTGTGTGCTTCTGCTAGTTTACGAGCTCTACGCTGTTCTTTGCTTTCACGCATTGCACGGCCTGCGGCTTCTGGACCACCTGCGGCTGCATCACTAGCACCGAATTCATCACCTGCTGGTTCTGGATTCATCATGTCAGGACCTGCTGCGTCCATACCTGGCTCTGGTGCCATGCCGGCATCCATACCTGGCTCTGCACCCATTGGCATTTCAGGACTTGCTTCGCCTGCTAGTACAGCAACAGCGGCACTGACTGCTTCGCGTTGTTGAGTTAATGTTTCTAATGTAGCGCTCAATGCAGGAGCAACTGCTTGCTTGAACTGTTCTGCTTCTTGAGCACCGAAGTCTGCTTTGATAGCATCGGCAAGTTCAATCATTGTCTTGGTCTGATACTGACCAACACGTTGCATCCAACTTGTAAAGTCGTTAACCATATCGCCGGCGGCTGTAATAGCCTTGGCCTTACCTTCTTCGTCTTCTGCTAGAAGTGCGGCTAAACTTTCGTTAACAACACGAACATGCTTACGGAAGCCTTCTTCTAACTTTGCTGTTTTCTTTACAGCAGATTCTTTCTTAGCCTTCTTTGCTTTCTTAACGTCGGAGTCTTCACCGCCGTCGGTGAATGTGCTAGACTTACGTGTGTACTGTGTACCTGTGCTAGTTTCTTTCTTGTCGAACTTGCCAGTAGTTTTTTCTTTTTCAGCACGAGCCTTAGCATCAGCAACTGTTGGGAAGCCTTCTTTGACTTTCTTGTCTTTAACTGCTTTCTTCATTGGCTCTTTCTTGTTACCATCCTTATCCATGTCAAGGAAATCGGGCTTTGCGCTCTCTTCGAATGGTTTACCTGCTTTCTTAGCGGCCTTAGCACGGCTACCCCAGACTTCGTCCTTAGGTGCTTCTACTTTGCCGTCTCCGTCGTAATCTTTAGTAGCCTTCTTGCTACCTTGTGGGTGCTTGGCGATCTTAACGCCCTTTTTACCTTCACTTAGTTCGACCATTTTGTCGCGTAATTTTTTGATGTCTTCGCCTAGCATTTCTTTAATCCTTGTGTTTAGCAACTCTAACATTGCCTTGTCTTGTTGGTATGACTCGTTGTGTAATAGTTCATTGAATCCAGAAGCACCTTCGTGCTGAAAAACACGAGTACGTAATTTGTTACGCATGTCTTCTAATTGTTCGCGGTTGTATTTTTCTAGATTAACACGTTTACCAAACTGCTTGGTAAAGTTTTCTTGTAGTTTAGAACTAGAAACCTGTGGTCTAAAATCTGTTGTTTTCATAACGAGTTCCAAAAAGTGGTTATTGTTATTTATACGAGTTGAATCAGTTTTTCATATTTGTTTAACAGGTCTTTCTTGTAGTATTCTTTCTTACTCTTAGCAATAGCGGCTTTAGTTGACATTAGGTCAAAATACTCTAAAGTACGTTGTTTGCTGTTAGACACTGCTCTGTTATGAAGCTCTTCATCAAATAAAGCATAACCGTATCTTCGGTCATTGTCAATGATACTGTTGTCCTTAAATTTGCCCAACGCTAGATTGTTAGCAATAAGGATAGCACTCTGGGGCAGATTGATGCCGGTGACTACTACTTCGTTCTTGGGATCCAGGATCTCAAAGCCCTTTGCGGTTTTAACTATAGTATAGTACCCGACACTAGTAGTTCCGTCATTATTTTTAATTGGGAGAACTACACCTTTCTTTTTTAGGCCTGTGCGAACCTCTTCAGAAAGTTGTTGTATTTTGTGGTATAAATTATTTGGAAGATTTTTCATTTAGATTTCTAATCAAAGTGTTATCATCTTTATCGATCTGGTACACACCTTTGCGTACTAGACCCTGTGCTAACCATTGGTCGTGCTCGTCTAAACTAGTAATCTTTACTGTAGTGTTGTGTTTTTTAACAAAGGAATCTTCCTCGTTAGTGAGAGGAATGGAGGTTCCGCCGATAAGTTGATGGATTCTCATATGCCTATTGTTGATGTCTGTTGAAGTTGCTGTTGCATCTGCTGCTGCTTTTGCTTTAGGCCTACAATCTGTGCGGCAATTTTATCAAGGTCTGTTAGATTAGACTTTGACTGTTGTGTTAGTTGCTGCATCTGCTGTTGCTGTTGTTGCTCTGCAGGGCTCTGTCCCATAGGCTGTTTATTAGCAGTAGGTGCTACTGGTGTGCCAGTTGATGTGGCTGTTGTTGAAGTTGTTGTGCCCGCAGGTGGTGTGACTTGCCCAGGAGGAGTGGGAGCAATTGTCTGTTCGAATAATTCAAATATTTTCATTTTTGTAAAACAACAACTACTAAACCTAAAATACCGGTTATAACAGTTCCTGCGGTTCCTATCATAATTCTAGTCATGCTGTTCTGACTAGTTTCAATTAATTTTTGTAGCTCTGTAAACTTACCTTCAATCTTGGTAAGACGATCGTCTAACGAAGCGTATCTTTGGGCACAAAGGTCAACGTGTGCGGCTAGGTTTTCTTTTTCAACGTCAATTGGTCCTAGATTAGACGACATTAATTAATCTCCTTGGTGTGAGTTAGTTTCCAACAACTCGAATGATAACATTTCTTAGAACGCTATCTTTGCAATTGAACATTGCTCTGTCTATATTTACCGTTTCTTCTAAATTTTTTATTACGGGTACCTGATTGAGGTCTTCAAGTAAACACCCTATTGGGTCACCGTCTTCGGAGGCATACACATTTACTCTATCGGGTCTGAACCTAAAAGTCCATACCTTATGTTTGCCTGTGTACTGACTGCCAAAGTCTAGTCCTTTTAAATCTAGAGTCTTTGCTGTAGGTGCAGAATCGTATTCCATAATACTACGGATCTCTATGCACTGACATAGCGTCATGAAATTTCTATTCTGATCGTACTCTAACTGACTACCTTGATTAGGACGTATGGCTCGCGTCTTTGTAATATCTATCAAGGTTTGAATTTCAATAACTTCCATAATATACCTATATAATATATTTATGGTCAAAAGAAAAGGGACATAAAAATGTCCCTTTGTTCTTTATTCTAAGTTTAGATTAGAATGTGAAAGATGTAACAGCGGCGCTACCTAGAGCGATACCATTAACTGTACCTAGTGCCTGGATTGCTGTTTCTAAAGCGGCTGCTGTAGAGCTTTCTTCGGCTGGTAGACCCATACCTAAACCGCTTGGGCTTAGACTGTCAACACCTGTATCTTCTAGAGCAATACGTAGGTCACGGTTAGCACCTGTACCGTAGTTACCTACTGTACCGACCATTGCTACTGTAGCAAATAAAGAGCAAGCGCGAACGACTTGATCAATAACACCGTCAACAACACCAACTTGACCGTTTACAGCGGCTGGGAAGGAAATGTTGAAAAAACTTAGGGTACTTGGACGCTGACTTGGCGCTGCAACTGTACCATTAACACGAGTAATTCCTGCTGACATAATATTTCTCCTTTATCTATATGTCACACCTCGCTCAGAGGTGTTTTTTGTATAGATATTTATCACATTTGGAAAAATATTGCTCAAATGGCCGATTATTCGTCGTCTTTGAGATCGCCTTCGATTATTTTAAGGCTCTTGGCAGTTTCTTTGTTATCGCGTAGTCTGCGTATGCTACGGACAAATTTGTTAGGATCTCCACCTTTGATACTGTTAATCAATCTACGCTCCAACTCGTAAGCATCTTCTGGGCTATATTGCTCTCTTATTACACTTAGAAGGTTAATTGCACTATCAATAACATGTGTTGCACGGCTTTCAATGACGGCTTCACTGTTCTTTTTGATAGATATAGAATTCAATTCTTCTAAAAGACTGCGAGTTGATCTTTTCAAGATGTTTTTCCTTTTTTTTATTTATTAGTTGTGCTCGACAAATATAACATACTTTTTACAGAAAGCAAGTTAGTATCAACTCACTAGAAAAAGTCTTTAGTTGCGGTGCAACAGAGTTTATACTAAATACTCAGTAGAAACCATGAGTTACTACACACATACAGAGGAAATCACAAAATGACAGCGTTACCAATTATTGCTTACATCCAAAAGATGTTTGCTCAAATAACAACTCCAATCAACTACGGCAGCGAGTTAGAGAACTATATCTCTTCAAAGAACCCGCAAAGTACATACGATGTAGAATACTGGACTAACCAGTACGACAAAAAGCAAAATGAAAAAGGATGGCTAATATGAAAAAGATTTTAACCAGCGTTTGGAATTTTTTAGTGGTAGTCGGCGAGGCTAGAGCAGAATACATTAAGAAGTCTCAAATATATAGAGGCTACTGATGCACATAGTCTATAGGTTGCTGCCTAACGAGTATCATCGATACCGGGCACACCTATTAGCACTCGATGAAGAAAGCAGGTATTCTAGGTTTGGGTTTCACACCAAAGACGAAGTTATAAACCAACTTTGCGATCGGTTTGAGTCTAGCCCCCAACATCATAAAATATTCGTAATCGAAGACATCGATCTTAATGTTATTGCTGTCGGACATATCAGCCTAGAAGGCAATGAAACTGAACTAGCATTTAGTGTTCTGAAAGAGCACAGACAGAAAGGTATGGGCGGCGCCCTAATGACACGCTGTATAGAGTGGTGTCAGAACCGTAACATCAAAGGCGGCTGCATGGTCTGCCTAAGTACAAACTCTGCTATCAAGAGACTGGCCAGCAAACATGGCTTACTAGTAAATGATGGCGGAGAGACTCTAGCAAATATTGAGATACCCGATGTTAGTCCAAGCAGTGTCTACAATGAACTAGTAGACAGTAACCTTGCAAGGTTAGACCACCTAGGAAAACTTCAAAGAAAATTTGCCAAGATGATCACATTTCCTTTGCTTTTTAAGTAAAAGAGATATATAATATTACATATACACACAGGAGATACTATTATGTTTTCACCCACATTCTTTATTGACACCTTTCAAGAAACTAAGCGTGTCATTACCAATAAGATCATTACAGATCCTACACTAAACAAAGCCGCACATAACTATATTGATGCCCAGACTACATTTGCAAAAATGCTGGCTAACAATGCTATGGACGTTACTAAGTACAGTGTAGATTCTATCAGCAAAGTTTTATTTCCACAGTCCGTGGAAGTAACTAAAGCAGCCAGAGCTAAGGCTACTAAAGCAGAAGATTCTGCTGAAGCTCAATAAGACATACACACAGAAAAGGAGAAAAACATGTCTGAATTCAATACACCTAAAATGCCCGAAGTTAAATTCAACAAGAATGGTTACGAAATCCGTACAGATATTCTAGCAATGGCCAAGGATCTAGTACAGTCCGAATATTCTGTTAAGTTCCAGGGTTGGGAAATGAGTACAAAGCGAGACGAAAAAACTGGTCAAATCGTTAGCACTGTTGAAATGCCACAATTTCCAGGACTTGACAAAGTTCTAGAAACTGCTGAAAAGATGTACAGTTTTGTCAACAGCGGAACTAAAAAATAAATATTAGATTATAATTAAATTTTATTAGTGGCGTAGCCTAAAAATATATTATAGTAGAAAGAAACCCCGGGTAACTCCGGGGTTTTCTTATATGCGCTGTTCGATGATTGACCAGTCTATAATCTTCCACTGGTTGTTTAAGTATGCTTCTTTGTCGCTTTCGTAGTCTAGCGCCCAAGCATGTTCCCACCAATCAATAAGTAGAACAATGTCGTTCTTAATTTGATGGTTTGCAATCTTTTTAATCTTGCCATCTTTGGCTAGATAGACCCAACCACTGCCCTGTATGCTCATTGCTTCTTTAAGGAACTTGGCCTGGAAGTCTTTAAAATCTGCATAGTGTTCGTTGATAAAATTTAAACAATTACCAGTAGGTTGGTTGCTATTTGTTGGGTTAGTAAACTGACTAAAGTATTTGGCATGTAGGAAAGCACCTGCTTCGTTAAAGTCTAGATCGCCTTCCCCGGCATTGAATCTATCGCAGTAGGCCTTGTATAACTTACCATAATGATAAGTCATTGCACGTTTGCTAAGACTGCGTCCAAGTCCGTCTAGCGCATAAGGTAACTTTATACGCTCTAGGGTTTTAGGTATTTTACCTTCAGCAATTTGTTTTATGAAATTATACATGGGTAAATATTAGGTCAAGTGGTCAACTGGACATCCGAGGATTCTGCGTCTAGAACTTTTCCAGTTTTTGCTAGGCACAGCCAATGTGGCGAAAGGATAAATCGGCACTTGACACTCATTTCTTCTTTGCACGTCCGGCTTTCATATTAGCCATCCAGTGTGCAAGTTGTCCTTTACGTCCGCCCTGCTTGGCAACCTTGCGTAGTGTACTTACACTAGCCTTAGTAGGAACTCCATGACGCTTACTGTCGCCTTTGTCCTGTGGGTTACGTCCGTCTGCAAAGTTTTCTGCAACAATAGGACGATCGCCTAAGTATTCTGGATATTGTTTGTTGAAGTTACGCATAACAATACCTGCCATAGCGTTTGCTTCGTTTTCAATAGGACTACCAGTGTCGCCGGCGTCAGGTCCTAGTCTATGCTCTTGCCCTTGCTTATAATGCTGTAGTTCGTGAGCAATAGTTCTAAGAATATCGTTAGGATGACGGTTTGCTAGAGCAACTTCTAGTGTCTGTTCGTCGTTGTTGTAGCGACCAAACGTAGGTTGATGTGTATCTTTGATATGCATAGCAAAGATTATTCTAGGAAGACTATCTAATTTTAGAATCTCCATGCATAGTGGCAAGAAACGTTGGAACATTTCCACGAATCTTTCTTTAGATTCACTAACTGATGTAAATTCTTTTGCTCGCATAATAGTATATTTAGTGCTCACTTCGGTAACGAATGGCGTTAAGTTACCAGGCAGCAGCCGCCCAAACACCCGTAAAGATTAACGGTCCTAAGGGTGTGTTATTCTAACCACATGGCTACAGCGACTGCTAGTGCAACGGTTGCAAGCAAAGGCCATATGCCAAAAAAATACCAAACAATTGCAGGTACAATTACCCAGCAACTGTGATAGAGATCAAACCACCAAGGTAAATCACGGGGCTGTAGGGATTTATTGGACGGTCCCATTCTCCCTCCTGTTGCGGATATACCGGGTATTCATTCTCTCGTTCGCCCATTACTGACACCAACTCTGTTTTGCGTCACCAAAGTATTCACGAGCAAAACCATTACGAATTAGTTCGGCACGTAGACTTACGCCATTTAGAATGAGGTCTCCCAATACACGGCCACCAAACTTATCCCATCCATAGAGAACGACTTGATGTTTCTGTGTAGTTGCAACTGCATTCTTAGTGAAGGCTGTTGCGGCTTGGCCTCGCTGATCTTCTGAAGGACATTGGGCACGGAATCCTTTTTCGGGTGTGTCAACGCCAAAGACTCTGATAGCCAATTCTGGCTTGAGCGGAGCAGGTAGAAAGGGTGCGGCGATCACAACAGTGTCTCCGTCATTTACACGAATGATCTTTGCATCATAGGTAGCACCTTGTGGTGTCTTTTGTGCTAGGGCAGGTAATGCCGCGGCTGCTAATAATAGGGTTAATAATAGTTTTTTCATAATGTATTTACTTAATAAATCTCTCGCCACTGTATAGCACAGGCTACATCAGCAGTTAATTGATTGCCAGCAAATATAGTGCTAACAATAACTAGATAAACCTCACTGTCGGTACTGTCAATGTTTTGGCTGATAATGTTTTTCTTTGCCGAAGTTAGAGATCCTGTGGCCACTGGGCTAAGACTATTTTGACTCGATCCGCTAGGCACATACCCTGAAGCAAAACAATCAACATTAGCCGCAGTAAATGCTGTGGCATTTACACAGTATTCTACGCCACTGTTAACATCAGCACTGGTCCATACCAGTCCACCTACATCAGTAGTACTTAGACTAGCGGCACTGGGCAGTTTAACAACTTCATAGACAATAGGTTCTGTCTTAGCAAACAGACTCAGACTCGAAGGACGAACACTTAGTCTGTTTGGATAATCATTAAAACTATTCTTTAGTCTAATGGCAATCAAAGGAAAACGTGTCTGTCCAGGTGTAGGAGTAGCACGAGCATTAGAATAAACACTCCAGTCAATGCCAGACTCTACATATCCGCCTTCACTCATTACAGTGGAACAGATTTGATCCATGACTCCGCCTGTGGTAACTCCTGTATTGCGTATTTCACAGCGAACAGGCAAATTAGGATTGCTTATATAAACAGTGGGCAGAACATTGCTATGATAATATTCGTGTGCTGTTATCGATACTCCGTTGTGTACGAATCCGCAACGAACACGACCAACGCCCAACCACTGGAAGTCTATCCAGGCTAACTGTGTTTTAGTAATATCTAATTTAAATCCGCTAGGACCTGTTCCGTCGCAGGGATCTATGTTCCACTCGCTTTGCGGCACACGGCGTTTATAGGTGTAAGGTGTACCGTTAACTGTAGTAGAATAATTTGCTTCGCTAGGACTGCCCCCTACATAAGTTCTAATGACCCAGTTTAGTGTTTGTGTAGTAGTACTGACTGTAGTACCGTCTGCTGTGTCACTGCCGACTTGTTCAAAATAGATACCATCATTGGCATCAAAATATCCTGTTCGTTTAGTAACATTTCGATGCGGAGCATAAAAGTTTACTGAACTATAGATAAGTTGACTCTTACCTGGTTGGTAATGATGATAGAATTTAGTTTGGTGTATGGCGTAACTGCTGGTACTAGACGATGTTGCTAATCTAGCACATGCTTGATCAGCATAGAATGTCACTGTTCCGCCGGTAGATGTGCTGTCGATGAAGTTAGGATCTATAGCATAGATGTGTTTGTAGTCACCTAGAGTAAACAGTTCACTAACGCGAGCACGACCAAATGCATCTGGATTAGCACCTGCTACCGAAACTTCACCGTCAATAGTGGCATTGATATTTCCTGTCACTGTCCAAGGATTTGTTCCTTGATTAACTGTAACTGTATTTGCCACATTTACTGTAGATGTAAAGTTACTGGCTACAATTGTCCCAGTTATGTTCCAGGGATTTGTTCCTTGATAAACAGTAGAAGTAGTAGGAAAGTTAGTTATCGCAAAACTGGTATTACTAATTGTAATAGTTTCTAATGCGGCCAGTGTTGAACTGCTTAAATTTACAGTATCAACAATAACATCTCCTTCTAAGGTTATGCCATCAACATGCACACGAGCAACAGGTTGCCCTGTGCTATTATATTGCATGACCTTATGAATATTTAGAAGATTACTCTCCTGCGGATGTTCATAGGCTGTGCTGTTATTAGCATAGCGGTCTTGTGCCATTATTAATCTGCGTCGATTACAGTAACGTAGGTAGCGCCACTTGGGCTAATTAGTGCAACGTGTGTTCCTACAGTAACATTAAAATCTACTGTAGAATTTGCAGGAATAACACAACTAGAAGTAGATGCAACTGCTGTGCTAGTTCCAAATGCTAGGAACGGAGATTGATTGCCTGTTAGAACAGTTAGGCGTCTGCCCTGTAGTGGTGTGCTAACGCTAGTGCCGCCTACTAATAATGTTGTAAACTTTGCTGTTCCGTCGTTTGTATATAATGTATGATATCTACTCATTGCTAATCCTTATTTCTTTGCTTGAAAATTTGGGTACATACTAACACTATCCGATCTAATATCTGCTGGACTTTTAACACCAATTCCACCAAGGCCGGCGGCAGTTGTTACCGATGCAATATCCTTAACATGTGGGTTAGGACTGTTGTCATACATTGTTGCAAAGATCTCTTTAAAAGACGTTGCAATTGGTTCAGGTGCTTGCTCTAGTTCTTGCTGTTGCTCACACTCCAGTTGATCTATTAGATCAAGTACACCTCGGATAATTTCAGTTGCTCTCATAATATGTTATTTATAAAAGAGAAAAGGACCCTAGGGTCCTTTTACTCTTCGGTTAGTAACTTATTAGAAACTAAATGTTAGGCCTAAACCAAACGCTTCTTCTTTAATAGTCTGGTCACTACGACTAGCATTAAAGTTAACTGCTACGTTTTTAGCAATAGGTAGGCTATAAGTAGCAAATGTTACAGTCTGTTTGGTACGTGGACCATCTTCAGTGCTGCCAACACGGGTCTTAACACCTGCAAGTGCAAAACCCGGGCCAACTTTAACACCGTAAGTAGCGCCAACTAAACCGTACTGGTAAGATGCGCCATTGCCGCCGTTAAAACCATTGTCGTGGCCAACGCCAACGAATGGGCGTACACCGGCAAAACTCAATTTGTTGTTAGCCGCAGTAACTTCTAGGCTGTTTAGAAGGCCGCCGCCATCAACTTGTGCAGTGCGGGACTGTAGGTTAAGTTGGTAATCACCAAAACCTTTACCTGCTCGGACATATTGAGCTGTGCTGTCACTTGCGCCGTTACGACCACGTACTTGATCTACATCAACAGATACAAAATCTGCGGCAAATGCTGTACTAGATGCTAGGGCTAAAAGTGCGATAAGTTTCTTCATAAATTTTCCTTTAAATTATGTGTAGAATATTTAATCAGTGTTACTACTGACCGATAAATTTCTACACAACATAAAGAATATAACAGAAGTATTAAACAGGGTCAACCTTTTCGGTAAACTTAAATTTTCTTAAAGTTAAAGGCTATGCTGATTCTTGTATCAGTACTTGAGTTGGGCAAGACTCTATGTTCTAAACTGCCCGGAAATACTAGAAGATCGCCCGGTTTAGGTGTATCACGCCAATATGAGCCGCCCTGCCTAAACTCTATATCGCCCCCGGGAACCTGTACATACAGCACACTAACCTTGTGCCAACGACTATGCGTGTGCCAACCTGTATGTTCTCCCTGCGTATTAACATTGAACCACCAAGAGTCTATTGCTCCTTCTTGTGCTTCTACTGCCCTATACACGCTTTCAAACCACGAAAAAGGCTGGTCAGTGTATGTCACACTTTGCCAGCCTCTCGTTCCTCTATCACGGGGATCTAGATCGCGCTGATGTTGGATCTGTCCAGCAAGATCTCTAGGTAGGTCTATCATCACGGAGCATCTATTGCCCAGTACGCACTAGCACCATAGTTGAGATAACTTGAGCCGTCAAAATACAAACTTCCGCCCACTGACGGCTGTGTAAATGTCCAGGTGTAGATACCAGCGGCTGGAGTAAAGTTTACATCAATTCTAATGTAGTTTCCTAGGTCATAGGCATTGCTAGTCACTATGCCTGTTTGACCAGCACCGTCGCTAACTGTCCATCCTGCCTTGACATTTAATAGATCACTGTTGTAGTAGACTCCAGTGAAGTCGATATTACCAGGCCCTGCCCCATTGCTGGCATTTATGTAAGGGCCGGTCGTAGTAAATGGAGTGTCGCTGCTCCAAGTCACTGACCCTGTTTCTGATGCTATTGCTGTTTCGGCACTATTATAAAATTCACTATTTTGATTCAATGCGGGCAATAGGAACACTGAACCCGTAGCGAGTTGTAAAGGCGCTGTCGGTGCTGTGAATTGGCTAGTGTATTTGGCCACACCTTTCATAATGTGTAGATTGGTGATATAGCCCTTGAAGTCGCCCGCACCCGATTCACCAGTGCCCACATATAATGGTACATTGGTTCCAGTTATCCGTTCGGTGCTGACAATGTCTGAAGTATATTGTGTGCCATTGATGTAGCCTCGGATCACACCGCTACTACGCACATAGGCTATGTGACGCCATCCTGCTCCGATATGACTCTGTGCAGTGTTGTTGACAGCATTGTTATTGACCCAAAAGTAGTCATTAAGACCACTTTCGTAACTTATAGCCAACTGTTGTGTAGGATATAAGCCCACTGACCAAGGACGCGGATTATTGTTGTTGTTTTCAACCTTCTGCCACCATTCGACAGTGAAGTCTGCTGGAGGACTACCGCCACCGGCGGAGCCTGCTGTCATTAATATCTGTGATATAGGCATAGTGTCTCCTTAGTCTGGGGTAACATTGCCGGAAATCATCCAAGACTCAATGCCAATCTTTAGCAGTGTAGCAACACCGTATGGTGCTAGGTCAAAATAACTATAGAAACCATCACCAGCCAACATTACTTCAATACTACCGCCTTCTTTGTCAATGTCGATAATATTGCTGCTTCTGTTAACAATGGTAATCACAGTGCCTATAGGAAACGGAACACGAGCGTTGTAAGGGATTATAATACTGTCATCGGATCTGTCGCATAGGATGTGATGTCCGCGATCTTTCATACTCAATGTATAACGCTGTCCAGTATAAATGCGTTGCGGGATGTCTGTAGCACTGGTGCTCTGCTTTGATCCATCGGCAAACACAATACTGCCACCATCTGTATCACGAACAGGTTCAACAGTCAACCCTGGGTAGTAACTGTCAACATAGAAATCACCTGTGCCCACTGTGACTGTGGTTCCAGTGTTGATGTAGGGATGATTGCTATCGGCTAACGGACCAGCATGGTTGTTTTCGGATTCTAGATCAACTTCCCCAACAGTAAAGTTTTCGTCTTCAATGCCAGTTGACAGCCAGTTACTGGTTTCGTTATTGACATCAACATAACTGAATGAACCATGTTCGCCTGTGCCCGAACCGTCTAGGGGTAATCGAACTGCTAATCCTGATTCATAGTTGTCAGTGTCAAAATACGCACCAATATAGAAACTGTGGGCATCTGTAGTCAATCCACGAGGTGTAGTAAGGTAAGTGTCGTTATTGGTAGTAGCAGTTAACCAACGCTTATAAACAACTTCGCCATTAGGACTGAATCTGATTATTTTAATACCATCATCGTCGGCGAAATTGTAGTAGGCTTCAGAGATTACTATCAGATCACCATCGGCTGTGCGAGCAATACAGGTGTCGTCATCGCTGTTGGTTATACGCTGCCATTTGATATTACCACTGGCATCTAGTTTAGTAACTACTGTGTCGCCGTCGTCGTCACTATAGTGTGCAACATAGATGTCTGTACCGATGGTTACCACACTTCTAGCATAGCAATCGTCGTCTTGATCGTTAAGTTGACGAGTCCACAGCAGAGTACCTTCACTGTTAAACTTATAGACTACGGCAAGATCTTGAATAGTATTAGTACTGGTCGATACGGTTCCAGCAGCCTTGCCCACAGCAATGATGTTGTTGCTGGTGTCTAATGCTACAGAACCGATTCTATCCGAGTAGTTGACCACTGTACCAAAAGTACGCTGCCATGAAGGAGTAATCAACACAGATTCTTCGCTCAATGGATAGGTAATACTCCAGGTACCTGTGCCGGCAAAATCAACTTGTGTAGTTGTTTCAAACTTCCAAGTTGTTGATTGTGCAGTTCCAGTGAATTCATGTGGGTATTGAACCTGTCCGCCGCTGACACTGACTCTAACAGTTAGATCGTTAGCAGGCGTTGTGCCGCCCAGACTAGTACCAGGGATCACTATGAGATCGTTTTCTACATAGTTTGAACCGCTGACGGATATACCATAGTTCCAATAGTTGGAATAGTTGTTGTTGCCGTCTCTAGAACTTTCATATGACAGAACAAATCCACTGCCTACTTCGTAGTTAGTACCTGCAACTGCTGTGTAGGTAACAGTTCCAGTATTTGCGGCTGTTCCACTATTACTTACTTGATTAATAACTCCACCCGCTTCAACAGTTTGTACTGTAATAACCATATCGTTATCGGGTGTAGCACCACCTAGATCTGTACCTAAAATCTTGATCTTGTGTCCTGGTAGATAGTTTGTGCTAACAGTGCTGGTAGAAATACCAGCACTATAAGTTCCATTACCGTTGTCGATAATGTCAAATGTAGCACCACTACCTTCTTGTGTAGTACCGGTTAGACCTGTATAGCGTTCAATATAGGCAATACTTTCAAATACGCTAAATCCTGTACCGCCGATCTGCCAACTAGTACTTGGCTCGACATTAACAGCACTTCTTAATATAAGGATTGTGCCTGTGGTACTGCCAGATTGTGGAACTACCTCAAGTTCATCGGCAAACTCACCTAACTTTTCTCCTCCCAGTACATAAGTTCCAGTGCTGGTCCAGGCCATGTCATGTAGCACAACATCAGCAGTAGAATCGCTGAATTTTTCGTGATCTAAAATACGACCAGTATCCTGATCCATGGTGACTAAAATACTATAGGTGTATTCGCCATATATTTCAGCCAAGACCATGACATTGCCAGTGGTAGGATGTAGGCTAACGGCCCAAGCCCAACCACCGTCACCGCTATCTTCCTCAATGGTAATACCCCACAATCTGTCACCTTCCGGCGAGATCTTCATTACAAATGGTTGACTGCGACCACTGTCTCTACCAGCAAGATACAGGTTACCAAACGAGTCCACTGCGGTAGCACGAGCCATGATGTCGTCGTCATCGTTGTAGGTCTTGCCCACAGCCATGAAGTAGCCTACTTGCGACTGTGTTAACTTAATGTCGCCGTCGTTGGGCACAGTCAATGTGCCATCAGCACCAAACTTATACTGATAAGACTCGCTGTTGACAATACGGTTGGACACACGAGAGTTAGCGTCTGCTGTTAGTTCAGCGTCTTCTGCTAGAATTGTTTCAGCATAGTTGGCAATAACCAAAGGACTGTTAGATGCTTCGTGTGTAACAAAGCGTCCAGGAATACGGCTTTCGGTAAATGATAGATCACCTATGGTCAGTTCTGTTCCATCTGTGGGTAACTGTACTACAAAATAATCTGCTTCTTGATCTGCTGAACCGCCATAGGCTGTTGGACCGGTATTTGTACTACGGCCATAACCGCTGACCGCAAACTTGTCACCAAATACTGCCACAGCCTGCCCGATGCCATAATCGCCACCGTCAAAGTCCTCTTCGTCTATCTGTGCTACATCAACATAGCGTTGCCAAACAACAGCACCTTGGGTGTTGTAGCGAGCCACAACCATTTTTCTGCTTCCATATCCTTCTTGTTCGAGTTCACTTTCTTGAGCAAAGTTTCCAGTGGTCTTATTAGCAAATGTTATAGAAGATAGATAAACATCACCTGTATCAGTGGCTGTTAAGCCTGCTATAACACTGCCGCAGGGTCCTACTATTCTACGAGTCCACTGTACAACACCGCTGGAGTTTAATTTAACTAGTACGGCTGCGGTTCTACTAGTAGTTCCGTTGGCACTATTGACAACATCAACATTATATGTGCCCACAGCGTAGACATTGCCCAGTGCGTCACTGGCACAGTCGCCGCCCGCCATATCATAACTATTATCAGTTTCCAGGCTCTTTGACCATACGCGATCTAGATCTTCATCTAGTTTTTCAATGAACATCTTGTTCTTGCCGTCATTAACATCATCATAATAATAACCAGTGACATAGACATTTTGGTCACCGTCAACATCGATGCCTGTAACTGCTACTACCTGATCTTCTTCAGCAAGTGCCAGTTGTTTCTTGATTTGTACCGATCCATCTGTGCTACTGATCTCCATTACCAAAGCAAGATTTGGTGCTGGGATTTCACCAGTTACTCCTGTAACTGCTAGGGCTATTGTACTAGAACTCTTTTCTTCTATGTAGGCATCGAATGACATAACCGGACCAATGTCGTAGTTTTTTTGCCACTGTATAGCACCTGCGGTACTGAACTTGACCACTGCAACTACTGGTGCTTCTGATCTTCCTAGAGTAATATAAGCACTGTCACTGCTGTCTACGGCCAATGCTGTTGGAAAAACATCAGTAAAGGACTTTTGCCAAGCAACTGAACCAGTGGCTGTGTATTTGGTAATAACTGCAACTGAAAATCCTTGACCAGCCTCAGATTTAGTCAACGCATATAGATTGCCCTGGCTGTCATAACGCTGACCGCGTGGTTCAGTGTTATAATCTTCTCTACGCTGTGTAGCAATCCAGTGCTCTGTGCTACCTGCTGTGATTACGACATTGCCTTGGTCGTCTAGGGTATCACTACCGGCATGTGGTAGCAGTGCCCAGGCTGTAACACCGTCACCGTATTTGACTTTGCCAGTGTCTGTTTCTAAACCTGGCTCACCTGCGGCTAGGATTGGATTATATTCAAGCCAATTAGCGGCTGAGTCTCTGCGTAGTTTGATTCTTGTTGTCATTTTTATTGTGCTCCGTTGCCACCTTCTAGGGTGCGATTAAAAGTTTCTGTGTTGGCAAAACCGCCAACTGCTGTATAGTATGCAGTGCCTGCCTCTGTAGGAACAGCATTAGACCAATGTGTACCTATCCAGTTATAGGTCACACCATTATCTGCTAAGAATTCCTGCCCTAGCGTGGGGTTTTCTGGGAATGTAATCGTCATAGTCGTATTTACCTTAGTCCGCTGTTAGCCATGTTGCGGCACCGCCTCCGCCCACAAAAGCGGGTGTTACTGGCTTGTCTGTTAGATCATTGTAACTTAGTGTACCTGGCCACGCTGTGGTTTGAGTGGTATTATCGTTAAATGTTACACTTTCTAGTGTAGGATTTGTATCTGGCGGTGCTAATACTGTGGGACTAGCATCTACCCACTGACCGTCATAAGCAACATAAGTTCTTGCTTCAACAGTGTTAAACCATTGTACTCCACTATTAGGTTCTGGAGCAGTATCTGAAATAATCACAGTTCCTAACGCAACATCACCTTGTACTGTGATATTACCTGCGGTGTTGACTGTGATAATAGGATTGCCATTAACAGTAACTTGTTCTGACCTGTTAACACCCAGTGCTACACCACCGATGTAGATAGTGCCTGTACCAACATAGATACTACGCCACTGGCTGCTTGTGCTACCTAGGTCATAGGCTAGGTCAGCGTCGGGTAGTAAATGTCCAGGAGCAGTTAATGTACCATCTACTCCAAATTCCCAAGTGTTGCTAACGGTAGTACCAGTAGTGAATCCTGTTACTATTTGAACAGTTCCAGTAGTTGACGCTAATGGGGCGTTAACTGCTATGCCTGCAACTTGTGTTTGTGTAGTCGTTGAACCTAAACTTGAGATATCGTCAATCCATTGTAAGCCGACTGCTCCAGACTGTCCTTGAGTAATAACAGATACAAGAGTACCGGTGCTTCCTACAATACTATCATTACTAATACTTAAATTGCCGCTTGGAAATGTCAGTGTACCATCTGTACCAAATGTCCAAGTTGGCCCAAACTTAGCAGTCTGAACAGCAAATGCATTCATTGCTTGGAATGTAGCAGTATTGCCTAGACTTGTGCTTATTCTACTAGCGTCTGGGAACTGTAAGTACCCTGCATCTGAGAATACTAATTCGCTAGATCCGCTGATTAATCTGTCCTTACTGTCCTCTAACGTGATAGTTCTACTAGCAAGTTCATCTAGGCCTTGACTGAATGTAGATACTGTAGGTGATCCTATCCAGTCTGGAATATTTTCTGGGGTGTATAGATCGGGGCCTGCAGGACCGGGATCTCCTTGCGGTCCCTGAATGCCTTGTTCTCCCTGAATACCCTGTGGTCCTTCTGGTCCTTGTTCTCCCTGAATACCTTGTGGTCCAGGTTCTCCTTGAATACCTTGAATGCCTTGTTCGCCTTGAGGTCCTTGTTCTCCCTGAATACCTTGTTCACCCTGTGGACCAGGATCTCCTTGAATACCTTGAGGTCCGGGGTCACCTTGAGGTCCGGGGTCACCTTGAGGTCCTTGTGGACCAGGGTCACCTTGTGGACCTACAATAGGACCAATGTTTTCCCAGGCTGTTGTTAATGTATTCCAGAAATAAACATCTCCGTCCGTGGTATTAATCCAACCTTGACCGGGCGAGCCTAGACCAACCGTCGATGTAGTAACAGTGTCAGTACTGCCGACTAATACAATAGAAACGCCCTGGGCACCAGTTTCACCTTTATCACCCTTTGCTCCGGTAGGTCCTACTCTACCAAATAAAACTACTCTCCACTCCGAATAAGTTCCAGACCCTATTATGTAATTACTATTAATGGTCATGCTTGTGCCAGTATAGGCAGTAATAACAGCACCCATACCGAATGAGTTACTAGGACTTCCTATTGCAACGAGTCCGACGATAGTCCCTGGGACATAAGCGCTCTGAGTAGAATTAACGTTAACTGTTAAGGTCTTTGTTCCCGTACTAATTGTAAATGTATCAGTACTGGTTAAAGGATCGAAACCAATTCCTCTACTGCCTTGCAGGCCTTGAATACCTTGAATGCCTTGTGTTCCGGTATTTCCCTGGATACCTTGAATGCCTTGTTCGCCCTGTGGTCCAGGTTCTCCTTGGATACCCTGAATACCCTGAGGTCCAGGTTCTCCCTGAATGCCTTGTGGTCCTTGTTCTCCCTGAGGTCCTTGTTCTCCCTGGATACCTTGTAGACCGGGTTCTCCTTGGATACCTTGTAGACCGGGTTCTCCTTGGATACCTTGAATACCCTGTGGACCGGATTCTCCTTGAATACCTTGAGGTCCTTGAATGCCCTGCTCGCCTTGTGGCCCTTGATCACCTGTTGCGCCTTGCGGTCCAGGAGCACCGTCCTGTGGTGCTGTACTAAATGTGCTTCCATCTGAGAACGTTATGCTAGCAAATGCTACATTGGATGCTGTGTTTAAGGCCTGGTCAAATGCTGCACTGCCTACAACAGTACCGTTAACTGTAAGATTGTTATCTGTGTCAATAGATAGCGGAACATTATTAATGTAGATTGTACTAGTTCCGACATAAAGACTACGCCATTGTCTAGTCGGACTACCTAAGTCATAACTATCATCATCTCTAGGTATAACACTACCTGGGAATCTCGTATATCCTTCTCTGTCAAATGTCCAAAACTTGAAATTTGTACCGGTTCCCGCGGCAATTGTCACATTACCATAGTGGTTTTGTAGAGTTGCAGATGCTGTGCTAGCATAGGCAGGAATTGTTAAAAACGATGTCGATGTACCAAATCCCTGGGAGTTGGACATACTCGCACCGTTGCCGTTTAGAATATTATTATTAGAAAAGTGGAAGTTAGCCGCAGCAACTACTCGGACAACACCGTCAGTACTTGCTAAAGTATGACCATCTAGTTTAATACCGCCCAAGGTAGAAGTTGTAGCAACGGGCAACACATAAGTTGATGTTGTCCCGGTACCGCCAGTTCCGTTAGCAATGCTAGTTTCTAGAACTGAAAAGTTGTGGTTAATCTTAGTAAATGCTACTCTTAGGCTATCGCCATCGCCTGCATTTGGACTAGAACCTGTGTTGACATAGTAAATGGTCATTCTGTTTTCCCGGATTTTACCATATTTAGCATACCGTTTTATAATCCGAATGTAAATAAACAGTGTTTGTAGAAATACAAAAAATCAAAACTGAATACAGCCGGGAAAGCAAAAATGGGAGGTCACATACCTATTGCAGATACAAGACGGTTGCTGTTCTTCTCTGTGACGCATGCCAGCATACTTTCCAAAGAGATCTAGGTAAAACGGACAAGAGACGATTAAGCAATCGTTATAAGCACGTTTGTACCAGTTGCGACCAAAAACGCTTTGCACAGGGCATAGGTGTAGAGAGTCGCAGATTCTGGAATATTTCCGCAGACTCAGACATAAACATCTCTTGACATATTGGTAAAATACCAGTATAATAGAAATGTTGTCTAATCAACCCCCATAAATATTATCATGACTTGTTTAATACTAAATGCTGACGCAACTCCAGTAAGTATGCTTCCTCTTAGCACAATTGGCTGGGAAGAAGCCGTACGATACCTTGTCACAGACAAAGCCGTAGTGCTGGAATGGTACGACGACTGGGTCGTTCACAGCCAACGTTGGGAAACCAAAGTACCGGCTGTAATGATTCTGAAAGAGTTCCAGAAGAAGAAAACCACAGTTCGCTTCTCCAAGCAGAACGTGTTCCTTCGTGACGGATACCGTTGTGTCTACTGTGACGCGGATCTAAACCGTAAAACTGCTACGCTTGACCACGTACTGCCGTCTAGCCACGGTGGTAAGACTGTGTGGGAAAACTGCGTAACGGCCTGCGGTCCATGTAACGCTAACAAGGGTAACAACAAGAAGATCGTCCCAAAGATGAAGCCTTACAAGCCTAGTTACTTCCAACTTGCCGACAAGCGCAAGAAGATGAAGTGGGATCATCAGCACCCAAGTTGGGCTAACTACTTGGAATAAACAAACCCGCTACGGCGGGTTTTTTATTGACCAAATTTTAATAAAAACAGTAGGTATTTCTTCTCGTCTACTATAACATAATCGCTAGCGATCTTGCCATCGATAAGTTCTACATGTAGACCATAGTTCTGACGCAGATAGTAGAAAAAAGCATCGTCGCCTATTTCATACTCTATAGAGGCTTGGTCAGTTAACTTAATGAAGTCTAATTTTGCACGCCTAAGCATAGACCAGTATTGGTCGCGCTTTTTACGGTGTTCCTGGAGTGCCTCTATGTCATCAATTTCCATAGGAATAAAGGCATCTTCTATTGCAGGAGATACTTTCATTTACTACGGTAAACGATACGACCCTTGGTTAAATCGTATGGACTCATTTCTACTCGAACATTGTCGCCCTGCAGAATTTGAATTTTGTTTTGGCGCATCTTGCCTGAGATATGCCCTAAAATTGTAGAACCTTGTTCTAACTTTACCCTGAACATTGCGTTGGGCAGTACTTCTTCAACCTTACCATCTAGGCTGATTACATCTTCTTTGGCCACGATTAAATCTGTTCTCCTTTCAATCCTTTTAAGACCAGTTCCTTAGCTCTCTTATTGAGAGCTGCTTCTTCGTTCATAAGCATTTGATGCCCTAATAGGTTCATAAAATCTGCAAGTGCCTTTGCACCATCATCTGTCCAGTGACAGTATTGTGACCCTACAGCACTATGATAGTAGTACTTGCGATTCTTCATCAGTTCGCGAGTACCACCGTACATGAATTCTTTAAGAGCTTGATCATCCATATTAAATTTTCTCACCTGCTTTGAAGCCACGGAATCTGAGGAAGCGAGGGAACCGGAGTGAGTATACATCTTCACTGTCCTGGCTCCTAGTAGCCGCATCTGCTCGGACTTCAACAATTTGCCCAACAAGGTCTTCTCGACCGGACCAAAATTCGTTACGTTGGTCATCAGTGAAGCCCGAGCCAACATTGACACGAATTTGACGCCCGTCATCTTCACCTTCGCAGATAATCGCGCCCAGCCGGCCTTCATTCTTGCCTGTACCTTCTTCAACTGCAATAACAGCCAAACTAACTTCGATAAAGGGCTTTTGCTTGAGCCAACTGGTGCTACGCTTGCATTCATAAACTGCGTCCGGATCCTTGATCATAATGCCTTCGAAGCCTTGTTCGATGGCGGTCTTGTTAAATTCTTTAAATTGTAGTTCGCCCACATACTCGTCTAGGTTGACTTCGGTTTGGGAGATGATGTCGATGTGACCTGCTTTGTCAAAAACAGGCTTCAGTGTTTTAAGTAGATTAGTGCGACGACGCTGTCCCATAATACTCTTACCCTTCTTGAATTCGCTCAAGGGCAGAATATCAAACAGCATAAGGCGTGCGTCCTGCGCCTGTACATTGTCTTTGCGGTGTACCTGCTTCATAAGGTCTTGGAAAGACTTGCTGACAACTTCGCCGTCAAGAACATAACTGCGGCCAATGTCATCAAGATTAGCCAGAAGACCATCGGCGATATGGCTGAAGTTTTCTAGTACCTTGCCATTACGAGTGTATTGTGTAACTGTACGAGATTCGTAGTCGACTACAGTAATACAACGAACACCGTCTAGTTTGGGTTCTAGCAATTTCTTGCCAATAATTTTCTTTTCGTGATTAGCACCATCGTGTGCCAGCATACACTCAAAAACAGGCACAGCATTTTTCTTAACCTTGTTTACAGTCTTTTCGCTAACACCGCAACGTAGGTCTTTGATTAGGATACGACGATACCAATTATTCCATTGGTCTTTCTTACTGGCAGAAAGTGCTAGTTCAATTGCTGAACGGGCATCATCACCTGTGAGTTGGCGTGTGCTCAACAGGTTACAGAGTTCTTTGAATGCTACCCAGGGCAAGCCCTGTCCATCTGGACCACCGTGGCTAGGGACCTTTTTAACACCAAATGTAATATACGGACTAAGGGCTAGTTCGAATCCTTCAAACAGTTCTTCGTTATCCAGATTGGCTTCGATTATCTGTTCTTTGTTAATACGGCTAGAATGAGATTCTAGATCCCAAATAATCTTTTCGCAATGGCTCATCTGTGTTCCCATGTGTGTTTACAATGTTCTTATTGTATAGGAAATTGGACTAGATGTCAAGAGATTTTTTACCAAAATCATACACTAAAACTGCTACCGCAACCGCAGGTACTTTGGGCTTGTGGGTTTTTGATAGTAAAACTACTGCCCATAAGGTCTTCTTTGTAGTCAATTGTGGCGCCGGTGAGGTACTGCATACTCATAGCATCGATCAATAGAGTCATACCCGGACGCTCAACAACAAAATCATCCTCATTAACTTCTTCGTCAAAGGTAAACCCGTAACTAAATCCTGCACATCCCCCTCCTTGGACAAATGTGCGTAGTTTTAATTTTGGATTGTTTTCTTCAATAAGAAGGTCAACAATTTTATTAACGGCTGTTTCGGTTACTTCAATCATACTCTAAAACTTTCTCCACATCCACAGCGATCTCTTTCGTTAGGATTTTTAAAATCAAATCCTTCGTTCAATCCCTGCTTTACGTAGTCGATAACCATACCTTGAAGATACGGGCAACTCTTTTGATCTATAAACACTTTACAGTCAAAGCACTCAATACATTTATCAGTATCGCTAGCAGTGTCTACAAATTCTAACACATAGGCTAGCCCAGAGCAACCGGTAGTCTTTACACCGATTTTGATTCCCAAACCTTTACCACGTTTTTCAATTTGGGATTTTATCTTCTTAGCCGCTTGTTCAGTTAGAGAGATCATGTTTTTTCTTATAATCTTCTACTGCGGCTTTGATAGCATCTTCTGCTAGGATAGAGCAGTGTATTTTAACTGGAGGCAGGGCTAGTTCTTCAGCGATTTGGCTATTACGAATGTTACTAGCATCGTCCAGATGCATTCCTTTAACCATTTCAGTGACCAAACTTGAGCTGGCGATTGCGGAGCCACAGCCATATGTCTTGAAACGAGCATCTCTAATAATACCATTTTCGTCCACCTTAATTTGTAACTTCATTACATCACCGCAGGCAGGTGCGCCAACCATACCTGTACCTACGTCCGGATCATCTTTGCCAAACGATCCAACATTTCGAGGATTTTCGTAGTGGTCAACTACTTTTTCAGAGTAAGCCATGTTTAGTACTTTTCGTTAGAATTTAAACAATATTCGCACTCACACTCTGTACAATAATCACATTCTTGACAACTGTATCCGCAGTGCATTTCACAGCCACACTTACAGTTTCTAGTATATCTTTTATAGTTTTCAAAAGTGGGATTATTTTCCGTCATAGTCTTTTACAGGTCCACCATGAATTTCGCTTTTGGCTCTACGGCCTTTGAGTGATTTTCCACTACCCTTAACACCCTGACGACCTGTACCGTCTGTGTGATCACTGTCGTGTTTTAGTAGCCCATGACTAACGCATTGAGAGTAACGAACGTTACTAAGGCGAGAATGGCCCACAGAGCATTGGCTTGCTGTGGGCGCTTTGAGTTTCTTTTCTAAAAGGTCTTGTATTCGCATTCAAGTATTTATTACTTGAACAGAATGAACCCCATCAGTACTGTTTGTGCAAGGAAACCCATACAGTTTGTAGCGATGTACAAATAGTTCTTCTCGATAAGGCTCTTAAAGAACAGAGTAGTTAGGGCGGCCCAAACAAACATCATAATGTCAATAGCGGGCAATTTGTCGCTCTGTGCTAACAACACGGCAACTAGTGTAGGTACACTGGCTAGATGTAATAGGATAATAGTTACCCAACCTAGCGTATTAGAACTAACATGCCCCAAATGGGCTTTAGCAAAGTTAATTACATTAATAACAGAAGCCGATACAATGTTAAAAGCAGTAGAAAACAGTTTCATGATTTGTCCTTATTTGTAAAAGATGTGGCGACCAATTTTTGTGATCTTTTCTTTCTTCCAGCCTGGGTTCACGTAATCGGCGTGGTAGAATAATGCTTCTGTTAAGCCAGGCAACCTAAAGTTTTCTAGTAGAACCTTTTTAGCCACTTCCATGCTTTCGAGATATGCTTCTTTATTAATCGGTCGTGCTAATGCGGTTCTATCGCAGGCCCAACTAAATTGACAGACTACTTTCTCGTAGAAAATGTTTTTCTGGTAGATTGTTTTGCAGACATCGCCAGGAAACTTTCCACTTTCGGTTCTATTAAGAGTAACCTGTGCGACTGCTACTTTTCCCTCAAAGGGTTCATAGCCTGCTTCGTAGTAAATATTTTTTGCAAGACAACCTAGTTGTCTTTCTCTAAATTCAGCAGTAACCGAACTCGGTTCGCTGGTAATCGGACTACCTAATTTAAAATTAATAGCCCACAATAGTAAGGAAACAGTTAGGAATACACCTAAGATCATTAAACCTGCACTAATGATCTTGACAGCAAGTGAGTTTACCTCGACTACACTATCGTCCCTTTCTAGCGTAATTTCAGTCATATCGACCTCCTTTTTCGTTAGCGGTAAGAATAGTTATTCAACTAAGTTTAGATTGTAGCGTAAACGGGGTAGAAAGTCAAGTTTTTTGGTAAAAGATGTTATTTTTTACCAATTACCATGTATCTTGAGAAGCCGCCGGTGTCATATTTGAAATCCAATTGGCCAGCGAAGTAGGTCTCAGAAAGAGGGAAAGTTTTTTTGAATGTGTCTAGGCAATCAAAGTCTACACAATGATCTTCATGGAGCATGTTGTTGCCTTGCAGTACAACCATCATTCCTTTAGGTATGTTATGCCACCAGTCTAATTTGTCAAAGTGTTCTGTACTGGTATTGATAATCATGTCCGGGCAGGACACTGCTGGTTGTAATTCATTGCAGTCCCCTGTATAGGCCTTGAACGCCCATTCCTGCCACACCCAATTCTCGTTTAGCATGTCTGCTTTTCTTTCGCAGTCGGGGTCAATGTCCCAACTACGTATTTTGTTTATTTGAATGTTGTTCCTAGACTTTAGGAGGAAACTAGTTGTGCCATACCATCCGCCATAGATCCATATCTGATCGATACGATCAAACAGTTTTTCAACTTCTTCACAGAGCCATAACTTACTGCTAATCTGGCCGCTGCTAAATGCATCTGTTTCGAAGGGCAGATCAAAAAGGTATGTCATTGAATGTAATACAGTTCTGGATATTCAACTAGGACATGCACACCGCCATTTTGGTAAGCATCTTTATAGGCAGGAACAATATCGTCTGTGCTCTGCAGGTCGTGAAACTTAATGTTAGGACACATTGACTTAAACTCGTTGAAGTAATTGCCCTTGTGTTGATGTCCGGGATCTAAAGGTTTGTCGCTACCCTTGCCTAATCTAATTAGAATGTTTGCACGTTTACCTGTCATTAGTTCATACTTGTCAATATGATTTACTAATTGGTTTACTGCTAGAATAATAAAGTCCCAGCGAGGGTAAAAGGTAACGACTGTCTTACCAGTCATTGCTATACCTAGAGTCATGCCCATTTGGGTTTCTTCCATAACAGGCAGCTCAACCATTTTATCCTTAGACACATTGCCTAAGGTTGTGCTCATAGGATTTCCAGCATATACAATCTGCTGTCCAACAAACATTATATTGTCTTGTTCGCCTAAGAAGGTCATTGCTTCTGTTAGGGCATCCTTGTAGGGACTAAGTTGAGGTGCGCTCATTGCATGTCTCTTTCAATTCTCTTGATAATGTTTTCTGCCATAACCTGATGGCAGGTTAAACTAGGGTGATGATCTTTAGGAGTTTCGGCAAAGGCTGCTTCGTTCCACTTAATGGTCAGTTCTGGGTTATAGCCTTTGTTCTGCATAGTGCCCGGACTCATTAGATCCTCAATACTCTTATAGTTTATACCCTTGTAGTCAAAGGTAACAAATCTTTCTTTAAGCCAGGGATCTTTTTCAATGTAGGGCAAATACTCACTAGGCCATGTGAACAACAGAGTCTTTACACCCTGTGCTTCAAAGTCCTGCAACATACGTTTTACATTGTCCAATCCACCTTGTATGTACTGCTGTATCCAAGTACCCAAACTTAGTTTCTGAGACTCTAACCATTTGAAGAACTTGTCACGATACTGTTCTTGATGTGTACAGTTGAATGGAATATTATGTTTTTCGGGATCGCCTTCTATAATCATTTCAAAGTTATCACGCTGCCACTGTGTTAATTGAAACACCACATGAGATACTTCCGAGTACTTTAGTTTAGGAATAGTATGTCCGCCATACCATGCGCCAGGGTCCTTGTTTGTAAAAACGTTATCCCACCAATGTACAGCACCTTGGTTAGATCCGCCGTTTTCCGGATGTACAAACTCGTAAGTCCCAAAGTGGTTGGCGACCAGTCTAGGATACCTAACACTTTCTTTGAATTTAATGTGTGCATGTTTCACTAGATTTTTATCGTAGTGGTCAGGCAAGGGTTCTGCTAGGGTATCGAGATTACTGTAATAGTATAATCCTTGTCCCCAAGTAAAACTACAGCCTGCAAAGACCATGCCTTTTATTACTTGAGCGTCTTGATTGCTTTTCATAGGTTAAAATGTTCCATTATTTCGTGTGCAAGGGCCTTTAAGGGTATCACGGCAGGGTGTTTGCCGTTATAGAACTTGAAGGGATCCTTAGTGGCTGCTATAATCTGTTCTTTGATTGCTAGTTCGCGTTGTATAATTTCATCAGAAATTGCAGGCCAGTCCCAAAGCGAACCTTTGCCTCTTTCTAAAAATTCAAATGCCTGACTCTCTGGAATATCAACTCCTGCTATCTTGGCACGTAGATTATCTATTCTAAATTCTGCCCAGTCTAAGAGATGTTTCTTACTAGCCCTAAGTGGGGCGTGACCGCCCAGTATAGCCCATTTGGTGTTAGGGAACTTTTCTTTGAGTCGTGTAACATCTCTGTACATTCTTTCTGCTGTAATGTCTATAACAGAGTCGTAGTCCATTGTTTCAAACAGTTTAACTTCAGGAGGTATAAGATCGCGTACAACCTCTGTATGGAACCAAATGATTAGATCAAGTTCAAACTGTGATCCTTTCATTGCTTCCATGAATACTTCTGCCTGTACTAACTGATAGTGGTTCTGATTGCCACCTAATGACTTGTTAAACGTAGCGTGTCCTTTCTTCAAGAACTGATACTCAAACCACTCAGTGATACCTTTGTCCACTGAGTATGTGTGACAGGGCACGATTCCCCAAGTGTCACCTAATATCATTATGTTAGCCATTTTGCTTCTCAATAAATTTAATAACATTGTCAGCAATAAGATGCTGGCATTTCATACTAGGATGTTGATCTTTAGGCGGCACTTCGAAGAACTCATAGTCTGTTTCAAGCGTAAGGCCATCATTAACATTGTCTGTTAACAGTTGTTCAAGACACTTCCAATTCTTTCCTTTGTAATCAAAGGTGATAAACCTTTCCTTGAGCCAAGGATCATTTTCGATATATGGAATTAGTTCAAAAGGCCATGCCCAGACCGAGGTCTTAATACCCTGTTGTTCTAGCCCAGAAAGAAAATTCTTAACAGATTCTACATCTCGCTTCATTATAGTGCTGTGTAAAACTCCTAGTTTAGGACTATTATAAGTTCCAGTAACATCACATCTATTTTCAAACCAATCATTCCAATACTGAGCGAAAGGTCCAGTGGGATGAGTTAGTTCTTGAATAGATTTAGTTAGTGTGTCTCCTGTATTTGTAGTAATAGTGAAATAAGAACGCCACCATTGTGTAAACTGAAACACAAAATGTGAAACTTCAGAGTGTGCTACTGGAGTAGTCAAGCAGGTTTTGTTTAATTCGTTAAAGGACCTAACCTTGTAAGGTCGAGGATGTCCAAAGGACCCTTTCCAAAATTCTACTATCTGGTCGTTCGCGCCGCCGTTTTCATAGTGTGTAATAGGAACGGTATTAAAGTGCTGGGCTACTAGGTTAGGCCAACGCCACTTTTCTCTAAAGGCGTGATGTACAACTCCGTGCAGAGAAGCATTATAACCGTAATCGCCGTCCTCTTGCAGAGAATCTATGTTAGAATAATACCACAATCCTTGCCCCCATGTAAAACTACACCCAGCAAAGACCATGGCCTGTGTCTTAGGCTTGCCCTGTCTTATCTTCATCTTTAGGAGTCCAACTGATTTCCCAGTCTTTAAAATCTGCTGCCAAGCAGTCAACTTTGTAGTCTAACCGTCCACCAACGATTTCCTGTATCTTATTCTTGCCTGTGTTTCTAATACCGTTTAGTCCGTGTGTGAGTGCTAGGTCACCTTCTTTCATACCTCTGCGGTACGCAGATTCGTTATGCCAAATATGTAGATTCATTTGACTCACTACAACAATGGCCCGAATTGTTTCTGCTGTGATCTTAGCATCGGTTTCATCTAGCACAACCTGTATGTCGTGTACAATATCAGCAATTTCTTGACTGTACTCTGTCTTATGTTCCGGAATGAAAACTTCTTTTAATTGAACAATGCTCAGACGATCAATTAAGTCGCCTAGAGTATGTAGGTATCTTCGCTCGCTCATAAATTTGTAAAACTCCTGTTGTTGTTAGTTATTACTAAGGGGTAAGCATTGATTAACTGTTTGATCCCGTAGTCTAAACTAAACATAGGTTTGAAACCTCTGCTTTCTATCTTTTCATTTGAAACAATATAGTTTCGTTTATCAAAGTCCTGTTTGTAGTCATCTGTCTTAATGACTAGATCGGGCATATACTCTTTAATCTTTTCAGCAAGTTCTAACTTTGATAAGTTAGCGTCGCTCAGGCCTACATTAAATACCTGACCTTTACAGGTGTTATATTCTTGTATCATAAAACCGAATACTCGGGCAATGTCTCCTACGTGAATATAGTTCCGTTTAAAATGGGGCTCAAAGAGTACTAGGTATCCGTCAGTCATTGCTTTATAGACAAAGTCGTTAACTAACAGATCCTGTCTCATTCTGGGACTAACACCGAACACCGTTGCAAGACGCAGTACAATGCCGTTACCATTTTTTAAAACATAATCTTCTGCATCACACTTAGTCTGTGCATATAGGCTCAACGGCTTAAATGGGCTTTCTTCTGTGATAATTTGATCACTAGAACCATACTGACTATTTGTGTTAGGAATAATAAGTTTCTGATCAGGGCGTAGCACATCAACAATATCAACGATGTGTTGATAGTTAACATCTACAGCCAGTTGTGGGTTTTCTTTACAGGCTGGCATTCCTACAATTGCAGCCAAAGGAATAATAATGTCATGTTCCTTAACTAAGGCTTGCAGTTGCTCCTTGTCTCTAACATCGCCTTTGATAAACTTAAAGCCGGACCTAAAGACATGGAGTAGAGAAGTTTGCTTGTACATGAGATTATCATATACTGTAACTTCAAGTGAATTTAATAAGTAGCCTGCTAGGACAGATCCCAAGTACCCAGCACCGCCTGTAATTAAAACTTTCATATCAGTCCTTATTGAATTCGCTCTTGTTTTCTAAGTACCAGTTGTAGGCATTCTGTAGTCCAACATGCAACGGTGTCTTTGCTGACCAGCCTAGATTGTTTTTAATCTTGTTAGAGTCAATCTTACGAGTAGGAATCATACTAGGTTTGCCCTTAACATACTCAATAGGATTAGTGTTTCCAACCATCTGCTTCATTGTAAACAATACTTCGTTAACTGAGTACACAGAGTTACTGCCGATGTTGTATACATCGTAGGTATCCTGCTTTTCTATAACCAATTGCAGTGCTTCGATAAAGTCATCGATATAGAGAAGATCTCGTAGTTCAGTGCCGTCGCCCCATACAGGAATAGGATTCATATTGTCTGCTACCTTACGAATAGTAGCAGGAGTTACGTGACACTTGGCAAAGTCGTATTTGTCGTGCGGACCAAAAAGGTTTGCAGGACGAATAACCACAGTAGTCATAGGATTAGGCAGATACTTTGCATAGAGCTCGCACTGCACTTCTGCATAACGTTTCATCCAACCTACTGGAAAGTAAACTGGGTAAGGTTCGTCAAATAGGAAGTCTGTTTCAACTACAGGCTCGTCACCTTTAGGAGGATAAACTGTGTTACTGCTAATGAAAATATACTTCTTAACCTTGTTACGATATGCGCTGTCGATTAGGAAGTTGTTCATAGCAACGTTTGGTGTAACGTGTGCTAAAGGATCTTGTACGGTATCAACTGCATTGCTAGTACTTGCGGCAGCGTGTACTACAATATCTACATCCTTAGTAACTGCTAAACAATCCTTATAGGTTGTTAGGTCGCCGCTGACATATTCTACACTATCATGTTTGATACGTGGACTACGAGTATGAAGATGTACTCGTATGTTTGTATAACCTTCGCTGACTAACTTGTTTGTTAGGTTTTGGCCGACCAATCCTGATCCGCCTGTAATTAAAATTTTTAAGTCTTTCATTAATATCCTTGTGGTCTAATGTTGTTGGGCATTTTATCTATATTCCAAACAAACGATATATAGCATCGTCTGTCAAAGGGGGCCTTTACCGGTAGTACGCCATGAAACGGATTGTGGTTGTTGAAATCTAATAGAGCCAATTTTCCACGAGTTGGCTGGCACTTAACAGCATTAGACATATCTTTAGCCTGTTCATCCCCCATTACTGCGAGTTCACCAGAACTATTATAATACTCTTCTTTAGTTAAGTAAAGCAATACTACACAGACACGCCCTGTATTCTGTCCATCACGGTGTACTTCTGTGTGATCACCGTCTAGGTAAACAGAAATAGCATCTTGATGATGTATATTGGTAAAGTCTGTGTTAATTTCTGGATAGAATTTTCTAATAAATCCATGCACTACATTTCGTAGTTTAGTTGTTAGTTTGCTAGACGAGGTTGATTCATACCATCGCTGGGAGATGTGTACTCCGTGTTCCAATGCTTTGTTAAGAATCAGTTCGCGTTCGCTTGCCGGACTCTTAAATGGCCAGTCTGGATGGTTATGAAATCCTACGACGGAGCAGACATACCTGAATGTGTCATCGTTAATTGGTGTAGCATAGGCTTCGTCTGCAACGGCTTCAAACTCTAATAGTTCTTCTTTTGTCAGAAGATCGGATAGATCAAATACACCAAAGCCATCTTTATGATACTGTTCGTAATTGATCATTTCTTACTTCCGTATGCTTCCATAACTTTCTGCAGGCCTGCACGTAAAGTTGTAGTAGGCAGTATTCCGTATTTCTTTTGTTTGTCTGAGCTGAGACATCTAAGCATGTCGCCGTTAGGTTTAGTTTCGTCCCAGACTATTGTCTTGGCTTTGCCTGTTTGTTCTTTGTACAGTTCGACAATAGTTTCTATAGTTTCTTTAATTGACACTGCTTTACCGCAGCCAAAGTTAATTACATCATTAACTTCTTTCTTAACCGAGTCTACTACTGCCTGTGCAACATCATCACCAAACACAAAATCTCGTCTTGCTGATCCATTGCCCCAACAAACAATCTCATCACCTTCTGTGTTAAACACTTTCCACACGTTCGCGCCTATAACAGTTGCATCAGGTGCAAAGTTATCTTTAACTCCGTAGATGTTTGCAGGACGGATGACAGTCCAGTTCTTCCAATCGTGTTGTACCTTTAGTGATTCTATTGCTAGTTCGCCCATGCGCTTACTCCAGCCTGGGTACCAATCGTTCTTGCTAGGCATCGTAGACCAAACTGTATCTTCTTCCATCACGTCAGCAGGTTGGTATACACCAACGGAGGATGTATAGACAAACCATTTTACTTTTGCATCAAAGGCTGCTTTGATCATGTTTGTATTAAACATCATCATAGGAAACAAATAGTCAGCAGGCTGCTTTGCAGCTCGACTTGGACTACCCTTAATACCTGCTAGGTGTAGACAAATATCTACATCAGTAGCAAATAAACTCTCGCAGTTATTAAAATAGGTTAGGTCCAACTGTCGCAATGTTAGTTGCCCGATAGGATATTGTAATTTGAGTTGTTGCAGTTCGTCACTGATCTTAATATCAACCGCAATAACTTCCTTAGCACCTTCATTTAAGCACTTGACTACAGTAGGATAACCTACCAGCCCACTTGCACCAGTAATAACAACTCTCTTATCTTTAAATTCCATGATCAGTTCCTTCAAATAATGTGTGTAGTGGGTTTAACGTATTAAACGTTAAAAAATGCTGTTGATTATAAATTAGAATATCCTTAAGAGAATAATACCAACTGTGCAGTTCTTCCATAGGCATGTTTGCAAAACGTAATATCTCATTGGTAATCATATCGAATCGTTTTTTAGGATCCGGCTCAAGGTCATAACTTTCATCGATAAATCCGTCAAAGGTCTTAAAGCCTAGTTTACGTAATTCCTCTAAGGCCTTGTAGTTTCCAACATAGATAAACGGTTGCAGATTAAGAATAGGACGGAAAGTTTTTTCAGACATGAACGGACTTCCATGAGCATCAAAACAAGTTTCAGAAGTTATATGCAGATAAGAATCTGCGTATATCTCCTTCTTGTTGTTTTCGTTAGTTTGGAATCCTTGCTTACCGTCAGGTGTAAGATCCTGTGTATCTATCTCGTAAGGTATCATACCTACTATCTTGCTAGCACCTATAAGAATATCGTTATAGGGTTCATCAATTAACGAACGCAGGTCATCTATATAATATCTAGATACAGAATGTATAAAACTAAAACTGCTGTTCGAGAGCAGGTCGTACTTTAATGCTATGTAGGCAATAGCCAACCGATGCGGCCTATTCATTGTTCTGTTCCAAGATAAGAATCTCTTGGGCCTAACTCTAGTGCTGTCTAACTCATGCACTCTAGGATAGTCGCAGGGATATCCTAATGAACTACGCTCCATAGGATACCTATGTGCAATTTCTGCTTGTTGTTGTAGCGATGCCTGAGAAGCAACCTGTTTAATTTTTCCGTCGTAGTTCGAAATTGTGTTACCGAACACAGTGTATATGTTCGAACCGTTAATGCCAATAGCCGCTAGTCCTTGTTCTATATAGCGTAGAGTATCTTTACCGTATGATGGCTCAGTTAGGCTAGCAATCAATATTTTTAATTTGCCAGTCTGTAATAAGTTTAATACATTATCTGATAATGAGTCCTTAAACTGATAATTGATTTTTTCAGATCCGTTGTTAAACTCAAAACTAGAGAAGAAATAATTTATATTCTGCCCTTCTACTTCGTAGGGTAGAAAGTATACACTGCCGTCATCTACTATTTGATCAGCAGAAATAATGTTTTCTGCTCCGTAGTTCTGTTTAAAGAAATAGTAAAGGTTTGAATGTCTGTATACTACACCCGAGTCTTGCACCTGAAAGATAGAATCTAGTTCAGATATTCTGTCATAGACGCTGTAAGGATGTGTACTTGTATTAACTGTGTTCTTTATCCATTCACATACTGATAAATGGTTTCCGTTAGCGATGGGCAGGGCTCCCTGGGCAGTGTTAACCCAGGTAGGATATACTAACTTATATTTTGAAGTTGCCATAAAGGATTGTAGGTTCTATACGATTCTAAAGTTTTTTGATTATGAATTAACAGATCTTTAATAGAGTAGTACCACTCGTGTATTTGACCTATAGGCATATTACCTAAGCGAGCAATCTCTGCTTCGATCAACCTAAATCTTTTTACTGGATTTGGTTCACTGTCATAATCTTCGTTAATGAAAGGGGAAAACGTTTTAAACCCCATCATTCTCAGTGTATTTAATGATAAACAGTTGCCCAGGTGTATAAAAGGTTGCAGGTTAAGTATAGGTCTGAATGTCTTCTCGCTAAAGAAGGGTGTTGCAGTTTCCTCAAACTGTGTTTCTGTAACTATATGCACATAGGAGTTTTGGTATAGATCTTTTTTATAATTTGTTACAGTAAAAAATCTAGGTAATTCCTCTAAGGGCAAGTGCTCTGTATCTATTTGGTAAGGGACTAGTTCTTTAATCTTATCTGCATAGTCAGTTGGTAAATCCAATCTAGCCAAACGGTCTGCATAATCATCTTTAGAATTACATAGGAAACTAAAGTATCCGCTGTCTAATAAATTATGTTTCAGCAACACATAAGCAAGGCCTGTGCGATTTGATCTATCTAGAAACCTATTAAATGACAGGAACTTCTTAGGACGAATATCTCCTGTTAGGTCTTCTGTCCTAACATAATCGCTTACATAGCCCAACGATGTAGTGTAGGGATATCTAGGCATTTCTTCTGCTGTTTGAAACGCGGCTAGAACAGACTCTAATTGTTTTAGATTAGTATCTGTATTTCTAATATTACCCTGCAACAGAATAACATTATAAACTCCATGCTGATTGAAGTATTCTTCTACTTCGTTGAGCACAGAAGACTCCGCCGAGGGGTCTACCATGTTAACTAACAGTAGCCTAACTGTACCATTGCGTAATAAGGTTAATAGTTTATCACTTAGCGTAGATATAAAATTATACTGCTCTGTAGGATGTAGTATATATTGGATTGTGTTTGACTCTATCTCTATAGGATAAACATAGTTCCCTTCTGTTACATCGTTTTCAGATACAAAAGGTATGCCCTGTCTTTTACAGTGATAGTAAAAGTTAGAGTTTCTAAAATAGTAATGAGACTCTGGCCTGTTACAGAAAAAGAGAGATTCAAGTTGTTCTATTCGATCGAAATTGCCAACAGGCACAATCTGATCTTCATTGTTCCTTAACCAACAAACTAACTCTAAAGGTAATCCGTTTGGAAGAGGATAATCTTTATTGTTGCTAGTGTACCAATTTGAATATACAACAGTTAAAACGCTATCCATTTTCCAGAGCCGTAGTGAGGATACTTTGACTTGTAGTTGTAGTAAATTACATCTTTAGGAATATCACGTTTAATGTTCCAAGTTACTTCCGTCGGTGTATAGGTAGAAACACCATTATCTTCTACAACAAAATATAATGGCAAGTCAAAGTTTCTAGCATACTTATGAACTTCATAGAAGATACCACTTTCAAAACTCATGTCTCCCACGAACACCCATACCTTATCAGTTCCACCGCTTTTCTTAATTGAAAGGGCTGCACCTAATGCAATAGGTAATGTAGCAGTAACAATGGCACTAGAATAAAACTTCTCATCTATGTTGCAAAGAGTAATTGAACGACCTGCAAGGATTTCGCTTTCAATCCAATTAGGATCAATACCTTTTAGCAGTGCATGATAATGGCTTCGCCATGTACTAAACACCCAATCAGTTTTTCTAATACGCTTGAAGATTTCTATTAACTGGCCTTCGTTCCCGTTAGATAAATGTACAGGGCCTCTAATCTTTGCGGCTTCCCAATGTTCAACAATCTTGTTTTCAAAATTAATTAAATCTTCCGCAGTCATTCCGTGATCACGAACTATATTGTAATGTTTTAGATTAATCATCTGTCTCTCTTTTGTAGTATAGGTGAGTCTGTAGGCCACTCGATATTAAATTTGCTGTCGTTCCAAGGAATTACTCCCTGCTGTGTTTCATCAACATATTCACCTTCGTAGAATAAGTTATAATGGAATATACAATCAGTTAAGGCAAAGTGCCCGTTAGCAAAGCCCGGAGGAATTAGTACCTGATCTCTAGTATGTTCACTAATCACATAGGACTCCCATTGTCCATAAGTAGAACTATAGGTCCTAGTATCTAATACTACTAGATAAATGTCTCCTACAAGAGCCTGTACTAACTTCCATGTTTTATTATCATAATGAAGTCCACGTAGCACACCTTTATAGGACTTGCTGAATCTACTGTGGACTGACACTCCTGTCGGCATTTTTCTATTAACAGGATGATGTTCACTATGGTAAGTTGTAAATATCTCTCCCCTGTATTCTCTATAGACACTAGGAGAATAGACAGGAACTTCTATATCAAAAGTTTTTAGATAAGAAATATCAAATGTATTCCATTTATTATACTTGTAATTCATCAAGGATTCCTTGTTCTATTATGTAAGAACTCTATAAACTCTGTGCTGTGTTTTTCAGTCTTATAGATGTTCATAATCAAATTGTGATTATGTAATAGAATATCTTCCATCTGCCAATACCAGTTATGCAATTCTTCTTTAGTCATACTGCAAAGACGTTTAACTTCTGCGGCAATCATCTGCATACGCCTTGTAGGATCTTGTTCTAGATCGTAGCTCTCGTCGATGAATCCAGAGAAAGTCTTAAACCCTAGGTTTCTAAGTTCTTCTAGTGCGCCCGGGAAGGATACTAATAAGAATGGATTAAAGTTTGCTACAGGCTTGAATACTTTCTCAGTCATTGACCTATAAATGCCATGCACGTATGTTTCAGTAGCAACATAAAAATATGCATTTGCACTAGGCTGTGCGTGTTTATCGTTCCATCCGTGTACAGTATAGAATGTGCTACCTTGTTCAGTGTCTAAAGACTTAGGTGTCTGCTCGTAGTACTTCTTGCAGGCATCGATATCATAGCCTAATGGAAAGCAGTTAGCCTTGGAGAACGCAGACTCAAAGTTAGAAGAATTGTCTAAGCAAGACCAATCTGCTTTGCTCAGTGTATCATCGGATGCAAACTTAAACATCATAGCAAATCTATGATCGCGGCCGCGCCTAATTGGAAATACGAAGTAGTTGTCTCTAATTGTATCTCTACTAGATTTAAACTGTGCTTCGTTCAATCTACTTTCTTTGTTAGTTGCATAGAAGTAGGATATTTGATTAATGATATAAGGTAAGTTTCTAACCTGTAGTCGCTGTTCGTGCGGAGCAAACCACGACTCATAAACCTGCTGTGCGTTAAAACTATTGACAGCAAGGATTATGTTTTCCTTAGGAATTCCACTGGACCTGATAGCATAGTGCAGGTTAGCATAGTCTGTTTGATCAATAAAGTTTTCATTGGACCAATCTAGGAATGCTACAGCATGGCCTGCTCGTAGATCTTTAAGTGCTTCTTCACTGATGTGTTTCCAAAAGTACTCGCCGTTTAGTTTGCTGCCTACATCGTCTGTACCTGTAAACCTAGAGAAATGTAGTGTAACCTTAATTGGATAGACATAGCGATTGTAGCCCTGTTGTACTAGATCTCTTTTACCAAAGTACATGCTGTTTTCATAGATGTCAACTCTATCATTAAAGCAGGGGTTCCTTAGGTAAGAGCCGTTCATACGCAGGCTCTGTGGCATGTCGCCCATCCTATCGCCGAACATACGCTTAAACGGATTTAAGGGTATGTCTAGATCTTCGTCAAAGAAACTTTCTGTATCAAGACGATCTGAATAGTGTGTATGGATAAAGTTTACAATGCCCATTTCAACTGGGAGGGCATTTGGTAAAACTGTGTTGGGTAAAACGTAATCGTAGAAAAATGGTATTCTGTGCTTCATTATATACCTATTTATTGATGAAGGTGTAGAGCTCGTCTGCATAGAGACTGTGCGGTTCTTCTCCGTGGTGCCAGTAGGTTGCTCGGGTATTCTTGTAGCCCAACTTGTCGTACTTCCAGTAGAAATCTTCCATCCCATTAGTCATGTTGTAATACTTAGATTGATCAATTAGTTTTAGATAAAACTTAAGATGTTCATCATCGCTAAACATGTGCATGGTATTACACATAAGGTATGGAATCTCTTTTAGATTAAAGAAGTACTGCATCTTAAGAACAACGGATGCACTTAGTATTTCAAGGTAAACTTGATTCATAGGGTCAACCATAAAGGCATGACACCTTGCTATTACTTCTTGTTCGTCTTTGTGTGTACCCTTGTAACCAAAGTTAACTCTAAAGAATCCTCTAGACTCTTCCGATAAGAACTCACTCGAAGAATTCCACTGCTCGTAGTGTGTAGGGCGTGTCATGGGTATTTCCATGCGTGTGCTTTCTGTCCATGATGTAAGAACCATTAGATCCATTGTATCAGGATCGTAGTTTTTATCCATCCACTCTAATACAGTTCTTGCAATGCCCTGATTAGTTGATCCGCTTAAGGCAATGTTAACAGCACGCCTGCCCAGTTTGGCTGCAAGAAGATTACCGAAACTGTGTTGGCGATTGTATGCACTATCGGATGTGCCGTCTATCTCTGACCCGGCCGCATGGCTGCATCCTGATATTAATAACAACTTCTCTTTCATTTCTCTGCTCGTTTGATTTTATCTAACGGAATAGAAAACACAGATGGACGCTCAGGAACTGCCAGGGCAGACACAGACGACACTTCTACTTCGTAGTCTTTCCAGT
>JACCDP010475953.1_pt1 | contig 39557 bp, 61 predicted proteins | sample 7445841 | NCBI WGS metagenome assembly JACCDP01 (sample SAMN15323441, study PRJNA562643) | freshwater metagenome | isolation source: river surface water | place: USA:Blue River Watershed | collected 2017-08-17 | reverse complement strand
CATCATGTTCGGGTTCATGAGCAGCGCCGACATGAGACTGTTGCCCATGTGCGCCATGCCGCCCGCGTGGCCGCCCTGCTGTTTCTGGCCCATGAGCATCCGCAGCATCATCGCCCGCTTGGCTGCTTCAGGATCAAGCGGGGTTTGGCTCCCGCCCATCATGCCCATTAGCCCCATCATGTTCGGGTCCATCACAGCAGCGCCCCTTCTATCAGCGTTGTCTCATGAACAACCGCGTCCCGGATGCTCCTAATGCGACGCTGGATTTCCTCAAACTCGGCCGGATGGTGGCGCCTCATGTAGCGCATCTTGCCAACGTTTTCGTGAAGATACCCGGTGCAAAGACGGCAATCGAGGGACGTTTCGGTTTCCGCGTAATGCGCGGGCAGAGGGACATTGCAGGATGTGAGAAAGTCCTTCACCTGCTGCGCCGTCCAATCCTCGATTGGATGCCGATATTCGATCCCACCGACAACATCACCATCACGCACAGACGACTTACGCCCATCTGTCAGCCGCGTGCCGCGAAAGACAAGCGTGATCCCGGCGCCATTGATGAAGTCCATCATGGGCCGCCAAATGTTGTCCAAGCAGCACCCAAGGTAAGGCTGCATCAACTGTTTTTGATGCCCGTCGATTTCTCGACCCGTCATGGTGCGCGTAATCGGCAAGACTTCCACCGGCCAACCATGGCGTTCAATCTGTGCCGGCTGGTTGGACCGAATTTCGATGAAACTTGGAACCATCGCTGCGATTTCGCGCATCTGTGCGATTGTCTCGGGGAAAGCATCCCCTGTGTTCACCCACGCAACGACAAACCTACCCCAATACTCCCGCAACAAATGGAGGCAAGCGAGGCTGTCTTTCCCGCCGGAAAATGCCAACAACGCTTTTTTATGCCGGTCAAACGGCAACATCAGAAGAACATCCCCGCGCCCATAATTGCCGATCCGCCGAGGCCATAGAGGCCGCCCATATTGGCAGACGCGGCCTGTTGCTGCGCGTTGTAAGCCTGCAACTGACCGTTGTAACTGCCCATGGTCGCACCGATCACGTCCGTTGGCGCAACCTGCGTCTGCGGCACGGCCTGCGCTTGTGGTGTCTGGATCATGTTGCCCGACAACAGCGCCGCCGTTTCGTTCAGGGGCTGGTTCCGCAGCGCCATCTGCTGCTGAAAGCCCATGTTCGCGATATTCGCCGTGCTGCCCGCCAGCGCCGCTTGATCGGATGCGGTCTGGATCGGCAGGCGGTAGGCGTTCATGGCTTGCCCCTGCAACGCGCCGGTCGTGTTGGCCAAGTTGCCGGACAGCGCGCCCATCCGTTCGGCCTCGCCTAGCCCGACCTGGCGCCCGGTGATCTGCTGCCCCTGCAACGCGCCGGTTGTGGCCGCGAGATTGCTAGCCATGCCCTGCGCCTGCTGTAGCTCATTCAACGGAATGCCACGAAGCGCGCCGGTCTGCTGGATGGACTGCCCCGCAAGGTTCTCCGCGTTCAAGAGCGTCTGCATCCGCGCATCGTTCTTGCCTTGATTGAACGTGCGATAGGCGTTGTCCCATCCCGCCGATCCCTCGGCATGGCCACTCGCGAGCAACCGCGCCCGCATGCTTTCCTCGTCCTGTGCGAACTGCGGATTGAGCCGGGAATTGGCCGCGTCGATCGCGCCCTGCCGAACGGAGTTGTAATCCGTGTTGATCGGCTGCCCGGCTGCGTCATAAGCCTTGTTCGCCGTCGCCGCCGCGATGTTGCCGGCGGTCATGCGCTGCCCCGTGGTCGGGTCAACAAACGGTTGTGCCGTGGTGGTCAACGCGTTGCCCACCGCGCCCGATGCCACGTTCCCGGCAAGCGTCCGCTGCTGCTGCGTCGGATCGGTGAACACGCCGGCCTTGGTCACGTCCGCCAGCCCTTCCGACGCGATCCGGCCCGCTTCGGACACGCGATCCGCGAAAGGCTGCCCGGTCATGGGAGACGACAGAAGGCCCTGGACCTTGCTCATCTGGTCGACCGCCGCCTTGCCATAGAGGCCCTGCCCGGTTTCCGTGAGCGTCTGCAAAATCTGCTGATTGGGGGATAGCTTGGTCGTGACGTTGTAGCTTTCAGGCCCCCGCGACGGGTCATAGTTCCACTCAATCGACCCGTATGGCGTGTATTGATTGATCCGGTTCAGCTCGGCCTGCTTCTGTGCCGTCTCGACATTGGACGCGGATTGAGCTTTCGCGAGCGCCACGGGATCGGGTGCCGCCGGAGCCGATCCGCCGCCCTTGCCACCACCGGACATTACGCCGCCTCCTTCAACGCGGGCGCACAGGCCCGGTGAAACTCATGGTCCATCAACGAAAACACAATGCCGTGACGCCCGCGCGCGAACTGGTGCCGCAACGTCGCCTCTTTCGTGAACCGCACGCCGTTGCCGACATTCAGCCGGGTTGCCAGCTTCAACGACCGTTCATTGTCGGATGCGATCACCGCGATCAGCTTTCGCACACCGGCTTGGTCGAAGGCATAGGACAACAGCGCGCGGAACGTGCCGGGGGTTGCCCATCGGGGATACGCGCTGGCCAGCGTGAAATACATCGTGCCATGCGCGGGGCTGTAGTTATGGAACACGATCCCGCCCCAGAACTTCCGCCGGCAGGGTGACGCCATGCCGATAGCAACGGACGGCCCCCACTCTCCAACATCGTCGGGCAGCCGCGAGCGGACCCACGCCTTGATCTTGTCATCCTGGCCGGTAATGAGGAACGTCATACCATTGACCCTACTTCGTAGGTGACGCGAAAGCCGAGGATTTCCGAGGTTCCGACTGTGCTATCCGATTTATTGAAAGAAAAGCACACAGAAACCGCATGAGCGATTGACGCATACGGGATCATGGGCGCGCGAGCGATCTGCAAGGAGTTTGTCGGAGACGACGGGAAAGTTCCTGTTAGCATTCCAGTCGAAAAGCCGTCCCATGTCTCGTAATCAAGCGCGAGCCTGATCGAAAAGTCCAACGCGTTGACGTTGCCTTTCACAATGGGCGAAATTGTCCCTGTGCGGACACGCCCAATGCCCCCAGACAATAGCTGATACGCACTCTGCACCCTGCATTCAAACGGGATTTCCCCGTTGTCTCCGTCACCACCATTGACATCAAATTCTCGAATTTTCCCGTCCTCAACCGCGCAATACATGGTGTCTCCAAGCGTGCCCCACGCGCTGGCAAGAATGCCGGTGAATTGAGCCCACGCTCCGGTTGCGGTGTTGGCGACATGCTGAAAAACAAGAACATCCGGCGCGCTTGACCCGATGTTTACAATCAACATGGTTTTCTTGGGGTAGAGGATCGCTTGCCAACCGTCTTCAGTGCCAAAGGCCGCAACATACGTGCGCGCGACCTCAGAGATGTTGCGGGAGAGGGTTGTAGTAGAGGCCAGAGACCGGCCTGTCGCTAGATAGTCCGACAGGGGCCGATATCCATCAGAGCAAAGCAGCATCAAATCCGGTCCGGTGCGGACCAAATTGAACGGCCCCGATACCGGCTCTCCAACGTCAAACACGCCGATCAGGTTCCATAGAGTCGACACGCTTGGGTCGATGCCCTGATAGACCAGGATTTGCCCGCGTGTCGTTAGAACAACAAACAAATCATCCATCCCGCCAGCCCCGTTGTCGCGGGTCCACGTCGAGATATTCGATATCGTGCCGCCCTTGCTCGCATAGGACGACAAGTCAAGTTCCGTTAGTGCGCCTTGATACGCCCCGGCCGCCGGATACCAGACCGAGAGGCTGTTCCGTTCGGCGTAAAAGGGGCGTTGCAGGTAGACGCAAACCCGGCTGATCTGGTTGGCCGCAAGTCCAACCGTCACCAACGGCGTGATGGTGGCGCCATCGTAGACCCACGCGGCATCTAGGCCGGTGTCATTCGCCGCCAGAAGGAAATGCCCGGCCGAGTTGCTGAAATTGGTCCATGACCAGATGGGCGAATTGTAGCCGGTCGCGAGGGACGCCGCGACGGAGGTCGTCACGTTGTAGATCGTGCCGCTTGAATGCGCCGAAAGAAGCGCATTAGCCGAAATGCCTGAATACGAAAACAGCGTCCAAGCCCGTGTGCCGTCGCCTGTGTCGCAGTGCAGTTGGGTTCCGCCACGGGGGATAATGCGACGTTCATCTGGATAGAGATTGAATAGCCGAACGGCCGTATTCGCCGGCATCTGGTCAATCGGATCAGCCGTATCGAGGCCCCCAATTGGTGCCGGGAACGTGGCGATGCGGAGGTTCCGCTTCGGCATCAGGAAGCCGCCCCAGGCCAGTTGCCATCGGGGATGTTGCCCGGGCCAATGAGGAACGGATAACGCCGCCTGGACGCATTCACGACCCGCGAACCGCCATCGTTGCCCGCGACCTTGGTCAACGTGCGGACGTAATCCTGTTCCAGCGCCGTGCTGTCAAACCCGTTCGCCCGCCACATCCGGACCTTGAGCGCCGCGATCAGCAGATCATCCGGGAAAATGAACGTATCGGTGTCCGCCGTGATCGCCGCCTTCCGCACGGGCGGGGAGGCATTGGAGAGGACCCAATAGGACGAGATGTATTCGTATGACAGCGTGGCCGGCGTGTCCTGTGCCGAGGGCGGTGGCCACAGCCGCACGCCGGGCGCGCCGCTTTCAAGCGGCACCTGGCGGAACCGCGAGCGCGGGCCAATCGTGACGATGCCAGACGCGGCCCATTGGTATTCTTGCGGCGACACCGGGCCATTGAGCGGCCAGTTGTTCGTGCGGTCCCATTGGGTCTGGTTGATGAACTTCCGGAAATCATCCGGCATCGGGAACGTATCGCGGGAGAAGGTGAGCGCAACGCCCGTGTTCGTCAGGAACGACCGGCTATCCGCCGTGACCGTCGTCACAGCAGCGGACAGCACGCGCGCCCCGACCGAGATGCCTTCGCCTGCTACGGACCAGTTGGCATCCAAGCCCGTGATATCCGCGACGTTCGTCAGCGCCGCCGATCCCATCGTTGTGTCGCCCGTCGTCTCCAGCGGGTCGACCGTCTGCAAGGTCGTCACGCGCGAAAGCATGGTCCAATCGCGATCCGTCACCAGATCGCGGCCGGACGCATTCAGCAGGGCCAGGAATTGAAGCGCGCTGGTGTTGCCGACAAGGGTCGTCAGATCAGGCGAAAACCCAAGCTCATTGCGAGCCGCGTTCGTCAGCACCAGCGCGTTCATTCCCATGGCTCAGGCTACCCGGTAGAGCGTGGCGGTGTTGGCGGCGGTGAACCGGATCAGGAACGTCGCGGAACTCCGCGCCCGATCGCTGTCGTTGGCCTCGATCACCATGTTGCCGACCAACGTCCAGTTGGTGTTGGTCGTGATCGTGATGTCCTCGGCCGCCACGGTCGACAGGTTGATGACCCGGAACAGGATGCTGTCATTGGCCACTAGCGCGGAGGGCAGCGCGCTATCCAGCGCGGTCGCGGTCGGAAGCTGATAGCTCACACCCGCGCCCGTGGCGGCGTTGCCCGTCAGCAGCATGTCCGCCGCGACCAGCGTCGAAGCGGTCATGGTCGCCGATGCGGTGAGGGCATACGGGTCCCTCTGCCGGAACATGACCGGCGCGCGGTTCATCACGCCGCCCTCGACGCCCGACCCCGATGGCGTGCCACCGACATTCAGGATACTGCCGCCGTTGCCGGACGTGGCACCAGCCGCGCCGCCCGTGATTGTGACAGCACCGCCCGCGCCCGTGGGAGCGCCCGTGCCGCCGGTCACCTGCACCTGGCCGCCCGCGCCCGTGGTAACGCCGCCCGTGCCGCCGGCAAGGAGCGCGGTGCCACCCGTGCCGCCATCGGACAGCGCCGCACCGCCACGAAGCCGGGCAGTGCCGCCGTTGCCGGTCGCACCCGCGCCGGACGAACCGCCATCGACCGTCGCCGCCGCACCGTTCGCCGTGCCGTTGGACGCGCCGGGGATGATGGTGAGCGTGCCGCCCACCGCATTGCCCGCCGTGCCGATGCCCGTGGTGACCGTGGTGGCACCGCCGGAACCGCTGGTGGACCCGCCGGCCGCACCGCCGATGGTGACCGCACCGCCGGCACCCGTCACGCCCGGGACGCCGCCCTTGACGATCACAGCGCCGCCAGCGTTGCCCGCCGTGGATGACGTGCCGCCGATGATGTCGATGCGCCCGCCCTGTGCCGCGTCCAGACCATTGATGCTGGCCGGCGTCACACTCCCGTCGAGAACAGAGAACGTCTCGGCCTTCGGCGTCAGCACCAGATAGGACGCGAGCGCCGGGGGCATGCCGAGACCGATCAGGTCCCGGATCGTCGTTGCTGTGTCACTCATGCCGGCGCCCCCCGGGCTTCCAACGCCTCAAGCCGCGCCATCGAACTGCGAAGCTGCTGCATGAGGTCGTTGATCTGGTTGTCGCGCTCGCTCACCTCGGCTTGCAGGCGCAGGATGCCTTCCGCCGACGTAAGCCCGTCCAGGTAGTCGGTCGCCTTCTTGACCCAGGCGCGCCCGCCCATGCCGACGCGGCCGATACCCTGTTCCGTCAGGCCGGCAAGGGCTTCGACGGTGTGGATGCGAAGCGCCTTGAGCATCTCCACAACCTCGGGTTCGGCCGGGAACAGGTTGGCCAGCGGGATACCGTCCTGAACCTGCTCGCGCTTGGCCTGGAACGCTTCCCACTGCTTGGGGAAGCGGTAGGTATCCCCGGAATGAGCGGGGCGGATCACCGCATCCCGCTCGCCCGGCTGGCGAACCTCGATCATGTCCTGCCCGACATAGACCGGGCGCCCGGCGGTGTTGGACTGGTAGGGCTGCAACACGGGCAGCGTGAAGAAACGGACCATCAATCGACGGTCCGTCCCAAAGGTGAGGAAGTGCGGGCCGGACGGGTGTTGTCCGGCCTCAAACGCCTCGGAGAGAACGTCGCTCATCAGTCGGCCGCTCCGATGGTGGGATAGTTCAGCATCACGGCAGAGAGGTTGCTGGCCGCCGTGGCGGTTTGGACCACACCGGAAACCGTGGCCGAGGTGCCGCCGACGCCGGTGTCGTCAATCCGGCCCGCCGTTGCCGTGGTGTGCAGCGCGGTATTCGCCAGCGATCCGGTGAGGCAGTTGGTCGACGCGTTGTAGCCCGCCCGCTGAATCCAGATGTATTCGTAGGACGTGGTGCCAGACGTGGCCGCAGCCCCCGCGACGCCGACGAACGCGCCAAGCAGCGCCTTCGCGCTGTTGGAAAGCGCGGTCGCAACGAAGGTCGAAGGCGTCGAGACGTAGAGGTAGTCTCCCGCCGCGATCGTCTGCGACGCCGCCAACTTGACGAACAGCCACTCGCTCGCGTCCGTGCCGATGGCCGTGGTGCCCGGGGTGAAGGGCGGGCCGGTCACATCGGGATTGGACGCGGTGTTGACGGTGTAGGCGGTCGTGACCGCCGCACCTTCCAGGTAAAGAATGCGAGGCATGATGCCCTCCTGTTACGGCGTCAGAACGCCCTGCATGAACGAGTTGGAAAGCGTCATGTTGCCGGCCCAGGCGATCAGCTTGACCATGCTGTCCTGATTGACGCTCACGCGGTCGGGATCGAGCGGCACCCACTCCCGTTCCGAATGCGGCCGGTAGTGCAGGTAGTCCGAGTTCACGAAATACATGTAGCCAGCCGGCGGACCGCCAACCGCGCCGGCACCGCCCGCGCCGAAGGTGTTGCCGTCACCCGTCGAACCCTGGAACCCGCCCGCCAGATAGACCGGGATGTCAGCACCGACGCCCGCATAAGCCAGCGACGCGAACCCAGAGACAGCGCGGTCGGACTTCGTGATGCGCTGGATTGCGGTGAGGCTTTCCAGATACGCGGCATAGCTGGTGTTGTCGGCAAGGATCATGTCGGGCATGTCCATCCCGCGAACCAACTGCAACGCGAGCGCGTTCATGTATCGCTGGACGTTGGCCGAAGTGAGCGCCGCACCGCCATCCGCGACCGCGCCATACTTCTTGTTCTGCCAGAACGACCACGTGGCCCGGTCGATGCCGCCGATGGTCCCCACCGAAGGCGTGGCCGAGATCAGCGCCTGCAAGCCCAGGATTTGCCCGGACAGGGTGCCATCGCTGAACATGTCGTAAGCAAGGCCGTTGGCGGCAGTCTTGTCGGCGTTGTCGATGCGCGACCGCAGCAGGTTGATCGTCGCAAACTTGCCGGCATTCTGAAGCTGTTCCAGGCCGTTGATGCTGATCGCCACGGCCATCTGACGGATGGGATACTCGGCCGAGGTAAGCACGTCGGACGGGGTGATGTTCAACGGGTCGTACCCGGAATACCGGGTATACGTCACGTTGTTGGAATACATGATCTCTTGAACGATCGTGCGCCCACCCGTGAAGCTTTCCTTCGCGCGACCCGACAACTTTGTCAGGATCACGTTGTTTCGGGTCATGTTGTCGGCGGCCTTACCCGTGCGGTTCCGCAGGGTGGTCGTTACCAGTTCACTGAGGTTGGGGGAGGCCATCGGGCCCTCCTATCGAGCGTGTTGCTCCCAGGCTTCGTTGAGCATGTCCTCGGTCGTCATCTTGCTGCGATCCACGTTTCGGGACCCGGCAGCAGAAGTCGGCGCATCGCGCACCGAAACGGACCGCGCTCTCGGCTGTTCCTTGGCGGGGGCATTCAGCCTCGCTTGGGCCAGCATCTTCTCGCGCGTCTTGGGGTTGGACCACACCGCCCGGTCATAGGCGTCCTTCAACGCCATCGTCGGGTCGATCTGGATCAGCTTCCCCATGTCCTGCCGAACATCCTCGAAATGGACATGCGCCGGGTCGGAAGCGAAAGCGGAAATCCGCGCTGACACCTCTTGCACCTTGGCCTGTTGCAGTTCCTCAAGAACCGCATCAAGGCGTGGGTCCCGGAAATCTACCGCCGACGCCTGCACATTTCCCGGGGCCTGGGATTGCCCAAGAATGGCTTGCGCCGTTTGGAGCGGATCGCGTCCGAACGCCCGGATCAGTTCCGGCAGAGCCGCATCGAAATTCCGCGTGAGCGCGTCCTGTGCCGCCAGGAGTTGGCCGATGGCTTGCTCCGGCTTGACACCATTCACCGCCCACTTGTCTCGGTATGGCTCAATCGTCTGATTGATCGGGTCGATACGGCTTCGCTCCGCCGCTTGTTCCTGCAAAGCCTTTTCAACATCGCGTTCACGACGGGTGATGGCGTCCTGCGCCTCCCGCGAGAGCGTGTTCCAGTGGGCCTTGTCAGCATCGGACCAAGACGACGGCGCCTCAATCGCGGGCGTTCCCCGCTCGGCGTCCGTCGTCTCGTCTGTCTTTTCGTCCGCGTCACCATCGGACCGCGCCGCAAACCGGCCGCGATCATCGCGATCCGTGGACTTGCCCTCGGTCGCCTCGGCGTTCGCCATCATGGCGTCATAGGCATCGCCTAGGATGGCGTCCAAGTCTTCGCCGCCGCTGGTCTGCGGCTGCTCAATGGTTTCGGACATGGTTCCTCAGAGGATACGGGTTTCGACACTGGCGAAGTCGCCAGCCGTCAGGGTGTCAGTCGGCTCGGGCCGATAGCCCTGCTCCAACATCTCCCACGCCTGGGCTATGTCGCCTTCAAGGTGCGGATCAGACTGGAATGGGGCATTCTCACGCGGGGCGTCGTTGCCAAGCTCAACGTATCCTTGCTCACGATACGCGGCACGGAGCGCCGACTTGCTGTCATACAGCCGTCCATCGGCCTGCGACTGGACGGGTTCCATGGCGTCGCGGATGATGCTCGGGAAGACGCGCGGGGGCCGCGTGAACGCCGTCGCCGGCACCCACTGGCCATTGTGGCGGATGTATTTCATTCCTTGCCTTCGCTCTCGTCTTCCTTGGCCTCGGCCGCGTCTTCCGCGATGTCGACCTTTTGCTGTTCAATCCCGATCTTGGCCCAATCAATCGCGTGTTGGTGGTCCTGATCCATGGCGGAAAGATCAGCGTCTTGCAGGCGCAACAGGTGATCGGTCGTGTCCTGCGCGTTCTGCGCCTCGGCCTGGCGGGCGTCTGCCGCAAGCCGCATCTGCAAGGCCTGGAACTCAAGTTCCTTCGTCTGGTAAGTCATTTGGGCAATGGCGTATTGCGCGTCCGACTGTCGGGCCGCCGCCTGTGCCTTCATGCCTTCAATCTGCAATGTGGCTTGCGTCTCGGCTTGCTTCGTCTGTGCCGTGATCTGCGCCACCTGTGCCGCTGCCTGCGCCTTGACCATCTCCGGCGTCGGCTGCGGAGGCTGCTGCGCCTGCTGTTCCATCTGCTTTGCGAGGCCGGTCATGGCGTCCTCAATCGTGACCTCCATTTCCGCCCCGATCCGAAACCCACGCGCCCCGAACAGCACCATCTTGCCCAGCATGGGCAGCAAGGCCGGGGCCATAGCGGGCGGTAGCTGCACCGCGTTGCCGATGAACTGGCCAAGCGCCGCAAGAAACTCCATCCGGTCGCGCTTGTCCTCGCCATCATCCAGCGCGATGGTCGACTGGTCCTCAATGTCGATCTGGAACCCGCGCATTTTCTCATTACGCAGCAGATCAACCGCTTGCATGAAGATGACGACGGGGTTTTCGTTGCCGTGGTCCATCGCCGGGAAGTTGGACACTTCCCACAGCGTCATGGGAGAGAACTTCTCCGCGATGATCTCCCCTGTCAGGCGCAGCATATCACGCACGAACCGCGCCACCGCGAATTGCCGATCCGACAGACGCAAGCCGGCATAGCGGCCCTTGATCCGCTGCGCCGTCGCGGTTTCTTCCGGCGCAGTCGAACCCCGCACAATGTCCGCAATGCCGGTGATCTCATACAGATCGGCCTTGACCGTCTGCCGCGCTTCAATCAGCGATTGCAGCGTTGAAATCATCGCATCCACGGGCACGAACGAGAACGCGCCTTGCATCCCGTTGTTCGTCGCGAAGGCGGACCAGTCCTCGACCGCGATGCCTTGGTTTTCCATCCCCTCATCAAAGATGCGGGACAGTTCCGGAAACCGCGCGTTGTAGCCAAAATTCATCCGGATCGCCGACGTAAGCGCCTGAATGCGACCCGTCAGATCGTCCAGTTCCCGCGCCTGATCCCGGTATTCCTTGAAATCCGGCACCGGAACGAGCGTTCCCGTCGTCATCGTGCCGAACAGCGGCGCGGGGCAGGGGAAGAAGTCCTTCAAGCCCAGCGGGTCCGGCGTGATTTCCAAAATCACCGGGTCCTGTAGCGGATTGCCGATGAAAATGACCTTACGCTCGGACTTGCACCAAATCTCCGCGATTTCGGCCCGGTTGATGACCTCATCATCGCGGTCATGCTCCGCGCGGTTTTCGCCCGGCGGGGACCACGTAAGATCGACCTTCCGAAACTTCCCGCCGAACCGTTCCAGCCCTTGCGCGCGCGTCATGCGGACGGTGCGCGATACCCAATCCACATCCGCCCATGTCTTGCCCGGGCCGTGCGCGAAATCGTCCCTATGGACGTAATCCCACTCGACGGCTTCCGCGACCGGCCGGCCTTGGTCATCCTCGGATGGAGGAGAATACCGCGCCCATTCGGTCCCACGCGCATACAGGGCGTAATCCAGAACCGCGTGCCGGATGCGGTCGTCCATGTCGGACGCTTCGATGGTGTAGGACAGCGCCCGTTGCAGCACTGTCGACGCCACCCGGGCGACCGGATCACGGTCCCGGAAGCGGCGCGTCACCACAGGAATTGGCGCCCGGGAATACAGCGCCGGCACAAGCGTCTGGATGTTGGACCACAGCACGTTGAACCGCGACGATCCAATAACCGCCTGATCGTCCGCCCGGATCGGGTCATCCTCGCGATAGCGCCGCTGGATGTCCCGACACGTCAGCAGCCATTCCTTGTGCGAATGCTCGTAGGCTTTGAGTTCCGCTTGCCACCGCTCCCCGACGCCGGCCAAGCCGGGGCCGAAGTCTTTCGGGTCGTCGACGGGGAAAACGGTATCGCTCACAGGCCGGCCACCGCCTTGATCGCCCGCGTCAGCACCTGCGTTGCTCGCGTGTTGGCCTCATCGCCCGGGTGAATGCCGTCCGAGGCCATGCCGGTGTCATACTCACCCGTCGCGGTGTTGCCGCAGAGGGCAAACTGATCGACCACTACGTTGCCGCTCTCCGTCAACGACAGAACCCGCGCGCGAAGGGCCTTCCACGCGACGCGGTAGGCGTCCGTCATCGCGTCGTAGCCCCATGGCGTCACGAAGATCGGCACCACGCCGGCCTCGCGGCACACATCAGCGGCGTTGCGCTGGCGGGCCGAGAAATACGCCTCCATCTCGTCCGGCGTCAGACCGTCAACATTGAAGTCGTTGCTCGTCCAGCCGGGGAGAATGCAATAGGTCGGTTCCACGATCGGCAGCAGCGTCTGCATCCGCGCGAAGAACACGCCCGACGCCTCGCCACCCGTCGCGGCGCAGCAATTCGACACCGGCACCACGCCGATAAATTCTTTGCCAAGATCAATCGCCGACATGAGCGACATGGTGTAGATGCTGGCAGTCGTGCCCGTGCCGGCCATCGTGCTGTCACCCGTGTGCATCCCCTGAACGCAGGGCTTGCGGGTCAACACTTGGATCATTGCGATAAGGTTGCCAGACACCAACGGGTTGTTGCCGGTGTTCGTGAGGCTGTCCCCGGTCGTCGGATCGGTCACGTAATCCGCGTTGTTGTCGCGGCCGCCCGTCCAGGCCACATAGCCACGGTTGAGCGTCGTGTTGCCGGGCCAGACCGAGTTGGCCAGCACGGAATTATACCCCACGTCCTGGCTGGACGGGATCAGCGCGCGGATCATCAACCGCCGCATGCCGGTGACCGGATCGGCGCCGCGCGACTGACACGGGACCCAATCAGTCATCGTCCAGGCCGGGTTGCCGGTTTCGCCCGTCGCGGTGTCCGTCGTGTTGGCCAGGACTTCAAGCGCCGTTGAAGCGCCCGCTACGGTCACAATCTCAGAGACGTTCGCCCCGGCATTGACCGAAGTCAGTGTCGACCAGTCCGACGCGGCCAGCGTGTTGCCGTCGTCATCGACCGGAACGACATAGGACGACGTGGGACCCGATCCGACCGCCTTGATGAGCGTCACGTCCCATGGCGTGGTGGTGATGTTCATGAAGCCCACGCGGACCGCATAGAACTCGTCCGGAATGTCGAGGCATTGGAACTCGGTGCCACCGTCCGTGCCCGCCAGCGCGACCGTGACTGGCCGGAGCGCCATCATCCATGTGTATCGGTTGCGGCGCTGCCCGGTATTCCGGACCGCCGCAGGAGAGAAGCCGTAGACGCCTGGGGCAGCGGAACGATAGGTGATCTCGGTCATCCGAGGTTCCCCCGCGTCGCGTAAAGCGTGGTCGACCCGGCGGCAGTGATCCCGGTCACGTAGACGGTGCCCGTGGCCGCAATCGACACAATCTCAGGCGCACCACCGTTCACAATCGGCATCGAGGTCGTCTTGCTCGCGGTAAGCGTGCCGGTGTTGTCGATGGCGACGAACGCCGTGGTTGTCCCGGTGTTGACCAGCCGCAGCGCGTTGCCCGATCCCGCGACCGTGGCCTTGATGGTCCCGGTGTTGTCGATGATCGCGCTTGTGGTCCCCGCAATGGCAGGGGTGAACGTGAATGACGCTGGCATGAATGCTCCTATGCGGCCCAACGGCCACGGGGCCGCTTGAACACATCATCGAATGTTGCGCGGTTGTTCGGACCCACCATCAGCGGGCGGTCTGCCGCAGTCGGCTTGGCAACGGCCAATTCGCGCCATGCCATCGAGAGGTAACGAAACGCGTCGGCGGGATCGGATGCCCAATCGTGCAACGGCGTATCCGAAAACCGCCGGTTCTTTTCGTCCCATTTGCGCCTGTAGGACTTCAACGCCTCGATCCCGTCCAGGCACCGCTCCCCATCGAACCAGCACCTTGGGATCGTCTGACGGGCGGCGTTGATGCCGTCCTCAAGCGTATGGTCCGGCACCAACCGGGGCCGCAGACCAGCCCGCAACATCGTCTCAATGCGCGATCGGCCGGAACCAAGCTCCCGCACCTTCGCATCGTGCGGCACCCAATCATCGCCGGGCCGGTAGCCCTTTTCCTTGATGACCGCCGCGTAGTGTTCAAGGCCCTGCGAATGGCTGGCGTAGTAGTCCACGACCCGGATTTCTCGGCCGGCAAGCTGCCAGAACCAGATCGCCGTTGCGTCGCCTACGCCGAGGTCCCACGCCGTATGCACCGGCAACGACGGCTCAACCGGAACCCGCGTGATGCGGCCTTCCCGATCAGCGACCGTCAGTTCCGCAGCCCAATAGGCGCCCATAATCGCCGCGTCGAAGGAGCAGTTGTATTCCTGCTCAAACAGCGCGTCACCCATGTCCTCGCCAAAATTGGCGCGGTAGTCCGCCCGTTCCTCGGCCAACTGGTCCGGCGTGAACACGCCAGTCTTTCCAGCCGGCAGAACCTCGGCAAACCAGTTCCGATTAGTGCGGGCGTTCGCCACCATCCGATGCGCGTGGTTCTTGCCGCGCGGCGTCGTGATCGCGAGGAACCAACCCCCGTTTTCCCGCAAGATCGGAGACAGGTAGGCATAGGCCGCCGGGTTGGCCAGCGCGTATTCCGACATGACCACGCCCCACGGAGGCGAGCCAACAAGGCTGTTGAAGTTGTCCGACCCGACCACCTGCCAGGTCGCACCGTTCTTGAACCGGATGAACATTTCCTGTTCGCGTGTCGTCTCCCGCAGTTCCAACGGGAAGGCTTCGTCAATGCGTCGACGCCCGGTGTGCGGGTTCAACGCGTCCCAGATCGCCTTGCGCGCCTGCGCTGCCTCGGGAAGCATGTGCCAATAGGTGGCGGGCCGCTCCATCGCGCTACAGGCCGCAGCATGCAACGCCAGTTCGTCTTTGCCAGCGCGTCGGTGCCAGATCGCAATCGCCCGCTTGGCGCCACGTCCGCCGCGTTCCATGTAGGACCACAGCGGTTGTTGATACTTGCGCGGCTCCCATCCGCCGGCAGGCAGGTCAATCTCCAACGGGCATTCCCCGCGCCGCCACGGGCCGCAGTCGCAAACCCGGCTCTACCGTCGACACCCACGCGTCCAGATCGGCATCGAACCGGCCGAACCGGCGTTGCCCGTCACTGTCCAGGAGGATCATCGGTCGACCATCCTTCTCCGTCGATAGTTGGCGCAATGGCACGAACGTCGGCGGTCCGTTGAGCCTCATCGTCCGTGTCCCGTGTGAAACGCTTGATGTTCACGACCAGCGCGCCGCCGTTGTCCCCGGTGATCTCCACCGCTTGCAGGTCGGGCAGCGTCTTTCTCAGCAAAATCTCAATGGCTCGTAGCTGCGTGGCGGACAAGTCGGGCACGATCCCATCGGAGGGCATCGGCCGTTGCAGTGCGAACGCCTGCACCCGCTCAATCAGTTGCACCGTCTGAATGCGCGCCCGCGTCTCCTCCATCACTCGCGGGGAGAGACGGGGCTTCACGATCGGCATGGATTACCTCTTGGTAGGCGAACACGTCGTTGTTCGGCCATCTGTCGTCACGGGCTACGGAGGGCGGAGGAGGCGCAAACGCCCGGCCAGTTCCGAGACTCCCGACCACCGCACCCCCAAACGCAAAAACCCCGCCGAAGCGGGGTTGTCTTTGGGCGCAGTTCGCCCGTCAGTTGCGGATGGTAGCGAGGCTAACCGGATGTGTCAAGGGTGTTGTCCTAAACGTCATCCACCCACTGTGTCGATGCCGTAGGCGCATCCGCCGGCAGATAGCGCAGCGTGACGCGCTCTACCCGGTCCTGCGTCCAAGCGGTGACCGCGCCGAACAGGTGCCAGCATGAGCCGTCCCAGCGCCCAACAGACGGCGGGCGGCCGGGTTCGGAGACGACCCAATAGAAGCCGGGGGCGCGGGCGGTCATGGCTGTTCCTCGATTTTCATTTTGGACAAATCCCGCAGCAACGCATTGTTGCGCGTCATGTTTTCCGCCAGCCGGCGGCTCACGGCCGCGTTTGTAAGCGTCGCGTGAACTGAGTCGGATATCGACATTCGCGGATGGTCCGCTTTGTCGTCCGGGATATCTTCAACCCACTGTTCTGATGGCGGCGTTGCGGCTGGCCCGACCCGGAAAACGCGCCACTCGATCACCGCATAGTCGTGATACGGGCCAGGCTCGCGATGTGTGAACCAATCGTATCCGTCCCACCGCGCGACCTCCGGTTCATCACCCTCGGCCACGATCACCCAATATTGGCCCGGCTTCCGCTCACTCATCGCACCTAATCCCCTCCAACAAATCCAGCCCAGCCCGCACGTCCGCCAGCATCGCCGCCGGCACGCCAAGCCCCCATAGCATCCGCTCGACCGCCAGCACCTGCACCGTCGTCAGCCGCCGCATCATAGCCCGATACCGATCCCGGGCCGTAGGAGCGTCGTCAGCGCCATCCCAGCCGCCCCCGCTACCAAACCACCCGGAAGCGCGCGGAGCCAGCCCAGCGTCCACCCATTGCCCGTAAATGGCCATGGCAGTGTCGTGCTGCGCCTCAGTGATCGCGCCCGCCGCGAAAAGGATGTCCGGACCCGTGGTTTCCTGGACACACCGCACCGGCTCAGTGTGCCCGGGAGACGCGCTGCCTCGCCACTGGCCGTCCGATGGCAGGATGATGATGGTTCGGGCGTTCATGGGCGCGGGTCCTCAGGTTCGGCCGGCTTTACGTCCAACCCCCCGCCGCGCGTGCCCGTGATCGTCATCCCGCTAATCGTGATCGACCCGGGCGTTCCGGTCCGTTCGGCCGCGACCTCATCGCGCACTCGGCCGGCGATCAGTCCAATTATGACCCCAAACCCTAGGGCGCCGATCAGTCCAATTACGGTCCACAACATTAGCGTCTCCTAATTTACCGTTTGCCGATACGTCAACAATCTTGACCCAATGCGTTACCGGGTGTGGGTGGTCCGGCTCTGCATCCCGTGGCTAGTCCCCAGGTGCCACCCACCACAGGCCGCGCATCGGTAGCTTTCCCGGGTGCGGCGATCTCCGGCGGTGGACGGGCCGAAGCCTTTGCGCTTCTTCGCCACGGCGGCGGCGAGGCGGGGCTGTCGAAACGGACCTTGCCGGTGCAGCCGTCGGCGTAGTCAGGGCGGGGGACGTTGGGGTTTCGGGCTTGGAGGTAGGCGGGGGGCATCACGCGGCGCCTCCAACTTCGGACGCCTTCCGAACAGCCTTGGCCAACAACTCGGCCTGAGCAGCTTCGACGTTCGGATACCAGTTTGCCTCCGCAATTCCGACCAGCCACCCATCCGGCCTGACCACAAATTCCGCGTCATCGCTGGACGGTTCTTGGAAGCACACAGGCGCCACGTATTCGGGGTAGACCCGCCAAGCGATGACTGCCCACCGTTCGACGCGGGGCGTCATATCGCGTGGGTCGATCCAAATCCGGACGATCTCCTGCCCGGGTGTGGCCGGGATGGTTTCGCATTCCAGTTCCCGCAGGTCGCGGTTGGTATGCCCCATGGCTCGGCCGGCGGCGTCGATCAGGTGCCGCGTCTCGGCCTTCGTCGTCCAGGACCGAGTGATCTTCGCCAGCTTATCGCTGTTCACATACGACCCGTCTTCGCATTCGATCCACATTTTGGCGGCCTTTCGATGGTGGTCAGTCGGCAGGGGACAAAGCCAAGGGGGACAAGGGGACATTTTAAAAATGTCCCGGACTGGTTCACCCCCCCCTACGTAGTAGGGGGGGGCTGTGTCCCCTTTGTCCCTTTGTCCCCCATGTCCCTCTAGGGGGACATAATGTCCCGGCTGTAAGTGTCTGGAATAACACAAAACAGACCGTCGGAACCGTAATGAGGGACACGGGACAAAGGGACATTTGTCCCCCATTGCCAGGGCGGAACATATCTGGTTGCAGGGACACAACCCACGCTAGAATGTCCCCCATTTTGTCCCCCAAAATGTCCCCCATTACGGAATGCGGATAATTACGCATAGCGTTATGTCCCCCTCTCATTCGACGACCCAAACGCGCTTGCCGGCCATGCCGACGACCCGATCCGCGACCAGGGTGTCGGCCGCGCGGCGGAACGCTTTTTTCTTCGCGTCCCCCTCGGCGCCGGGCATGGCGCGGTCGTAAAAGCGTTCCCGCCACCACTGTTCGGGGATGGACGAAGCGCCGTCAGGGATGCCCGCGTGGCCTGTTTGGCCGGTGCTGGCGATCAGGTCGGTGAGGACTTCAAACGCCCGCTTGTTGTGCCCGGTGAGGCGACGGCGGGGCGTGGGAGCGGTGCCTTCGTCGGACGCATCGCCAGACTGGACGACGCAGGACGTGAGCATCTTGCCGCGCTGGTTAGCGCCGATCTCCACCACTTTGAGGGTGAACGGGTATTCCCCGCCGCCTTCGAGGTCGCGTTGCTTGGTGACGCGCGCGACCCGGAAGCCACCCTCGGCCGATATCTCAATCTCGGTATCGGTCGCGGCGCGTAGGCTGGAATGTCCCCGCGCGCCCTTGGCGTCGTCCTTGCCGGCGTGATGTATCCACATGAGATGCGCGTCAGTCTCGTGGCGGATCAGGTCGCCATGCCGCACCAGAGCGCCCATATCGTCCGGCGCATTCTCGTTCCCGCCGGCCATGGCGCGTGCGAGGGTGTCCAGCACGATCAGGCCGCAGGGGATGCCCAGATCGGCCGCTTCGACCTTGATCGCGGCAACAAGGGCTTCCGGGTCGGCGCTGTTCAGGATGTCCAGAGGGACGGGGACCACGCCGAACGGGATATCTTTGCCGGTTAGTCCGTGTTCGATAGCAAAGGCTGCCAGGCGGTTGCGGATGCCGTGGCTGCCTTCCAGGGCGCAGTAGATGACCGCGCGTTGTTCCACGGCTTTCCCACGCCACGGCCAGCCGCACGCAATGTGCATCCCCAGATCGGTGGCGAAGAACGTCTTGCCGCTGTTGGACTGGCCGTAGACGACCGACATGGTGCCGGCGCCGAGCACGTCTTCGACCAGTTCATTCTGGTCCAAAACCGGCTCGATATCCTTGAAGCGCAGAATTTTGATGGCCGGGGCTTCCGGGAACGGCTTGGTCGTGCGGATCGACACGACGTTGCCGTATGCCTCATACCCAGCCGGCGGAGGCGGGTCCTCTCCCCACGGATCGGGGCCGGCCGGGATGGACGGATCGAAGAAATTACCGGCCATGTGCAGCCCTCAATTCGGGACGGAAGGGGGGATAGATCGCGCGCCGGTATTCAGGGCAGATCGAGGCGAACGCGCGCTGTAGCCCCGCGTCATCGCCAGCAAGGCGCGTGTAGTAGCCCACGGGATCGGCGGCTTCGGCGGCTGCCAGGCGGTCAGCAACGGCCTCGGCTTGGGCAATGTCGTTGGCGAGCGTGACCAGCACGTAATCGGACAGGTCGGCAAACACGTCCGATGGCAGGTATGAGGCGCCCATCTGCAAGGCCCGGCGCATCACGGCGTCGGCGGCGTCTCCGAAGTCGTGGTCCCCGTTGTGGACCTTGACCGCCTGGACGCGGATCATGGCCCGCATCCGGGGCACGACATGGGTGCGGAAGGCTTCCGGGAAGGTCATGCGTCCGCCTTGAGAGGGTGGCGCTGCACACAATCCCCGAACAGAACCACCCACATATCCGGGTCGATCGTGACCAACCATTGCCGGCCGTCGATCTCGATCCAGGAAAACCATTCCCAGCCGTATTGGTCACCCTCACGGGAACCCCACCACGCGGTGAACGGCTGGCCGTTGATCGTCAGGCGTGCCCAGATCGTGAGTGCCGGGTTCCGCCCCGGATCGTCCATCACGATCGGCCCAGCGTCGCACATGCCGTGCCGCGCGCCGTTGACCTTTGGGCCGAGGGTGGTGGGGTTCATCAGAACCGCACCCGCTCGCGAACGGCGTTCACCTTCCGCAACCGCGCGGCCGAGGGCTTGGCGACGGGGGCCTTGTAGGAACGCGGAGCCTTACCCCGCGCCACCTCGGCCCGGGCGATAACGGACGCAACCGAGGCATCCGCGTGCATGGCCAAAAACTCAGCATTCGCGCGCAACTCGACGCCTAGGCCGTGGACCCATTGGTGATAAGCGGCGACGGACGAAAGGCAGGCCCATCGCCCGCCCATCGCCACCAACCGCTTGCCCACATCCTCTTGTTGTTCGCTGGCCGTGTTCGTGCCGGCCTTAAGCTCGCACCACAAAGGCGGATGGCGTGCCGTCAGTAGCAGCGTGTCCGGCGTGCCGGCCCGAACGCCCCGGGCCTTTTCTCGGAGGTGCGAGAACTGCCCGGCGGCCTTGGACCGATCGAACGCGAGGAACTCATGCGGTTCGGACACGGATTCCCGCACCCACTTGACCAGAGCTTTTTGCAGGATGTGTTCGCGGTCGATCGGGCGGGGCATGGTTAGGCGGCCTTCCGATCCAGCCGCGCCGTCAGGTCCGCCACCGTCGCCGTCAGCTTCTCAGCCGCCGCCTTGACCGCCGCCAGTTCGGTGCGGATGGCCTGGATTTCCGGGTCCACCTTGATCGGGCCATAGGCGGCTTCGCGGATGCGTTCGACAACCACGCGGGGCACAGACGCCTTTTCCGCGACCGTCGCATCGCACATGCCGTCGAGATAGGTTCCGACAGCATCGTCAAAGTGCTTGTCGAGAAGGTTGCGTATCAGAACGCGCTGATCGTTCGTTGCTTCGCGGATGGGGATAGGCGGTGTCGGCAATGTCGCCTCCGGTTTTGCTGTCTCGGCTTTCTTTCGTGGTCCGGCACATTTCGGGCAGTAGGTCCGGCCCGATTTTCTTGCGTCCAGTTTCCACCCGATGCGCGCGGCCTTCGTCTGGATCACGTCTGGCGCAAGGCTTCCGCCTGTATCCACCTCGCCACGGTCACCGCACTCGACGCAGACAAATTGCGCGACCTCCCGCATGGCCCCGTTTTTCAGAACCATTTTGGTTTCGAAGGTGTGCTTAGGCGTCCAGGTCTTCGCCTTCATGCGGTCACCACCCAATGCGTCCCCGGCCCCATCTCCCCCTCCAACCGCGCCCGCAAAGCCTCCGCCGTAGCCGGCTGCAAAGGCGCGGATCGGCCGTCCTTCCACGCGACGCACACCAACGGCGGGGCGATGGCTTGCCGGCCTTGGAGCGTGATCCGGTAGAGGCAACGGCGGTTGGTGGAGATGTTCGTTGCGTGGCCAGCGGTGATTAGGCGGGCCATGAGTTCGCGGGCGGATCGCGTCATCGTCGGCAACCACAATGCAAGATCGGCCGGCGTCGCGCTGTCCACCGTGGCCAGATATTCGAGGGCGCGGCGCTGTAGGGGCGTCACCGCTTCGCCTTCCCTACCGCCGCGTCATACCGCCGCCGCCAGACCTCGCACCGCGCGACAGCCGCCGCCCATCTCCACCGACAAATCCAGAGCCACATATTTCCCCCAACGGAAGTTCTAGTTGTCCGATGCAGTCCGCATCCGCCTCGCGTTCAAGGCACGCGGTGACCGTCCGTAATTCGGCAATGTGTTCTTCGCGGTCGCGGCAAACCGCATCCCGCAGCGCGCGGTATTCAGCCCACGCGATGCCGTTGACTTCGCCGCGCACGAATGACCGCACGCGCCGCGCCGTGACCCGCAGCGGACCGGCCGCATCGTCCATCGCGTGTTCGAGTTTTGCCCCTAGCCACCGCCGCCACTGGACGGCGCCACGGATGCGGCACGCGATATCCTCGGCCAGCGCATCCGGGTTACTGGTTATTTCTGTCCAAGCGTTTGCCCGCGTCATGTGCTTCCTTCCTTTCCCAAGGAGGGCACATTGCAGACAGGCACACGCATTTTGACGAACGGGGCGGCAACCCCGGCTCGCGGCATCACGGCAGGATCGGCAGGCCGGTCCTCTCGCGATGGCGGGAATGGAAAAAAGGGCATGTTACGAAGCCCCCCACAGTATTTTGGATTGACCGACGACCGGCTGCCATTCGCGCCCGGCCCTGGACTGCCAGGATGCAGGGTTGTTGGCGGGCCGCTCAGCCAGAACGCGCCAGCCGGCGCCACGCAGCGAAGCCCCGCCTTCCGATGTGAGCGTGTAGGTAATCAGGCGCCCCCATCCGAGCGCGCGGGCCGCACGCCAACAGGCGCCATACAGGGCCGATGGCGTGCCCTTAGGCGCGGAGTCGGAAACGCAGCATCGGGTTACCTCGACGGTTCGCCCGTCCTGCATGAGCCGAGCTGTCGGGCGTCCGACAGTGGCCACGCCGACCAATCCAGTTCCATCGCTGGCCCCAACCGCGAAAATCCCACCAACCGGAGGCTTGTTGTGGCGGTGGAAGTTGCCGATAAATTCAGCAGCTTCGCCAAGGAAACAGGGGACGATCGTGATGGTCACGCGCCCCTCCCGAAAAAGCCGCCGGCTGGTGTTACCCAGCCGGCGCAGTTTAGGGAGGGAGAAACGTCCAGCAGACTGACCGACTCTACGGCCCCCGGTCTGCCAGCGGGAACGATCGACCGACGCACCGCCACCATGACGCGCACGCCGGCCGTAGCCGGGTCCCGAGCCTGCTCACAACGGGCATCCAGTGCCGAAGCCTGGACACAAATGTTCGCGGCATCCCGGCTATTCATGCCGCACGCCCCTTCTTGGCCCGCGCGCAGGTGCACCATTCATGCAGCGTCCGAACCGGAATGCCGGTCTCCTTGGAGATCGCGGCATAGCTCATGCCGGCAGCCCGCATCCGAGCTACGCGGGTCCGCTGCGAGACGGTCCGGACGCGCGGCCAGTAGAGGGCGGACACGGTGATCACCACGCCAGCCAGACAACCAGCAGCGCGCCGATGCCGAGGGACCCGAGGGCCGTGAGGATGGCGTTGAAGATCATGAAACCCCCCAGGATTGTTCCGCGTTGAAGATCACGCAGCGTCCCTCGCTGGCGGTTCCCAAAGGTCGGGCCGCAGCTCGTGCCGGGGGATGCCCGTTATCTCTGAAATGCGAGGGACGTGATGCGGGGGAACCCGACGCCAGCCGATTACTGTCGCGTGGTGGAGGCCGAGGGCCGAAGCCAACCGACTTACGCCCCCGGCGTGTCGAATGATGTCTGCGAGTTCCATACCAAATGTTGGCCACAACAACATTGGTTCGTCAACCGCTTTGTTGGCCAGAACAACGCGCCGTCGGCCTTAAAGTGCGAAAATGCGGGCATGAGCGATGACGCGGAAACGATCGGGCGGCGGATTAGGGAGCTACGGCAGAGGCTTAAGCTGACGCAGATGGATTTCGCCGTGTCGATTAATGTTGTCCGCAGTCACCTGACCAACGCGGAGCTTGGCCGGGGCTTTCTCGGCCTGGACAAGATGATCCTGATGGCGCGGGAATATGGCGTGTCTCTCGATTGGCTGACCGGGTTGGACATTAAGCCGGTGTCCGACGCGCGTGATGCGGAAATGCTCCGCGCTTTCAGGGCGATGACCGATGAGGCTAAGAACGGGCTCCTAGCGGTTATGCGCCCGGCGGCGCCTGCAAAGAAGGAGCCGCCGCCACCCCGCCCTTTCGTTGACGAGGGGCGGAGACACAAAACCAATGCGGACGGATGCTTGAATGTAGTCCCGATCCGGCGCAAAAAGCCGGCGGCTTGATCCCGCACATTATACACTGTATGAGCGCCGTCCTGACCGGCGCACGGTCTCTTCCATACCGCAGGCGTTAGGCCGCCAGCCCCACTGATCCTTTAATCTGGCCGCCCGGATTGGCTCACCTGCCATGCGCGGGATGCGCCGCGTTGCATAAAATGTTGCCCCAACCAACATTCGCTCTTGCGCTAAAATGTTGGGTAGGACAACATACCCCCATCGAAACCCGATGGGAGGCCATCATGTCCACGACGACGCAGCCCCTCCACCAACTCCACGACGGCTCGTGGGTCGATCTGACCGAGATCACCCGCATCATTCCCCGCGCGAAGGACGACAACCAGCCGAGCGTGCTGGTGTGCATGGGGCGGGAATACCCGATCAAGGTGTATTTCGAGACGCTGGACGGCGCGCAGGACTACGCGGATGCGCTGGCCGGGTCGGTTAACGCTGCCCGTGCGGGAGGCGTGTGATGCTGCACACTCTCCCCGCCGACCACCCCAACGACACGCACCCGATCCAGGTCGCGTTCCCGCCCCCGCTGCGGCTTCTCCGCGCGCTGTCCGGGCCAAGTGAACCGCCGCCTGTGATGGTGGATTTCATCACGCTGGCGGACGTGGCGGATCGGGCGATGACGGTGGAGTGGGTGTGATGGCTTCTTACCCAGACAATTTCGACGGCGCAAAGTTCGACCGCCTGTATGGCGTCGATGATCCGTCTGCCGTGCGGATGCCCACCATCAACCAGCCAATCGGTTACGAGTCCGTCACTGACCATCCAGACCCGAACATCACCACAACGGTCGGGATGGTGTGGGATGGCGCGTATGGGTGCTTTTTCCTTGACTTCACGGAACGGAAGATTGGCCGGCGCGTGGATGAAATCGCGGAGTTTTCGTTCTCCCGTGACGGGCTGCGGCGGTTTCGGGACTTGGCTGATCGGGTGCTGGGGGATCGGACATGAGCGCCGACATCCCCATGGACCCGCGCGATATGACCCCCGAGGACATGGCCGCGAAGGGCTTCACCCGAATCAGCCGAGGCGACGCCATCCGCGCTTACTGCGTCGATGTGTGCATGTGCGGATCGCGGAGTGAGGTTCTGTTGTGCGCATCCGGTCACTGCCCGCTCTGGCCATTCCGCATGGGTTCCGATCCGTTCCGCGAAAAGCGTGAGGTGACGGACGAACAACGCGAGGCTGCGGCTGAGCGGTTTCGGTTGGCGAGGGAGGCGCGGACATGAGCGACTGGCCACGGGTGATCTTGGACGACGACGGGGATTTCGTGGAGGTCCTGGCGGTGCCACGCGGTGTCTACGTCGGCACGACCGAGAATGGCACGAATGCTGGTGTCGTTCTGACAGTAGACCAATGCGCCGCCCTGATCGCCGCCATCACGGACGCGGCGAAGGTGGTTACGGGAGATCGGACATGATCCACGAATACACCACCCTCCCCGGCCACGACCCGAGCAAGGTCCGAGACTGCATCACGGAAAGCGCGTCCGAGGCGTTGGACGTGCGGGTTTTGCAGGTGGCGGAGTGGATCGTGCGGGACGCGACCGTGGATTTCCCGGCAACATCCGGCATGGCGAAAAAAGCCGCACGCATGGCCGACGAACTCCGCGCCATCGCCGCCGAAATCCGCGACGAAGCCACCCCGTCGTCACCCCGCACCACGCGCGCGTGCCGTGAAGCAATCAGCGACGCCAACACCGAGGCCGCGCTTGCCCGTGCATGGCGGGATGTAGCGCCGTCCCTGCCGACACTGACGACGGCGGAACGGCTGGCGATTGCGGAGGCGTTCATTACGCGGATGTGTGTGGTTACGTGGGGAGACCCGTGATGACCGAATACCACCGCGCCCTAACCGCCATGCAATCCGCCGGCACGGAAGCCGACCTAGACGCGGCGTTTCTCGGGATCAACTGGACGATGGGACACGACTACATGCTGCGGTTGTTGATTGAGTATCTGTCAGCGCGGGCGCGGGTTTCTGGGGATGATGGACGATGACCCCCGGCATCTACCAAATGGAAGCCGCAGCCTACCACGCGGACCCATGCCCGGCCCCGAGCCTGTCCAACAGCGTGGCCAAGGTGCTGATCCGCCAGTCCCCGCTCCACGCCTGGACGCTGCATCCGAAGTTTGGGGGCGGGGAGATCGACCCGAGCCGCGTCATGGATATCGGTTCCGCGATGCACGCGATGATGCTTGGCTATCGCGACAAGGTGGTGCCGATCAGCGCCGTCTACGGACCGAAAACCAAGCGCAAGGAACTGATCGGCCTGCCGGTCACGTCCTACGCCTCGGACGCGGCCCAGGAAGAACGGGACATGATCCGCGATGCCGGGGATATCCCTGTGCTGTCCCACGAGTGGGAGGCGCTACAGCGGGCCGAGTTGACTGCCATGCAGCAGATTGGCACTGCCGACGACGGCCCAGGCTTCACCGCCCCCGGCACGTCGGAAGCGGTGATCCTGGCCAACGACAACGGCCTGTGGCTCCGGTGCATGGTCGATCGCCTGCCGCATGATCGGAAGCTGCCGCCCTACGACCTGAAAGCAACGAAACTGAGCGCGGCCCCAGGTGGGTGGGAGCGCCGGCTACAGACGGAATATGCGTTTCAGGACGCGTTCTACCGTCGCGTGATCCGGCTGGCCTTGGGCTACGAACCCGAGCCGATGCGGTTCATCGTGGTCGAGATCGACCCGCCGCACGGCGTCGCCATTATGGCCGCGTCCCCGATGCTGGCCGAGATCGCGGAGCGGGAAGTGGAACGCGCCATCCGCATGTGGCGCGAGTGTCTGACGACCGACCGCTGGCCTTGCTACCCGCCGCACACGGCATGGGTGGACCCGACAAGCTGGCAGATCACCCAATCCGAGGAAGCCGCCGCACGGGATCAGATCGCCCGCGCCGCCGCCAATGACCCGCGCTACCGCGCGTTCCGTTCCGCATAGGAGATCATCATGGGTTTCGAGTTCCGTCCCGCCAAGCTTGAAGGCGTTGGCCTGTTCATCGCCATCGCCGGCAGTTCCCGCACCGGGAAGACATACACCGCACTCCGACTGGCGCGCGGGATCGCCGGCAAGACCGGCAAGATCGCGGCGATCGACACCGAGGGAAAGCGCATGTCGCACTACTCGGATCAATTCGACTTTGACGTGTTCAACATGAAATCCCCGTTCAACGGCAATCGCTTCGTGGAAGCGGCCAAGGGCGCGGAGGAACAGGGATACGCCGTCATGGTGATCGACAGCTTCTCCCTGGAATGGAGCGGCGTTGGCGGCGTCCTGGCCGAACGGGAACGGCAGTGGAAGGAAACCGGCTACAGCGGGAAAATGTCCGATGCCATCTGGAACCGCGTGAAGGGGCCGGGATCGGAGCATCGTTGCATGATGAATGAGTTCATGCAGATGACCATGCCGATCATCTTCTGCCTGCGTGCGAACGAGGTCGCCGATCACCTCGGCGGCGGCTGGAAGGTCGAACAGGACAAGCGGTTTCTCTACGAATGGACCATCGGCCTGACGCTGCATCCCGGCACGCCCGGGGAACCCAGGTTCGACTTGAAGGACGCCAAGAAGAACCCGCTGTGGAAGGTGCCGGAAATTCACCGCCATCTGTTCCCCGAGGGCAAGTTCATCACCGAGGAAGCCGGCGCGGCGTTGCAGGCGTGGCGCAATTCGTCCGGCGCGCGGGAGATGGGCAGCGCCGCCGTGAAGGTCGAGAAGCGGCAGACGTTTGCGGAATGGCTGGCCGACCTGGAGGAAGCCCTGGCCGAATGCGCCACGGCCGATGCGGTGGAGGCCATCGCGGACCGCTACGACGTGAAACAGGCGCTGGCGAGCGGCAAGGAAACGGTCGTGGTCCGGCTGAATGCGCTGATCGCGGCGGCCCTGCGGCGGGTCGAGGATGACGCGGTGCCAGGGTTTGCGCGCGGGGCCGTGACGACTGACGTGACCGGGGAGGCCGCATAATGGCCGGCAGCGTCAACCGCGTCATCTTGGTGGCGAACCTTGGCAAAGACCCGGAAATCCGCAACACGCAAGACGGCAGCAAGATCGTGAATCTCACGGTCGCAACGTCCGAAACATGGAACGATCGCGCATCCGGGGAACGCAAGGAAAAGACCGAGTGGCACCGCGTTGTGATCTTCAACGACCGCATCGGGGAAGTCGCGGAGAAGTATCTGAAAAAGGGCGCCAAGGTCTACATCGAAGGTGCTTTGCAAACGCGGAAGTGGACGGACCAATCCGGGGCGGAACGGTATTCAACCGAGGTCGTGATCGGCCGGTTCAACGGGCAGTTGACGATGCTGGATACGCGGTCGGGCGGGGAGGCACCGGCTCAGGCGCGCGCGGAACCGCGTGCGGCCGCACCGCAACGGACAGCGGCGCCGCCGGCTGGCGGTGATCTGGATGACGAAATCCCGTTTTAGGAGCGCAACCATGACCCGCCCCCACTCCCCCGCCTTGGACGCCATCCTAGGCAATCAGTTTCCGGTTCTGGATCACGGCTTCATCCGGGTGCTCGACTACATGGGCGATGACGCGGCGATTGAGAACGCCGCGCGCATGTCCTACGCGAACGGAACGCGCAAGGTATCCGAAACCCGCGACCTGTTGCGCTATCTGATGCGCCATCGGCACTCGACGCCGTTCGAGATGTGCGAAATCAAATGGCACGTCCGGTTGCCGATTTTCGTTGCCCGCCAGTGGGTCCGGCATCGGACGGCGAACATCAACGAACAGTCGGCGCGCTATTCCGAAATGCGGGAGGAGTTTTACATCCCGCGCCCGGAACAGTTGGCCAAGCAATCGGAGACGAACAAGCAGGGCCGAGGCGAGGTGCTATCCCCGGAAGATGCCTCGGCCGTGCTGCGGATGCTCTATGCCGACGCGCAACGGTCGCATGACGACTACAAGGGTATGTTGCACAACTACAATCTGTCCCGAGAGGTAGCGCGGATCAGTCTCCCCCTCGGCACATATACCGAATGGTTTTGGAAGATCGACCTTCACAACCTGTTCCACTTCCTTTCGTTGCGCGCCGACCATCACGCGCAATGGGAAATCCGCCAGTATGCCCAAACCATGCACGACATTGTTCGGCAATGGGTCCCGATCGCGGCGGAGGCTTTCGAGGATTACCGGATGAACGCTGTGTCCCTATCGGCGCAGGCGGTGGCGGTGATGAAACGACGGCTGGCGGGGGAGGTGGTGACACAGGATGACAGCGGCATGGGGCGGCGGGAGTGGATGGAGTTTGTGGGGGAGTTTGGGGGATGAGACCCATAAAGCAATGGCCCCCGGAAATCGACGCCATCATCTCGGACAGGAATCGCGTCTCGGTCAACGCCATGACGGAGATCATCCGCCAGTGGATGCCGGATGTAACGCGCTCCATGGTCAAATGGCGTCGGTATCGGCTGATGAAAGCCGCGCCGACTAAGCGGTTTCCGGGGATTTGGGACCTTGCCGTATATACGGACGAACGCACCGAGTATTTGCATCGCGTGTGGGAGACGGTCGCGCCATTCCAGGAAATCCGGGCCGGGTGGGATGCCTTGCCCGGCAAGCCTACCGGGCCGAAAGCGATCTACACGCACGCGCAACGCCTTGGCCTGTCGCGGCCGAACGGCAAGAGTAAGAAAACCGGCCGCCCCCGGAAGCCCGTCGTCAAAACGGACAAAGGGATTTACAACGCACGCGACGCCGAAACGATCACTCATATGATCCGCCGGGGTTCAGACGCGTTCGGAGAAGCCTTCGCCGCCGCTGGCCTGTGGTTTGACGACCACCCCGACCTTTCGCCCGACCCCGTTGTGACCGTCCAGCGTCGCGGGATCATGACCGGCCCCGATCCACGGACGGCCGACCTGATCGCCGCGCGTGTGGCGATGGCGGCTCAGGGGCGGCTGGCGGTGGCGGATGTTGGGGTGAGGGGGTTGGTGTGACCCTCCTAGAACAGATGCGCGCCAAATGGGAGGCCGCTGGCCGTGGTGCGGCGGACGAACGCGCCCCGCTGCTGGCCAACTGGTATTTGGGCTACCGCCACGCATGGTGGGAGGCGATGGAGATGGCCAAGCCCGAACCCGCCCGGCCGGCGGTGACGCGGGAGGCTGTGATGCGGGCGGTGACGGGTGCTTCCGACTTGGACTGCCGGCGGCTGTCTGGCGACTGCGGCGGGAAACGGGCCTGCAAATGTGACCGCACCATCGACGCCATCATGGCGCTGATCGGGGGTGAGGCGTGAGCCTACCGCAGACCCACACACTAGCCGAGGTAGCCGCCAGCCTCCGCGTCCACCCCCGAACCCTCCGCCGCGCGATAGCCCGCACCGACCTGCCGGTGACCCGGGTTGGCGCGGGGGTGCGACTGACGGATGCTCAGGTGGTCCAACTCAGGGAGGCGATGGAATGCCGGTTAGGGTCACGAGGCAGCGCAACGGCGTCTGGTATGCCGGCGGGACGGTCCGCGTCGGGAAGGAAGTCCGGGAGGTCGCAGAATACAGCACAGGAAGCCGTTCTCGCGCGGATGCGGACCATATTGCAGCGACCCGAGACGGTGAAATCCGCCGGGAAATCCAGGACGGCCCTGCGGGTCGTGCACGGAGCATCCAGATAATCCAGGCGATCGACGCCTATCTTGATCGGCCCGGCGGGGTAAAAAACTACGACGTGGCGCGGTTGTATGCGTTCGGTGAGGTGATGGGCCACCGCCCCATCTCCGACGCCCTCCCCGCCTGGCAGGACTGGCTCCGTTCCCACGCGAACCTCATGCCCGCCACCATCGCCCGGAGCCGCGCCACGCTACAGGCCGCGCTCAATCACGGGGCAGAGGCGTTGTCGATACCGCCCCCTCGCCTCCCCGGCGTTCGTGGGGCCGGTGGCGTGGAACGGGTCGTCTACCTGACCGATGACGAGCGGCGTCGGCTCCTGGCCGCCTACAATCCGCACGCCGCGTGCCCGGTGCTGGTGCTGGCGTATCAGGGGTTCCGGACGCAGGAAGCTCTAAGGATGGATTGGCGGTGGGTGTCGTTCAGGCGCCCGACTATCGCTATCCCAGCGAGCGGAACGAAGACGGGAACCGGCCGGACTGTGCCGATGCACCCTCGGGTTGAGGCGCTGCTGTTCGGCATGTGGTGCGCGGCGGGGAAGCCGGACAGCGGGACGGTGTTTCTCTCGGTCCGAGGCGAACCCTACGCCGACACGCGGGGCAGGGACGGGGGGAGACAGGGCGGGAACCCACTGACGCAGGCGCACGAGACAGCCTGCAAGCGCGCGGGGATCACGGGGTTCAGGGTGCATGACTGGCGGCACGACTTCGCGACCCGGTGGCTTATGTCCGGCGGCGACATCCTCACGCTCCAACGGATATGCGGGTGGTCGTCGCCTCGGATGGTGCAGCGATATGCGACGACTACGGCGGACCATATGGCAAAGTCTCTGCGGCAGATCGCATAAAATTGTCCCTGAGCCAATTTCCCGTTGACGGATTGGCCGTGGGACAATATAAAGGGGGCATCGGGACGGGATGGCCGGACCCAACGGAGTGACGCAGATGACCAAGTTTAACGAAACCGACGCCGGCCTTGAGTTCATCGCTACGGCCGACAGTCGCGAGACCAGCCCCGAAGTCATGGAGGCGATCGCTTTCCACGCGCGCGACGCCGCCGAAGCCGAGGCGGTCTGGAATGGCGATATGGCCGGTATCTGCAACCCGTCCGACCTGTGGGAAACCGCGACCAACAACGGCGGAATTGACGCCGAGACGCTGTTCTGGGGCGGTCGCCGCTTTGACCAAGCGATCGCTCAACTAGCCGCCTAACCCCACCCGGCGGGGCCACAACCCCGCCACCACGCGAGAAGGAATGGATGATGAACACCCCTGAAGCCATAATTGCCCGCGTTGACCTGCGGAATTGCTATGACGCGGTTCGGAGCGAAATCCGCAGCGCGATTGATGACAACAACTGGGACCGCATTTCCGTTCTGGCCAAACGCGCGGTGGAACTGAAAGCTGAGATGGATCGGGCTGCATGACCCCAGCCGAACTCCGCGCCGAGTTAGCCGACCACAACCTGACCCCCGTCGAGTTTGCTGCGCGGGCGGGTGTGGGGTTTTCGACTGTCTACAAGTGGCTCCGGGGGCAAAACCCGATCCCGGCGTGGGTGGATAAGCTGCTGGATGCTTGGGCCGTCGCGGGCGTGCCGGACCACCCAACCGACCCGGCGTGACTGCCGGGGTTTTGCCAGGAGAGTGATGATGAGCATGACCGACGACGACATCCGGGCCGAGGCTTATTACGCCCGGCAGGATCGGAACGCGTATCGGTGCCAGTGCGGCAATCCCGACTGGCCTGGATCGTGCCCCGGCCCGGCGAACTGCCCATGCTGCCAGCCCGACACGGATGATGGCGATGAGGAATAACAAACGGCCTAATTCCCTGCCGGGATTTTGCCGGACTTTCCTGCCGGTTCCCGTCCTGTTCTGTCCAATTCTGTCAGTCCCGTTCTCGGGACGTTCCACAAGGAGGCTTGGTAACGTGTTGTTTTTTAAGGTTGGTTTGGTGGGCGCAACAGGGATTGAACCTGTGACCCCTACCGTGTCAAGGTTGACGTCCCTCCCGGTAAGGCACTGGAAAGACGGACTGAATTGGCTGGGTCTGCGCGATATGCCGGGATTTTGCCGGGTGGTGGTGGCATGAGGCGAACCATTGCCCTCCCGAACGGGTGGACTATTCTGAAATCAAGCATTCGAGAATTGTCTCCAATCGGAGAAGAAAAATCTGCACAAGGGGTAAGGTATTTTGTGAAGATTGTGACTTCGACTAACGACCCAGACATATTTAGATTTGCCACGAAAGAAGAAGCAACGGACTTTTTCGCCACGATAATCTCCGCAATGGAGACCACCCCATGACCGCCTCCTCAGACCCGACCGCCGGCATGGAGCCAATACGGCAGATCGCGCATCAGATGGAGGAGGAGCGGCGGAAGGTGGCGAAGGTCGAGAACTGCGGCAACTGCCGGTTCTGGATATCGCAGGAGTGCCGCCGATATCCGCCGCAAATGACGATGTGGGCCACGGATAATCAGCATCCTCTGACCTATGTCGCCGCGCCGACGTGGCCGCAGACTTCGCGTGACGACTGGTGTGGCGAATGGAAGGACCGGGCCGATGGCGAGTGACACCACCGACCTCCGCGCCCTGGCCGCCCGCGTGCTGGGTGAGGAACCGAGCCGGGAACTGGATGCTGATATCTGGGACGCGCTGGGACTGACGTATGCAGCCGAATTGGCGGCAAAGGACTGGATGCGTCGGCATAAGAACCGGCCGCGCCGGGATTACCTGTTGGCGTGGTCCCCCGCGTTCACAGCCAGCCACGACGCCGCGTTCGGGGCGATGCCGGCGGGGTGGATGCTCGTTATTAGCACCGCGCCCGGCAAGAACTGCACGGTGGACGCTGCTTGGGACTATGGGGATGGGCCAGAACCTGACCCCGAAAACTGGCGCACCGCCCACGCAGAAGCCCCCTCGCTCCCCCGCGCGGTAACAGCCGCCGGGCTTCTAGCGCGGGCGGCGGATATGGAGGCTGCACATGCCGAATGACACCACCCCGCTCCTACCGCCGAACCCGAGCCGATCCGGATTCTACTATTTGACAAAGCCGGAATGGACAGGATCAATCCGCAACGAAATATGGCGATGGAGTGCCGCCGATCATACCAAGGGGTGGTCGTGCCATTGGCAGCACGAAAGCCGGGCGCCGATGGCCGCTGAATGGGCTGCCCGGGCCGGCTACACCCTCGCCACCCGCCACCGCATCCCGACGCCGGCAGAGTTGGAGGCGGTCCATCAGGTAGTCGAAACCCTACTCGACGTAGCGAATCTGGCGGTCATCACTCCGCAAGACGAACAGCACGTCGGGCCTGTGGTTTATGCAGCATCAGGCGCACAGGTGCAGGCTCTTAGAGACGCCGCCGCCATGCTCCGCGCCGCGTTGGGAGGCGGGGCATGACCACCATCACGCACACAGCAGACGGCCCGCGCTTCGACGGGATGACGGTGGGGGAGTTGATCGCTCACCTCACGAACCAATCCGCGCATCTGATGCGCGTTGATCTGGGCGCATTTACCGTTGACCTCGACCGAGCCGCCGCCGCCCTGCGTTACCTGTCCGAGTGGCAGCCGATCGAGACGGCGCCGAGGGATGGGACAGAGATTGATATCTGGGTCGTCCCGCCGACGCGCTATGAGCCGGGAGATTATCCCATTTATGCCGGTGCTTGTTCGCAGCGCATCCCCAATGTCCGGCCCTGCTACACACACGCGTGGCAAGACGATCACGGACGGACAGTGACAGGCCGCCGCTTTTACGACGACGGAGACCAGTGCATTGACCCGGACGATACCAGCGAGCGAGCTACACGGGCCACCCACTGGCGCCCCCTCCCACCCGGCCCGGACGGAGGCGGGGCATGAGCGCGATCGGGAACTGCCCTGACCTAGACGCGCTGGCCGCACTCGCGAGAGAGGCGACGGCGGGGGAGTGGGAGACGCCTGCCGAAAAGCCATGGCGCGTGTATTCCGGTGACGTGCTGATCGCGGTTGCCAACGGAATGACGCACCCAAGCGATGAGGTGAACGCTGACGCCAACGCCGCCCTGTCCGCGCTGGCCGAGCCGACAGAGGCGATGGTGGATGCGGGAGAGGCCGCAAACATATCAGTCCGGGATGCGTGGGACGCCATGATCGGCGCGGCTGGCGACTAAAACGAAAAACCCCGCAAGCCGGAGCCTGCGGGGGATCGCCCTATCATCTCCCCCGCGCCTGTTGGGGCTACGCGGCGGGGCTGCGGGCTAGCTAGAGACGGGCATTCCCGTCCCTCCGCAGCCCGCACACCATACAAAAACGCCCCCGGCCGAGGCAAGGGGCGTTCTGTGTTGCCGTCGCCTGTTACGCGTCCGGCACCGGTCCCGATCAAGCGGGGAAGTGATCTTAGCAGTCTCTAGCGGCGGCGGGTTTGTCCTACCGTCCACATCCATTCCTTACCCCACCCGCCAAGTAAAGGGAAGCGGGTTTGCCTTTACCTACAACCCCAACCAATCCGCAATCTGGTGCCGCAGCGCAAACACCACCGCCGGCACCAAGAACGGCGCGGCCTTCCAGCACCACCGACACGGCTCATCCCGCAGGTGGCGCCCGACCCGTATCAGCCCGACCACCACTCCCACAGCCAGACCGCCACGACGCCGGCCCCACCCTTCCAAGCCCACTCCGCCGCCAACTTGCCCAACGCAGGCAGCGCGCCCTCCCCGATGCGTTGTGCTACCCATCGGATGGCACTCGGCTGATTAACGGCTTTTTCACGCTTTCGGTTTCGGCGCACGTCATCGGCAACCTCTCGTGATCGTTTGACACGCCTAGGAGCCAAAACCTGTGACCGAGGCCATAGGCGGACTCGCGCGGCTGTGCCTATCGTTGATCGTCGTCATGAGGGTCGCATCCTCGTGTCGGGCGTAGCGGGCCGGTCCCGGTTGGCGCCGGGATCGGTTCGTGGGTTACGGCATTCTGTTTCGGGCGCTGCGGACGTTCGCCGCCAGCACGTCCAACACGCGGCGGGTATGGCGCCACCAGCGCGGCGAACGGGCAGTTGCAGGCGGGGCCAGTGCGGCCAGGACGGCGGCGATACCGCAGAGGGTGACCGCATGGGAGGCGAGGCCGAACGCGGCGGACAGGTCAAGCAGATCGATCATGACGGGCTGGCCTTGATGTGGTAGGGGGAGGGATGGTTCACCTTGCGGCTACCATTTTCGTGGTGTTCGTTCTCGGGGCAATCTCAGTGATTGCCCTTGAAGCTGTCTCTAGTTGGTCAATAGAGCACCAGAGGAAGCGCCTGAAACGGCGGAACGCTGGAACTGCTGACCGATAAGGCGGCGTGCCGTTTCGTCCGCAATCTGCCGGGCGCGGATCGCCTCAAGTGTGCTTTTGATCGCTTCCGGCCCGGTGCCGAACAGTCGCGGAGCGAGCGCATCTGCCACGTTTGAGTTGATGCCCTGCCCGCGCCGATAGACTTCGGACAGCGCCCCCGACACCGCCCCGCCAATGCCACCCGTCCGACCGTGCATCAACATGCGCGCAATCAACGGTTCGTTCGCCATGTCTTCGCCCAAGGCTTGGAGTGGCTGCGTCTGTGAGCCGGCAGATGGGGCAATGATGCGGTCGTTCCGGGCCATCGCCGCCTCATTCCGTAGGGCGTCGACAAGCATGCTTCGCCGCCCTTGATCCGGCAGCACGCTTGCAAGCCGTTCGCCCATCTGGCGGTCTTCGGTAAGACGGCGTGCGGCATTCCCCGCGCTTGCCGGATCGCTGGTCATGTCCGCAAGGGCACGACCGACGCCAAGCTCAAAAAACGGCCGGTCTTGTTCCGCGATATTTTCGGATGCGGAGCGCGTCACGTCGCGGTTGGTGCGAAGCATCTGCTGCCCGCGCCGCAGCGCGTCGAGAGATTGCGACGGGTCCGACCACGCCTTGAGAGCCTCGCCATAGGTCGGGTTCAGTTCCTTGAGACGATCCCGATATGTGGCGCGAACGTCGTTCACCGCCCTGCCGTATTGGTTCAGGTTCAACCGGCCGGAAGTCGGATCACGGAATCCTTCCACAATCTCATCAAACCCGCGCTTTACGGCGTCCATCAGCCGGAAAGAGGGGGCCTTGCCGCCCGCGAGAATGTCCGGATCGATAATCCACTTCCCGCTGTCCGCGCTTCGGGTGACGCCGTATTTTTCCGGGTCAAACAGCTTGCCTTTGGCCAGGTGTTCAAGCTCGATCACCCGCATACCGTTTTGCAGCGCATCCTGCCCGATCGGGTCCGTCACAAACCTTTGGACCTTGCGAGCGTCTCCGATCGTCACCGGCTGGGCGAAAGCCTTCTCATAAAGCGGGGCTGCATCTGCCTTGCGGATTTCGTCCAGCCGCTTGGCCGCAACGAACACGTCATCGCCTGCCCCGCCGCCAAGCGTCTTATCCACCACGGCGGCGATCCGATCCGGGCGCGCATCGCGGCGCAGCGCCATGACGGTTTCCGCAATCTGCGGCGCATCGGAGGGAGTGCGCGCGACATAGCCGGACAGACCAACCGTATTCCGGCCGGCAATATCCGCAAGGATTTGGGGATCGGTGGCCGCACCCGCCCGCGCGGACAATTCATCCGCCGGAATTTTGTCCCTCATGAGCGCCCGCGCCATAAGCCGCTCGCTTGTCGCGGCCGGGTCCGTAAGGCCGAGGACGTTGCCGACCTTTCGCCCGAACCTTTGGCCTAGGTCAAACACCCCATGAAGGGCCGGCCCTGCGACTGCGCCAAGAGCGCCGCCGCTCAATGCCCCCTTGAGCCGGTCGCCCGCGCCTTCACCTTCACCGAACCCGGCAACCGCCCCTCCGATTGCGGAATTGGCCGCCGTATTCCCCAAGGTCGCGCCCATGCCGCCACCCGTGAACGGCTGCACCATCGGCACGGCCCGCGCCCCAAGGACCGCACCGCCGATCTGAGCGCCCGCGCTTGTGAGCGGATTGGTGGCATCGAACGCCTTATCTCGGCTCCGCTCGGCCTCGAGATTGCTGCTGTAGCGTTGCCCCCACGTATCACCCTGTCCCTGCCCGAACGTGGCGCTGCCGGCCGCCGCCAATTCGTCGGCAAATCCAAGCGTCGCGCCGCGCGCGATACCTCGGACAAGGTTATCCAGCGGAGGGGCCGCTTCGTTGGCAGACTTGCCTTTGAGCAACGATTCCGGCTGCCAATCGGTGCCATCGAAGATCAGGGATTGCCCCGTTTCCGGGTTCACCGCTCGCGGCGCGGGCGTCCACTTCCCATCGTTGCCCAGCACCAGAAAATTGCCTTGCCCATCTGATGCCATCTTCATCACTGGATCACCTTGAAGCCGGGAGGCAACTTATCGGCGGGGCTTGTGCCCTTCTGTTCGGGGATTTTGTAGGTAGGACCGCCCTCACGCGCGAAGCCTTCAAGCACGTCCTGCCGGTTCTTCTTCTTCTGTGCCAACACGTCTGGCTTATCGCCCGGGACCGGGAAATACTGCTTCTTGGCGTTGTCAAATTCCTCGGGGGAGATGACCGCACCGGACTCCCGACGAAGCACGGCGTTGATAAAATTCCGCTGCGCTTGGTCAAGTTGCTGCATCTCGTTAGAGATCAGCGCATTGCCAACCACCGGGACGTTCCGCATGGCGTTTTGCGTGTAACTCAGGCCGGCCCCTTGGTTGGCCTCGATGATCGGCAGGGTTGCGGCGATCCTGTCCGCAAACGTGGCGATGCGGCCTTGGGCCTCGGTCAACGGCGGCGCCGGCTTGGTCGTCCCCGGGATCAGCACAAGCGCACCCGATGCACCCGACGCGGCCTGGGGTTGCCCGCCAGCCTGATCCGGACCGGGTGCGGGCTGTCCGCCATCCGGGCGCGGGAACTGCGGCGGGACAACGCCGGGAATGCGCGCCATCACCTGCCGCTGTCCACTCGGGTCGGTCGGATCGGGCACCATGGACACCTTGCCTTGCTCAATGTGCCCATAGGCCAAGGCATACTGATTGCGCTGTTCCTGCGTGGCGGTCCCGTTGGCGACAAGCGGCCCGATCTGCAACAGCGTGTTCGCCGCCTGCTGTTCCATCCCCGTGCCCGCAAACGGACCGCTGCTTTCCCCCGGCTGCTTCGGCGCCGTGCCCATACGCCGCCCCGGTCCGTTCGGGGTCAATTCATAAATCCCAACGCTTTTGCCATCCGGGTCCTGCATCGTGATCGGCTGCGGCACTTTTTGCGCCCGCGCGTCGATCCGGGCCTGTTCCGCCAATGCCCGCGCCTCCATCTGCCCGGCCCGTTGCATGAGCATCGGCGCCTGAGCGCGGATGCGCGGGTCCTGATGGTTCGCCGCCTGCTGCGCCGCCGCCATCAACTGCTGCGACTGAGCAAGCGCCGCATCCGTGGGGGAGGGGGCCTGTTGGGGCTGCTGATTAGTCGGGAAGATTTTCGGAAGATAGTTGTCGCGCGTGCTGTCTGGGATGCCTTTTTCCCAATCGGCACCATACTGCGCCTGAGCCGCCTTCACGCGACCAATACCCGCATTGTATGCCGCCGCCGCCTGCCGCTCATTCCCGCCGGTCTGTTCCAAAAGCATGCCGACGTAGGCATCGCCGACCTGCTTCCCTAGCTTGGGATCAGCAATGATTTGTTGGTGGGTGTAATTGGTGCCAAGGCGTCGGTTTACATCTGCCAACGCAGCCGGATGCACTTGCATGACGCCGCCCGCTTGACCGCCGTCGCCGACAATGCCGGGCTGCATGGAACCGCCGCTTTCCGCCATATGAATGCGATCATAAAGCGTTCCGCCAGACTGCCCCGGCCCCATCGGCGCCCCCGCGACCGGCGGGCTGGCCTGCGGCGTCTGCCGCATCGGCGGTTGCTGCCCCCCGCCGCCCATGAGAAGCGCCGTCGTGGCGTTCCAGTCGGACAGGCTGCGGTCCGAGTCCGCTTTCATGGCCTTGAACTCGTCATCGGCCTTGTTCATGGCCAGCACGCCTAGCAGCGCCTGCGCCATGCGGTTCAGGCCCTGCGAATGCGCGCGGATCGGCTCACCGGACACGCCGGCCGTGGCAAGTTGCTCGCCAAGTTTCTGCCGCCGGATCGCCTGTGCCGCCGCCGGATTGGAGAGAAACAGCGATGTGAGATTGTCCCCGATCATCCTTCCCCCACGCCTCCCATGCCATCAGGCCGCAACACCGGGCCTGGCGCAGCACCGCCGCCGCCGAACATACCCCGCAACGACTGCATCATGTTCGGGTTCATGAGCAGCGCCGACATGAGACTGTTGCCCATGTGCGCCATGCCGCCCGCGTGGCCGCCCTGCTGTTTCTGGCCCATGAGCATCCGCAGCATCATCGCCCGCTTGGCTGCT
>JACCDP010086550.1_pt1 | contig 39560 bp, 54 predicted proteins | sample 7445841 | NCBI WGS metagenome assembly JACCDP01 (sample SAMN15323441, study PRJNA562643) | freshwater metagenome | isolation source: river surface water | place: USA:Blue River Watershed | collected 2017-08-17 | reverse complement strand
TATTTGTCAACGCTGCATATGTTAACGTTACGCATTAAGGTTAACACGTCAGCGGATCATGTTAACGCCGAGCTTGCGCGGATCGGGATCGGGATCGGGATCGGGATCGGGATCGGGATCGGGATCGGGATCGGGATCGGGATCGCCAGCCGGCATAGTCAAATAGTCATGGAGATGCGAGGTCGATGCAGACATAAGTTATGTTTACAAACATAGTCATATAGTCATGGAGATGCGAGGTTGGTGCTAGGTCGCCCTGTGATGACTGCGCGGGCCTGGACAACGCGGCGGCGGGGCATAGTCAATAGTCATGATAGTCATGAAATCGAGATGCAAGGTTGCGCCCGTGTTCTGTATATCATTCTGTATACATTTATACAATTGGTATGAGTATTACACCTCCATAACTATATGACTATTCCTAAGCCGCGCCTCGCCTCGCGCCCGCGTCGCCCACGACTATTCCATAACTATTCGCTAACCATATCCACATTCTGCCAAAAGATTTGTTGCAATTATCCACAGTCCGTGGTCAGATAACATATCCACAGAGAGGAGGAATAGTCATGCATCAAGTCTACGTTTTCCGCCATGACTATTGGTTATTCGTCGATGCAACCTGTGACTTAGCCGCAGCGCAAGCGCTTGCGGCGCGCATTGGAGGGGTGGTCATATGACTATCAGAGCGTATGAGGTGGCGATACAAACGGCCGATCTTCGGCTGTCGCGTGTTGAGGTGACGACTACCAAAGCCGAGGCGGTGCGGATCGCGCGGCAATGGGCGAGAGAGACAAGCGGCGAGATCGCGTGGGTTCACGTCTTCAGTCTCGCAACTGATCAATCGGTCTTCTCAATACAAAATTTACTGTAATCAGAGGCCGCGCTTTACAAAGGCGCGGCCTTTATCGTAACATATCCACACTGTAGAAGAGGAGACGACAATGCAGACCATCGAGACTAAATTTTATAGCGCGACAAACGTCAAAGGCTCGCGCATTAGCGCCACGGCCAGCGGGTGCAAAGCGCGGGTGATCTTGTCCTATGATTACGCGCTAAACGGCGAGGGCAACCATATGCGCGCAGCGCGGGCGCTAATGGACAAGCTAAACTGGACGGGCCGTTATGTTGGCGGCCATACCAAAACCGGCATGGTGTTTGTGAATGAAGATCCGCGCATGGAGTATGCGATAGAACGGTAATCACAGGCGGCGCTTCACGGCGTCGCCTTTTCTTTTGCAACATATCCACAGGAGCAAACGACATGACAACGCTAAAACAATGGATGGACGCCCAATGGGAAAGCGGCCCGCTAATCAACGGCGCGTGCGGCAATATCTTTCTCGACAACGGGCGCGGCAAACCGATCATCAAGGCAGGGGCGGAACGCAAGATCGCGCTCGACGCCGAGACGAAGCGCCGGCAAGCCGGGCTGGCGATGTATCACCCCAAACTTGCCAAGGTCATCTTGGCCGAAGCAACGGTCGAGATGCGCCCCGGCGACGTGCGGCTATACGACGAGCGCAAGCGCTATATCAGCAGCAAGAAAGGCGAACTGCCGCATTACACATGGCCGAAAGACGCGCCGCCTGCGCCAGTAGCCGCGCCGGCCGTCGAGTCAGTGCCGCGCAAGCGCGTCTCGCATAAGAAGGTCACGCAAGCCGCCGCCATCCTGGCGAGAGTGCCGGAACATGAGTTGACCGCGTTCCTCGCCCGGTTCGGCCTGTCATTGTCGCTCGCCGCGTCCATTGCGTCATTGGATAACGTCGAGCAGATCGCGCGTCAGTTTTTGAGGGCAACGCTATGATCGAACTACAAATAGAGATCGACCAACTAGAGGCGCTATTGGCGCTGTTAAACGGGCTAGAGGTTCGCACGCCCTTACAGGAAGTCACACGACTGACCTTGCAAGACGCGCACGATAACGCAGCCGAGCAATACTGGACGGAGGTATGGACATGCGGACAATAGAGATAGACCTTGATCAATTCCAGCCGTGGCCGCAACTCGCCGTCTATGTCTATGGCAAAGCGACGCTCTCTTATGAGATCGACCCCGGCGACCCCGACGTTGGCTACAGGCGCGGGGTCACATATCCCACAGTTGAAAGCCTATACATTTATTCAGACACGATAGATGAGCCTGTCGGCATATCGGAGGCGCACCCGCTTTATAAGCCGATTTGCTACATACTAGAGCAAACAGACTACGCCATAGACGCCATTCGGAGACATGATGAGGAAAGCTGACCTGATCGCCTTTCTTACGGGGGCGGCGCTTGCCGTGCCGCTCCTGTTTCTATTTCTGATCCACCTACTAGGGGGGCTGTGATGGGGCGCATGAAGAACTATTACGAATTTTCGCAACTGATCCGTGAACTAGAAACCGAGACGCTGCTGATAATGGCGCGCGCCGAATCGGACGAATACAAGCGCCAACTGATCGAATGGGAATTGGAGGAACGTCAATGCTAAGACTTGATCTCGACACAGCCCCCGGCGGCGTCCGGGTTCATCACAAGAAGGGCCGTCTTAACTTCAACAGGCGCGATGGCTCCCGAATACTCACCATCAACGCACCATACGCAGACGACCGCGCGCTAGAGACGGCCGCCAAGGTGCTAAACTTCCTATTCAGAGGTCAATATGGAACCGAACAAACTCGCACAACAGATAGAGCAACTGATACGGGAGACGGCGGCCAAGCATAACCTATCCACTGTGTCGATCAAACGGCACAACCGCCGCAAGGGCGTGGTCTGGGCGCGGTTCGAGATCATGTGGCGCGCACGGCACGAGTTGAACGCGCCCTACGCCCTGATCGGCCAAGTGTTAGGCGGCCGGGATCATTCCACTATCATGCACGGGATCGAACGCTATGAAAATCGGTGAAGTCATGTCAATTTTGCTTGCTGTTATAATCGAGATCGTGCTGGGGCTAAAGTGATGACGTTTGAGGAGCAATATGAGGCCATACAGGCCGTTATACCCGACCTGCCTAGGGATATGCCGGTCTATGAGGTAAACCCGCCCCTATGGGCTTTCTGGCGCGCTGTGCGGCCTATGGCCGAGGAGAGCCCCGTGCTAACCGAGCAAGAGATTGTGCGCCGGCTGGATCTAATGTATATGGGGCACGGCGTCTGTTAGGCGTCGTTTCCTCCCTACGGTGAACTAGCCCCGGCCTCGCGGTCGGGGTTTTCTTTTGCTCAATATTGTTTTGCTTACCGCTGCCGCTCGCCCACAGCTAGACCGAGCATTTGCAGATACGGGTAGAGCGAGTCGCGCATGGCGTTACGATCCACACGGTTGACGAAAGCCATCCCAAACGGCATCGGCGGCCCTTGCGGGTTGTTATACTCACGGCCGCCCGCATAGGTTGATTCTTGCGGCTGAAATTGCTGCCCTAACACGGGCGCAGAACCGGGGATTTGCTGCGTCATGCGCCCTGCCGCCCGCATGGCCTCCATTTGCCGCATACGCGCGTCTAACTCAAGCTGGTGCTGGATCGGATCGTAAGGGTAAGCCTGTTGCACGGCCTGCTCATACTGTGGCTGCGTGTAATAGTAATTGGAGCCGGCAGGGGCTGGCATGGGCTGATTCAGCCGCGCCATGATCCCGGCGATTTGCCTCCTGTAGTCCATGTCATCGTCGACCGGCCCAGGGGCGTTTGGGTAGGCCATCCGGTTCTGCTCATACCGCAGGCGCTGCATCTCCGGCTCATATTCGACGCCGCCCTCCACACCCGCGGCCAAACGTGCTAGGACGTTGCTTTCCAGTCCCTTGGCCGTCAGTTTGCCTCTAGGTTTATTAGCCATGACCGAATCCGAGTTCGAGCGACGCCTCAAGGCGCTTCAGCAAGAGATTTCCGAAGCATATCTTAAAGGATATGCGGAAGCCAGGCAACGGGCGCAATGGAACCTTACCGCTTGTCTCGACGAGGCGACGCGCCTCCGAAACGCCCTGGAATTCGCTCTCGACGAGGTGCAAGACCCGCATCGGAGAGCGCAAATCCTAATAGCCATGCGACGCCACAGCGAATCAGATCAAGAATGACGCAACGGCACCACATTGTCCGCCCCTCCGGGCTCGACCATATCGCGTAGATGGCTTTTCGGGAGATCAGCCAACTCCGGCCGCACAAAAATGTGCCGCTTGGACTTATGAGTTGTCGACAAACACAGCCCTTTGTCAACCCAGCCCGTCTCCTTCAAGGCGTGGAGCAGCGCCGGCTGCACGATTTTGAGATGAGAATTGACGGGGATAGCGTCGGATATGATCTTGATGATGTTATGCCAGGGGCCAGCAATAACGTCCGTGTTGAACGGTGCTTCACGCTTCTCAATCAAGTGGTAAATGAAACTCTCTGCGTTGCTCATGCCGGTGTAGACGAGCCGTTGCTTATATTCAGTTGTGAACGGGATCGCTTTCGGGTTGAACGCCGACACGTCGCGCGCCTGTAACCAGCCGGCCACGGCTTCAAATCCGCCGTTTTTATACCAGCCCCAGATCCGCTGCGTTTCGTCCGAAGTCATCTTAGGCGCGTCAGACCAGACGCAAAACCAGCGCCGGTCATCCGAATCAAGTGTGATCGGCATTGATTCATTCGTGAACGCCAGCAAGAAAATCCGGTTCGGCATTTCATACGGATGCAAGCCCTTACGATTGACCGTCAGCATCTCCGGCGGCGCGGCGATGACAGGCTTGAGACGGTTAGCCAATGCGCGACGTTCACGCGCCTCCGGCTCTTTTAACTCATTCAGCACCATTACCTCAGTCTGATAATGGTAGCCGAAGTCGCTTGTGATCTTGTCGCCGTCGATCACTTTGACGTTCTTCATGTGATCGCCGCCGATGGCCCACAGGAACGGATACCACATCGTATCCTTGCCAATACCGCCGTTACCGCCATGCAGAACCGCGTGGTTGATCTTTGTGCGCGGCTGTTGCAGCTTTACGGCCATCACATCCCAGATATGATTTAGTTCGCGTTCGTCAGGCACAAGCTTGCGGCAATGGTCGATCCACAGTTGTGGGTCGCCAGGGCTTTTGATCTCCGGCCGCGCGTCACGCCAGACGTTGCCGTAGACAAGCCCATCCCGCTGCACCTTCCACTCGTCGCCGGCGGCGTAGGTCATGCCCTTCAGCGCGTAGCCTTTCATAGCCTCGCGGTTCTCGTCATACCAATTCGACGCTTCAAGCCGCCGCGGCTTCGCGCCAACGGATTTGCATTCAATATGCCGAAACAGCGCGTTAAACGCACGGCGGCTGATCTCGCTGCACATTTCGTGGTCAAAATAGCCATCGTCGTCGATGACATAGGCGAAGCGTTTATGCCATGTGGCGCGGTCTTCGCGGCCGGCCTGTTTACGCTCCGTCTCAGCAATACGCACGGCCGCCTCATCGGGAAACTCTTCGGTCGGCGTCAGTTTGTTAATCTTACTGGTATATTCGGCAATGAGGTCGTCACGCAGTCCGGGGATGACGCGGGGGCCACTCTGTTCCGCCACCCAATCGCAAAAGAACTTGCTATCAAGACCGTCGCAATGACCATGATGACAACAGAATGAACGATCTTGCGGCTTATATCGCGCCTCAATGCTGCCATCGGTATGCTCCGCGTGATTCGGGCAGACAACGCCGCACCAACCGGCCGCGTTTGTGCCGGATAACACTAAGCTGTTTTCGCTCAGCCATGCCAGCACCGTATCCGCGCCATTGTCTTTTACGCGAAACGTAATAGCGCGAGCGGTGCCAGGCTCCGCAGGTGTCACGCCAAACGCTGCGATCAATTCTTGGATCGTGTATTCGACGCCGGGGTTAAACTCCACCTCACGGCAGATAAATTCTTCTTTGCCCGGCTTACGATTTACGGAGCCCGGAAGACGGCAGTTACGCACGGCGTTACGCGCGCCTCTGTCGGTGTAATCAGCCGCGCCAAGCGCCTCGACAAATACGGTCTGTTCTTCGACGGTCGGTTGTTCACTGTAGGCGAACCAATACTGGTAACTGCCTTCGCTTGTCTCGACGATGGCGGTCGGCTTGACCGGCGGCGTCTTGATGACAACGCTCTCGCCGTCATAGACTTTCGTTTCGCCAATGTCGTCCAGCATGAGGAACAGCACATGCGTGCAGTTCGCCAGCGCCGCAGACGGCTTCTCCGGCATACGATCTTTGATAAACGAGCCGGTGTTTAGAAACCAACTCTCGCCCGCTTTGCGTTTATGCGTCGGATAATACGCGGGCCAAGTATATTTACGCTTACCGTCAGCGTGATGCTTGCCGGTGTCGATCTGCTTGACAATAAGGGCTGTTTCGCCAGCCGGCGCGAGGCCGGTAAAATAATCAAAGAGATTCATTTTTTTAACCCCGCGCCAATAATCGCGACCATTTCACTGATTAACTGCTGTAAATATCCTTCGGCCGCCGTTTCAGCTATGAATCCATCCGAGCCCGCATAAACTTCGTAGGCTTCACGCAGCGCCGCTTCAAGTTCCGCGATGCGGGCGGCGTATCCGTCTATCGTCTGTGACTGACCAAAATTAGCAGCGCGAAGAATTGCACAGTCAGCTTCCAGCTCCGCAATCCGTCGCGCCTGCGCCTCTAATGCGTCAGCCGCCGCATATTCAAGCCCATCTTCGCCGGATCGCAATTCCGCAACCAAGTCGCTGTAGTCCAGCGAACTGTCAAACTTTGCTTGGCTGTTCATTTTCCATATCTTCCCATAATGGTGGCTTCTACTTCCAACGGCAGACCTTCCGCCCATGCAGGCGGCGTCGTCATTACTTCTTCTAGGAGCGCCTTCGCCTCTTCGGGCCGATCAGACTCCATAACAATTTCATCGTGAACATGCAGAACAACGTCAGGCAGACGGCGCAAAGCCTCGCGTAAAAGATCATGGGCGGTCGCTTGTGTGACGTTCTCGCACGCAAGCCCTCGCCAAAGCCTGCCACGCGGCCACTCTTTAGCATCCGCCGCAGGCTTCCAAGACGCCTTTGAATAGGTGATCGAACCATCGTCTTCAAACTTGGCGTTCGGGTAACACAACACGCGGCCGGAAGGGAGAGCATACCAAAGGTGCTGACCGTCAGCCAAGTAAGATATGCGGCCGGCTGTGAATACCCTGCCGGGATTGCGCAGCGCACGAATGTAAGCAACCTCAAGATCAGACCAGAACGGAACCGACCACACGTTAGTGCGACGCCATGCGTCTACCATACGTCGTGCCTCTTCTTCAGGAAGGCTCAACCCATAGACGCGACCCATCGCAGCGAACGCGCCGATTCCGCCGCCAAAACCGCACGCCAATTCCTGCACCTTACCGACCTGGCGCTGCGACTTATTGACACTATCATACGGCACGCGGAACGTAGCGGCTGCGTTGACGACGTAAGGATCTAACTTATCACGGAACTGTTGTAACTTATCCTCACCCCTGCCGGACAACCACGGATTTACCCGGCCTTCGATGGCCGACCAGTCAGCGACGACAAACTGTTTACCAGGCGCAGGGATCAGGGCGGGCCGTAGCATACCCCGCAAAACGTCTGTGACACGTCGTCCGTAGTTAGGCACGATGGCATGGCCGCGAACCATTGAATGTCGCACGGATTCTGGGTCTTCGGCGCATTGACGTGTAAAGTTGTGGACTTGCGCACCATACGAGGAAGCGCGCCCTGTGGCTGATCCTCCCGCAAAGACGAAAGCCCCTCTAACACGGCCATCACTACAAGCAAGATTATCAAGGCGATTAAATTTAGCAACAGAAGACGCCCAAAGATCGTCCGCGCATTGTATGACTTCTCTGACATCGGGAGGCACCTCCTCTGGATCGTCTATGGCCAGTAGGTTCGCGCGGACTGATTTGTCGATTGAGACTTTATCGGCACGTTCCATAAGTTTACGCGCTTCTGATCCGACACGTTCGAAGACCCATTCGCGCATACGGGGACTTCTGACCGATTGAATCGCGCCATCGGTGATCTCACGAACAGTAGTCTCGATCTCTTGAAGTTCGTCAGCCGCATATTTGACCGCCGCGCGGCATAGACGCTGATCGACAAGAACGCCACGATCATTGATGCGCTCGTTAACATGGTAATCCTCCAACTCTTCTGGCGTCAGTTCCCGCATGGCTTTACTGGCGGCGCGCATCGTTCTAACGTCTTGCTCGCAGTATTCGATAAGTTCCGGTATAAGATCATCCCGGTATGGAGGAATGCAGCAAGCACGAACCAGAGCAGCACCACGATGATCTTTGCGCATCTCAGTTCCGGCGAATCGTCCGACATCTTCTAAACTCCCTGGCGCACAGTTCGCCCGCGCTTGCGCAGCGGTGCAGTAGAACTTCTCTAAAGGTATCGGCATCTTCATAACATGCCAAAAGATAAGCCGCTCAAAAGCGGCATTGTGAGCGCGTATCTGTTGCCCGTCTAGCTTCCACGGGAAAGGTTCGCCCGGTCGCCATGTGACAACCGGGCCATCATCTTCTGCGCCAGACAAGCAAATAACTTCAGTTGATGAATGACGTGCATAATTATACACGCCATTCACCGGCAGATCGCATTCGCTGCGCGTTTCAAAATCAAGCCAAATCATTGCAATTCTGCGGTGTTGATAACCTGCATCGCGCTATGGTCGCTCATTCTTACACCTTCGATATAAGAATGCAGCCTGTCCACAATGTCGTCCGGCGCTTCTGTAAGGTTCAAATAAGTCCCTAGCGTATGCGCCAGAGTGTAGACAACGTCTATAGACGCGTCGGTGGTTTTATATTTTTTGACGTGATCGTTGCAGGTTGAGATTAGAGCCTGCATAAGATCTATGCGACGTTGAACAAGATCAGTCATTATTTGTCTCCTTTTATCTCTGGTACACGAACCCAAAACTTTTCGCCGTCATGTGAGATAAGCATGTGATAAACGCTTCCGTCCTCACATAGCGCGTAAAGTGTCTCTATAGTTTCATCGCTTACCACTGCGATCTGAATTATCTTTTTACTCATCACTTCCTCCTTCTATGCGGTAGCCGAGATACTCGCCGTTCGGGCCGTTGTAGATCGTCATGTCGCCCACCTTCGGCGCGCTTATCTGGCCATAGGGCGTGTAGTAAAAGTTCTCATTCTCGTATTGCAGTTCGGTGGCGACTGGCCCGTTAGGGCCGCCCCACACGGCTATGCCGGCGGCTAGGATGATGTGTTTCATTTTTTCAGACTCTGGTAGGCGCGCTTGACGCGGACGCGGGTGATGATATTGGCGATTGTGTTTTTAGCGATGTGCAGCTTCAGCGCCACAGCGTTATGCGAGTTGCCGTCGTTTATCAGCTTCTCGACTTCTAACTCGCGTTCCGTTAGCGGCTCAGCCTTAATCGCCTCGCACCACTTGTCGCTGTAGCTGGGGTTGATGATGACAGGCTCATGCTCCAGCACGCTATACTTGTGATAATATTCTGTCGTGCCGCCCTCTAGGAACTTAATGCGAGGGATAGACAGGAGCATGTGACGCGCGCTGCTGCCGTTATCTTCGGCGCTACCGTTACGCGGCATGTTGACCGGAATATACCGGCTTACCTTCTCGATTCGATCCATGACACAAAGATCCCTGAGATTAGTCCGAAACCATAAAAGAACAGATACAACGTCGTATCCGTCAGCACTTCAGCATAGGTCATTCCTTCTCTCCCAGATAAGCGGCGCGGGCGGCGCGGAGGTCGCTGTGCCAGACAATTTCAGAGCCGTATTCAGGGTGGCCGTGAATGGCGAGCATGTCGTCAAGGCTGCTCCATACAGAAGTTGACCGGCAAGCCGTCATCCATCGTATCGCGCATGTCCCATCCGTAAACACGACGCCCTCAAACTGCGGCTCGTCGTCAGCATTCTTTTGCAGTTCATTGTGAGTGTCGCGTTCGCTTATGTTGCGGCGGAATACCGTAAAAGTTCTCATTCCTTCTCTCCCAGATAAGCGGCGCGGGCGGCGCGGAGGTCGGCAATCTTAAAGCCTAATTTGAACACTTCTTCGTCTTTGTAACCGTCCCATACTCCGCAGTCAGCAAACGGTTTCAGCGCCGCTTTAAGTTCCGCGATGCGGCGTTCCTGTTTGCGAATAAGGCTCATCGCCTGATGACACGCGCCAGCCTCGCCCGTGTAGCCCTTGGCGTTCAGCCAATCCTCGACATTGACTAGGTCTGGGTAGGTGTTGGGGTGGCCAGTCATTCCTTCTCTCCCATGAAAAAGGGGGCGCAGCCCTACTACGCCCCCTTCCTATTATCAGCCGCGACGACGACGGCCAGTGTCTGCGGTAGAGCCATCGACCGATTCGGCCGGCGCACCGTCGAGCGAAATCCATTCGATCACGTCAAACACCGGAGTGTAGACGCGGCCGTAGGACTTATGCTGATAATATTCCGAGCCGAGTTTCACGACGGCCACCGGCGCGTCCTGATCTTTCTCGACCTGATCGGCAACCTTCATAGCAAGCTGGTGCATAGCGCGCTTACCGCCAACGGACGTGACCGTGTAGCGGGCTTCCGTGCCAGCATCCTCACCGTCGAGGCACTTGACGCTCATGCCGACCTGCGGCTCCCATCCGCGCTTAGCGCCAGGCGGGGGCACGTCCAGTTCGGGGAGAGGCTCCGTAATGGACACCATCTTCTCGCCAAGCACTTCGCCTTCGCCCCACGCTATGAAACCGTGGACAAACGAGAACGGATTGACCGCCCAGCGTCCGTCTTTGTCGATCTCAGTCTGATCCGCGCCGTAAACCCAATGGCCGGTCTTATCCATTTTCAGAATGACCGAACCAACGCTGGCGTCGGTGTCGAGTTTACGCAGCGACTCAGCCAGAGACGCAGCGGTGGGGAGATTGGCGTTGCCGAACTTCACAATATTAGACATTACTTTACCTCAAGTTTAGAGAAGGCCCGACGAATATCGGAACCTATTGTAAGCACGGCAGGACGGGGATCGCTCTCCGGCGCTATCGTGTTACCTGTTGAGACTGCGACGACGAGATCCTTCGGCAGATCTAGCTTGTGCTTCTTCAGCACCTTCTCGACCTGCGCCGGTGATTTCAATTCGGTCACAATCAATTCTTCGGAATCAAGTCCCATTTCCTCAAGAGCCTCGCGCGCTCTTTCAGTATCAATCCATTGGCGAGTGGCGCGCTTCGGGACAAGTTTCCATCCGTCGATTTGCGCGTTGTTTTCCAGCATCGTCTGGGCCAGTTCACGAACGCCTTTAGCCCATTCTTCCGCAAGTATCGCCATCGCCAAAGCATGTTGCATTTTCTCCGGGTCAATCGCCTTCACCTTGGTCGCAATCGCGCGCTCAAGTTTACCTGTAAGCAAGGGGCAGACAGGCTTGGCGGCGCACCAACGGCAATGATCGCCAGCGGCAAACGGAGCGTCGGGCTTGAAAGATTGCTGCACAGCATCATACAGCGTCCGCTCGAACGCTTTGATGCGACCGGGCGTCGTAAGCCAACGCTTTACATACGGCGGCTGCACAATGATCAGTTCGATCTCGTCGACGTTCTCAAACACCCAGCGCAGTTCCGGCGTGCGCATACCGGCCGCCGTGTAAAACATAAGCTGTTCGTTTTCTTCCGCCGCTACAGGAACGCCGTCGCCAAATTTCCAGTCTAGCAGTATCGCGCGATTGCGTATGCGGCCAGCGAGATCGCAACTACCAAAAACTCCGGCAAGGAAGCCTCCAAAGTGAACGTTCACCTCTGTGGCAAACTCCAACTCATTATTAGGGTCGATTTCATTTAGTGCGTCAAGCGCTAGGATAATCTTCTCATTATCCGTGTAGTCATCGACCTTCGCGCCGTGCGACAAGATCATGTGCATTGCGTCGTGCAGACGCGAACCTTCTTCCGCGTAGCTACTTGTAGGTTTAGGGGGCAGTTCCGCCACTAACTTACGGGAGCCAGGGCATTTGATGAGACGCTTGGCGGACGAGCCGCCGACGATATTACTGTGTGTCATTACCTTACCTTTCAGTGATTCGACACTAGACTTTTCTTTACGGGTATGTCAAGAGACTTTTTATGCTAGAGAAAGACATCGAAAAATATTTCATGCGCCGCGTCGCTCAGGTCGGCGGCCGCGCCTATAAGTTCGTATCGCCGTCTAATCGCGGCGTCAGCGACCGCGTGGTCTGTCTACCTGACGGCACGACGCACTTCATAGAACTGAAGCGCCCCGGCGGCAAACTCAGCGAACTACAGCGACGATTTGCAATCGAAATGATGACACTTAGTCAGAACTACGATTGTCTCTGGTCTAAAGAAGAAGTTGACAAATGGATCTCCGACCATACCAGCACGACGCCGCCGATTTCCTTTTCAGTCGTGACCGAGCCATGATCCTTGCGCCAGTCGGCGCGGGCAAGACAGCAATCACATTAACCGCGATGACCGAAATGATTATTCATGGTCATTGCGACCGCTGGCTTGTGTTAGCGCCGAAGCGCGTTTGCACCGATGTGTGGCCGGTCGAGGGGCGCAAATGGGCTCCTGAGTTCAACATCGCCGTCGCAGTCGGCACGCCCGCGCAGCGTAAGAAAGCGTTCGAATCCGACGCCGACATTGTTGTAACCAACTACGACAACATCCCGTCGATTAACCCGGCTGGCTTCGGCGGCATTGTCTTCGACGAGTTGACGCGGCTGAAAAACCCGTCCGGCAAACGGTTCAAGCATCTTCTCAAAATCCTCGACCAGTTCAAGATCCGCTGGGGTTTGACGGGATCGTTCACGTCAAACGGTTTAGAAGACGTGTTCGGCCAATGCAAGGTCGTCGATCAAGCGCTGCTAGGCCGCAGCAAGGGCGCGTTCCTACAGCAATACTTCTATTGCGTGAACCGCGACTTTGGCCAATGGGAGCCGCTGCCGCAAGCGCTGCCAAAGGTCATGGAGGCGATCAAGCCGGCGACTTATGTGCTAGAACCTGGCGAGTATAAAGACAAGCTGCCGCCGCTTCATGTCGTGCAAATGCGCTGTGATCTCGACGACCGCGAGCCGTATGAGAACATGAAGAAGAAATATGTGCATGAAGAGATCACGGCTCCAACAGCGGCTGCTGTCACAAACAAACTTCAGCAGCTTACGTCCGGCTTCGCTTATGATAGCCAAGGCGTTGCTAAGTGGTTTGGACGCCAAAAGTTTGAATCTCTCCGAGATATCCTCGACGAAAACCAGCGCGACAACACCATTATCGTCTACAATTACAAGGAAGAGTTGGCCGAACTCCAACGTCAGTTTAACGTCGCCACGATTGACGAGCCTGACGCCATAGAGCGCTGGAACGCTGGCAAGATAGAGTTGCTGGCAATCCACCCCAAAAGCGCCGGCCACGGGTTGAACCTGCAATTTGGCGGCAACAAGATCATCTTCTTATCGCTGCCGTGGTCGCTCGAACTGTTCGAGCAAACGGTCGGCCGTCTGCACCGCAGCGGACAGACGCGCGATGTGTGGTGCTACGTCGTCATGTGTAATAAAACTATTGACGAACGTATCTTCGATGCGTTACACGACAAAAAATCTTTAGCGGAGTTGGCCCTTGCCGAACTGTCTGACTTGGAAAGATCTAAATGATCGGCTGGCCGATCTGACTGAAACAGAGGTCTATGACCTACTGGAAGATGAGAAGCGTCACGCCCGGCGCTCGACCATCTTAGTGCGTCTGCATCAACGCTATACGGTGCTGCGCATGTTACGCGAACGGGCGGCTCTTATGGAGATGATAAATGAATCCTCAAGAACTACTGTATGAAGCTGCGCAGATCATTGACCAGCGCGGTCAAGGCTACGGCGGCATAGAAAACAATTTTCAGCTTGCGGCTGATCTTGCCAGCCTGCGTTTGGGCCGTGAATTTCACCCCTACGAAATCGCCATCATGCTGGCTTGCGTTAAGAACGCCCGCGCGTTTGCGTCGCCCACGCACATGGATAGCCATGTCGACGCCGTAAACTATGAACTGTTCGCGGCTACGTTTGCTGCCGACTACGCCGAAGCGCGCGGTATGCTGGACGTGACCTATAAGTCTAAGAAAGACCTAAAGCCGGCACGAGCGTCGAAGCTGGCCGTAGTCAACGACAAGGCGCGCGACAGCGCTGTCGCTGGGGAGAGCGCGTAACTCTTTGGCCGCTTTGGCTTGATCTTCTTTTGAATAGTCGACTAGCGGGGGGCACCTGCTAGTCGACGCACACCCACTAAAACTTGCCAGCATCAAGATCATCGGCAGTTTCATCAACAGTCTTTGGCGCTGCGACCTGACCCCTTCAATCATTCGGCTTGCTGCCGCCGGTCACGTTCCAGTCCTTAGCCGCTACGAGGCCCAGCGCTACAAGCGCGTTCTGAAGATCCGTCCAGTTCACGTCTTTGGTCTGCCAAGCATGAAAGACAACGCTGACCAATGAGATCAGACCGGGGATCGTGGTCATCCAGTTAACTAACATTTTAGCCTCTTTTAGTTACACGGCCGCGATGTGCTATCACGGGCGATACATTCGACATATTTAAGGTCAGCGCAGCCGCTCAGCGCGAGCATAAGTCCCGCACAACAGCATAAACGTCGTTTATCCGATTTGACCAGCCACGCCCAAATGTGCCCCATGTCGGCAATCCTTTTAAGAAGCCCAGCCGCATGTCCGTCAGCTTGACGCCAAGATAGGCTTTAGCGGCGGCGATAGTCTTCGGCCCGATCACGCCGTCCTGCGTGACGCCGACCAGCGACTGAAGATATTTAGAAGCGCGGCTAACGCCGCTGTTGACGGCGAAGTCGAACACGGCAAAGTCGAGCCCGTCCGGCAGATCGTCGCCGCTGATCTTGTCCCAATATTCTTGCTTGTAAATCGCCGCGACTTCCGAATCGGCAATCTGAAACACGTCTTTCTGCGACAGCCCGTGCTTAGCGCGCCACGCATTGTAGGTATTTTGCGTGACGCCGTAAGCAGTCCGACCGCCAGGATCACGCGGATCGTCGACCTTGCCGCCCTCGTATCGCAGTGTCGCCTTCAGCGCGGCGTCGTAATTCTCTTTCATCGTTGGCTCACCAAGTCACGGATGCGATCTAGTCTTTCAAACACCTGATTCAGCACCTGATTAAAGTCCTCGCGGGTCACATAGCGCCCGGCGACTAGCACTTCAATCTGGCCGACCTTTTCCGCCAGTTCCTTGTCGGCTTGCTGAAGATCCTTCACGGCCGCCCAGACAGTGTTGAGCGTCCAGCCGCCCAGCACGCCGATCACGCCAATGGCTACGTCAAAGAGAACTTGATATTCGACCATAATTATCGCCTCGTGAACCGTGCGTAAGGATCAATCATGCTGTTCTGGCCTTGATACGCCAGACCTTGCGCGCCGGCTGCGGCCAATGACGGGAGATTTCCGTAGTTAATTGGCGGCGCGGCAACATTACCGAGGATGTTAGACTGAAGCTGCTGCGACGCTCGCATGGCATTGGCCGTCTGGCGCTTTTTGGCCAAAAGACCCGCGCTTGCCGCGCCTATAGCGCCTAACGCGCCAAGGTTGGCGTAATCGTCCATCAGATATTTTTCGCGGTATTCAGTCGGCATAAAGCCAACCGCAAACGGCGCGGCCGTTAGACCCGCTTCGGCCAATCCAGTCTTGGTGAAGCTAGGTGCAAACGCGGCCATAAAGTTAATCGCGCTTGATGAAGAACGGCCAGCAGCAAGATCGCTAATCATCTTCTGCTGTTCGGGCGTGAATGATTTATACGCTTTGGAACTTTTCAGCGCTGTAAACTGTTGCTTTACGCCCGTCGCAAAGTTTGGCGCTTCTTTAGCCGCCGTCATAGCCTTTTGAACATCGGCGTTTCTGAACAACATCGCGTCAGCTTCTATGGATTTAGAAAGTTTCGACGTGCCCTTAGCCGCCGCCAACTCGCCGCCCGGCACCGCATTCATCGGTTCGTTACGGAACAGGTCAATACGGTCTACGACATCGTGCGCCATAGCCCGCTCAAAATCCGTGGCGCTGGGGTTCTGGAAGATAGCGCCGGCGTCTTTACGCAGGCCGTGTATGTCCGCCATCGTAACGTCTTTACCCTTGTTAGACGCCAAATCGGACATAACGTCGTTTATGTTTCCGAATCGCGCTTTCTTTTCTGGTTTCCACTGATATTGTTTCTCGAAATCCTGCTCTATGCCGCTGACAAAATTGTCATAGGCAGACGCGTCGTATTTAGCGCCGGACGAATAGGCTTCAGCGCGTAGATTGCGAGCCTTCTGGCCAAGATCCTTAGCGCCTTGTTCGATGTTCTGCGCCATCGTCGGCGCTGCGCGGGCCGCGCCGCGCTCAATAGCACTCATCGCACGACCGCCCAGCCCGCCGCCCAGCACGCCAAGGCCAAACTGAAAGTAAGGGTTCTCGCCGCCGGCGACTTCTTTGTAGTATTCAGGGGCTGCGCCGCCAACAGCGCCAGCCGCCGTCTGTGCGGCAGGGCCAGCCGCAAAACCTTCAGCCATACGCGCGCCGCGTGTCTCCGGCGCGAGATAGCGCAGCAACGCATTAGCGCCGCGTGCTTGGGTCAGACCACCAATCGCGCCGCCAACCAAGCCGGCTTCGACTTTTTCGGCCGGAGTCTGAGGCCGATACGACGGCGTAAACCGCTCTTGGAACATTTCAACCGGCGTTCTGACCGGCTGTGCGCCGAACGCTGGCGCAGCGATATTGTAAAGAGACGTGCCAAGTTCGGCCGCGCCAAGAGCGCCCGCGCCTAACGCCGCCGCCGGCAACGCCGCCGTGCCGAGCGCCATGCCCGCTAAACCGCCAAGACCCGCCGCCGCCGCAGTCGGCAGCGCCTCACCGACAGCGACTTCCGCCGCGCGGCCAAGCGTCAAACCTTCTGGCTTGCCATACTTCGCGTATGGATTTTCGGATGGCTTGCCATATTTAGCGTATGGGTTTTCCATTTAGCGCCCCAGGATCTTTGCCGCCAAGCCCGGCACGCCGAAATGCTGGTCGAACAACGCCGCCGTGCCCGGATTAGCGCGTAATTCTTCAACCGCAGCCGGAGGAATACCAGCCGCTTCAGGTGGCGCAGCCTTGGCCGCCTCAATCTGACGACGGCTCTCGGATTTAGCCGACGACCCGGAAATGTCGACGTTGGTGCCAAACGATTTATTTAGATTGTTCAACGTTGCGCGAACAGACTCAACAGTCGCTTTGGGATCGCCCAGCGCCTTGATGGCGTTCTTAACGTCAAAGTTAGAGTTGAGTTCCTGCGCCGTCTTGCCGGTGGCACGAGCCAGAACCGACACAAGGTTCTGGCGGATGCTATCAACCGTATCGCGGGTTGACTGGATCGGGGAGCCGGTGAAGCGTCCATACGCTTGGCCAAGCCAAGACGAACCAGCGGAGATTTCAGCGTTTTTAGCGGCTGTATTCTTGACGCTAGGCACACCCCCTTGCTCAGCAAGATATTCTATCTCGTTGCCGAAGTTGGTGAGCATGTTCTCAAGTTCGACCTTGCTCTTGTATTTGTTCGTCTGGCCGAGCGGCGCGCTGGCGATGAACTGCTGCTGGCGCGCGGCTGTATCTTGAACTGGCGCGGGCGGCTGCATCGGCGTCGGTTGAGGCGTGGGCGCAGCGCCAAAAGTAGGCGCGGCCACGGGGGCAACAGGTGCGGCCATAGCATTGACCGGCTCAGCCATAGGGGCCATAGCGTTTACCGGAAGCCCGCGCAGAGACGGTTGTTCACCCGTCAACGGAACGGTCGCAGCAGTCTTATAAGGGCCAATGCCGCGCATGACCTTGCCGACGTAATCGCCAACACCCATGTTCACGTCGCGCGCGCCAGCTTTTGTCGCCTGCGCAAGCGGTCGGCCGGAGAACCAGACCGACACGGCGTCTTCAAGATTGCCGTATTTTTTGACGTTGCGCGTGAACTGGTCTTCAAAGACCTTTTCCTGTGCTTCCGGGCTCGCCAAAAACTCGTCAGGCGTCATGGACTTGCCAAGCGCCTGTTTCGTCCATGTCGGAATGTTCGCGCCCATGACCTGATACTTGCCGTAGGCATGGTCGACGCCGCTTTTGCGCTTAACCTCTGGGCCAATCGCGCCGTAATTACCCTGCGGGCTGCCAGACTCAACGTTAGCAACACCGGCTTTGGCTTGATTGACTAACGCAGCCGTTCCGTCCGCCGCCGGCGCTGCCATAGGTGCAGCAGCGGGTGCGATCTCGCCAGCCTGCCCGCGCGTCGTCTTGCTGCGCATACGCTCTTTATATTCGTCAGGCGTCAGGATCTCCGTGCCCGTCTGATTTGTATAGTATTCAATCTGTTGCTTTTCGCCGCGCACAGGCGTCCATTTATCGGGCGCGGCTTGGAACGATCCAGACACCATACGCTCAGCCTGCGTATAGGGGTCGAAAATAAACATCGCCTTGCCGCCGCGACCGTCGACCTGCGTATCGCGCTCATGCGGCGTGACAGTCTTCATAAAGTCGTCGTGCTGCATAAGCAGCGCGCGTTGTGTATCGGCGTTAAACTGCGTCGGCAAACCGCCAAGGATTGACGGCGCTTTTGGCTGAAACTCGCGCAGCAGCTCATTATACTTGTATTGCGATGATGGATCAGTCGGGTTTAACTGTTGAACGCGGCTCTTAAAAATGTCCGCGTTCTTAACCGCAAAATCCAGTTCGTCCGCCTGCGCCTTTCGCTGTGCGGCTTCAGCTTCTTGCTTATATTTAAGCCCGGCAAGTTCTGTTACTTGCGCTAGTTTTTCTTCTTCAAGCTGATTGCGCCGCAACGCTGCACCTTGCGCATACGCGCCGAGGATGTTGACGTTAGGCATTTGAAACTCAGGGGACGGCGAATATTGAACAGCCATTTTTGTCTACCTGCTCTTAGGTAATATTAAAGTCGCGTCAGTATTTACGCGCCGCGCTTGCTGCCGCGCCGCCTAACCCGCCTCCATATGCCAACGCCGCCGCCTGCATACCTTGCCCCGCAAGCGATGCCAGCATGTTTGTCGGCCCCATCGCCTGCTGCGCTTGAATCGTGCCAATATTAGCATATCCTTGGCCGAGCGCTTGACCCAGACCGCCCTGAATACCGGCAAGGTTCTGGCCGAGCGTCATGGCGTTAGCGCCGAGTTGCTGGCCGGTCGTCAACGCAGCGTTGGCGAGGTTGGTGCCCGTGCCGGTGTAGATATTGGCCAGAGAGCCGCCAACGCCTTGCTGAAGGTTGGCCAAGTTCGCGCCCGTGCCGCCATACAGGTTGGCGAGGTTAGAGCCCGTCGTGCCATAGAGATTGGCGAGGTTGGTGCCCTGCGTGCCGTAGATATTGGCGAGGTTGGTGCCCGTCGTGCCGTAAATGTCCGACAGCGCCGCGCCAGTCTGACCCGCCACGTCGGCCAGCGCGCCGCCGGTCGAGCCGTAGATATTGGCAAGATTGCCCGCGCCCGTGCCGTAAAGGTTGGCGAGGTTCTGGCCCGTCTGGCCCTGAAGCCCGGCTTCACCTGCGGCCGTCTGACCATACAGCGTCGCAAGATTACCCGCACCCGTGCCGTAAAGGCTGGCAAGAGTCTGTCCGGCTTGGCTTTCAGTTCCAGCGCGGCCCGCAGCGGCTTGGCCGTAAAGATCCGCAAGACTTGTAGCGCCCGCGCCGTATAGGTTAGCCAAATTACCGGCCGTGCCGGTATAGACTTGACCCATGTTAGCGCCCGTTTGACCCGCCAGCCCCGACGCGACGCCGGATGCTGACAGACCGCCTGACGACAGACCTTGAAGACCCTGCGTCACGGCCTGACGATTGGCCATGAAACGATTATAGGCGTTCTGGTATTCTTGGCTGGCCGCTTCCTGCCCGTAACGCTGGCCGGCCCTTATGGCCGCGCCCGACTGACGCATACCGCCCGCGCCGAGCGTCGACTGCAACGCTCTCATGCCTTCTGCCGTGCGGAACGCATAGCCAGGATCCATTTGAAGCTGCGCTAATGTTGGATCTCGCGTGTATTCGCCGCCCGCGCCGTAAAGCGCCGCAAGACGATTAGTCGCGTCTGCGCCAGCCGCCATATAAGGCTGTTGAAACCCAACGCCTCTAGTATAGTAGTCACCTAAAGAGCCAAGAGCACCGGCCTGCCCCGCCTGAAGCGCGCCTGCGCCCTGCGCCATGCCAGTCTGAATAGCCCCTGTGCCCTGCGCAAGACCTCTATCAAAGTCGGCTAACGCCGCTGCCCGCGCAGCATTTACCGCGCCCGCGCCCTGTCCCATGCCAGTCTGGATAGCGCCCGCGCCGCGCTCCATGCCGCGACCGTAGCTGGCAAGCCCCTGCGCGAGCGACTGTTGCAACGCGTTCGCGCCCTGACCCATGCCCTCACGAATAGAGCCTAGGCCCAGTGCGCGGGCCTCCTGTAACTGCGCTGCCCTCTGGGCTTCCGCCTGCCGCAGCACGGCCTCACGGCGAACGTCAGATTCGCGCAGCGCCTGCGCGCTTCGCGCAGCGCCGATGTCTGTGGCTTCTTCGGCTAAGTTACGGCCGCCGAGAAGCGCCGCTTCGCTAAGCGCGCGGCCCTCTAATAGCGCCGAACGGCCGCCAAGAAGCGCTTGCTGACGCTGGGCCTCGACAGCCTGCGCCTGCCCCTGCTGGAGTGCGGTCGTCGCTTGCTGCTGGGCTTTCACAGCGTCTTCGCGCGCCCTAGCTTCAGCCGCGCGCTGGGCGTCGGCCTGCTGCTGAGCCGCAATGGCCTGAATCAGCATAGCCTGTTGCGTGGCCTGCTGCTGCGCTTGTGAGCTGGAACTGAAGCCCATTTTAGATCTCTCTGGTTAGCGTTCCATCGGGTTGCCGTTGGAAGCCGAGTCTTTCCAATATACCATACATGAACTCATGGCCTTTTTCGACACTTGTAAGCCGAGTGCCGGCCAGAAGTTTTTTTAACAAACCCGGTGACAGCCATTTGCGTCGCCACTCTGGAAGGATCGACACATGCGTTTCGCCGTCCTTCCTAAATACCGCCCCAATGGGCTCACCGTCTCTGACGACCAGTTCCAACTGCCAACTCGCCGCGATCTTTAGATACTCGTCGAACGCGATAGGGTCGGGCCAATCGGTTGCTGCGTAGCCGATCTTTAAGGCCGTATCGCGGTCGTCAACAATATCTGTCGTCATTCATACAGCACATTGATAGAGCCGGCGTCAAAGTTAGACGTGCCGGTCACAGTGGTGATCGAAAGCTGCGTCATGAGGTTGCCGAGCGTCACGTTACCCGCACCGGTCATCACCGCCGTCGTGCCGTCTTTGACCGTATGATCGGCCGCATAAATGTAGTTAGTCGGATCGACCGCGCTGATTACAAGCGTTCCAGACACAGCGTCGGCGGCGGACGTGCTATTGATAAGGAACCCAGCCGTCGAACTATCGACCGTTGTGCCGGCGGCTGCTAAGCGCGCGCCCGTCGAGGCATAGCCCGTGCTGGCGATGCCGCCGCCCGTGCCCAGCTTGACCAACAACGGCGACGTGTTATCCGTCGAAACGCCATTGAACATGACCGTAACGCGGCGCACCCAATTTGGTATGCTGTTAAAAGTTACTGATGTGCCGGTCGTCGTAGCCTGCACGGTTTTAGCCGCGATGCGCAGATAATCGCCCGCAATAGCGCTATCTTTGACGACAACGCCGTCAATGGTGACGCCGGCGGCAGACGTATATTCAGCAATCGTGTCCGTGCTGATCGTGCCGTTGACGGCCAGTTTAGTCGCCGGCACCGTCGTGCCGATACCGACCGATCCGGTGTTGGTGACGACAAACGGCGTCGTATCAGGATCGGTTTCGTCCTGCACAACAATCGCGTTGCCGGTGCCGATCTGCGTAACCTTCAGCGCCGGGCCAATCGAGTCCGTCGAGATTGTGACGTTGCCGGACAGAACCGGCGACACGGAGGTGAGCGGCGCGGTGACGTAATCAACCGTCCAGATCTCTACGTCGTTTTCATCGGTCAAGCGGAACTTATAGGACAGTTCGCCCAGCCAAATATTAGCCTCGCCGCGCGAATCCAGAATGACCGGGTTCTCGTTGGGCGTCAGGCCGCTATAGTCAGTATAGGACACTTGCGGCGTGGTCGTGCCGGCTGAGTAGGTATAGACTTTACCGCCAACTAGCGGCGTGCCGTCCGCGTAGAAGAATTGGGCTTTTGGGGTAGGAGTTACGACTGCCATTATCCACCTACACAACTGGTTACGGTCAGGATGACCGAAGGAATTGCCGGAACCGGGCTAGACGCCGCCACATACGGAATCGACACGTTTGTGCTATCGGCCGAATAGATCAGTTCAAAATAATCGCCAGCCTGAAGGTTTAGCACGAAATTCCACGCCGCGACAGCCGCAGCATTCAAACCATTGGCAAGCGTCACGTTAGTGGCGGAATCGGCTACATCAACGCCATTTATGCGCGGCCAGATATAAACTTGTTTCGTGCCGCCGCCGGTTTCTTTTAACTGCGCCGAAAACTGGAAATTATACGTCGCCGTGATGTCCACATATACCCGCGACGTGATCGTGTGGTCTATATAGACGCCGTAAACCAATTCAGACCCGTCAGCGCGTTCATAGGTATTGTTGAACGTAATCGCGTATGCCGTATTGATTACCGCCGGCGTAAACGTCGTTGTGCTGTAGAACGAGCCGTAACGGCGGCCAGCTTCAACGGCGATGTAAGTGTTATAGAACCAGCGATACCATTCGCGGGTGACAAAGTTCGTCACCTTATCCCAGATTGGAACGCGTGCGGCAGGCACGAGCGTGTTGTTGGGAAGATTAGGCATTCGTCGGGCTCATTATGAGTTCTGCGCCCATAATGGCGATCTTCACCGGATCTGTGCCGGAGATCTCATAAACGCGGTCGCGGATCTTGAGCGTCATGCCAAGACGTCGCCAAATCGTGCGGTAGCCAAACTGGCCAATTCGGCCCATAGATTTCCAATGCTCGTTTGACCATGTATGGCCGCCGTCGTCTGACCAGCGCAGCATGACCTGCGGAACGATACCAGGAGCCGGGAGATTGAGCGACGATACAAGAAAGTCGCCGTCTTCGGTTATAATATTCTTAACGTCTTCCGTAATAAGATACGTCGTGCCGAGCAAGCCGTAGTCATTACTGTTAAGACCGACACCCGTTTCGCAATCGAGTTGCAAGCTGTGCTGCGTCGTGCGCTTCAGATTGTTTTCGCCAGTCGGCAACGCGCGCCATGACCGCAGCCATTTTTGAACGGTGCCGGCTTCCGTGTAGACGGTCGGATCATAGGCGAAAAGAAACCCGCTAACGTAATCGCCGATGACGATTTCGTTGCTAAAGTTCATTTGGCAGTTGCCGCGATGACGCGTGAACTGGTTATTTTCCCAGCCGGCGCGTTCATGCCAAAGCCCCGTCGCCACGTCGTAAACCCACGTCGTATTGGCGGTTGGGAAATTCAGCACATAGAAGCTATGGCCGTCCTGCTGATAGGTATAAGCTACAGCGTCGGAAAGATCGGTGTATTGCTGGATCTGCCACTCGACAGCGTGCGTCGAAACGCGCTCACCGGAATAGCCTTTAGACCGATAAACGACGCCATTACCGCGTGCGTCACGGCCAAGCCAGAATAAGCCATTGTCGAGTTTGGCGACTGAATAGGCGGCAAGACAGCCAATTTCGTTAAACGCGCCCTGAATACGCGCAAGCGGAAAATCCGGCGTGCCGGCGTTATACCATACCTCGACAGTATTGACGCCGAACAGCCAGACCTCGCGGTGATCGACGATCAGCGTGACAAGATCGTCCGGCGAACCTTCCGCGCTGGCGAACGCGAGCGAATCAATCGCCGTGCCGTTATAGGATTCCGTCACCCATAAACGCTGGCTGTTAGGCTCGTTAAAAACAAAATAGCCGTCGAGAAAGCCGACGCCAACCGCGCCGTAAAAGTCAGGATCGGTAATCTGTTCCAAGAACGGCGTGAAGGCCAGCGTAACGCCAGAAGCCGTCGCCGTAGCGGCTTGAGACAGTTCGAACGTCGTGTCGTTCGTAATGCTGGCGACCGTCGTGCTGGCCGGAATGCCTGACCCTGACACGGGCTGACCAACCCAGATAGCGCCGGTAAAAGCCGTGGTGACAGTCGTGCTTGTGTTGGTCGTGTTACAGGTCAGCGTGATGTCGGTGTTATTGTAGATATAGCCGTTGGCATCGGCCGCAATAAACATTTGCGTGCCGTTATCGACCATGTTGACGGGCTGCGTCGTGGAATTGTCCGTGCCTAAGATCTGACCGCGATCAATATACGTCCAATCGCTATTGATCTGATATAACCGACTGCCCGCGACGGCGTAGCCATAATTGCCATACTGCCACAGTCCGCGCACGGGGCCGGTCGGAAGCTGCGTTAGCGCGCGCAGTCCTGGCGCACGCTGAAGCCATGCGGCCTCTTTGCCGCCTTCGGGGATGACTTCAGGGTATAGATTAACCATGCGGCTATCCGCCGCATTCGGGCTACGCAGAACATAAGACGAGCCAAGGATAGGCGTCTTCATTAGTAGTTTCCGGCGTAGATATTATAGCGCTGGCGCGTGCCGACGATGCTGTAAGGCAGCGCCATGATGTCATCCGGGTTATTGATGCGCTTCAGGTTGCGCTTGCTATACATGGCGATGCGCTGCACCTGCGCGGAAGGCTCGACGCCAAATTCCGGGGCCATCTCGCACGCCAGATTGTAGCGGAACGCCCGCAGATAGCCCGGCGGGAACGTAAGCTGCGTCGTCAACTGCGCCGGGCGCGTCAGTTCCTCGACCGAGATGAAATGCCATTCCAGCAGCCGCAGCGGCACCGGGTAGATATACATTTCAATATTCGGATAGGTATTGTTGACAAACATGACCTGCGGATAAGTCGACGTGACCGTTTTAACCGCAATGCCATCATACTGCTGCTGATTAATCAGCTTGATGCCATATGACACATTGGTCTGCGGGTCGCGGAAATAAGTCGCGTCGTCTAGCAGGATGGGCCTATTGCCAACAAAGTCGCCAGTCGGGCCAAGCGACCGATTAAGCTGACTTGGCGGCCACAGGAAAACCTGATCCTGAGTTGAAAAGACCGCTAGACGTTCCGTGTTCCACGAGTCGATCATCTGGTTGAGGGCTGTCAGCGCGTCCTGCGACGTCTCGGCTGAGGGCGTTTCGCCCTCTGCGAGAACGCCCAACAGTCTCAGCGCTCCGTTGATCTGCTCGCCCGCCGTCGTCATCAGGATCGAACCTTTCCCAGCCGTTCTCTATGTCGGCTTCCGCTTCTAATTCTAGCGTAGCGATCTTAACGCCATGCACGTCATGACGCAAATAAATGAGGGCCATTTTACACCTATGGGAAGGGCCAGGCGGGCCGTAGCCCGCCCGTAGGATTAGATTAGGACGCCAGAAGCGGGACTGAATACCAAGTCGTCGAATCATACGCCACCAAAAGAGAAGACGTATAAGCCGCGAGGACATAGTTAGAATCAGCCGCGATGGCGTTCACAGCGTCGCCAGACGCCGGCCAGACCTTCAGAACAGCGTTAGCGTTGTTCTTCAGAATGACCGTGCGGCCAGCAACAGCCGCCGGCAAAAGAATGCCTTTGGTGCCGTCAGCGCCGGACACGAGCGTAAAGCCGTCCGAAACAGCCGCCGCATTGGCCTGCGTAGAACCCGCAGCCGCAACAGTAGCCGATTTCAGATAAAGACCGCCGGTCGTCGTAAGGTCGCCTGCGCTAACCGAGGTAGCGCCGGAAATGGAGCCTCCACTGATCGTCGCGCCCGTGATGGTTGTGCCAGCCACGAGTTCGGGATCAGAGAAGGCAACACCGACAGGTTTAGTGTTAGGCATTGCCTTCTCCTAGTGTTAAGCGATGCGATAGATCGTGTAAGCCGCCGTGCCCGTTTTGCGGAAACGGAAAATGGCCGAAGACGGGTTGGTCGTCGTCGCGCTGTCGATCAGAACCGCGCTGCCGACGATGGTGTTGCCGGTGCCAGCGCCGAACGTCACATCGTTAGCGGCGTTGTCGCCGATATTGATGAAGCTAACGTCGAAGCTGGTATTGACGGCGACGCTTGGAAAAGCGGCGTCGATCAACGCGCCCGTCGGGAACGTGTAGGTGCCCGCATCCGTGCCGCCGGAATCAATCGTGACGATGCCGGTCGACAGATTAGCCGCCGTAATCGTAACGGTCGCGCCGGTCAGATCGGCAGACGCAGCCTGAGCGCGCATAAGCGGCTCGCCGCGAACGCCCGCCGAGAACTGATAGCCGCCCGTGCCCTGAGAGATCGGCGGCGTCGGGCCAAACGATTCAAGCGGGTAGGAAGCGCCCTGAGTAGTGATAGCCATGATCTAATGCTCCTTAATTTGAGAGGAAGAAGGGGCCGAAGCCCCCTCTATTAGCCCCAAAGGCGAACCGCCATCTGCGGACGAATGACGCTGTAGCCATACAGAACGTCAATACGGCAGGGCAGTCGGTCGTTGTTGATGTCATACTGACGGACAACGCGGAGCGAGATACCGTTGTGAACCTGGCGCGAAGCCATGTCGACGCCCTGCGGGAGCAGAAGATCGGCGGTGGCGAACGCGATGGCGTCCTTGTGGTAGATCAGGTTCTGCGGATACTGCGTCGAGGCAGCGCCGAGGAACGTGACAGCCGCAGAAGCGACCGGCAGAGCGTCGACCGTGGCCAGAGCCTGCGTGGCCGAATACATCGCGGCGACAGTGACCGAAGCCGTGGTCGACGCCGTAACGTCAGCCAGAGCAACGAACTGGAACAGCGAGCCAGTCGATTCACGGGTCTGCGGGTTGACGGCGTAGACGTTGGCGATGGTGAACACGTCACCGGCCTTGATCGTCGTGGAGCCGAGGCCCGTCAGAACAATCGTGGTCGAGCCTTCGGTCGTAACCGACGAACTGACCGTGACCGTGCCCGTGCGCGAACCCGTCGTGAACTGCTTAATCGACTGCGACATATTCAGTTCGTCGTAGCCGAGAATGCCTTCCCCGAAGATGCCGTTCTTGAACTGCTTCGAGATAGCCGAAACAGGGTTGAACAGACCTTTCATGCCTTCGATCAGCGACGCGTTGGCGGCCGGATTGACCGTCGCGTAGCGCGGCGACATGACAGCGGCGTTCTCATTCAGCTTCTGCTGCGCCTGCAACAGAACGAGCGAGGTGGCCGGGGTCGTGCCGGGCGTGCCGACCGAGTTGCCGATGTATTTGAAGCTGTTCGCAACGTCAGCGTCGATGGAGGACGCAAGCTGCGAAATACGCGGCTTCAGCACACGTTCCGCGAAGTCGTCCAACTGCATCGTCAGTTCGGCGGTCGTGAAGTTGACGCCGATGTGCTTCTGCGACGAAACGGTCAGGGTCGTGTACTGTTCGTTGTCGTCCTGCACCTGAAGGGCAGCGCCGTCCGTGACCAGAGCGCGGTCGGGCAGACGGATGCGCAGGGTCGAGCCGATCTTAGCGCCTTCGACGGCGAAAGAGTCGTCATACTGACGGTTGACGGTGCGGGTCAGGACAAGATTATTCTCAAGGATCTCAAGAGCCTTGCGAGTAATCATGTCAATCGTAAGAAGTGAGTTAGACATCCTTTATCTCCGGTTTTGCGCTTCCCACTTCTTGATCTGCCGCTGCCGTTCCGCTTCAATCCAATCCGACGTTGACATTGACTTCAATGACCGGGGGTCAGTGGTGTCATAACGCGGGCCTGAGTTTGACCGGGTAGCCGTGACAGGAGCAAGCGGTGCGGGCGCGGATGATGTGCGCTTAGTCGGCGGGTTCGAGGTCAGATTGACTTCGATCTTACCGATTTCCTTCGCCTGCAAGACAGGCGGCAGACGGGCTATGCGTCCGGCTTCCTTTGGATTGGAACCAAGCCAATAAATGACTTCGGGGCCAATGTCGGAAGCCTGGATGGCTTGAGCCATTACGTCCGTGACGGGGAGGCTAGGATTATACGCGACTTGTTCAAAGTCCTCGTATCTATCCCGCGCTTCCTCTTCACGGTCGCGGTATGACTCCAAGATCGCCGCCTGCTGCTGTGCGGCCTCTCGCTGTGCCAGTAGTTCCTGAGCGCGCTGGTTGGCCAATGCTTCCGCATAGACCTGGGCGTTCTCAAAATCGTCTGGCGCAGGTGGAGGTGCGGCTGGCTGTCTAGCCTGCTGCTCCGCAAGCCGCTGGGCCTGCTCTCTTTCCCATTTGCGCTGTTCTCTTGCAAGGCGCTTGCTGACAATCGCGTCCAACTCTTCTTGAGAGAACGATTTTGTCTGCTGCTGTTCCTCCGGCGTCGATTCAACAGATTCCGGCGCTGCCGTGGCTTCCGGTTCCGGCGCGGGGCTGATCTCCGCTACAGCCTGTTCGTCTTCCATCATCACCTAGCTTTCCGGCCAGTCGGTTTACAAATGCTACGCCTCTTCAGGCGCAGCGTCAACATTCGGCAACAACGCGCCGAAATTGCCCACCCAGCGGTTCTCGCCGGAATGACCACAGTTGATGGTAGGGTCTATATAGATTTTGCCGCCCAGATCAATCCAGCGCTGGCAAAACACAATATCTTCAGACCACAGTTCGCCGTCGACGACTTTTACGTCGAAGACCATACGAATCGGTTCGGGCTTATGCGGCTCGCTGTATTCAGACGACGCAGCCCAGATCTTTTCAATCGCATCGCGGCGGATACGCATAAAGCCCGTCGCCGCGCCATTGACCGAAATCAGGCCGTTGTCCTCAACCGTCAGACCGTCGCGCGCCTTGACGCTGTAATCGTGAACCGCCAAAGACTTTTTGATGATCGGAGCGGCCACAATGTCAACGTCATGCTCTAGCAGCTTAAAAAAGTCGTGCGGAGCCCAGTCAACGTCGCAGTCGATAAACACGAGATCGTCGACATTATTGTCGACCGCCAGCTTGAAAATGTCGTTACGAGCGCGCTGCACGAGCGCGTCGTAAGACATATAGACGGCGACGACGTTAATGTCTTTGGCCAGACCTATCTTGCCAGTTTCCAGCAACGCCGTCGCGTGCCAGACATTGACTTTGCCGTCATAAGACGGCGCAGCAACCAGAACTGTCCGCATTATTTGGCTTCCGGCGTGGTCGGCCACGGCAGTGGTGGTGACACAGGTTCATTGGTCTGGTTTTTCTGCCAGTCAATGTCACCTACAATTCCGGCTTCCATTTCGGCCTGCTGTTCAGCGCTGATCGTCGGCTGCACCCAACCAAGCACCTGCGCCTCGGTCAGTTCGTTGAACGGCGTGAACGGCGAGCCGGCCACATAAGTGACTTCCTGAATGCCGCCACGCGACGAACCGACGCCATCGGCATTGACGCCGCGATACGACCATACGACCTTGAAAACCACATCCGACTGGCTTTCATAAGTCGGATAGCATTCAAGCTGATTGACGCTGTATTTGTAGGTAATGCTCATTTTACCCTCTTTTTCAACTCTTCGACCTGCGCCGAAAGTTCTTGAATTGCTTTGACGAGATAAGGAACAAGATTTTGATTGATCCCGTAAATTTCGTCTTCGCCAGCAAGTTCTTTTTCTTCCGGCGACGCGGCATGTTTATGCACCTGATCCGGTAGCACTTTTATATATTCTTGCGCAATGAAAGCCGTGTCTTTTTTGCCGGTAAGAATATAGTTAAAGTGAACCGGATTAAGGCCGTTTATAGTATCTAACCCGTTTTCAACCGGAACAATATTCTCTTTTATGCGCCGATCAGAAGTCGTCGCCCAAGTTGTCGTATTCGCGCCGTTATACATAGCGCCGCCGCCGGGCGAAATAAATCCAGTAGAGCTGCCTTTGCCGGAGATACTTGTGCCGATTACTATTTCACTTCCGTTGGTGGCCGCCGATCCACGCGAATTTAAGCCGATATAAATATTGTTGGATCCGGTTGTAAGCGCTGTCGTGTTAAACCCAGCGCCAGACCCAATACATACGTTATTGCTACCACCATTAATGGAATAGCCCGCTGCATAGCCGACGCAAGTATTTTCAGCCCCAGTCGTATTGGTAATAAGAGCCGCAGACCCAAACGCAGTGTTATACGCGCCTGTCGTCGTGGACGCGCCGCAACCATACCCCATGAACGTAGTGCTTTGAGCGCTTGTCACAGCCGCGCCGGCTGTAAAGCCAACGGCCGTATTATAAATGCCGCTCACACAACTTTGTAACGCCAAATATCCGACAGCGGTATTATTTACGCCCGTTGTATTTAAGTATAGCGCCTGATAACCGACAGCCGTATTGCTTGTGCCAGTCGTGTTAGAATACAACGCTTGGTGACCTACAGCGGTCATAGAAGACGATGTATTTACGCGAAGCGCCTGCGAGCCAACGCCGACATTACTTGTCGCTGAAGTAATAGAGCGAAGGCATTCATATCCTACCGCAACATTTAAGCTGCCGGTTGCGACATAGAGTGCGGTAGACCCAATCGCAACATTAAAGCTGGCTGTGCTAGATGAGTTAAGCGTGTAAGGGCCAACAGCGACGTTCTCAGAGCCAGTCGTGTTGCTATAAAGAGAAATGTAACCAATAGCGACATTTGAGCTGCCATACTGATTTGCGAACAGCGTGCCGGTGCCGACCGCGACGTTGTTATTTCCGCTCGTATTACTATACAACGCAGGAATAGTGCCCGAACCACCGATGGCGATGTTAGCTTGACCAACAGTGTTCTGACCAAGCGCATACGCACCAAAAGCGACGTTGTTCGTGCCGCTCGTGTTTTTCTCCAGCGCGTTAGACCCGACAGCGTCGTTAAAATCTCCGGTATTTTTATTCAGAGCAAGATAACCAACAGCCGTGTTAGTGCCGCCCGTAACCGTAGTGTAAAGAGCTTGGTATCCGACGGCGGTATTTTTTGCGCCCGTCGTATTGCTATACAGCGCTTGATAGCCAACTGCGATAATATTAGATGTAGTGTTAAGCAGTAGCGCTTGATAGCCAATAGCTGTGTTTGAGACGCCGGCGCTATTAGACGAGAGCGCATCGCGCCCGACAGCGACGTTATTCGCGCCGGTTAAATTAGTGTAAAGCGCACCGTAGCCAACAGCCGTGTTATTAGCGCCAGTCGTATTCGTCGTGAGCGCGACGCCACCAATAGCTGTATTATTAGCGCCAGTCGTATTTGCCGCTAAAGCGCTAACGCCATGAACGACGTTAGTAGATACATTACCCGCGCCTTTACCAATCGTCTGGCCGTTAACGCTAATGTCATTAGCGGCCGTAAACGTCGTGCCGTTGAACTGAAGATTAGTGCTTTCTTGAAGGACGTTTGACGAGTCCTGATACAGGATGCGGTTAGCCGTGCCGTTGGTGATCGCCGTCGTGCCAACGTCAAGATCAACGCCAAGCGCGGTCGGATTCGTCCAAGTGGAATTGCCAGAACCGTCTGTGGTCAGGATGTAGCCGCTTGAACCAGCAGTCGTCGGAAGTTTCAGCGTCCAAGTACCCGCCGCGTTCTGCGTGGCGATAGTCACAACGCCGCTCGTGCTGCCAGACAGCCCCAACGTGCCGGCCGTCGTGCCGGCGACGCCCAGCGTCGGCGTAGCCGTAGCGGAGATCGTATTCAGCGCCGTCGAGGACAACAGCGTGCCCGCAGCGGTCGTGGCCAGACCCGTGCCGCCCGACGTGACCGCCAGCGGTGTGGTGAGCGTCAGGCTTGACGCCGACATAGCGCGGCCAGCGGTGAGGTTAGCGATGGAAACTTGCTTCGTCGTGGCCGACTGCACAATCGGCAGGACTTCCGTGCCGTCTACCGGGGTAGTAGCCGCAGGAAGCTGGGAAATTTTTACGTCGGCCATTTATCTAGTCCTTAGAAAGAAGCAACGCGGTCTTGGAACGCCTTAATGCGGGCGTCGAGGGCATTACGATCTGATTCGATGCGAGCAAGATCCGCAGCGACTTTGGCCTCTCGCGCAGCGACTTCATTCTCGCGCACGGCGACAGCCGCTTCAGCCGCGGAAGCCGCCGCTTCACGATCAGCCATCGCCTTTTCAAACGCTTTCTCGCGCTTGGCCACGTCCTTGTCGCGGGCGTCCGCGGCAGACTTGACCTCTTTGGCGTTGGCGTGCGCCGTTTTAGCTTCAGCAATGATGGCTTCAGCCTGTGCCTGCGCAGCCGCCAATTCGCCTTTGGCCTTCTCACGATCCGCCAGCGCCGCTTCAGCCGCGCTCAGCGCGCCCTGACGCTTGGCCAGTTCGTCGCGTATCTGCACATATTTCGCAAATTCTTTGGGGAATTGCTTAGTGACGTATTCAATCGGATCAACGTCCGAAGATCCACCGATGAACTGCATGATGACCTCAGACGTAGTAGCTAATGTTGACTTTGGCGCTGCCAGTCACTTCGATAAACTGAATCTTATTCAGATCACCGTCGTATTGGAAAATGGTGCCCGCTTTCAACAGCATACCAACGCTCGCCGTGGGAGCCGTGCCGTCGTCGCGCCAACGCACGTCCTGCGTCTCAGCGACGATCAGCGCAAAATTGGCTTTCACGTCCATGCCGGAAATCGGATCGCGCGCCGGAACGGTAAGGCCCGTAGCCGAACTGACGGTAGCAAGTTGCTGGTAGCCAAGGCAGCAGGTAATGGCTTTGACGTTGGCAGTCACCTAGTATCTCCTTCGCTGGGCCATCGAGCGCAGCCATGCGAAATCTTGTTCGAGTCCGGTAGGAGCGGGGCCATAGTTAATTATAACACTGTAGCCGGTGATTGAATAGTCGCCCTTTTGAACCTCTAGCACACGTCCGCGCTGGATGTCTACATTCTGGCCAGTGATCGAATAGCTGCCCGTTTGGGCGACAAGTTCTCTATTAAATTGGAACGTAACCGACTGGCCCGTGATTGCATAGGAGCCCGACCCGGCCGTAATGGCGTTGCCGCGGTAAATGCCGACAGACTGCCCTGCGACCGCGTAAGACCCAAACCCTGTGTCGATCCGTTTGCTGCGCTGAAGGTCGGCCGGATAGCCTGTTATGAAATACTCACCACCGCAGCCCGATAGCTGAAGCCTTGCCTGCGCGATAATGTAAATGCCGTCTTCCGTAATCAGCGGCCAGCCGCTCTCGGTCAACAGCCGGGCGTTATAGTCATAGACCGCCCAGATCTTCTCAAAATCTTCTGTAATCAGAAACTTGCCATCTTCGGCAAGGAGATAAGCCCCGTCATCAATCCAAGCGATTATCCGGTCGCCGGATTCTGTTACGAGAAAGTCATCGTCCTCCGTGAGAAGGAGGGAAACATAGAACATATCATCACGTCGCCTGGAATACGCCGTTAACCGAATCCATCACGACCGTGACCTGCTCGTTTGCCGATACAAGCTGACTAGAGCCGTAATCCCAATAAGCGACGGGCGTGCTTGTCGTCGAATCCCACAGGATCGCGTAGCGGAACGTGAAGCCGCTGCCTGTGGCCGTCCAAGTCGCCGGATTGTTGAGGACTAGCTTGTAGACGCCGCCCGTCTGGGTCGCAGACGCCGTGGTCGCGGGGTTGCCGCCAGCCGTATAGCCACCGGCAGTCGGCAGATCCGTGGTGCCAGACACAAACGTCGTGTCGGCCGGGTTAACCGTCGCCGCGAGCGCCACATACCACGCGTCCGAGCCCGAATTGATGTTTTCCATCAACGGTTCAATGGCGGCCGGATACTTTGTGTAAGTGGCTATCGGCATGGTTTAGGCCAAAAATTTGAGTTTATAGAGCGTCGAGAGGTAAAGCGCGATAATTTCGTCGATTATGTTCTGAATCGCCGTATCGTCGTATTCTTCGCGCTCTTTTTCGACTTTTTTCATCGAATCTTCCAAGAATTCGACGACATTGTTGGTTTTTTCGGCCGAATGCAGCGTAATCGGCCCGATTAGGCCGTATCGGCCTTGGTAAGCCTCCGCCAGCGTGTCCGCCAGATCGACCACGGCCGGATAAAACTTACCTAGCGCCTTATGCTTGGCGTAAGAACGCGTGTTTAGATGCACGGAATGCGTCACATCGCGCGCCAAGAACAAGTGTCCGATCAGATCCGCGCAACTCATTGACCCATCCCCTGCATTGGCGCGCCGCCAGGCACTATATCACCCGAATCCATCGCGGCCGCTATCGTGCCCTGCACTATATCCTGCACTTGCTCAGGCGTCAGGCCGCTTTGCATGGCCGATAAGCGCTTCGTTTCGGCGTCATAAGCCTTAATCTGCGCGTTCTGCTCGTCAATCTTGAGTTTCTGTATCTCATAAGACTGAAGAACCTGCTGCACCTGCGCTTTGGTTTCTTCCATCGCCTGCGACATTTGCATGATCTGCTGCCGCATGACCTGCGCTTCCGGCGATTCGTCGGTGTTTTGGAGAACGCGCGGGTCGAGCATCTTCTCAAACCGCTTGGCCATCGTCTCAGCGCCCGGCCAGTCCATGTTCTTGACGAACAGGTCGCCCGCAACGCCCCACAGCGCGGGGTTCGTTTGCAGGATCTGGCCCATCGTGTCCATGGCCTCCTGCTTACGAGTCATGTAGCTGGGGCCAGACGACACATGCACGTCATAGGTGCCGACGTTCGGGTTGTAGATCTTCATGATCTCCACGCCCTGCTCGTCGACAACGCGCCGCACCGCCTCCGGCTGGGCCGGGTTGATGCGCGCCATGTCGACTTCGCCCTCGACGTTGATGATGCGGGCGACGCGCTGCGTGTCGTAGATCTTCGGGATAAGGTCGACCAACTGCCGCGCGACGTATTTTATCGCCCGAGCGAGGTTGTCTACGTAATGATAAGTAGACGTGTCTCCTTGCCTCTCCCGAGCGAGGATCGCACGCCCCGTGCGTTCATTGGAGGTCGCCCCAATGCTACTATCGTATTGGCCCGTCGTGGACTTGATGTCCTCCCCTGCCCCCATTTTAGCTTGAATGAGTCCCGTCTGGGCCAGAGGCGGCTGCGCGCGCTCAGGAAGGGGAAGAGGGTTTCCAGCACCATCGCTAACGTCCGGGTTGACCTCAAGATACGGCCAGTTGTTCGTGTTGGCCGTCTTCCATTGCATTTCGTAGCCTTCGAACTGGCCGCCATAGCCAATGAAAGGCGCTTTCGGGGCCAGCGCGAGCATTTCCGCTTCTTGGCTGACCCAATAGTTATACATGCGCTGCGCGTCTTTCGCGTTGCGCACAAGTCCACTTATGTAAATCTGTCCGTCGACCTCGAACTCGTTGCCGATGACGCGCACGACGGGAATGTATTTGCCTGCCCACTCGCGCTCCTCAAGCACCTCGTAACCGTTGGTCTTGATCCACATGACCCGGCGGCGCTCGCTCTCACGCGACTTGATCGGCTTGCCGTAGGCCGCTTTGAGGCGCTTGTCTTCCGGCGTGCCAGAAAACGCCGTCACATTGTCGGGGTAAAGGTTGAGCGTTTCGCGTTTACTGTCGATGTAAAAATACTCAGCGATGCGCACCGTTTCTTGGCTGACCCACATGCTTAGCGTCTGGTCGCCCACGCCCTGCGACATCATGCCGGTCACAGGCGTCGCGTCTGGATACATGCGCTCGTATTCAGCCTTCGGAATGTCTTCCGTAATGAAGCAATAGCGCGCGTCCTGACCGCACGGATCTTGAATCATCGGATCCATGTAGACGCTAAAGCTGCTACGCACGCGACCGATGCGAATGTCTTGCTCGAACGAATTTTCGTTCGTGTATTCCGTCAAAACGCGAATGTAGCCTTCGCCGTATGTAACCTGGTTGTCGCAGGCCGTGTCATAGGCAACGTCGGCGTCAGACATATACTCAATGTGACGCACGATTCCGTCGAAGATCTCCGCGACCTCCGGGTCGGCGTTCTCATCGGCAGGTATGACGCGCGCGGTCGGGCGGTTCTGGCGTTGCTCGTTCGTCACGAGACGCACATGTTGCGGTAGCTTGTTGATCGTCAGGCACGGGCGTGCGTTGATCGTCTGGCCCTGCACCGCGCCGCGTGTCGCCAGCACGTCGGCCGGCCATTGCCAACTATTATCTGGACTCCCGGCCATAAACCGAAGGTCATCTAATTCGTCTTCTCTACTGTCTGAATACGCGGCTTGAACAACGGTAAAACGATGCCGCATAGTGGCCAGACGGTCATCATCTGGATTGTCCGATACTTTACCGGCAGCGGTTACATCGTCAGCCATAGAACCTATTACCTTTTCGCATATTGTCTGAGCCGGGAATAACCTGAAGATTAGAGGCTATATGCAAACCGGAGACATTTTGCCCTTTAAGGGGTATAATATGATCTACATGCCAAGGGAAGCCGTAAGCTTTAGATAGCTCGTCTGCCAGCAAATAGAACTCTCTTATACCAGCAAAATCTTGTTCTGTCAGCCATTTAGGTGTGCGCTGATCTTGCGCCAAACGCCGTTCCTTACATTTAGCGTTTGTATGGGCGCGGTTACGTTTTTTCCATTCGGCTGATATGGCTAGATATTTATTCCAATTCCTAGCCTGCCAATTAGCGTTTTTAGCTTTGACTTTGTCGGGATTGGCTACGCGCCAGTCTCTATATCTTTCTGATTCTTTTACTGGATCGCGGCTTTTTTTCTTTATCTGCTTATAGCGGTCGGGGTTTTCTTTATTCCATTTGATCGCCGCGTCTTTAGCGCACTGGACGCATTTACGGCTGACCGTATAGCGGCCGGTCGTATGTCCTTTACGACAAGGAATGCCTATGTCGTAAATAAGGTCCATTATTTACACGACTTACCCTTGCTCATGCTGCCCTTTTTGGCCGCTGCGCTACGCTTGACGCTGTAGGCAATTGCAGCCGCTTGAGCCGGTTTTTTTCCTGCTTTTACTTCAGCCGCAATATTCTTACGGAAGGCGGACTTGCTGCTGGATTTAACTAACGGCATTAGCGTTTTCCTTTAGCTGTCTTCGCGGATCTCACGAATGCTTTATTTGTCGGTGTGCCCTCTGCACCCGGTTTGCGCATCTTCTCGCCTGACCCGGCTTTGATGCGCGCGCGCTTCGCGTGGATGTTGGCGTAGAGGCCCGGCTTACTTGCCACAGTTCCACCTCTTCATGCTGGCCTTGGCCCGTTCCGCGTTCTTCGACTTAGCGACCACGCCGCCCATGCGCGCACAGAAGCTGGCCTTACGGCCCTCATCAGCCTTGGTCTTAGGATTAGGAGCCGGCGGCTTCAACTTGCTGCCCGTCGCGGCGTTATACTTAGCCCGGCCTTTGGCCGTCAGCCCCGCGCCAGCTTTCGTCGACAGCTTCTCGCCTCGACCAACGGACAGCGATACCGACTTCTTGGCCATTAGTGTCCCATCCATCCTGAAGAGGCTGTTCCACCACCATAACTGACGCGCGGTCTGTTGTCCATTGGTCTGGCCTCCCTGTGCGCCACAGGATACGCGAACGTCACCGCGATAGCGTCGGCGGCGTCAGGGCTCGCCAACCCCCGCGCCTTCATGTCTTTCTTACTTTCTAGGAATATAGTCCCTTTACTGTCGGGCTTCATCATTGGGCCGGTCAGGTCGGACTTGAGGAATCGGTCGTTTGGTATGCTTGCGGTCTTCAGCCACTCCCGCATGGCGTGCCACATTTCAGCGCGCTTGTTCCCGAACATGATTGGACGGGAGGATTTGCTGCCGAAGTTCACGCCACGGATCTTGTAGCGCTGCTCCTTCAGCCGGTCGACGACGCCCGCGCCTAGGCCGCCTTCGTCCACGACCACAAGCGCCGGGCGAAACTCTTCAATAATGTCGATGACTCTGCCTACGACCTCCATCGTGTCGTCGCCGCGGTAGCGCCGGATTCCAATGATGTCTCGGCCCTGCCGGATGGCGATGACCGTGGCGTCCGCCCCGAACCGCGCCGGGTCGACGCCGACCACTATCGGCGCCGTCTGATCTTTCTGTGGTGCGCGTGTCTGCGCCTCCATGACCAGTGATGACGGTATGAATTGGTCATCCGATGCGTTCGGGAAGGCTCCGTAGACCTCGACGTGAGCCTGAGCGCTGTCGGGGCCGTATTCGTCGATAATCTGCTGATAGACTGCCTTATCAGTTCCCTCCACGCTTCGGGCGTCAACAACCTTGTTTCGCCAGAAGTCGCGCTTGTTGTGGAAGCACTCGTAGAAGTATCCGCTGTTACGGCGGGGGTTGCTAAAGCTAAGCCAAAAACGATTAGGAGTGTTCTCTGTAAAGAAGCCACTGGCCACCGCCCAGATAGAGTCATCAATACCGCTGGCCTCGTCGAAGACCAGCATGACGCCCGCGAAGTTGTGCACGCCCGCGTAGCTGTCAGGGTTTTCGGCCGACCACAGCCGCCCCTCCACGCCCCAGTAGCGCGTGCCCAGCTTCAGATCCCGCTCGACCAGTTCCGCGATCCACTTGGCCGGCAGCACGCGGGTGGCGCTGACCTCAAACCAATGGCTGTTAAGGCACATGCTGAGCCACTTGGTTATCTCGGCCCAGGTGACGCTGCGCAACTGCGCCTCACTGTTGGCGGACACGATGGTCGTCGAGCCGATTCGGGTCGTCAGCATCCAAATCACAAGCCAGCTTACCAGCGCCGACTTGCCGATACCGCGGCCGGAACTGGTGGCCATGCGGAAGGTTTCGAAGTCGACCTTTCCGCCGTTCTCGCGGATGTGCTCACGCAGCTCGGTTAGCACCTCTAGCTGCCACTTACGCGGGCCTGTAAAGTGTTCCAGCGGCGTGCCGGGCTTACCCCACGGGAACGCCATCCTCACGAACGCGACCGGATCGTTCTTCACCTGCGCCGACCATAGGGTCGCCATCAGCTTCTGTTCTTCGTCCGCTGAGTAGATCGGCACTTGCATCTAATATCTCTCCCTGGATCACGCGCTGCTGCGCCTCTTCTAGCGCCGCTATGATGGATATGCGCTGCTCGACCTGCACCTGCACCGACTGCGGGGCCGTCCACTTGTGGACGTGCTTCAGGATGTCCAGCGCCGCCTTCGTGTCGCCCGCGCGGGCGGCGTTGTGCAGCACCTCGGACATTTCCGCCTCGCCCTCAGCGCGGCCTTTCTGCTCAGCATACTCCGCAATCGGGTCGAACTGCACCAGCCGCCGATATTCGGTCGGCGTCATGCCTGCGGCGTAGGCGAGCGTGTCGCCTTTCAGCCCTTTGCGGGCGGCTAGATAGATGCGCTCTAGGACGGCTTCTGTCGCCTCTATTTTGCGCGGCTCATATGGAAGAGACTCAAACATTCTTTCTCCGGTTGAGCGGGCCGGGCTTGATACCGGCTAGAGATTGACGATGAAAGCAAACCCCATAGCGGGCCATTCAGTGTGCGCAAACCTAGCTTTCTCTCTGTGCCACGAAAGCGCGTGTCCTTCCACGCCGCCGCTCGAAATTCTTTTACCACTAAAAAATAAAAAATAAAAATTGTTCGTGATGGCTACGTATTTCTTAAAGGAGATCCCTCGGCCCAGCCCCCCCCCTATTTGTCAACGCTGCATATGTTAACGTTACGCATTAAGGTTAACACGTCAGCGGATCATGTTAACGCCGAGCTTGCGCGGATCGGGATCGGGATCGGGATCGGGATCGGGATCGGGATCGGGATCG